>Ga0114919_10002340_pt1 | contig 15352 bp, 26 predicted proteins | sample BlataG_FD_88682 | JGI IMG/M metagenome (GOLD analysis project Ga0114919, IMG submission 88682) | Deep subsurface microbial communities from Black Sea to uncover new lineages of life (NeLLi) - Black_00105 metaG | ecosystem: Environmental > Aquatic > Marine > Oceanic > Sediment | place: Atlantic... | reverse complement strand
TAGCACTTATAGAGTCGAAAAAATACGCCGTTAGAACTGCGACACAGCCTGGGGTAAATGAACAATGTACGGCTGCCGGTTATGCGGTTCCAATAGAAGATTTTACGGGGTTGCGAACAATAAGCATTATGAAGGAAAACTGGCCGCAATGGCGTGGTTGGCAACCTGAATTGTCAACAAGTGAAAAAGGGCGGAGAGCTGTCGAAGTTGTTTTGCACCTATTGGAAGTAGGGCGGTTTCCTCTTTGGATTACTGCTGAGGAAGACACCAATAAAGAGGTGCAGATTCGGGGGACTGACCTTGTTTTGTCGTGTCAAGTACGTGTTCAAGTGAAGTGTGATTATTACGCCGGGCCAAAACAGGTTGTGGATTGTACGGGAAATTTATTTTTGCAAATAGCAGAACGAAATCCTCTAGGGAATATATGAGCAAACGATACCTTCTCTGGCGCATAATCGGGAATGACATCCCGCCGCGTCACACTAGCACGCAGTCGGTAGATAATCTTCGGTTCATACTTGAGCACGAGGAGGCGTTCGAGGACTGTGACAAGGCGTTCCTGTTTAACCGCGTCGTGAATGAGGTGAAATTGGACGAGATGCGCGGGATGGTGTTGGACGCCGGGTACAAGTACATCTCGATCCCGTTTCGCCCGAGTGAATTCCGTGCGTGTAAGAATGATCCCCAGCGCCGGCACTACCTGACGAACGTGAACCTCGCGCGTAACGAGGCATTGATGCGCCGGTTCGCGTACGAGTGCTGCCTGCCCTTGGACGGCGGCTGCTACTTTCACCCGGCGGGCTGGGCGAACCTTGACGTTCAGGTGCGCATCAACCCGGGGCGGGCGTTTTTCGTTGTGCCGATGTCGCGGGTGAAAACCCACGATGAAGTGCTCGCGGAGAAGCCTCCGCGTTGCATTCGTGAGACGTACACGCTAGGGGAGGCACAGGTATGCGGGGCAACGGAGCCGCAGATCGCGTTCTGCGAGGGCTCGGATATTATGTTTGACGATACCCGTGAGTACGGGCAGTGCGATAAGGCGGAGGTCCTGTGGCGGCTCGGGGTGCCGGGACCGTGGGACCACTGGAACCCGCGGGACAGGCGGGAGGCGCTAAAGCGCCCGAGCGAGCACTTTGGGCAGGTGCTCCAGGCGGGTTGGGTGTTCCGGCTGCCGTCGGGCAACGCCGAGGCGGACTTCGACAACGTGGCGCGGGGGGAGTCGCGGAAGGTCGGGGTGCGTCGGCTCACCGACGCTGCACGCGCGTGCAGCCCTTGACGGGTTCCCGCCGGCGGGATAAACTGGGACTGTACTACCGTCACGGGCGGGCTAGGCTCGCCGATAGGGAGGTTTTCAATGCGCAAGTTTCTCTTGTATCTGCTAGTTTTGCTGCTTTTCGCCGGCTGCTGGGGGACGTGTGAGGACGTAAAGATTGTGCCGGTTGCCGTAATAACTGGCGATCATGCGGCAAAGCCTTGTGATTTTGCGCGCGTGAGTTTTGAGGGTTCCCGCGGCGCGATGGAATGGGCGGTTGTTCCAGAGGCGGAGCGCCAGCGGTTTCTTCGTCTGGCAAGTGGTGATCTTGCATATTTTCCACGCGGCAGTTCAAAGGGTGTGACTGTTGTGCTCGCTGCAAGCAACGGCGAAACAACGGTACTCGCGCAGCACATGATAATTGTTGGGGATCAACCCGATCCTGAACCTGAGCCCGATCCGGAACCTGATCCGGAACCAGATCCCGATCCTGAACCGACGCCGGTGCCTACTGGGGAACGGGAAGTTATACTTATCGAGGAAACAGATGATAGGGATGAGCATCCGTATATTGCGCGGATAATTGCGGATGTCGCGTTGTATGACTACCTTGAGAAAAAAGGGCATGATTGGTTTAGTTTCGACGATGACATTGTAGACAAGGATGACGAAGTGCCTGCGATTGTGAAGTATTACGTCGAACGCGCTGGTACAAAGTTGCCTTGGTTGTTCATCACAAACCCGGAGGCACAGACGATAGAGGGGCGCGTGTTGCACGCGGGCAAGATGAAGAAGACAACGAAGGAAATCATAGAATTGCTCCAGGAGTACGGTGGATGAGAGGTATTATCAAGCGTATAATTGACATTTTTCGTCGTGAAGACGGGGATGGTGGTGATGGGGGTGGTGCCAATGTCTTCGGTTGGCTTGGTAAGCTGTTGTTTTGGGTTAAGGTTGTCTTCGGCGTAGCGCTCGTGGCAGTGCTCGTTTATCTTGCGTCGAAAGTGTGGGACGTATTGAAGTTCCTTGGTTTTGTTTTGTGGTGGGTTTGCTGGGGCGTCGGTGTACCTATCTGCACGATTGTTGTCGGATGCTATTGGCTCGGGCGGTACTTCGATGACTTCGATCACGAGGTTTTGCTGTGGAAGGTTCCGGCGTGGGTAGGTGGCGTGGTGCTTGGCGTGCCGCCGTTTATGTGGCTTGTTCGTTGGTTGTTTTTCTAGGGAGAGTGTGATGGCAATGCCGAAGATTTTTGACGGGTGGGTTGAGCGCCCGCTCGGGTGTCTGCCGCGCACGGCACAGCCGGGTGAGATATTCCCGCTGCTAACGGCGGCTGCCCCACTCATTCCACGCGAAAAGTGGAAACCCATTTCGTTCCGGCAATATGTTCGGCGTGTACAGGAGCAGGACGGAATAGGAAGCTGCAACGCGAATGCCGCGACGGGAACGGTGGAAGATTTGCGCTCCGTAAACGGGATGCCACAGTTACCGTTGTCAGCAGGGAATCTCTATGGGCGCATCAATGGCGGGAGCGACCGCGGGAGCTTGCTTGGGGACGCGCTTGACGCGCTGGTGAAGGACGGCGTTTGCACGACGGCGGTAGTTGGGAACATTGATTGGCGCAACTGGAATGCGCCGGGCTGGCAGGAGGAGGCAAAGCGGTTCAGGATACTAGAGGCGTGGGATTGCCCGTCGTTCGACTACGTTTCCAGCGCCACACAACTCGGGTTTTTCACCGACTACGGTATCCCTGTCCATGATAATTTTGAGGTTGAGCCGGACGGCTGGCTACCGGACCCCCGCGGGGGCGTGCGCGGGTATCACGCAATGCGTGCCGTCGGGCTAGCTTATCACAAGAAACGGCAGACGTGGGGAGTATTGACTGTAAACTCATGGAGCGTCCGCTGGGGAATGAAAGGCTTTTGCGTCGTGCCAGAATCCTATTTCAAGAATGTGCCGTTTACAGATGCCTGGTGTGTGCGCTCTGTCGTGTACGATATGAGCGAGGAGTCGGGCAGCGCATAGGGAGTTTTAGCGTGACTTTTCCAAGACTATTGTTGATTTGTGTTGCACTGCTGTGGGTTCCGTCTGGGGTGTTTCTCGGGCAGAGGTGTTACCGCGAGATGCGAGACCTAGAAGGGCGCAAGCCGTTCCCGGCGCTGTTGTTGTCGATTGTTTACGGCGTTGTCCAGCCGCCGCTGCGCGCTGTCAAAGCCGTCTATTACATCGTAAGCGGTGGTTTCTCGAAGAAAAAGTAGGGATGAAGCGATGCGAGATTTGTTTTTTGTTATTGTGGCGTTCTATATTTGTATTTTGTTGGTAGCCGCGATTAGTTCGCCGACGGCGGAGTCTGGTGAGTCACCGAAGGGATGCGTGACGAAAGCAGACCTGCAAAAGGTGCTTTACGAGTGTGCGAAGTTGGAGAAGCAGATCAAGGGGTTGGAAGCGCTACTGTATCAACACGAGAAACGTATCGCAGTGCTTGAAGCGCGCCTGCACGCGCGTGCAGACAAAGAAGAGAAGAGGCAGGTATGGCTATTCACCGCTAAGTGGTGTGACCCCTGCCAGAGATTGAAGCGGGAATTAGAAAAGTCGCCAGCGGTAGAGGCGCTTGCCTCGCACGGGGTTCACGACATCGACGTGGATGAGCAGCCCGACTACATGCGCAAGTGGGGTATTAAGGCGGTGCCCACTTATGTTCTTACTACACACGATCATAAGGAGCTGAAACGTGACTCCGGATACCGAACGTCACAAGACTTCGCCGAATGGCTCGAAGTCCGCTGCAAAAAGTAAAACGGTTTGGGCTGGTGTTGCTCTGACGTGCTATGGTGTCGTGTGCTTAGTGTGCGACATTGCGATGCAAAGCGGCAACACAACGCTTGCTTTCGCGATGGTTGTGGTTGCAGGGGTGTTGATGATTGGGCTGCGCTTCTTAACGAACCAACCGGTTACGCCTCGGCTGAACCTGCCGCGCATTGGCGGAAGATATTCCCCACCGTTCGTGCCGCCGATCTATGACAACAACGATCCACCTTGGGATGGGAACTAGCTCCAGTGGAATCTCTCCTTGCCCTTGTTCAGGCGTTCGCGGAGGTGCTAACGCCGCTGTTTCGCATGATTGTGTGGTTGTTCCCTCTCAAGGTATACTGGCTTCACGACGGGGAGCGCGGTGTTATTTGTACGTTCGGGCGGGTGCGCAAGTGGCGGCGTGCGGAACGCGGTCCTGGTGTTTCTTTCGCGGGTCCACTCGAGGAGATGACGGCTGTACAGGCGCTTGGTTGCGATTTGGACGTGGACGATCAAGAGCTTTCTCTTGCGGATGGACGCATCGTGTCTGTGTCAGTCATGCTCGTGTACGATATAAAGAACGTCCAAGCGGCGGTACTGGAGACTTCTGATTGTGCGAACTTTCTCGCGGGCATGTCTATGGATATGTTGCGGCAGTACGCGCGCACGGTGACGTGGGAGAAGTTGACGGACAGTGAGACGACAATGAAGACGATAACTAGCGGGATGAACCGGCGCCTGTCAAAGCGCGGTTGTTACGTTCAGGAAGCGTGGCTAACTGATTGGCGGATAGACCCGACGCAGATGGTATGTGACGTTGTGCGCGAGACCGTCGGGCGGTTGCTAGACGGCGACGCAGGCGGTAAACTACAACAATGAAACGTGTAAAGACGCAGAGAAAAACGCTATTAGAGCAGGCGAAAGTTGCGATACCGTCTGTTAATTCGAGACACCAAAGCTGGTTCGACAAGATTTCTGATACCGAGTTGCGTAAGGAACTTTTGCAACTTCGTACTGCTTATCATTGTGAGCAGCTTTCACATCTGTCGTTAAGTCAACTGCGACAACTTGTTTGTGCTAGTTGTGGGATCAGTATGTCGAAAACCAGTTTCAACGATTGGATGGCTAAGGGGAAGAATGATCAAAAAAAAGCATAAAACGCTAGTACAAGCCGCGCGCGAAAAAGAAAAGGAAGAGGAAGTGGGGGTTGTTGAGTTGCGCCGCGAGAACGCCGCGTTGATGCGGGAGAACGCGGGGCTGAAAAAGCACTTGAAGTTCGACGCGGATTCGCCAATAGTTCGTTCACGGGCGATTGCATTACTGGCGCGAGGCAAAAAGTTCAAGGAACTTAATGAAGTCGCTGCGACACTTGGCGCGACGGACGAGCAACTAGTGTCTTTGCTCCGGTCACTCAAACTTTCTGGATACAACGTAACGCAGCGAGGTACGAAGGTTGCTATCCTTGGGGAGTTTATGCCGTCGCCGAAGGAAACTATCGTCGTACCGATGAAAGGACGGCGAGAATACACGTTCGGTGTTGTTAGTGATCCTCACTTGTGTTCGACGGCACAGCGGCTCGATGTTTTAGAGGCGGCTTATAACGAGTTCGCGCGGCTGAAGATTTCTACCGTCTATCTGGTTGGAAACCACATAGACGGCGAGTGTAGTTTCAACCAGTATGAGCTTTTAGTTCACGGTGTGACTGATCAAGTGGCGTATTTTTGCGATCACTACCCGCAGCGTGCCGGAATTATAACGAAGTTCATCACCGCTGAATGTCACGAAGGTTGGTGGACGAAAAAAATAGGGTTGGATATTGGCAAATATACGGAAATGTTTGCGAAGGAACTGGGCAGGGAAGACCTTGAGCATCTCGGATTTATGGAACGGGACATTGCGCTGAAGACGAATAAAGGGCAAAGCATACTGCGATTGTTCCATCCCGGAGGTGGTTCATCTTACGCCACGTCGTACAAACCCCAGAAAATTGTTGAGGCGTATACGGGTGGGGAGAAACCCCACATTCTTTTGCTCGGGCATTTCCACAAGTCCGGGTATTTCTATCCGCGCGGCGTCCACGTTTTGTTGTGCGGTTGCTGCCAGGATCAAACGAAGTTTATGCGAAAGCTCAGTCTCGCGGCGCATGTCGCTTTTTGGGTTGTTACGGTGGAGTTAGCCTCGGACGGTTCTATTTGTCGGTGGAGCCCGGTTGAATACCCGTTTTACGATAAAGAGTTCTACGAAGGTAACGACTGGGTTTCAATGACAGGATAGCAGTATGAAGCTAGGCAACTGGTTGACTCTACTCTTGATTGTAGTTTACGTCGTAGCTGGGTTGCTATTCGCGTATGACCGCGACTGGGGGAAGCTCCTGTACTTCATGGGTGCCGCGATTCTCACACTCGGCGTCCTGATGATGGAGTAAGACATGCGTGTTTACTTAGACGTTGACGGCGTGCTTGCAGATTTTCAGCGGGCGGCTCATGTTATTCACGGGCAGCCGTGGGCGTTTGAAGAGCCGTTGCGAGAAGAGGTTGCCGGTATTTGGAGTCTCGGCGAGATTTGGGGTATTAGTGAGGATGAGTTCTGGGAGCCTATTAACGCCGCTGGTGCAGAGTTTTGGCGCACGCTGGACTTCATGCCGGACGCCGATACTGTCATCGAGATAGTTGAGCGCGTAGTTGGCAGGGAGAACGTGATCCCCGTCACGGCCTGCATTCACCACCCGAGCGCTGCGGCAGGGCGCGTGGCTTGGCTCCAGGAGCAGATGCCGGAGTACCGCGGCGAGTTCTTCCTCGGCGCGGCGAAGCACAAGATCGTTGCGCCCGACGTTGTGCTGTTAGACGACGCCGATCACAACGTCGAGCGGTTCGCGAAGGCGGGCGGTAGGGTTATATTGTACCCGCGCCCGTGGAACTCGGCGTACGCGGACAGGCACCGCGCATTGAACGTGCTCGAAGACGGTTTGGTGATGGCGAAGAAGTTCCTTCAACTACGGGAGAGTAAGAGATGAGCAATGGCAAAATTCGCACGTTCGAGAGTGGTGCAACGCGGGACACCGACGAGAACAAATATGATTACGAAGGATTCTTTTCACCGCTCGTGGTAGAGCGCTTCGGGCGGTATATGAACAAGCACCGCAAGCAGTCCGACGGCAAGCTGCGTGATTCGGATAACTGGCAGAAAGGCATCCCGCGGGCTCAGTATGTAAAGAGCCTCTGGCGGCACCTCGTCTCGCTGTGGACGTTGCACCGGGGCTACCCCTGTGCGGACGAGAAGGGCGCGCCAGTAGACATCGAGGACGCCATCTGCGCGATCATATTTAACGCGATGGGTTACTTGCACGAGTACCTCAAAGCGAAACTCGCCAAGTAGCCTGCACGCGCGTGCAACCCTGAAAAAACTTCAAAAAATTACTAGAGTTGGGGTTGCGTTGTTAACGAAAATCTGTATAATGTAGGCAACTACTAAGAGACATAGGAGGTCAAACATGTCAATGACTTTGCTAGGAAGGTTGCCCGCAGGTGCTTGCTTTTGCACGGGCGGTAAGTTGTGGCTGGTAGTGACGTCTTGCTGTCACGGTACGGTTGACGCGCAAAGCCCGTCCGGCGAAAGGCGGCGATTTCTTGCAACCCGCCACGTGTTGCGAAGTTCCCAAGGTGTGTTTCTTAACGCCGAAGCTATGCACGAGAAAGCAAAGGAAGTAGATGTTCACGCTACTTGACAAAGAAGTCGTAGTATTCGATTTAGAGACAACCGATACAGGTGTTGCTGAGGCTGCCGGCGTATTGCCAAGTATTGTAGAGATTGGCGCGGTACGTATGTCATCAGAGTTTGAGATTCTTGATAAATACGAGTCACTTGTGCAGCCTTCGCGGTTGGAAGCGTTCACAGATTTTTGTCATAAACTGACGGGCATTAAACTCGAAGAGCTTAGGCGCGCTCGCCCGTGGGCGCAGGTGTGGCGGGAGTTTGCCGAGTTTACCCGGTTCAATGCGACGCGCTTAATAGCGTGGCACGCCGCGTTCGACACGCCGGTGCTTCGGGCGGCGTACCTGCGAGATCGCCTCGGTTTCCCGCACAACCAATCGCCCGTCTGCGCGATGAGCATGGTGTACTACTTCTGCGCCGAATGGGGTATTAACACGGGCGGGTGGGGCTTGAAGAAAGTTTGCGACAGATTCGGAGTAGTGATAAAGGACCAGCATCGCGCGCTTGGCGATGCTGTCGCGACGGCTGAGTTGCTGAGGGCGGTCGCCAAATTCCCGGACAAGCTGGAAAAGTAGGGACGCCATAGGGTATAGACGATGGACGGGACATTTCCGGAAGTGCTTCGGCGAGCGCCGCGGGAAGAGCGGCTGAGGTGGTATGAGCGACGGGCGGCGCGGGAGCTGCCGGCATTCCACTTTCTTGAGGGACTAAGCGGCGGGGAAAACGGGCGAACGCTGCGAGAGGTGATCGACGAGCTTGACGAGGTGCGCCGAGAGATAGCGCGCGTCGAGCACGCGATTAGGTTGCAAGAGGATGCGGTGTTGCGTGGTTTGCTGGAGCGGCTGCGGGATGTACATTATGAGACGAGGTGCATGAGCAACCAGCGCGCCTCGCTGCTGAGGAACGGGAAGGTCGCCACGGAGAGGGTCAAGGAGCGGGAGTTAACCGCGTGGGGTGCAGTGTGGCAAGCCGAACGAGCATTGTGTGAATACTGTCGACTATCTTCCGGCTGTCCTCATCCGGAGGGTTGCCCGTACAAGATAACGGAGAGTGAACGATGAGATTATTCGGGTGGTTCAGGCGGAAGCGCCGTGGTGTTGTGCTTGTGGAGATGGGCATCGGTGAGGCACTTGATAGGCTTTCGATTTTATCTATCAAGCGGCTCAAGTTAGGTGACGAAGTAGCAGTAATGTTACAATTTCAAAACCTCGCTCTTGCTTTATGGGACGTGATTGGTGAGAATCCTTTGTTTGCTTTTAAGTTTTTTGAGTTGTTCCGGCATAACTTCCAGCAATGGCGAATAGAAGACGAAATCCGTCAATGCGCAGATGATGTCTGTTTTGCTAAACTTGCGCGTGAAATTCACGCAATGAACAGGTATCGTATGCGGTTGCGTGCGGAGATAGATAAACGGTATAATTCGTCTGTGCGGGAACACAAACAATATGCAGGAGAAGATGATGGACAGACCAGCGAGACGCCGGCGACGCCGACAAAAAACAAGGAGGGCTGAGCCTTTGCAAGCACAGATGTACGCGATTGGCGAGATGCCGAAAGAGATGCACGCGGAATTCCAGATGCCCGGTGATCCCTACAATTTCGCCGAGGCGGAGGACTACCTGCGGATGCTCGGCGTGGTGTTCTACCGTGACAGCCTACACACGTTCGGGGTACTTATCCAGCCGCACGACGGCGATGATACACCATTAACAGAGCGGCGTGCCTGGCTCGCGTACAAGTCGAGTCTGGTGATGTGCGACGAGACGTTCGCGGTGCTGGACAAACCCGGCGCGACGCCGAAGTACGTCGCCCGGTACGGGAGCCCAAAATGGTGGCACCAGTTTAATATCGCGATTCATGTTGTCGAGATGAATGAGAAGATGGTGCGCACGGCATAGGAGGCGAAAGGATGCGCGAGCCCGACTACGAATTGGTGCGGGAACTGCACGATAAGTACAAGCCCTTTTGTTTTGAGGTTGCCGATTTCGCGGAGGGTGCCAAGTGCGACTTTTGTCGCGGGGGCTGCACGCGCGTGCTCATCGCTAAGGCACAGTCTAACGACATATCTACCATTTGGGCGTGTTACGAGAATGGGTGTGCTTCCGCGTTTGCTGGGAAGGAAACGGCAACTATGTGCCTATTTCAGGTGGGAGACGTGCGGCACGCCGTTGCTGCGGGAGAGTCTGGCTGGTCCCGCGAGGGCATCGACGCTTTCTTGGGGGTAGAAGGTAAAGGGAAGCCGCTCGTAGTTGAGACTACGGTAGCGCCGGACGACGATAGGACGCTCGCGGAGCTTGTTGCGGAGGCAGATACGTATTGGATGCACGGTGTTTGCGGCTGGTGGCGGCTCGTGCCGAAATTGGTGGAAGCCTTCGTGATTCGGAAATCGCTGTCGCCGAAACAGAAGAATGTGCTCGTGCGCTATGTGCGTGCGTGCGAGGAAACAGTAGATAAAGGAGACTAAAGATGGCGAAGAAGAAGTTGCCGACGGACGTGGGTATGCTACGCGAGATGCTGCGCAAGTTGAGGGACCGGGAGGTGCGCCTTGAGGCAGACCTAGCGATAAAGGAGCATCCCGAGCTGGAGGACGCGATCATAGCCGTCGTGCTTCGCCTCACTGACGCGAAGAAGGCGAAGGTGCGGCTCGACGCCGTACAGCCGGGCGATCATAGGGAGTGTGCTAGGTTACAGGCGCTCCAGCGGCGGGCGGCGTACTACCGCGAGCAGCTCGCCAGCATCGAAGCCGCATTGTGTGAGACGACGGCGGGCGAGAAGTTCGCGGGTTTCCAGTCGAAGTTCGACGAGTCGCGAGCGCTGCTAGGCGCGGAGTTCGCGAAGCGGCAGGAGGCGCTCGAAGAGCGGGGCGTGCGGCTGCTGGAGCTGCTGCCAAGCCTCGACGAGTTTCTGCCGAAACCTAGTAAGGAAGGAGCGTGAGAGATGAATGTTCGAGAAGGTAAAATAAAAGGGGAGGTTGTCGACTGCGCTATTTCGTTGGGACGAGCAATTCAGGAAGCTGGCGGAACAGTTGGCGGGCATTTGATGGACATGATTGTTCGCGAGTTTATCGCTGAGGTCGCTGGGCAGAATCACATTCGGTTTGTTTTCGAGAAACCAGAGGAAGGAGCTTGAGAAATGTTGGTGCTTTCAAGGAAAAAGGAGGAGTCGATCATAATTAACGACGATATAACCATTACGATTGTGGACATCCGAGGCAACAAGGTTCGTCTCGGGATCGAGGCGCCTAAGGAGGTGCCGGTGCATCGCCGGGAAGTCTACGACGCGATTCAGCGGGGAAAGACAGGCGAGGGGTAGGATGAGACGAGTCTTGATAGTGGCGATTGGTGTCTTGCAGTTCGGCTGCGAGGCGATTTCATTCTTGTGCGACCTCGCCGCCGAGCGGTTGGCGGGGTGGCGCAGTAAACTACGAAAGGAGAGAGACGATGAGTAGGACGAACGAGAAGGTCGTGGAGGCCCCGACGGCACTTCCAACGCGGGAACAGGTCGAGCGGCGGTTGAAGGAACTCGTGGCGGCGCGTGACGAGGAGCTCGCCAAGATCGCTGGAGACCTGACGCACGCGAAGGCGCTGGCGGTAGACGCGAGCAAGATTGCACTCAACAAGGAGCGGAAGGCGCTTCAGGAGGCTGCCGCCGCGCACCGCGAGCAGATTCGCAGGGATCACAAGCGCGCCGCGGCGAAGTGGGGTGGTGTGTTGCGCGCGATCGAGGCGGAGGAGCCCGAACTTGTCGGTACTTCTTTTGTTAATGGAAAAAGTATCTAGTGTTGCTGGCACTATAATACATCCCGTTTTGTGGTAGTTGCTGCGGGGCGGGATTTTTGCTAGGTTATTTTGAGGTTGGAAACTTCGCGCTGGGGAGGTTTAAGATGCACAAGATTTGGGACAGTGAAAAAACGCACGCAGCCGTGGCGCAGTTGAGTAAGAGTCTCTTGGAAGCTGAGCCCGACCTCCAGCTTTCTATAATGCAGGAGACCGGCGTTGTGCATCCGGAGTCGCTCGCGGAGAATTTCGGCACACTGCGCACGAGAATGATGAGTCAGCAGCGCAGCCTTTTCATCCTCATGTCGGCGGTCGACGCGCTGTTTCAACTGCTTGTGGATCATCTACCCGAAGAGAAGGAGAGGCAGGAGATTTTCAACTTTTTGGAAGCAAGAATGGTGGATGCTACTATTATGTTTGCCGACGAGATTCGGCGCGCGGCGGCGGAGCGTAAGAAGAAGGTGTCGAACATCGTGCTACCGGGCGCAATGTTGCCGCCGAACATACGCGGACAGAACGGGGGGCGCGCTCATGGCGGCTAGCACGTTTGACGAGCAGTTCGAGGAGAATGGGCGGGCGGCGGTGAACCGCAAGACGCTGCTCGTGCTCGATGCTGCCACGGGCTTCGGTGCATCGCTCGCGGGCAAGCTGCGCGGGCAGGGGCACGATGTTTGGACGCTCCAAAAGAAACCAGACGATTCCCCCTCTCGCTGGGTCTCCGTTGATATGTTGGAGCCCCACCAGGCTGTGTCTGCCGTGGCGCAGTGGGTTGCTGAGGGAGTGGCGTTTAACGGCGTGTGCTCATGTGCGAGGCATAATCAGGTAGCCGAGTTGGGGAAGCTAACCCTGTTCGATCTCCAAGCACATGCCACGGCTAATGTGTTTGGTCCCCTCATGCTATTGCTTTATCTCGCGGAGTTCGACTTGCTCTTGCCGGGTGCCCGCGCTGTATTCTGCGTCGGCGAGGACGATGGCTCTGTCGCGTACAGGACGGCGAGGCGCGTCCTGGAGCCAGCCGTCCGGACGTGCTTGCAAGGGATGGATTTCCCGCACAATAGGTATTTCGTGAATCTTATTGGTCCAGGTGTCGTCGCGAGTGGCGTCGCGCTTGAGCACGTTCGCCGGCTCCTCGTGGGGGAACTCACCCCTCCAACGGATACCTTCTCTGTCTAGCCTGCACGCGCGTGCAGCTCTTACCCCCTTGACGCGGATTCCCGCATTGTGATAAAATGCGAGAATGACTTGCATAAGGGGATTCTAGTGGCTGAAAGCATCGCGGCGGCTGCGCCAGAAGACGATGATGTTCCCGAGAAGTTGCCGGAGGGTATGTCGCCCATCCTCGCCGAGATCATCAAGGGCGCGGCAGATCGCACCAAGGACGACGAGAAAGAGGTGGACGCGCCGGCGTGGGTGAAGGAGTCGGGCGAGCTGACCCTCGACGAGGCGAAGCGGCGGGCGCGAATTTTGTACGCGCGCGGGCATGCAGTATCAACTCTTGCTCACGAGTTCGGTAAGTCGCAGTCAACTATTTATCGCTGGCTTCAGCAGGATCGCGAGGAGCTTGAGAAGTTTTTGTCGGGAGAGACTCGGTTTAGTATTGCGGTAGGAGAATACGCACAACTTTCACAGGAAATTGCGTACATCACTAGACAGATTGAGATGATACATCCTGATGGGTATGTACGTTTCAAAAATGCGGACGGTGAGAAGGTAGAGGTGACGGGTAATTCGCCTGAAAAGATGTTGGAATTGAAGCAAAAACTGATTGAGAGTCGGCGGCGGTGTAGAGTGGACCGTATCAATTTGCTCATCAAGCTCGGTATCATCACGGACGACCAAGCGAAACAGCAAGCTATCACGGGTGGCGAGAAAGTCAAGGAGGAGAAGCGGCGCACAGCTAGACGATCGAAGGAGGAGTTGGACAGGGAAGCTGAGGAGTTACGCCGGCAGATTGAGGGCTTGGACGACGATCAAGACAGCGAGGGGGGCGATGAGTAAAGACTTAGATGCGCGCACGCGCCGGAATAAGCTGCTTGAAGTCAAGTTGCAGCGAATCGAATTCGCAAAACATTATCACGTCAATACGCACGGGGAACCTCTTGACTTTGTGAGGTTTCCGCACATCCGCGCGCTCTATGTATCTACCGCGCCAGACATCGTTATTCAGGGCTCTATCCAGTGTCTAAAGGCGCAGCCATTGGATGCCAAAGTGCATACGCCGAGTGGTTGGAAGAGGATGGGCGATGTTGAAGTCGGGGATGTTCTTAGCATGCCCGATGGCAAGGTCGCGCCGGTTCTGCAAGTGCAACCGCAGGGGGAGGTTCCGATATACAAGATCACTCTGTCTGACGGCAGAACGGTCGAGGCGTGCGGTGAGCATCTTTGGAAAGTTCGCTGGTCAAATTGTCGGTTTGTCGCGTGTCGCGGAATTATTTACGAATCTCCTGGTGAATCAGAAATACTTACGACGACTGAGATTGGACGGCGCATGGCGGAAAAGGGGGGCAGATTCTCGTTTCCTCTTCCATCTCCAGTCGCGAAACCTGTCCGGGAGTTGCCTCTTGATCCTTACTTTATGGGTTTGATGCTGGGAGACGGCGAGATTCACAATCCGAACATCCGTTTTTGTTCGGACGACGCGGAGCTTGTTGCGGCGGTCAACGCTTACGTGGCAACGTTCGGCTTGATATTGAAGCAGGACGGCGACACTTGTAACTACTTCTTCATACGAAAAGACCCGGCAAGCCAGAAGTACGGTCCAAAATTGCTTAGGGACAAATTTGACGTTCTCGATTTGCTGGGAACATATAGTTACAACAAGTTTGTCCCCGCGATTTACAAGGAGAGTTCCGTTGAGCAACGTCTGGCTTTGTTACAAGGAGTGATGGATACGGATGGTAGGGGGCACGTTAGAGTTACCATCGGAATTTCGTCGAAGCAGCTAGCGGAAGACATCCAGGAACTTGTTTTCTCTTTGGGCGGCACAGCATCTATTACTAAAAGAGAGAGCTATTACACAAGTTCTGATAAGAAAAAGCCCGGTAAAACTACGTTCAATGTTAGTATATCTCATCCGTCGCCGAAGTCATTGTTTCGGCTGGCTCGAAAAAAGAATGCGGTTTCAGAAAAACACCGTCGTTGTGCCACGTTAGGTCCACGTATTGAGCACATACACGCGGTTGGAAAGAAGCGGGCGCAGTGTCTCGTGGTCGATCACCCGGATCACCTTTACATTACTGACGGATACGTCGTAACTCATAACAGTGAGTGGCTTATAGTAGATCACTTGGCAATGGCTTACGAGGGGCTCTCGCTGTTTTTCGTGTTGCCGAAGTTTGAGCACCGCAATACTTATGTTCAGAACCGCATAAATCGCTGCGTTCAGTCGGTGCCGAGGTACAAGTCTGTCGTGGACGCCGGGTTCTTCGATAGCGTAGTGCTCAAGTCGTTCGGCAAGGGCGTCATCAAGTATGTCGGTAGCAACGTACTAAAGGATTTCCGGGAGCACCCTGCGGACGTGGTGTACGTTGATGAGGTCGATGAGTGCGACCAGGGGAATCTTATATATGCCATTGACAGGCTCGGGGCGAGCGACTTCATGTTTCAGCGGCATATTGGCAACCCGACGCTCCCGAAGCGCGGGATTAACAAGCTCTTATTGGAGTCGGACGGGCGAGAGTGGAACGTGCCCTGCGAGAAATGCGGCGAGCTTGCGGAGCTTGACTGGTTCAAGGTCGTTGTCGAGGAGATAGTCGATGATGAGGGAACCGTTGTAGACTACCGGCTGCGAGACAAGGAGTGGCGGGTTGGGTGCAAGCGGGAC
>Ga0114919_10002338_pt1 | contig 15356 bp, 15 predicted proteins | sample BlataG_FD_88682 | JGI IMG/M metagenome (GOLD analysis project Ga0114919, IMG submission 88682) | Deep subsurface microbial communities from Black Sea to uncover new lineages of life (NeLLi) - Black_00105 metaG | ecosystem: Environmental > Aquatic > Marine > Oceanic > Sediment | place: Atlantic... | reverse complement strand
TAGGCAGGGGTCGCCCGGTCCCCGTGCATGACCCCGGAACGGGCGCGTCGAACACGCCCCAGCGCCGCTGCATGCGTCGCATGACCTGGTTCACGAAGCGGCTCGCCTCGTTGCTGATGAAGCTGGAAGTGCGCGCCTCGAGCGGCCGGGGCCGTACGGCGCTGGTGTTGTGCCGCGCCTCGCGCCAGGTTTCCCAAAGCCTCTGATCGATCGCGTTCTCGGCCTTGATCCCTTCGATCGTGTCGCTCGGGAGACGATCCAGCGTCAGCGGCGTCCAGCCGGCCACGCGCGAGAGCTCGGCAAGCGTATTGTGCGGCGTGGCGGAGGCGGAGATGCCGAGTCTGTCACCAAGGGAGTCGATGAACTCGTCGCACAGCAGGTAGTCGCCGACGAACCAGAAATTCGCGAGGAAGGCATTCACGAGATCGTACTTGTCCTGGTCGGACAGGCTGGCCATGTCTGCCCAGGTCAGTTCGAGGAAGTTCGACAGGATGTAGTGCGTGACAAAGTTTCGTTGTGTCGCGCCGTAGGCCACGTCGACCCCATAAGGCCGCATGCCGCCCGCGATGTACCGTGCCATACGAAAATTATAGTAGGACACGAAATGGCTCACGGGGTCCCGCAGCAAGAGACTGCGTTTGATATAACGCCCCTCGAATAGAGGATCGACCGAGATCCCAAGGTAATGGCCGCCGACGACTTTGGTCCGGCGCGGATTCGGCAGGTCCGTAGGATCATATCGGGTCGCGAAGCGTCCGAGGCCGCGGCGCTTCTTCATGCGGTGATAGGCCGGATTGGGCAGAGTCTGCGTCAGGTGACGGTCGATCGTCCGGCCCGCGCATTTCGGCACGTGGTAGACGAAATGCACCGACGCGGCGTCAGTGCCCTGCGCCGCGCCGAGCTGATTCGAACGAAGTGACATTACCCCCACCGACATACCACCAAGACTGCCACCGGCATGCTTAACAATACCTTTCATCCTTGGTTCCATGGAGGATGTCAGTCGTCGGCTGGAGGCGGTACCAAACGGCCCTTAGAGGAACCTTTCGGCCAAATTCGAGTCGAGTAACTCATCGTAAACCATAAGAGTCGCTCGCTGCATTTTCTGCAAGTCAAACTGGGCGGCAGCATGGCCGTGCGCCCGGCGACCAAGCGCCGCGCGCTCTTCTTCGGAAAGCGCCAAAGCATTCCTGATAGCGGTTGCAAGCGCGGCGGAATCAGCCGGAGGTACAACCCAGCCGGTGAAATCTGGCGAAGGCGCGGCAATTACATTCTCCGGTGCGGCACCAACATCGGTGACGATGACGGGACAACCCATGGCTTGCGACTCGATACTGGTGCGGCCAAAGGTCTCCGCGGTTGCTGAGGCGACCACTGCCACTTTCGCGAGCGCGAAAGCCGCAACAATGTCGTCGCAGTGCCCGACGAGACGCGCGCGGCCCGCAAGTCCGGCAGCCTCGATCTGTTGCTCGAGATCCTCCCGATAGGCGTCGCGCCCCTGCGCATCGCCCGCGAAGATAAAAATCGCATCGCCGAGTTCATCGGCGGCCAGCATTCGCCGCGCCGCCTCGATGACATGGGTTTGGCCCTTCCAGCTTGTCAGCCGCGCCGCGTGCAGAACAACGGGCTGATCCTCCCGCACGCCCCAGGCTGTGCGGAGCCTGTCGAGGCGTGAAGGCTCGACCGACTCATACCCGAAGTGTGATGGGTCGATGCCGCGATAGATCACCCGCATGTCCTCCATCTTCACGTGATGGCGTGCGGCGATCAGACGAGCCGTGTAATGCGAGTTGGCAATGACGCAGTCGCCTCGCGCCATGACGCTGCTGTAGAGCATCTTGAACGGTGCAGGGCTGCTATAGGCGCCGTGATAGGTCGTCACGAAGGGGCGCTTCGTCGCCCGCGCGGCGAAAAACGTGCTCCAGGCCGGGGCTCGGCTCCGCGCATGAAGAAGCGAGACGTTGCGCGCCTCGACGATCTTCGCAAGCCGGCGCGCATTGGCCAGGATGGTGACGGGGTTCTTGCTCGCCACGGGGAGGGAAATAATCTCGCCGCCGGCGTCCGACACAGCGGTTGCCATCCGCCCCCCTTCGGTGGCAACCAAGGCCTTCGCGCCGGCACGGGTGAGCGCTTGCGCGATCTCGACGGCCGATTGCTCGCTGCCCCCGGCATCGAGCCGGGGCACGACTTGCAATATGGTCACCTCTGCCATGAGCCTCGTCTTTGGCGAAAAAACCGGAATGCGCCAGCGCTAATTAGGATGGACCAGCAAGAACCACAAATCCTCGAGATTGGCCAAGGCCCGAAACGGCGCCGTATCGCCTATCGCTTCGATAAGGGCGCAGGCGAGACCAGCCCGGCTGTGGTTTGGCTCTCCGGTTTTCTCTCCGACATGTCGAGCACCAAGGTCGGAGCCTTGAGTGACTGGGCGCGCGGGCAAGGCTACGCCATGCTCCGCTTCGACTATTCCGGACACGGGGTCGTCTCGGGAGGGGACATCCTCGAGGCTTCCGTCGGCGACTGGCTCGAAGAAGCCACCGCCATGCTCGCGCTTACCGGCAAGCGTCGTCTGATTCTCGTCGGCTCGTCGCTCGGAGCTTGGATCGCGCTTTTGCTGGCGCGTGCACTGGCCAAGGCAGGCGATCGTCGTCTCGCCGGTCTCGTGCTCATCGCGCCCGCCTGGGACATGACCGAGAAGCTGATGTGGGACAAGATGTCGGCCAAGACGCGCGCGATCGTGGAGACCGAAGGCGTCTTCTACGCGCCGTCCGATTACGACGCGCCCTATCCGCTCACCAAGATTCTAATCGAGGAAGGCCGCAACCATCTTCTTGCGAGCGGCAACATTGAGGTGGGCGTGCCCGTGCGCATCCTGCAAGGCGTGCGCGATGAAGACGTGCCGTGGCACCACGCGCTCGAACTTGTCGATCTCATCGCGGGCGACGATGTGGAGCTGACGCTCGTCAAGGACGGCGATCACCGCTTGTCGGGACCGGAAGACCTGCGCCGTTTGGAACGCACGGTCGCGAGCCTGATCGAGCCGGTCAAGGTTTGAGCGCCGCCAATCCTTCGCGGAAGGTTGGATAGCGCAAGCGTACGCCTAGCTCCGACTTGATCAGCGCGTTCCCAATACGCCGACTGCCCTGATAGAAGGTGCGCGCCATGGGCGACATGTCGGCGTCCTCGAAGTCGATCTCCGGCGGCGGTGTTACCCCGATCAGCTCCGCCGCGTAAGCCACGACGTCGCCCGGCGCCGCGGGCTCATCATCGGCAACGTTGTAGATGGCACCGCCGCGCGGGCGCGCCATCGACGCTTCGAGCACGCCGGCGATGTCCTCCACATGGACGCGGCTGAACACTTGTCCGTCCTTGTTGATGCGCCGCGCCGTACCTGCCGCGAGCTTGTCGAACACGCTGCGCCCCGGACCGTAGATTCCTGCAAGATGAAACACATGGACCGGCACGCCCATCTCCGCACCAAAGTCGAGCCAGGCCTGCTCGGCATGCACGCGCGCTTCGGTGCGCACGCTGTTGGGTCTCGGCATTGTCTCTTCGTCCACCCAGTTTCCCTGCTGATCGCCATAGACGCCGACCGTGGAGAGATAGCCGATCCATTCAAGCGAGCCGAGCTTGGCGATCTCTTCGCCATAGTAGGCAAGCACCGGGTCCCCGTCATGTCCTGGCGGGATCGAATGAAGCAGATGCGTCGTGCCTTCCAGCAGAGCAGGCAGCGCAGGATTATCCTTCGCGCCCCCGAACCGTGTGGCCTCGTAGCCTTGGCCGCGGAGCTCGCTGATCTTCGGCTCCTCACGCGCCGTACCGGCGACGGACCAGCCATTGGCCGCGAGGCGCTTGGCGAGCTCTTGTGCCGAGAAGCCGAGGCCAAACGCGAACAGGCGGCTCACGCGGCCACCTCGAGCCATTCCTCGCGTACGGCTGGGTCGGGCTCTTGCGTGACGAAGGATGCGCGTAATGCCGAGAGACGCTTTGGCGCGAGCCGCGACAACGCCCACACCGCCATGGCGCGCACCAGCGGAGATGCGTCCGAAAGCAACGCCTCCACCTGCGGCAGGAGAGACGCGTCGCGCGAATTGCCGGCGGCGATCAGCACATTGCGCACGAAGCGGTCGCGTCCCGTGCGCTTGATCGGCGTGCCGCGAAACCGCGCGCGGAACGTCGCATCATCGAGCGCGAGCAGCGCCGCAAGCGGTGGGTTGTCAGCCTCGTCGCGTATCGCAAGCTTCGTTTCCTGTGAATCCTGCGCAAACTTGTTCCACGGGCACACGGCGAGACAATCGTCGCAACCATAGATGCGGTTCCCCATCGCCGCGCGGAACCGCGGTGCGATATGCCCCTTGTGCTCGATGGTGAGATAGGAAATGCACGCCCGCGCATCGATCTCGTACGGCGCAGTGAATGCGCCAGTGGGGCACACATCGAGACAACGGCGGCAGGCCCCGCAATGGTCTTCCTCCGGCGCATCCGCATCGATCTCCGCCGTGGTGAAGATCGCGCCGAGAAACAACCAGGACCCAAGCTCCCGCGACACCAGATTGGTGTGCTTGCCTTGCCAACCGAGTCCGGCTTTGGCCGCGAGCGGCTTTTCCATCACGGGCGCGGTGTCGACGAACACCTTCACGTCGCCGCCGGCAATGGCCTGAACCTCGTGGGCAAGCCGCTTCAGCTTCGCCTTAATGACGTCGTGATAGTCCGCGCGCTTGGCGTAAATCGAGATGGCGCCGCGCGACGGCTCATCGAGGACAGCAAGCGGGTCGCCTTCGCTTCCGTAGTTCAGCCCGAGAACAATCACGCTGCGCGCCTCGGGCCACAGCGCGCGGGGGTCTTTCCGGCGATCGGCGGTGTCGGCAAGCCATGCCATGTCGCCTTGGCGGCCCTCGGCGAGGAACCGGCCAAACGCTTCGCCCGCGCCTTCGGGCGCCTCCGCGGTCGTGAAGCGCACGGCATCGAAGCCCAAGGCCTCGGCCTTCTCGGTAATTTGCGATTTCAACTCTCGCGCCATGCCCACTCTCGGTTTTGCGGGCGACCCTCAAAAATCGAGGTCGGCATAGGTCCCCGAAGGAACGAAGCCCGCAACGCGGTCTTGCAGCAGCGGCCGGAACGAAGGCCGCGATTTCACCAGCGCGTACCAATTCTTGGCCGGCTCGAATTCTTCCCACGGAACCTCGCCGAGATAGTCCAAGGCCGAGAGATGGGCCGCGGCGGCGAGGTCCGCGAAGCTCATGGAATCGCCCGCAAGCCAACTCCGCGTCTCGGTGAGGTGACCGACATAGGTCAGATGATAGCGCAGATTGTCGTGACCGGCCCGCATGGCTTCCATATTGGGTGAAGAACTCTGCGGTCCGTAGCGCCGGAACACCTTCTCCACCACCAGATAATCGGTGACTTCCGCGTAAAACTTGTCGTGGAACCAGTCCACCAGCCGCCGCACTTCGGCGCGCTCCGCAGGCTCGCCCGGAAACGGCTGAAAACCACGAACGGGACGCTCGTCCATAGTGTCGCCGAGATATTCGGAGATGGCGTAAGCGCCCGCGATCGACCCGCCCTCCTCCGGAATGAAGACCGGCAGAGTGCCTGCGGGGTTCAACACCAGGAACTCGGGCCGCCACTCCCAGGGCTTTTCCTCGGCGAGCTCCGCCTCGATCCCGCACTCGGCGAGTGCCAGACGAATTGACCTAGAGAAGGCGCATAGAGGATGGTGAAGAAGATTTGGCATTGATGGCTTCGGCGGCTATTCGGTCCGAATTGAATCGCACGGGGCCAGGGCCTCGTATAGAACCTGCACGCACACCGAACAAGCCGCGTGACGAGGGGCCATGACGATAGAGCAGATCATCGTGATCGCGGTGGTGCAGGGGATCACCGAGTTCCTGCCCATTTCCTCCTCCGGTCATCTGATTCTCGTTCCTTATATCCTGCATTGGAGCGACCAGGGGCAGTTCGTGGACGTCATGGTCCATGTCGGCACCTTATTTGCGATCCTCATCTACTTCTGGCGCGATGTCTGGCGCATCACGCTCGGCGGCCTCGAGCTGTTCAAGGGCAAGGTCACCGACGAAGGCAAGCTGGCCATCTACATTGTCCTGGCGACAATTCCCGCTGTCGCCTTTGGTCTCTTCCTCAAGAAATTCGGCTTCAGCGCTCTAGATCGCAGCGTGGCCGTCGTGGCCTGGAACACGATTCTGTACGGCTTGCTGATGCTTGTCGCCGATATGTTCGGCCCGCAGGTGCGCACCATCAAAAAGATGACCCTCGGCAGCGCCATGATTATCGGCGTGGCGCAAGCGCTGGCCTTGATTCCCGGCACCAGCCGATCCGGCGTCACCATGACGGCGGCGCGCTTCCTCGGCTTTACCCGCCCCGATGCGGCGCGGTTCTCGTTTTTGCTCGGTATTCCGGCTATCGCCGGCGCCGGCGTGCTGACCGTGGGTGAGGCCCTGGCCGCCGGCGACACCATCACCATGGACGCCGTGTATTGTGCGGTGCTCACATTCTTCGCAGGGCTCGCGGCCATCGCCTTCCTCATGGCGCTGGTCAAGCGGATCAGTTTCCTGCCCTTCGTGCTCTACAGGATGGTTCTGGGCGGCTTCCTACTGGTCATGCTCTACAGCTGAGGTGCCGTGTAGACGGACGCGCGGGGAGGCCTCACGCCTTGTAGACGGAGAACTGCCCGCGCGGCCGGAACCGCTCCAGATAGTCCGGCACCACGCTTGTCACCGCCACAGGCTCGATGTCCAAGCCCGGCAATGTACGCTCGGCCTTGATGGCGGCCTCGCCCACCACGTTGTCGGTCTGAAGCAGCCGGACCTGGTCCACGGTGAGCGGCGGGTTCGGCAGCCATTGCAGGAAGAACCCTTGCAGCTTGGCGAGCCAGAACGGCAGCGGCACCAATGGCCGAGACCGCATGGAATAGGCCAGCACGCGCTCCATCACCTCCCGCATGGTGAGGATTTCCGGTCCGCCGAGCTCATAGGGCCCATCCGCGCCGGCCCGGCCCTGAAGCGCGGCCACGATTGACTGCGCCACGTCGCCCACGAAAACCGGCTGGAACTTGGTGTGGCCGCCACCGACCAGCGGCAGCACCGGCGAGATGCGGGCAAGCGCGGCAAAGCGATTGAAGAAATCGTCTCCCGGCCCAAACACGACGGACGGCCGGAAGATTGTCGCGTCGGGAAGGACGTCCTTGACCGCCGCTTCGCCCGCGGCCTTGGAGCGGGCATAGATGGAAGGCGAGTCCGGATCGGCGCCGATGGCCGAGACATGGACGAACGCGCGCGCGCCGGCAGCCTTCGCAACCTCCGCCACGTTCCCCGCGCCTTCGTCCTGCACGGACTTAAAGGTCTGCTTGCCGGCCGAGAACAGAATGCCGACCAGATTGATGACGGCGTCCGCATCCTCCGCCGCTGCGACCAAGGAGTCTGGGTAGCGCACATTGGCCTGGACCGGCACGATCTGGCCGACGCCGCCAAGCGGCTGGAGATGGCCGGCGAGTTCCGGGCGCCGGACGGCAATCCGCATGCGTGCCCCGGTGCGCGCGATGGCCCGCACCACATGCCGTCCGAGAAAGCCAGAGCCGCCATAGATGGTCACCAGCGCCCTGTTATTGAGTGTAATGGCCACTTAGATGCCCCTTAACCTGCCCGCTGTATTGTGCACTTGCAGCAATACACGAGGGAAGGGCCGCCTTGAAGGCGCTTCTCCAAGCAATTGACAACGAGAAGCGCCAATCGTACCTCAACGCACTCAAGCCCAGGTGGCGGAATTGGTAGACGCGCTAGCTTCAGGTGCTAGTGCCCGCAAGGGCGTGGAAGTTCGAGTCTTCTCCTGGGCACCATTCTCGCCTCGCTGCCGTACGGCAACGAGGCGCCTATGACGGCAAGTGAGACACCCTTGAGCCAGCCCCCGACCGTCGAGCTCTTCCAGGGCGACCTGCCGCCAGGCCGTTTTCGCGGCGGCAGTATCGCTATCGACACCGAGACGCTGGGGCTCAATCCGCATCGCGACCGTCTTTGCCTCGTGCAGCTGTCCGATGGCGACGGCACCGCGGCGCTGGTGCAGGTCAAGGCCGGTCACGATGCCCCGGGGCTCAAGCGGCTGCTGGCGGACGAGAGCATCCTCAAGATCTTCCATTTCGGCCGCTTCGATATCGCCGTGCTCAAGCATTTCCTTGGCATCATGCCGAAGCCGGTCTACTGCACGAAGATCGCCTCGAAGCTGGCCCGGACCTATACCGACAAGCACGGCCTCAAGGATCTCTGCCGGGAGATACTCGGCCTCGAATTGTCCAAGCAGCAGCAATCCTCCGACTGGGGCGCGGCGGAGCTGACCCCGGAGCAGCTCAACTATGCGGCGAGCGATGTGTTATATCTTCACGCGCTGAAGGATCATCTCGACGCTATGCTGAAGCGGGAAGGCCGGGACCATCTCGCGCGCGCGTGTTTTGAATTCCTGCCGACGCGGGCCGAGCTCGATCTCGAAGGCTGGGCCGAGATGGACATCTTCGCCCATTAGTGCGGCCTAAGGTCCTGAGAATCCAAGGCTCTCGGTCGTAATCTGATCAAAGTCCTGCGGCTAGGTTAGGCTGGATGGCGAACAGCCAGAGGCATTGCAAATAAGTTGGCGGATATCGATGGCATATGAGGCGAATCTCGCCGGAGCAGGCCGGCACCATACCGTGCGCACGCCCGCCGAGCGCGAGCGCGCCTTTGTGAAAGCCGAACGCCACAGCCGCCAGGTGCGGCTTCTTCGCCGGGTCTTGCCGGTCGTTGGGGTTCTCGTCTTGGCCGCCTACTTCGTCTCCACGCGGCTCAACGTCACCGTCGGCGACGTCACCGCCAGCATCGACGGCATGGAGATCGCCGACGGAAGCTTGCGCATGCTGAATCCGACGCTCAAAGGGACCAACAAGAAAAACGGCGATTACGTCGTAAAGGCCGAGTACGCGGATCAGGACATCAAGAATCCCAACCTCGTCAAACTCCACGCCATTCGGGCCGATATGTCCAACCCATCGGGCGGCTGGTCGAAAATGCAGGCCGTCCGCGGTAAGTTCGACTCAAAGACCGAGCGTCTCGTGATGAAGGACCACATCACGATCGCCACGAGCACCGGCGTCACAGGCGAACTCTCCTATGCGACCCTTGACATGCCGACGCAGACTCTCAGATCGCACAACCCAGTCTTCTTCAAGCTGCCCAACGGTACCGTGAGGGCAAACGCGTTGACGTTCCGGTCGAAGGAGAACGCGATCATTTTTCGCGGGAAGGTGGCCGTCAAGCTCGCGAGCCCGCCGCAGTCCACAAGTCCGACCGCGAGAGCAGGTACCGCGCCATCCGGAGGAGAACTGCCGAAGGAAGGCGATGACGCCAGCCGTGCGAGCGAAGGCCTCGCGGGTGCGCCATGACGCGTCTTCCAGTCCTTTCGCTCTGTTTGGTGACGTCCGGATTGGCAGCGGCAGCGGTCCTTTGCGCGGCCCTAGCTGAGGCGCAGACCCTCAACAATGCTTTCGGCGGTCTGTCCGAAAGCTCCAACGAACCCATCGATGTCAAGTCCGATGCGCTGACGGTGTACACCGACGACTATGTCTTGTTCACCGGCAACGTGAAAGCAGTGCAAGGCACCACGACCCTACGAGCAAGGGAACTCAAGGTGCACTATCGCGGCGGGGACAACGGCGATGCCGCCGCCACCGAAAGTCCGAAACAGCCGACAGTCGGTGGAGGCGCCGTGTCGCCGCCCACCGGAGGGAGCGTGGTGCCGACAACTGCGAGCAGTCCTGAACCGGCCAAGCCAAAGGCAGACGAGGCCGCACCGGCAAGCGCGCCCAAGCCGTCTGCGGAAGCCGCGAGCGAGGACAAGACCCAAAGCAGCATAGAGGATCCGATCGACATCGAATCCGACTGGCTCCTCGTTCATGACAAAGAAAAGTATGCTCATTTCAAAGGCAATGTGCGCGTTGTACGGGGCGACACGAAGCTGCGCTCCGAAGAGCTCAAAGTGGACTATGCCGGCGGTGACAGTCTGGCGACGACGACCGAGGCGAGCGCTGGCGCGCCCGCTCAGATCACGAAGATCGTGGCGCGGGGAAGTGTTCATGCGTTGCTCGGACCGAGGGCATCGAAGGATAGCAAAACGACCAAGCGGCCTCCTGGAACCGCGCTTGAAACCACGGGCGCCCGGGCGTTGACGTCAGGTGGCGGAAAACGCGATGCGGCCAGCGCGGGCAGCAAGGTCGCCGACGCTAGGCCTCGAAGTACGACCGTCTCGGCCAGCGTACCCAGGATGGCGGGCCCCAGAAGTCAGGCGTCGGCAGATACGAACAAGGGTCCGGCAGCCTCGCAAGACACTCCTCCAGCGACGAGCAAAGAGAGGGAAATCACCAGGCTAGAGGCGACGGGCGACGTGGTTATCGTGAGCGAAAAGGACGAGACCTCTACCAGCGACTGGGCAATCTACAACCTGCCTTCACAGCTCGTGACCATCGGTGGCAATGTGGTGTTATCGCAAGGTCAGAGTGTGCTAAAGGGTGACCGGCTTGTAATCGACCTGAGGACGGGCGAGAGCCGGTTCGAAAACACCGGAACGGCCACATCGGGTGGGCGCCGAATTCGTGCGCTTTTCTTGCCTAAGGACGACGCGAAGCCAGGGGCCAAACCCAATACGCCAGTGGGAGGCAGGGGGAATGGTTCGGCGGGCGATCAGCGCACGCCGGACGAACCAGTGATCGACAACGGCGAGCCGTTGCCGATCGTACCGGAGTATCGCTAAGACTCTCCGAGCGCTTCAACCGATGTTAACCGGCCAGCGCTTCAACTGAGGAGCGAAAAGGGGTCAGTGGGCAAATTGCTGTCTTTTCCAGGTCAACAGGCAGTCGCTGCCCATGAGGGTGCTCTGCAAGGACAGACGCTGGTCCATGGTCCGCACGGCCAGGCAAAGCCCGGCAGCGGTTGGCTGACGATCCGTTCCGTCGTCAAGAGCTTCAAGAAGCGCATGGTCGTGCGTGGCGTAAGCCTCGATTTGGCGCGCGGCGAAGCGGTCGGTCTCTTGGGTCCGAACGGCGCCGGCAAGACCACGGTGTTCTACATGATCACCGGCCTGATCCCCGCCGACGAAGGCTCGATCAAGATCGACGGCCGGGACGTGACTAAGCTGCCAATGTACCGAAGGGCGCGATTGGGCATAGGCTACTTGCCACAGGAGGCCTCGATCTTTCGGGGGCTCACAGTGGAAGAGAACATTCTCGCGGTGCTTGAGATGGTCGAACCCAACAAGAAAGAGCGTCAGGTTCAGCTCGACTCATTGCTTGAGGAATTCCGCATCACGCGCCTCAGGAAGTCACCTGCCATGCGGTTGTCCGGTGGTGAGCGCCGCCGCGTCGAAATTGCGCGCGCGCTTGCTTCGCGTCCGTCTTTCATGCTGCTCGACGAGCCCTTTGCCGGCATCGATCCGATCGCCGTCGGCGATATTCGCGCGCTCGTACGACATCTTACCGAGCGCGGCATCGGCGTGCTGATCACCGATCACAATGTGCGCGAGACGCTCGACCTTGTGAGCCGCGCCTATATCATTCACGACGGCATGGTGCTGACGCACGGCACCGCCGACGATATCGTCAATAACGAGGAAGTTCGGCGCGTCTATCTTGGCGATCAATTCAAGATCTGAGTGCCTGATCGCGAGTGAGTTCGTAAATGGCGATCAATACAAAACTCGAACTCCGCCAGACTCACAGTCTGGTCATGACGCCGCAACTGCAGCAGGCGATCAAGCTGCTGCAGCTCTCCAACATGCAACTTTCGACCTTCGTCGAGGTCGAGCTGGAGCGCAATCCGCTGCTCGAGCGGGATGATAGCGAAGAGCAGAGCGGTACCGCAGGCGAGTCGCCTGCCGAAAACGGCGAGGCGAAGAATAACAGTGACGCCAAGAGCGACAGCGACTCGCGGGATGACAGCGACGCCAAGAGTGACAGTGATGCCAAGAGTGGCAGCGGAAGCGAAGCCGGCTCTGAGTCAGGCGAGAGTGATGATTGGGTCGACCTCGAGAAGGGAAACGACTCCGGGCGCACTGAAGATCTCGATGCTGATCCGCAGGACATGTTTCCGGACGCGGAGAATTTCACGTCGGGCGCGATAACCGACTCGGGCTGGAGCGGGCTTACGCAAGGTCCCCGCGCGGATGTCGACGAGGGAACCAATCTCGAAGCCTATGTGGCTGAGGAAAAAACTTTACGCGACCATCTCACCGACCAGCTAGTTCTTTCCTTCTCCGACCCCGCGCAACGGCTCATCGGCCAGCACATCATCGATATGACCGACGAGGCAGGCTATTTGCGCGGCGAGCTGGACGTGCTCGCCGAGTTGCTTGGCGCCCCCTTGGAACTCGTCGAGGAAACGTTGGCCGTCTTGCAAGGGTTCGAGCCGTGCGGTGTGTTTGCCCGTGATCTGCGCGAGTGTTTGACGCTGCAGCTCAAGGAGGAGGGTCGCTGCGATCCCGCAATGGCGGCGCTGATCGACAACCTCCATCTTCTTGCCACGCATGACCTGATTGCCCTGAAGCGCGCCGCTCGTGTCTCCGACGAGGATCTCTGCGACATGATCGCCGAGGTGAAGCGGCTGAACCCGAAGCCCGGTTTGAAATACGGGACAACTCCGTCCCAACCTATCGTGCCGGACGTGCTCATCCGCTCGCTTCCAGACGGAAGCTTTCACGTCGAGCTAAACAGCGAAACGCTGCCGCGCGTTCTAGTGAATCAGTCCTACTATGCCACGGTCTCCAAGTCAGCCTTGCGCAAGGAGGACAAGAGTTATCTTGTCGACTGCCTGCAGACGGCGAACTGGCTGGTGAAGAGTTTGGATCAACGCGCCCGGACGATTCTGAAGGTGGCGCAGGAGATCGTGCGTCAACAGGATGCGTTCTTCACTTACGGTGTGCGCCATTTGCGGCCGCTCAACCTCAAGACGGTTGCCGACGCCATATCGATGCATGAGTCCACGGTCAGCCGCGTCACCGCCAACAAGTACATGGCGACCAATCGCGGACTGTTCGAGCTGAAATACTTCTTCACCTCGGCGATCGCGGCGACCGCCGATGGCGACTTTCATTCCTCGGAAGCGGTGCGTCACCGCATTCGCGAGATGATCGATGCAGAGGCCGCGGCCGACGTTCTGTCCGACGACAAGATCGTCGAGCGGCTTAAGGCCGACGGCATCGATATTGCACGCCGCACGGTTGCCAAGTACCGCGAGGCATTGCGGATTCCATCTTCGGTTCAGCGCCGGCGCCTGAAACGCATCGCGACGGGCGTCAGCGTCTGACATGACGCCTAACGCACTGTTCACGCGGACGAATCGTGTAAAGAGGGCAGATCAAATTGATTGGGTTTGACACCCCTGGGGCAGGGGTCTAGCTTCCGGCCGGCGGCGGAGGTCGAGTCGAGGATGGGCCGGAGCGTGCCACGGGCGCTCTGACAAATCGGGCCTCGAAATGCGGTATGCGCCCCGGGAAGCGCTGGTTATAGGATTTGACACGCTTCCACGGGCAGTGACGACACCGGTTACCGGAAAACATTTTTGGACGTTGGCAAGACGGTACGCAAGCGTCCGGGAACGCGTTTTACGCTGAAGTCGTTGTACCAACCGAGTACACGGGGTACGCGTCGTCGGGGCAAGTACGATTGAACAAGAGCACGCTTTGTTCCGCCGCGGCTTTTTCTGCGGCAAATGAAACGCGGCGGATGAACCGACGGCCGAAGGCCCCATCCGTTCCCTCGCAGTCACACGGGTAGTCGAATGCATTTAGGTGACCTCATCTCACCCGACGCAGTCATGCCTTCGCTCAAGGTCAAGAACCAGAAGCAGCTCTTGACCGAGCTCGCGTCACAGGCTGCGCGCATTGCCGACCTGCAGGAGCGTGAAGTGTTCGATGTCCTGCTTCAGCGCGAGCGGCTTGGGTCCACCGGACTGGGCCAAGGCGTCGCCATTCCCCATGGCAAGATGGTGGGACTGAAGCAAATCGTCGGCGTGTTTGCGCGTCTCGCCGAGCCGGTCGATTTCGACGCCGTGGACGGGGAGCCGGTCGACATCGTCTTCCTGCTGCTTGCTCCCGAAGGGGCGGGCGCCGACCACCTGAAGGCCCTGGCGCGCATCTCGCGCCTGCTCCGCGAGGGCTCCGCGGTCGAGAAGCTCCGCGCCTCGAAGGACGCAGAAGCCCTCTACGCCGTTCTCACCGAAGCAGAGCTGGCCTCTCACGCCGCCTAGCGCGGAACAAGCGTCGGCCATGCCCATGGCCGCGCAAAATCGAACATGTTGATGGATATGAGCGCGACGCCGCCGCGCGTTGCGGCCTAGTGGACGCTCACCGGCACGAGATCGTTCTCGATGGCGTTGGCGATGGCCGCGGTGCGGCTGTCGGTCAGCGCAATAGGCGTGCCGTCCGCGCCGAGCACGGCAAAAAGATCGATACCCTCGGGCGCGTCTTCAAGCGCCGGAAACAGCATCTCGGCAGCGTCGGAGTCGAGCTGTCTGATATAGGCGACCTCGCCGTCACCCAGGAGCGCAAGCTCCTTGAGGCTCATCAATGTGCTGGTCTCTTCATTTTCTATCCTATTCATCGTACTCCGGTTCCTCATGCAGAGGTATCAACTTGGCTGTGTGATCCCGACCTTTAGGACGCGTCTCTCCCTATGTGGCCGCTCAAGCTCGATGGCGAGGAGACCATTGTGTAATTCTGCCTTGCGCACTTCCACGCCTTTGGCAAGGGCAAAGGACCGTTTGAACTGGCGCGCGGCGATCCCATGGTGAAGGTAATCCTTGGAACCGTGTTCGTGCCTGGCGCCCCGGATCAGAAGTTCACCGTCTTCGACCGTGACATCAAGCTCGTTGCGCGCGAAGCCCGCAACCGCCAGAGTAATGCGCAACACCTCGGCGCCGCTGTCATCTTCCGGCAGAAGCTCGATGTTGTAGGGCGGATAGCCGCCTTCGGCTCTTGCCGAGGCGTCCATCCGCTTGCCATTTGAGCTTAACCAAAGATTGCCGTCGAGAAGTGTCATGCGCGACATTCGGCCCGAAAGCCCTCTCCTGCCAGCGCCGCGCATCCTGGTGGGAACTTGTACAGAGGCCCTAACCGGCGCCTCACCATCCTCAGCCCTGTCGCGGCACTGAGCCTTATGAACTTGCTGGCATATGGGGAAATCCGCCCCCGAATTCAAGCAGAACGGGCGGCGACCCCTGCAAGCCCTTGCGCCGCCAAAGGCGGACTGCATTGGCGGTCCTATCGAAGTGCGCCGTGTTGCTCTAACGTCACGAGCACCTGAACGGAGCCTTGTAAGCATGACCTGGTAC
>Ga0114919_10002336_pt1 | contig 15360 bp, 26 predicted proteins | sample BlataG_FD_88682 | JGI IMG/M metagenome (GOLD analysis project Ga0114919, IMG submission 88682) | Deep subsurface microbial communities from Black Sea to uncover new lineages of life (NeLLi) - Black_00105 metaG | ecosystem: Environmental > Aquatic > Marine > Oceanic > Sediment | place: Atlantic... | reverse complement strand
TGCTCCTTAGTCGTCATCGAAGTCGTCGTCGTCGTCGAAGTCGTCGAAGTCGTCGTCCTCGTATTCGATGTTGTCATCGAAGTCGTCGTCGTCGTCGTCGAAGTCGTCGTCGTCGTCGTCGTCGTCGTCGTCGTCGTCCTCGTATTCGATGTTGTCATCGCAGTCGTCGTCCTCGTCGTTGAAGGCGTCGACAGTGGCGGTGCCGCCGAGGCCGGCTTCGCGGTCCGACAACTTCGGATCGTCGACTACGGGATCATTCGCCGGCGGGCGGTAGCGTTTCAGTATTCTCATCAGGCACCTCCTTGTACAGTCACGCCTCGGCCTTCTTTGACCAATACAGCTATGTTCTTGGCCAAGAACAGGCCGAGCAGTATCGATGTTACTGGGCTGATCCAGACACCATCGATTTTGCCACACCATAGGGTTACCTGGCAACCCAGGACGAACATGGTGATGTAGGTCAGCACGAGCGACTGATAGAACGGCTTCATCAAAAACCGCCAAACCGCCGCTACGCAGTCCAGCATAAAGTGCAAAAAGTCCATGTCCACACCTTTCATGAATCGGACACGATGGGTCCGCGATGTTCGCGGAGCATCTCGTTTACGGGTAACATTTCTTCGATACCGGCGAGCTGACGTTTCATTCGTCGGTCTTACAGCACCGCGTTATGCGGAAACTTCGGCCGGATCAGCACGAATTCCATTCGGCGATCTGTGCACGGTTATCAGCTGCCCTCTGGGCACGCTCCGTGTCGGTCAACGGCACGGTGATCGGGAGTTCGCCGATGCGATCGATCAGCGCGGCGGTCAAGCCGTACAACGGTGTTGACGGCTGCAGCGACGCTTCCGTCGTCGTGGCGGAGACCTCAAACGGCTCCGTACCGCCCAGGTTATACCGGATGGTGTAACGAATCGCGTCGATGATCGCCGGCAATGCCAAAGTCGGAAACGTCGTTGGCGCATCCGCCAATACCGACCACGGATATCGCAGCGATGTCGATCGAAGTTTGTCCGCATTCGTGATTGGCAAGGTTTCCCACGGCGCCCTACGAATGGCCATGTGTGTGGCCGTATCCATGGACAGGCGACACGCCCGCAAGATGGCGATGGTCTTGCCGAGATGCTTGCTCCAGCCGTCGTCGGGATGACAGACAGCGCCGCCGGCGTAGATGCTAGTCACATCGGCCGGATCGATAAACGCAACGCCGACGGCAAACTTGGTCGCCGTGGGTCCGAAACCGGACAACACCAGTCCGTCGATTGGGCCGTCGCAGTAATCGAGATGTATCGACTGCATATAGCGGATGAAGAGCTTATGCCCGTAGGCACTCTTCTCCGCGTGGCTAAGCGTCTGCCGGCATAACGAGATGACGTCGCTTCGCGTCTTTGCATGCGGTAGGCCCGCCTGCAGGATGGCTCCTAAATTATTCACGAGATACTCCTTGTAGAAAAGAAAAGCCGGCGCCCCGAAGGGCACCGGCACATACGTAAGCGGGGTCGCAACGCGGGACTACTGTTTGACCTGAGTGATCGCTTCCCGCAGCAACGCCGTGTTCATCGTATCCTGTGTGATTGCCTGATACGGCCTAGTCCTCATCTCCAGTGGTGGCATGTCTGCCTCCTTTCTTGCGAGTAAACCGTACACCACGATATTCGCGGCTGCCCTTGGTTCGACGCTGGTTCTGCAAAAGACGGCCAACGCGGCCGCCCAAAGCTCGACGCAATGCGTCTGGCAGCTGTTGCCGCCGCAGCCATTGCCGCATACGCGTCCAAGTACCCGCACGCATCCGTTTGCATTGCTCTCGCAACGCCCACAAATCGTCGATGGTCAACCAGTTGAAGTCATCCGTAATCGGCGTACGCTGTGCATACACCATCCTCCGGAACGTAGCAGGCCACGGCCGTCGAAAATGGTACTGGCCCGCATCCAGGAACCGGAGATAGAGCTTGCTGATGTCGCGGCAGCTCCTGCCTATCTTGTCCCAGTCGTACAGCTCGTCGCCGCTGTCATCACTCGTGTACGCAGCCACCCCGCGGAACCCGGTCAAGATGCCCTTGTTGGGCCACCAGCGTCCGACGATATCCGGCGAGGCGCGTGGCGTCCAGAGCGGCAACTTATGCATCGTCAATAGCTGCAACGCCATCCCGAGTCCGTACGGTTGCGACCAGACGTCTAGCGGCGTGCCAGCGTCTGAAAATGCGGCAGAGCTGATATACTCTTCCTTTTCCAGGCACGCGACCCGGACTATCCCTCCCGAAAGCGGGAGGGGGAAGTCCGGATGTGCCACAGCATTCACCTGGATAGCCAGCGCGTCACCGCGATCCATCGCCGCTTCGACTTCGTCCGGCTCCTGGCGTAGTAGTCTTATTGATGAGCGAACACAGCGGTTTGCCTCTTCCGCCCGGCCCGTTGGGTCGCACGCTGCGACCAACACAATCGACATTCTGAACACGGCCTCTTGGGTTTGATACCGTTCTCCGCCGGACACACCCTGTGTCCAGCAATAGACATCTCAATCGTATCCCGCTTGACCCTGAAAACCAGGTCGGTGTACGTAGGAATAGGCTCCCCTTGCTCACTTTGCATGTAAGCAACCTTGATCCCATCCACTTCGGGCGGCGGCCCGTCGTCGACGTGGGTGTCCTTGTCGCAGGACCACCACAGCTGGAAGTTGTCCAGTAACGACAGGCCGATCAGCGACGGCAACATCCGCTGCTTTGTCCACGAGCGCGTGTACGCGTAGAACGACACCTCGGGGCAGCTTTCGGCGATTTTGATCCACTTGCGGATGTAGCCCACGTCGTAGAAATCACCAGCCACATGTACTCTCAGTAGCTCCAACTCCGCCTGCTTGATCTCGTCGATCATCTGGCGTGGGAAACCGGGCTCTTCAGTTGCCTCCCAGTTGCGGCGATGTGCTCGCTTTACACTGGGAATCTTAAAGAACTGCTTCCTCGCGTAACAGTGGGCCTGACATGCTTCTGTGGCACCCGGGCACGTTTCAAGTGCCAGAATAGAGAAGCACGGGACCTCACCAAGCTTTGTGTTGCCTGGTCGAATCAACAATAGATTTCTCCTGCACATACCAAGACCTAGTACATACCGCCGCCTTCTTCGGCAGCAGTATACAAAAGATCACGCGTGTAGGAGTTGAGCTACTCTAGTACCCGAAACTATCGGGGTCGTTTTATCTGGGTACGTGACAGCACGTCCCGTGCAACCTGTTCTTGGGGTACACGATTATGTGCACCGTCACGGATCAGACTTCGGCCGCCTCCGCCTCCGCCCTTGCGGCCTTCAACGCCTTCCACGCCGCCATCCTCGTGGTCGTCGTCTCCTTCGCCTCCTTCGCCGCCGCCTGCAACGCCTCCTTCGCCGCCACCTCCGCCTTCCACGCCGCCGCCTCCTTCTCCTCCGCCGCCTTATGCCCCTCCTCCGCCTCTGTTAGTCTCGTCATTGTTTCGTTTATCGCCGCCACTTCGGCCGCCTCCTTCTCCTCCGCCGCCTTATGCCCCTCCTCCGCCTCTGTTAGTCTCGTCATTGTTTCGTTTATCGCCGCCACTTCGGCCGCCTCCACCTCCGCCCTCGCGGCCTTCAACGCCGCCCACGTCGCCTTCTCCGCCGCCTGTGCCACCCTCCACGCCTTCCACGACTTCCATGCCGCCGCCTCCTTCTCCGCCGCCCACGTCGCATGCGCCTCCTTCAACGCCTGCCATGCCTGCCACGCCTCCATCTCCGCCGCCGTCAACGACTCTTTTAGTGTCTTCATCGTTCTCTCCCTTTGTTTGTGGTTGTTGTGTCGGCCCAGTGGTCCGAGGCCCGTAGGCCCCGGATCAGTCCAGGATATGATCTGCAATTTTGCATGCACCCTCGGCAAGCTCCCGACGGTGACGTCGATAGGCCGCCGATGCGACCAGTGCAACCCGATGAGTGTCACCAGTTGATAAGTAGGACTTCAACGCGTTCGGCGTGTTTGATGGCCGCAAGTTCCCTCCGTTGCGCCGCTTTGCTCTTGGCTTGCCGCTTTGTTTCGGCCACTCGCTTCAAGTGGTTCTCCCTGGCCAGCCTGGCAAGCTCCGGCATTTCCATGCGAAGTAAATCGTGTGCGGTCGGGTGGTAGTCGCGCCGGCCCTGAGCATCAACGATTTTGATCCCCTCGTTGTCAAGCTCCCAGTGCCATCCGCGCCATGGTTGTAGCCTGATAACCTGTACTCCGTCATCAGTCATATCGATTCGAGCGGTCAGTTTTCCGCCGACGACTCGACCCCAAGATTCAACAATTCTCTCGTATGTGTAGTGCGTGAATGTACACTTTCGCGAGTAGTTTCCATTGTCGATTTTGTTTTCCTCTGAACGGTATCCCGGCTCGCTCTCCCTCCAACAATGAAGATGCCGATTCTTGGCGCGTTTGTACACTCGAATGGCAATATCGTGACCTCCGAGCGGTATCTTACATTGCCACCGTCGCGAGTAGCATCCCCCCGCCATTGTGAGGATGCGGCCAGTTACGGCTGGTCGCTGTTGCAATTCCAGCCAGTCGCGTTTGTCGCGACGGTCGTCGTGTTTCGCTTTCGCTTCGGTGGGTGAAATGCCCATCCGCTTTTTGCCGATTTGGCGAAAATCGGTAAGCGTTTCTGGTCTGTCTACTTTCGTCTCCTTTGCGTTCATCGCCGCCACTTCGTCTCCTTTGCGTTCATCGCCGCCACTTCGGCCGCGTAGTGTTCTTCCGCGTAGGCTACCGATTGGAGCCCTTGCTCGCCCGTGTCAGGCCGTTGGGCCCACGTATCTGTCTGCCGCCGGCAGCCGCACCGCATGCACGCCTCGTCGACGATGACGCCGCCGCCGCGGCCCCACACGCCCGGGTTTCCTTTGATCCCGCCAACTATCTCGTGGGGCGACTGCCAATCGTGCTCCTCGCCGTCCTTGCATTCTGGCTCGGTCGGCTGAATCGTGACCGTCACGCTATCCTCATCCTCCACGTTGCCGCCTGCGCCTACGAGGCCGTAGTAAACGGTCACCCATATCGTTGCGGTTACCTCGCCATAGTCGCCACCCCTGGCCCACTACTCGGCGCGCTCTGCCGCCTCTTCGGGTGAGAATGCATCTTCGTAGGTTTCGCCGCCGCCCTCCTCGCGGAACCGGTAGCGGGCCGCCACTTCGGCCGCGTACTCCTCGACCACCAGCGCGCCTTCCTCAATCGCCGCCACGGTCATCGCCTCCCAAAGCTCTTCGTCCATCGCGTCCAGCGAGCCAAGCCCGTGGCCGTGCCGACAGAACGTGTTGCAGCCGTGCCACGCATGACAGCTACGGCGGTGCGCAGGTGGCATGACAACCTCGATCATGTCGTCGTCGTCGCTCATCGCCTCAATACGAGCCTGGACGGTGTACCACCAAACGCTAGCCGCTTCGTGGCGGTCCGGGTTGTCGCCCGGCAAGTCGGACAACGGGCCGAATACGGTCAGCCACTCCGTATTCGCGCATAACTCGATCGTGAGTTCTCTTTTCACTGCATCGCTCATTTTCTTAGTCTCCAGTTTGGGTTGTTGCTGATAACGAAACCAACTCGTTGTGCTGCGCTACGCACTCGCTGACAAATCGCAATGCCTTGTGTCGACCATTAGGCGTGTTCGAACGGAAGGGCCGCGACGCGCTCACGTGCTGAGATCTGAACTCCGGTCGCTCGGGTCGGGGGCCGACCAGCCACGACGTGCTCACGTGCTGAGATCCCGGGCGCTCCGATCGGCCGCGCGCCGAAGTTCGTGACAATCGTGTGCGAACACGTAGGGCACTTCCACTGTATACCCACCCAGTATGTGGCCGGAAAATGGCCACGGGCTGGATCGCATACGCAGAACTCGTTCTTCTCGCACACCATTTCCTGCTTGCATGGTACACAGATTGGCGATGGCATTATGACACCTCCTTATCCCGGATACGGATATGACGGAACTGCCGCTCACCGAAGTCGATCTGCTGCCGCTTCAACGAGGTGGAATCCGGTACGAAATCGTTGACCGGCGTCATATCCTCGAACCTGCTGCTGCGTGCCGCCTTGCAGTGTTTGCAATCCCTGGGTTTTGGTTTACCTGTCGCCTTGTCCTTCTTCAGGATGGCCCAGCCGCGGCAGTCGCAGCTCAGGACATCGTCGTTCCAAAGGATCGTCAGGTATTTCGTAAGGCCGTTGGAGCTTTTCGACTCTTTGACCTTCCTGGGCCCCACTCCACGCGAGGCACCGCCTTCTCGACGCCAGCCGGCCGGAAACTTCTTTCCGTCCTTGAACGTCCACTCCAGCTGACTTGCCACTAGGCTTCGCCTTTCAAAATGAAGAGGGGAGGGCCCAACCCAGGACGGGGGGCCCTCCCATGCTGTCAGAGAGCCTTTGCGGCTTTCCGGGAGTGATTCTTCGATTTATCTCGCAGCTTGATGCCGCGGAATTGGCGAACAGCGTTTGCCGCCGATTGAACATCTGCAGCCTCGTCGCGAACTCCTTGCAGACCGGCAGCCAGACGGGCGCCGATCTCCGCATCGGAGTTCAACTGTTGAGGCGTAACGCTTTCGAGACGCTCGCGACACGTATGCATGGCCGCGATCAGTTCGGGACCCGCCAGGAACGCGAAACCTTCGAGCATCTCGAATGCCTCACGAACTTGACTGATCGTGCCGTTACGCACCGACCGGCTTGGATCCTTGAGTGCTGCCAGGAGATTGTCAGCGGCGTCCATCAAGATCCGCCTGGGCTCTCGAGCCATGTCCTCCAGCATCTCACGGGTAAACTGATGCATCTGCTCGCGAGCTTCCGCGATCAGCTCGTCAGCCTCGCCGTCGGTGATCTCCTCCGTCGTGGACGTCCGCCGCATGTTGGCCAGCGTCACGCGGGCATTGTGGACGCTGCGCGGGCTGGCGATATTCGCCTCCCCCATGCGGTCAGCGGACTGCGTCAGCGCCGTCTCGATACAGTCGAGTTGCTCTGCCGTCGCCCCGCCACGGTCGCCGGCCGGGATGATGGCCCAGACGAGCCCGAACTTCGCGGCAATCTGCTCGACGTTCGGCAGCTTGCCTTGAACCTTCTTGTATAGGTCCGCGTCGAGCCGCTCTTCAAGGCTCTCGAGAATGCCCGCATATTCCGAAACGAATTCGTCACGGTATTGCTCCATCTCGGCACGGAGCGTACGCAGACCGCTGAAGATCTTCGCTGCACGGGCGTTCGGTAGTACCGATACGCCCCTTGCAGCGAAATTGATGGATGCGTGCCCCACTAATGAGCGGGCACGTCCTTCGAGATTGCTCATCTTCTTTTGCCATTCCGCGGGTATCAATTTCCATTTGGGTTTGGTCCGGAACTCCTCGGCAATCTCCTTCTTTTCGTCTCCGTCGCTGACCGCCACGATTGCGTCGGCGATCTGATAGGCCATCTTTGGCCAACGGATATTCAACATGACCAGAAACACGTGCTGCGTGATCTGGTCAAGCAGTTGTTCGCCGTCAAACGGGTCTTTTGGCATTGTTCTCCTCCGGGGCATCTTGCGGTACCGGTAAATCGTGCTGCTGCAGCCATCGAATCTCCGCTGTGATGGCGTGTTCATACGTGGAAAACGGACCCAGAACAGGTCCGTCTACAGGCGACATGTCAGCCCAGAACAGGTTCGGTTCAAGCCGCCCAGTGGCGGCCATAACCCAACCGCGTTCGTCCTCTATGCGGGCTTTCGCCTTGTCAGATAGATCGACCCACGACTCGACGTGCGAGGCACGCCGAGTCGTGATCTTGGGTCCGATCTTGGCACCGAAACGCTCGGATACTGGATCAACCAGGTGACGCGTGGTGCCATCAGCTTCAACTATCAGCTGGGCCGTCTTTCTCGGCATCTTGCTCCTGCGTCTTGGCTGCCTTCTTTGGGCCCGCGGCGCTGCTGGTAAACAGGGTTGCGGCACCGTCATCTTGGTGTCGAAACGATACTTCAAACAGCCACCAGCCCGGCAGTCTAGCCACCGCAGCCACCTCCTCCTTGTTGGGACTTGATCTCGACGACGTGCTCGTCCTCATACGCCTCTGCGGTGGCTACCGTGTCAAGCACGTCGCCATAGAGGGCTTCGTAGGGGGCAGTCGCAAGCTTGCAGCCGCCGCCTTTGATCTCCTTGGCCTCGGTACGCGTGATGCCTTTGGGATCAACGGTGATTTCGATACGGGGTCCGCTAATATCGGACATGGCGTCTCCTAAATTTTGTTCAGGTGAACAAGATTGGCTGGACTAGACGTCCCAACCGCTCGTGCCGCCGGTGCCCTCATTATCGTACCCGCCGCCACCACCGATGGGGATGATACACTTGATCGAGCCGTCGGACAGTTTTTCTTCAATGAATTCATGACCCTCGGCTTCGGCCTGGGCCTTCGCCGCTTCGACAGCGTAGCCTTGCTTGACAGCGTCAAGCTCGGTTTCTTTGCCCCAGCGGCCGCCGTAGTTGTCGAACGCACACTCTCCGGTGTTGATGTCAACCGTCACCGGGCTGTTCCAGTTTTTCAGCTTGAACTGGTATCCGCCGTTTGGGGCCCCGCGGGCCGTGTCGACGCGTCCGATATACTCGGCGCCCGGCACACGCTTGCATGCCTTCTTGAGTAGATCAACGCTCTTGATCGCGGACGTTCTGCGAGTAATATGGCTCACAGCGGTCTCCTAGTTGAGTTCGGGATTTGCGTCCTTCCGAGCGGTCGAAACCTTTCTCGGAGTACGCGTACGTTTGGTGTCCTGCACACGTTCCCCGTTTACGGGGTACGTGCTATCTTGACAGAACTTCCGAATCGCTGCAACGTCTTCAGCATTGAGCTTGGCTACCGGTGTGATTTCACTTGCGGCAACCAGCAACTCGTCCACTGTCGGGCGTACGGCCTCCGCGTTCGGGGCCTTTCCTTGCTTACCACCCGCTTCCCAGGTGGTCATACGATCGTCAAACGCATCGTTACGGGCCGAGATGACGATCTCTTCCAGCTCGGCGCCCGTGTACTCGTTGGTCTTGGAGGCCACGGTAACGAGAGTTTTACCGTAGACCGCCGGATCAATACCCCGCTTATTCAGGTGAATTTTGAGGATTTCGAGCCGCTCGTCGCAGTCCGGCAGATCCGTTGACCAGACCTTGTCAAAGCGGCCTGCTCGCAACAGTTCGTGCGGAACGCCGGCCGTGCGGTTCATAGTGACCATCACGAAGCAGCGGTTCTCGCCGTCGCTACTAACGTCACGTTCCGACAGCCAGTTCAGGAAATAGCTCAACACCCGAGACGACACGCCGCTGTCGGCAGCCTGGCCCTCGTGAGCACCTGCAAATGATTTATCGATCTCGTCAATCATCAATAAACAATTCGGCATAGCGGCCACCATCTGCAGAGCGGCCCTGATCTTGCCCTCGGAGCCGCCGACGTACTTGTCGAACATGGATCCGATGTCCATCATGATCAGGTCCAACCTGAGCATCTTGGCGGCAGCCTTGGCCACCATCGTCTTCCCGGTACCTGGTGGTCCGATCAACACGGAACCACGTGGCTTCTCCAGATTGACTGCCTCGGCGTACTTGGTGTATGCCCGGGCTCGCTTTCGCATCCACTTCAGGAAGTAGCTGAAGCCGCCAACTGTCGCAGTGTCTGGAATCTTCGAATACGGAATGAACCGAAGACCTTCGACCTTGCGGATCACTTTCGCTTTCTCGGCAGCGATGACCTCCAAGATACCTTCGGTGATCCCCCCAACGTCCGCGATGGCGTACGCGAAAATCCGTTGGGCTTCTTCGGCGGTAGTGCCGAGCAACGCCCTGGTGATTTTGTCTTCCAGGTCGGTATCGCTTTGCTCCCCCTTCTTACACTTGTTGCCGCTCCGCGCCGAGTCGATGATGAAGTCGACAACGTCTTCCTTCATCTCGGCAAACTTGGGCAGCTCGAAATCGATGACATCACAGAACTCGGCAATTTCGGGGTGCGGGTTTGGCGTGCTTGCCAAGATAACGAGCGGACGCGTCCGCTTGAGATTGCTTAGGGCGTTGGTGATACAAAGTTCCACCAGACACCTACGCAGCGCCAGATTATTGAGGCCGCTTCCGTTGAGGAAACTCCCGAGGTCCTTCATCAAGACCAACCCGTGTGAGGGGATCGCGTCTTTGATCGACAGCAGGGCTTGCAACGGATCAGTCAATTTACTGTTCCAGCTGGCGCCGCTAACGCAGTTCCAGCTGTACCATCGCAGATCGGTATTGGATTGTTCCGTGTACTTTACGGCGACAGCCCTGAGTGCTCGCTCGGCACGACCCTCGTCGCCCGTCAAGTACACCCAGATCACGCTGGAACCCGAATCGATCTTGTCCATAAACACTTGTGCAAAGCTAGGCATCTTTCTTTCGTCTCCCAAGACGTATGTTACGTGCCAGCCTATTTTCTACAGTCGGCAGGTGCTGCCGCTCACCCTCGCCATCACGCGGGGTATTGGTAATGATCTGCTCTACGCGCTCTACCGATGCTTTTCGGAAGTCGTAGAACCGCTCGAGGTATTTGACTACAGTCTCGAAGTGGTTGCCCACGAGCTGCTCTGTCAGCGACCTGTCTTGAGCTGCGTTGCGGGCACGCCGTCGCGGCATGCCCAGTTGTAGCAGCACTGAGTATTGCCAATCACGTTGACGGCTTTCAACACGTACGGCCTCGCGTACGTTATCGTAAATTTGGAGTATGCGCTCCAGTTCGCGTGTATCGAGATACGCCAGGTTGTTGTTGGGCACCCAGCTGGCCAAGTCGGACAGATGCGTCTCCAGATCACCGCCTGTGTGCGGTGTCGGTTCGGCAAGTGCGTTGCCCAGCGCTGCAACCACGGCTTCGTAATCGGTGCGCGTGGAAGCGGCCACGCTGTCGGCCCATGCACGGAACGCCCGGCGAATAGTATCGTCGGTCAGTTCTGTGATGTTGCCGGAAGCTCGCTCTGCGATGTCGCGGAACTGTGCCAGGGCCTGGGTGTGCACGACGGAGTCAGACGGGTCGGCGTCTACGGCACGCCTACGGCTCCTGTGTATCTCTTCCTGCAGCACAAGCTGGGCCTCCGTGCACGCCCGTACAATGCGCTGCATGCGTGAAAGCACGGCCCATCCGTCGACATAGTTCCGCATCATCCGGTGCCAGCCGGCCTGGCGGACCATGGGCGGCATGCCTGTGTCGTACCAGATATCGTCCGGCAGGTAGAGATATAGCGAGATATGCTCAACTTTATTGCGGTCCTGCATACAGACGAGAAACAGCGAGCCGGGCAAAGCCTGTATGGCGCCGCCTTCCATCGTGTGATAATCGCCTGCAAACATACGCATGTCGCCGGCGTTTTGGATCACGCGATCGACGCGGCGTACCCATCGCGTTTGGCTTTGGATGCCCGGTACGGTCGTGCATCTGGCGATTTGAAAGGCAGGGGGTCCTGCGACGTCAGTACGCGGAAGTCCCGTGAACGTACAGGAAGGCCGACGCTGCGGAGGCCCTCGACGGGTGTCCGGATGTGGCTGCGGCGGACGCGGAGTGTAGTCCCTACCCGTTGTCCTCTCGGTTCTAGGCATTAGACTGGCTTCAGTTTTTCAGACTTTCTTCTGTCTGCTTGAGTGCCGCGAGCATTCGCTTAATGGAATCTTTGGCGTCGCCGACCTGCAACGGAAGCTCATCCAGTAGCGTAAGCGTCCGACGTAGCCGGAACTTCACCATCTGGTTGATCTCTTCTGTCTTGGCCGCCTCCACGTCATAGATCGCCGCGAACATCTGCGGATCATCAGAGAACGTTTCCTGTACCTGTGACCACACGTCGTCAGGCAGAATGCCCAGCTGAAGCACATCGGGCGGTCGCATGATGCCCTCATCACGGAGGGCGTGCCCGATGTACGCGACGATCTTGCTGTCGAAAGGTTCATCGTCTTGTGGGTCCGGTGGCCATACTAGCAGAGCCTCCGTGATTCCCCAGGCGATCTCGCCGGCGTCGGCTGGATCGAACGATTCGAGATCCAGCGTGCCGTTGTATAGGGCGTTGCAGAGACGGATGAATGTCGGCAGGTCCCGGTAGAACCCGTCACTCGTCACTATCTCTAAGCTTGCCATAAGCTTGTTCAAAGATGCGGCGGGAAGTGGACCCCCGAGAGATTCCTCGAGTTCCATGCGAACCGTCATCGGGTCCCACTGGAGGACCCCAGGGCCCAGCAGGTCTGCCGCCAGGACCAGCAGCACGGTTGCCGGGGTTGTAGGGTCCAGGAGTGCCTCTTTGATTTTGGGCGTCATCGCCATGCTTGATCTCCCGTTGCACGCGGAGCCATTCCAATCGCACAGGAATAGCCAAATTGTACGAAATCCCCTCGAAGGTCATCGGGGTCTGTATCAACTGCTGGCACCGCTGGAGATCGTAACATCCGGGTACGCCGGTGAGCTGCACCAGCTTACGGTCGGCTATGGCCAGTACCATGGGCGTCAGCTCATCCTGTGCGGATTCCAGCTGCGTCTCCCACCGTTCGGCCATCTCCAGCAGCTGCTTGCTGAACAGCTGGATCACGACCATCATACCATCTTGCGAGATAACTCCGCGAGGCACGATGGCCCCGAAGATCCACAATACGGCAGCACGCGAGAACGGTATCTCCATCGCTGGATCGAGACCGACCACGGCCGCACCGTCTGCACGTAGCGACGTCAAAACTGACTGCACTACCAGCATCCGCTGACTCAGGTGCGGATTCTGTCCGATGACCTGCTGTAGCGTCAGTGCCATTAGAATCGCTGTGCAAACGTGATTTCGGTGCGGAATCCCGCTACTGTGGTTGCGGGATTGAGGGCAGCAGCTCCTTCGAGCATCTCGCCGTCTTCGCCAAGTGGTCCGGTGACTGGCTGGTCGCACATGCCGCCGGCGCCAAAGCCGGCAGCCGCAGCCGCGTCCTGGGCCAGCGTCCTGGCCGCGGGCCCAGTGACATCGTTCAGCTCAGCGCCGTCGATGACAACCAGGTATTTGTTCGTTCCGACGCCTTTGATAACGCCGCTCTTCTGTTCGTTGACTTGCATTTTAATCTCCCTGGGTCGCAATAATCCGGCAACGACGACGCCGAGCGGCGTAACGCCGCAGCCGGCGGTCATGTGTCTCATGGTAAAGATCCTTCAGTAGAATTTCAATAGGTAAGAAAAGGGAGGCCAAATTGGCCCCCTAATCTATTCCCTTTCAGCTGTCAGAATCACGGGATCAGGCAGGGAATAGACTCCTCGCTTGATCGCATGATCTGGCAGCTAGGAAACTTCGACGGTTTTTGTGTCCGTCTGGTGTGAAACGGATTCCGCATCCGCGGGAGGAGTAGGTGTGGCCTCTGGGGCCGGCGGGTCGAGAGAGCCATTGCCACTGTGTAGGCAAGTCTCTTTACAATGCTCGCATACTTGAAGCGTATGCGGTGCGTCGTCCATGGTGCGATGTGTACCATACAGCGTGACGAGATTCGCCTGCTGTGTGGGTGTACTGCACCATTCGCAAACGGCCTCGATGACGTTTGTCTGTTGCTCATGTGTCGGCGGTTCCTTTACCGATGAGGGACGCGGTGGTGGTTTCAGCGGCTCACATACGGGTGCCACAGTTTGTGGCGTCGCTCTCTGCAAGTTGCGCATGATCAACAGCTCGGCAATATCGCCGTGATCCTCCGCACGCGTTGTCAGCAGATAGCAAACTAGCGGCGCCGCCTGCTCCCACGTACTATTCGGTGTGATCACCGGATAGTAACGCAGATTAAAAAAGCAGATGATCGTGGTAACACCACACACCGCACACGCAATCAATATCCCGGCCTGAGCCGCCGGATATGCATTGAGTGCGTAATTAAGCGCGATAATTACGACGGCCGTCACGCTAGCGGCTACCGGCCAAATCCAACGATGGTACATGGTCATGCCTCCCGTACCTAGAGAACTGGAAATACAGCAGAACAAAAAGGGCGTCGCCGTCCGCGAGGTCGAGCCTCAATGGCAAGCTACCGGCACCAGCGTATGGTGGCAGTTGAATGGACGTAGTCACGGCGACAACCCTAGACCGCCGTCCTTGCTGAAGGGGCGGAGCCAATGTACGCAAGAGATGCGTAACCAGATGAAACCCGGGAAGCAGGATTCGAACCTGCACTAGTCGATCTACAGTCGATAACGTTCTACCTGGCCGGCCCAAAAGGGCATGTTAAATGGTTGAACGGTTGTACTGTGCTGCCAGTTACACTATCCCCGGTTTGTCAACGCCAAGAGTCTAAAGAACGGGCGTGTAAGCGGCCGCGGAAATTGTCGTTGTCAAGGCGATAATCCGCGGCCTCCGGCCCGAAAGTAGCAAATAGGGCGTGTTGAATGCAGTTGGACGGGGAGATCATTGATAGTGATAACCGTCCAGTCGCGTCCGGCCCTAAAGACTCGGAGCGGCGTTTCTGCCGCTCCGAGTAAGCAGACATTACAGTCCGCAGCAGCAGCCCTGTCAAGTAGCTGCTAATGGGGAACGCTGGGTTCGACCCTAGGATCAAGGACCAATCTGGCATGATGCATCCTTTCTCCACGTTCCCAAAAGGCCCGCTGCCATGCTCCTGTAGGGTTTTACCCCGTGGTCGCAATGCCAGGCAGCAGGCCCGTGAATCATTACATGACTAGTTACCTCCTCCTTACGGAAAACAGTCCTATTCATGCGGTAACCGATCATTGCAAATCCGGCCCAACTATGATCCCAGCCCAGTCCTCGTCGTCCATTAAGGAAATACCAGAGGTCAGCCGGGTAGGCGTGTGGCGACATTCCGAAGAACGCCGTGCGGCGATCGGCGGTGGGTTGCGTTAGCAGCCCAGCACTACTCTATAATGCCACAGATACTGCTGTTTTTCAATGCCAAACAGGGTCTTTACGACGCATTCTGGTACCTAGTCGCGGACGAAATTCGCCATGATGGCGGGCAGCGACGCGTCAAACCCTACGACGTCGAGCATTCCGGCGTCTTGCGGGTCTGCGATCGTACCCGTGATGGCTTCCATCCCGACGACGATCATCTTGGCATTGATGCCCATCTGCTGCCGATACTGCTTCAGCGCCTGATGCGGATGAATTGACCCGACCCAGGTCTCGTTGTCGGTGATGACGACGAATACGTCCACTTGAATCTTGCGTTTCAACGCGTGGACCATCGGCAATGCACAGTTGGTAGTGCCCATCGTGTGGGCCATCATGGTCTTGACCACGTCATCCAGCCTGGATTTGGCGGAAAGTCCGGACACGGTTGTCGTCTGCCCGGTCCATTTGTTGGAAAACGAACCACCCTTCGCAAGATCGACGAACCTGTCGGCGAAGCCGTGGCAATACCACTGCTGTTCGGACCGCA
>Ga0114919_10002334_pt1 | contig 15369 bp, 12 predicted proteins | sample BlataG_FD_88682 | JGI IMG/M metagenome (GOLD analysis project Ga0114919, IMG submission 88682) | Deep subsurface microbial communities from Black Sea to uncover new lineages of life (NeLLi) - Black_00105 metaG | ecosystem: Environmental > Aquatic > Marine > Oceanic > Sediment | place: Atlantic... | reverse complement strand
CGGTTGTAACGCGCATTAGCAAGAAGCACCATCAACAGCAGACCAAGCCCGACCCGGATAAGGTGCCTCTTCAAATAATACGCTCCGTCACCGAAGCGGGCGGTGGCGACCGTGGAGGAGGCGCTGTAGACCATTACGATCCCCAGGGCGACCAGCAGCAGCACCACTGTCAGAATCGTCCGGTCGACACGATGGTGCGTATCGTTCATATGCCGCAGGTTGGGGCTCACTGCCGGTCATTCTCCTTCGATTTGTCCCCCAGCAGATCCCGCACGATCCCCTGAAAGATCCTTCCCCGCTGTTTGTAGTTGTCGAACATATCGAAGCTGGAACATGCGGGGGCCAGAAGGACGACACCGCGGGGCCGTGCCAGATGAAACGCCCGATCAACAGCCGCCTCCAGGCTCTCCTCTTCATATATCGGTACCGCTCCCTCCAGCTCCTCCCGCAGGTGGGGACGTGCTTCCCCTATCAATACCACAGCCTTGCAGCAGCGGAGCACTTCCTCCCTCAAGGGCTGGTAGGAAGTACCCTTGTGCTTTCCACCCGCTATCAAAACCACGCCGGAGAGGAAACTGCTCAGGGAGGCCCTGGCCGAATCCACGTTGGTTGCCTTCGAGTCGTCGTAGAAACTCACCCCCTCTACGCTTCCCACAAGTTCCATTCGGTGCTCAAGCCCCTTGAACCGGCGCAGCCCAACGCCTATGGCGTCGACATCCGCACCGTAGCGTCTTGCCACCAGCGCCGCTGCCAAAGCATTCGAGAGATTGTGAGGACCTGGCAGCGGGACATCGTCTGCACGGAACAGAAGCGAGGGTTTCTCTTCATCAGGAAGCGACGCCACCGCCTGCTTTACTCCCGCCCGCTCCTCAATCCAGCCACCATGTGTGCCCGGACGCCCGCCCAGAGTGAAGGGTATCTTTATTCCCGGAGCCGTTGCAGCCAGACGGGCGGCACCCGGATCGTCCGCGCTGAAAATCGCCCAGTCCTCCTTCCTCTGACCCACCCACAGGCGGGCCTTGGCCGCCTCATACGATTCGAGCGCCGGGTATCGGTCGAGGTGGTCGGGTGTGACGTTGAGCATCACCCCGGTTTCGGCCCGGAAGGCATCGACCTGTTCGAGCTGGAAGGATGACAGTTCAAGAACCACCACCTCGATATCTTCCTCCTCATCCACGATGGTCGAGAACGCCCTTCCCAGATTGCCACCCGGCACCGTACGCACACCACCCGCGGCAAGCATCTCTGCTGCAAGGGCTGTAGTTGTTGATTTCCCGTTACTGCCGGTTATGCCCACGACTGTTCCATCGAAATACCACGACGCGACCTCCACCTCGCTCACTACCTTCATTGCGCGCCTCAGCGCCTGGGCCGCCGGCCCGGCACCGGGGTCCACCCCCGGGGAGAGCACGACCAGGTCGGCGCCGTCGAGCAGATTGGGGCTGTGCCCCCCCGTTTCGATGGCGATTCCAAGTCCCTCCAATGCAGCCATCTCATCACGACTCATAGGATCAGGGGCCGAATCGCTGCCCAGAACACGCGCACCGCGGCGGGCGAGCAGGCGCGCTGCGGCACTGCCCGAGACTCCCAGGCCGATTACTACCACCCGAGCTCCGGCAACCTCCACGGTTCAGTCCTCTTCCCCCCCCGTACCCGGAGCGCTCTTCTGCTCACCGCCCCCTTCTCCCTCCGGCAGATTCACGTTGCCCTCCACAGGCTCGGCGACCTTGCCAGCGGTCGGTTTGGAGGCCTTCTTGACCAGATTGAACTTCAGCATCTTTCCTCCCACTACCGGATCTTGAAGGTCGTCAGGCTGATCAGCGCCAGCATGATGCCCAGGATCCAGAACCGGATGACAACTTTCGATTCTGCCCAGCCGAGCAGTTCGAAGTGGTGGTGCAGCGGGGCCATCTTGAAGACACGCTTCTGCCCCCGCCACCGGTACGAGGCCACCTGCATGAGTACCGAGGCGGCTTCGATCACGAAGACCCCGCCCACTATGATCAGCAGTATTTCTTTCTTGAGCAGCAGCGCCATACCCGCCAGAGCCCCACCCAGCGCCATAGAGCCGGTATCACCCATGAAGACCTGGGCCGGGTGCGCGTTGAACCAGAGAAAGCCGAGACAGGCTCCCACGAGTGAGAGGGCGAAAATCGTGAGCTCTCCCGAATCGGGCAGATAGACAATATTCAGATACTCCGCCGTATCGACGCGACCGCTCAGGTAGGCTATAAGCACGAATGCGAGACCAGCGATACCCACAAGCCCGATCGCCAGCCCGTCAAGACCGTCGGTAAGGTTCACCGCGTTGCAGGTGGCGGTGATCACAAGTACTACGACCGGTATATAGAGCGGCCCGAAGGGGAGCATCCTCTCCTTCACGAAGGGGATCATCGTCGCAGTGGCATACTCTGGCGGGCCGGGAGGCCAGAACACCATAATAATCCCTACCAACAGACCCAGGGTGATCTGCCCGAGCAGTTTGTAGCGGGCCACAAGCCCCTTGGGGTAACGCTTGACCGTCTTCAGATAGTCGTCGATGAACCCGACAGTCCCCATCCAGACCGTGCATAGCAGGATGATCCAGGTGTAGCTGGTATCGAGTCTCTGCCAGAGAAGCGTGGGGATCACCACAGCCGCCAAAATCAGCAGTCCTCCCATTGTGGGAGTACCCGCTTTGGTGAGATGGGTTGCAGGACCGTCGGGACGTATGTGTTCGCGGAGCTGCCGGCGGACCAGCTGGCGGATCAACCACGAGCCCAGGAGGAAGCAGATCAGCAGAGCCGTTATCGCGCCGTAAGCGGAGCGGAATGTTATATATCCGAAGAGCCGCATGAACCCGACCTGGTCGCTCAGAGGGAAAAGGAGGTGGTAGAACATTATCTATCCCTCCTCACCGGCCGGGTGCGGGTCGCCGTGACGGCTGCATATGTAATCGACTATTCGCTCCAGCCCTATGCGGCGGCTCCCCTTGACGAGCACCAGATCCCCCGGCTCCAACCTCGGACCCAACTCAATCCAGGCCTCGTCCACATCACCGCTGGCGAGTGCGCCATCCCCCGGAAAGCCCGCCTCAAGAGCCCCTTCGATTACCTCGGGAGCATAGTCGCCCACAGCGATAAGCAGCTCCACCCCGGAGTGGACCGCTTCTTCCCCGAGGCTGCGGTGGGATCGGGGAGCGGAGCGTCCCAGCTCCAGCATATCACCCAGTACTGCAACACGCCTATGTGGCCTGGCGTTCTCCCAATCGTGAAGCAGCCGCAGCGCGATTGAAACACTGACGGGATTTGCGTTGTAGGAATCGTTGAGTACCAGTATCCCATCCGCCTCGATCATCTCGGTCCGCCATTTAGATCCCTCATACGACTCAAGACCTTCTCCTACCTGCTCTGGAGAACACCCCATCGCCTCCCCAACAGCCGCCGCAGCAAGGGCATTCATAACGTTGTGAACGCCCGGCACCTGAAGGCGAACGGCCGGACCGCCATTGCAGCGAAAGACCGGGTAGATACCCCTGTCGAACTCGACGATCTCTCCTCCTATCTCCGCCTTCTGTTCCAGACCGAAGGTGACAATCCTCGCCTCTGTTCTCTCACCCATAGCGGCCACCCTTGAATCGTCGGCGTTCAGGACAAGGAAACCGTGGGGGCCGATCGCCTCGGCCAGTTCAGCTTTCTCATTGGCCACGGCGTCCAGGTCACCCATGAACTCCAGGTGGGCCGCACCCACATTAGTGATGACGCCGGCGGTCGGCTCGGCGATGGAGCAGAGACGGGCGATCTCCCCCGGATGATTCATCCCCATTTCCACCACCGCGACTTCGTGGGATCGGCGAAGCCGTAACAACGTAAGCGGCACGCCAATGTGGTTGTTAAATGAGCCCTCACTGCGCAGGGCCCTGTATCTGGTCCGCAGGACCGAAGAGATCATCTCCTTCGTAGTAGTTTTCCCGTTGCTGCCGGTCACCGCGATTACGGGCAGGCCGAGCCTCTGCCTGTGGTGGAGAGAAAGTGCCTGAAATGCCTCAATGGTGTCCTGTACCACTATCAGGGGGAGTCCGCGTACAGATCGCCGTTTCTGCGCCGATAACCACTCCCGCTTGACCACGGCGGCCACTGCCCCCTGCTGCAGCGCCTCGAACACGAAGTCGTGCCCGTTGTGGTTTAGACCCTCGATAGCTACGAAGAGATCCCCTTCACATATCCTCCGGCTGTCGATCGAGACACCTGTGAAGGCTGTCTCGGGCTGAAGACCTCTGGGTAATGCGCCGTTCACGGTCGATCACCGCCGGCGTTCTCAACCACCGCCCGTGCGACTATCTCACGCTCATCGAACGGTATCCTGTCCGAGCCAACGATCTGGTACTGCTCGTGTCCCTTTCCCGCTATGAGGATCACATCCCCATGGGATGCCTCGGCTATCGACATCGAGATTGCGGTCCTCCGGTCGGGCTCGACCACGTATTCCGCCTCTTCAGGTATCCCGGCCACGATCTCCTCGATGATCCGGTCCGGGTCCTCCGTTCGCGGGTTGTCGCTGGTCACGATGACCTTATCGGCGCCCAGAGCGGCTATGCGTCCCATCAGCGGCCGCTTTCCACGGTCGCGGTCCCCGCCGCATCCGAAGACCACTATCACCCGTCCGGCCGCCACGTCACGGCTGGCCTGCAGCGCTGCCCTGAGCGCCTCCGGCTTATGGGCGTAGTCGAGCAGGATCTCCAACCCCTCCGGCCCCGGCAGGCGCTCCATGCGCCCCTCCACGGTCCCGACTCCGGAGAGAGCCCGTGCTGTCTCTGACACCGGCAGCCCGGCGGCAAAACCCACGGCGGCCGCCACGAGCAGATTCTGGATGTTGAAGGCCCCGAGGAGCGGGCTTTCGACAGGGGTGGAGGCACCTCCATAGCGTAGCTCGAAGCACAGCCCCTGCGGCCCGACCTCGATCGATCCAGCCGTTACATCCGTTCCGTCGGCCAGTCCGGCCGTTATCACCGGTCCTTCCATCTCCCTGGCAAGCCGCGCACCGGTCGGATCATCGATGTTTATTACCGCTGGCGCCCCCTCTTTGCGGTACCTGGTGAAGAGTGTGGTTTTTACCGCCAGGTAGTCTTCCATCGAATTGTGAAAATCGAGGTGGTCACGGCCGAGGTTGGTGAAAGCTGCCACATCGAAGGCCGCTCCTTCCACGCGACCGAGTGCAAGGGCGTGGCTGCTCACTTCCAGAACAGCCGTTGACTCGCCGGCAGAGATCATTTCCGCCAGAAGGGCCTGTAGATCCACAGACTCCGGTGTGGTGAAGGGAGCATCCCTGCGCTCTCCGCCGACCAGGTAGCTGACCGTCCCGATCAATCCCACACCCGCGCCGGATGAGTTGAACAGGCTGCGGACCAGGTATCCCGTGGTCGTTTTTCCGTTAGTGCCGGTTATTCCCACCATGAAGAGTTTATCACCGGGATTCCCGTAAAAGGCGGCGGCCAGAAGTCCCATGCCCCTGCGGGTTTCCCTCAACTGCACCTGGGGCAACTCCATGTCCACAGGGTGTTCCACGACCGCGCCTACAGCGCCTGCCCCCAGTGCCTCCTCCAGATAGTGGTGCCCGTCGGCCCGTTCCCCACGAACTGCGATGAAAAGGTCACCTGGCCTGACCCGACGGCTATCGTAGGCGAGACCTTCCACCTGCAGGTCACGCAGCGGTTCCCATCCTTCGGCCTCTCCGATCAGGCCGGCCAGCTCCAGCATCGATTCGAGGCGCATCATCCCCCCTGCCCGGTGGAGCGGGCACGAACCTTCAATGCTGAACCCGGCCTGATTTCCACCCCCGGCTGTGGATTCTGACTCCATATGAGTCCGCTGCCCTCTACAGAAAGCACCAGCCCCAGGGCGGAGGCCTCCCCGGCAGCCTCTCGCAGCGTGAGACCCCGCAGATCGGGAACAACACAGCGTGCCCGTGAATCGGGAACCACGGGTGAATCGAGATGGAGTACCACCAATTCTCCTTCCCGCGCCTGCTGCAGCGGCTGAGGTTCCTGGTCGAGCACAGTTGGACCCTTCCCTACATAGCGGACACGAAGGCCCCGCCTGCTGAGCGCCCTTCCCGCCTCGGCAGCCGGCCAGCGTCTCAGGTCGGGGATAATTGGTGCGGGCCGGTCCACCAGCCGGTGGACCGAGGGCCGCAATCCTTCAAGTGGACATTCAGGATGACACATCAAGCGCTGGACGGTTCGGGCAAAAATGGGAGCGGCGACCTCACGTGCGTAGTAGCGGTTGGCCGGCTCATCCACCACAACCAGGAGGAGGAACTGGGGCTGATCCGCCGGCAGGAATCCGCAGAAACTCGAAATGTAGGAACCCGCCTCGTAGCTTCCATCCGCGGCTTTGCGGGCGGTACCGGTCTTACCTGCGATCTCCAGTCCCGCCACGGCCGCTCTGTCACCCGTTCCGCTCGAGACCGCCTCTCTAAAGAACCCCCGAAGCAGCGCCGAAGTCTCCTCGTGCATCACCCTGCGGATCGGCTCATGGCCTCCCACACGGTGCCACCGCCCCCTCTCATCCTGGATCGACTCAACCATAAAGGGTTGCAGCAGGCTGCCGCCGTTGCATACAGCACCGTATGCCGTGGCGATCTGGAGAGCCGTCACGGAGAGTCCGTAGCCGATGGATAGGCTTTCAAGCGCGGGTCCGCGCCATTGGGGCAGACGTCTCAGCAACCCGGACGCCTCTCCCGGCAGGTCGAGGCCGCTCATCTGCCCGAAGCCGAGATCCCGGGCATAACGGTACATTCTGTTCGGCCCTACATGGCGGGCGATTTTGACCGTCCCCACGTTGCTCGAGTATTTCAGCACCTCACCCAGGCTCATCCTGCCATGCGGCCGGGTATCGCGTATCTCTGAACCCACCACCTGGATCACACCGTTGCCTCCGTCAATCGTATCGGCAGGTGTATAGCGCCCGGCATCCAGGGCTGCTGTAAATGTGACCACCTTCAATACAGATCCAGGCTCGAATGGATCGGTGATGGCGCGGTTTCTTCGCGCCCCGGGCTCGACGGTCTCCGGAGTATTCGGGTCATAGGTCGGCCAGTTGACCATCGCCAGTACTGCACCGGTACGGGGGTCGAGCGCGACGGCGACTCCTCCCTTCGCATCCGTATTCTTGACACCGAATGCCAGCTCCTCCTCCAGCACTTCCTGGATGACCGCGTCAAGAGTCAGGCGGAGTGTCATACCGTTCACCGGCTCCTCCCGCATTTCCTCCATTCCCGGGATCGGCGCACCTGTCGCATCGAGCTGCTGCACGAGCTGTCCGGGGCGGCCGGACAGCAGTTCCTCATACTGAAGTTCAAGTCCCTCCAGACCCTTGCCGTCGATACCCGTATATCCGAGCACATTGGCGGCCAGCCGCCGCCGCGGGTAGACGCGTCTGTACTCCTCCACAACCTCCAGGCCCTGCGGGAGCAGGTGTGGACGCGGAGGCTCCACGGCCAGGTCCGCCTGGCGGGCCACGTAGAAAAAGCGATCGTGACCGGCAATCTCCGAGATCCAGTAGTCGCGGTTCTCTCCCACTAGGTTGGTGAGCATGTCCGCGACTTCACCCGGATCATCAATCAGGCGCGGGTGCACCCCGACTGTATGAAGAAGGCGATCCGCAGCGAGAAGGCGTCCCTGCCGGTCTACTATCTTCCCGCGGCGTGGCTGGAGCACTACTTCGCGATGATGCTGGTGCTCCGCTCTTTCCTGATAGTAGGAGTTCCGCAGAACCTGGATATCTGTAAGCCGGTAAACGAGACCGGCCCACCCTGCAAGAAGCAGGAGGGCCAGCAGCCGGAGACGTCCGCGGTGCAAGGGGGCATCCCCAATCACATCAAGGCCCTCCGGAAGAATCGGGCACAGCTTCCTCTTGGGCCTGTGCCGAAGAACTCAGTTGGCGCTGGATACTCTCTGTTGCGATAACGAGTGCATTCTCGAAATACATCCATGGAGAGCCGCCACGGCTGGTGGCAGCCGGCAGTACAGCCAGAACCTCGGTCTGTTCTTCGGGAAAGACCATCCCGAGGCGCCGGCGGGCCAGCTCCACAACGCGACCACCACCACTCTCCTGGGCGATCTCGAGAGTGAGGCGGTCCACACTACGCTGCAGTTCCTCGCACGACTTCTGCAGCTCCTCGACCCGCTGGGCCAGAACCAGAGTGCGGTTCATCCCGCTCAGGTGGGCAAGGCTGAACAGGAAGAGTACGGCGATGGAGAGGCCGAGGCGACCTGGCGAAGATTTCACCGGGCTCTGCGGCCATCTCAGGCGTGCCGACTTCTTCCTCCTCCGGCTCACTCTATCTCACCCTCCACACTTTCGGTTACAGCCCGTTCCGCCACCCTAAGGCGGGCGCTTCTCGCCCTCGGGTTCGCCGATATCTCCTCCTGCGAGGCCTTGACAACCCGCCTCGTCAGAACCCTGAGACGGGGCACGGCGCCACAGGCGCAGACCGGGAAATCGGGCGGGCAGGTGCATCCCCGAGCCTCGTCGCGGAAGAACTGCTTTACCCGCCTGTCTTCGAGGGAGTGGTAGGCGATGACCACAAGCCTCCCCCCCGGTCTTAATCCGTCAACCGATGCCGTAAGAACTGTCTCGAGCTGACCGAGTTCATTGTTGACCTCGATCCGAAGCGCCTGAAAGAGCTGACTCAGAACCTTTGTCAGGTGTTTGGGCGGCGTAAGCTCCTCGACGAGCCTTCTCAGTTCAACACTGCGTTCCAGGGGTGCGCTGCGCCGGGCCCTTATCACCGCCCGAGCGATCCGGCCTGCATCCCGCACCTCTCCTCCATCGCGGAAGATGCGCTCCAGTTCTTCTTCGGAGCACCTGGCCAGCAGCTCGGCTGCTGTTGTTCCAGATTCGGGGCCCATCCGCATGTCGAGAGGGGCATCCTCTCTATAGGTGAATCCGCGTGCCGGGTCGTCGAGCTGCCTGGAAGAGACGCCCAGGTCGAGCAGGATTCCGTCCAGTGGGAGCATTCCTTCCCCCGCAGCGTGATGAACCAGCTCTCCGAAGAGACCCTGCTTCAGCCGAAGCCTGCCGTCATCACCTATCCGCTCACCGGCGGCTGCAATCGCCTGGGGGTCCCTGTCGAGACCCATCACGCTGGCCGCCGGCCCCAATCTTTCAAGCAACCGCTCCAGATGGCCGCCGCCGCCGACGGTCCCATCCAGATACTTTCCTTCGGTTTCGGTTACAAGCCGGTCGATGGCCGTTTCGGCCAGGACCGGGGTGTGAAACAATGTGCTGTTCAAGCACCGGCCTGAATGCCGAAGCTGGCCAGAGCCTCCTGCGGCGATTCGTATATTTCGATCAGGCGATCGGCTCCTACGAACTGGAAGGCGTCGGCCACCGACCCGTGAAGGCCGGCTACCTTGACCTCTCCGCCTGCTCCGCGCATCCTGAAGGCCCTCTCACTCAGCAATCCCACTCCGCGGTAGTTGATATCCCCAACATCGTTGAAATCCAGTATCAGCCGGCGGACGTGGTTCTCCTGGTGTTTCTGCAGGAGGTTGTCCAGGTCCACCATCGCCAACGCGCTGATCTCACCCTGCAGGTGAAGAATTCGAACGCCCCGAATCTCTTGCTCATTGCATGTCATGTGCACCTGCCCTTTTAAACCGGTTGGGATTCATCAGAAGAGGAGACCCTCAGCGAGTTCCTCGAATTTTTCATCGACATCGCCCGTGTAGCTGGCGAAGATCTCCGGATTCCAGATCTCCACCCGGTCGAGCGCTCCGGCGATCAGCACCTCCTTTTCCAGACGGGCCCAGTCGATCAGGTTAGGCGGTATCGTGATCCGCCCCTGTTTATCGCAGGTCGTCTTGGAGGCATTAGCCGCCACCACACGCATCCACTTGCGGGCTTTACTATCGGTTATGGGTTGTTCACGAAGAATCGCCGACTTACGTTCCCACTCGTCGAGAGGGTAGACAAAGAGACAGTGGTCGAACCCCGAGGTGACCACGAGGGTATCGTTGGCCTCAGGGTTCACCGCCCGGCGGAACTTGGCCGGGAAACTGACCCTCCCCTTTTCATCCAGGGAAAAGGTGTACTGTCCCAGGAAATCGGACATATCCCCCCCGGACCCCCATAGTCGCGGGATTCTGGTGACCCAGATCCCCGGGGCTACGGTGACTCTGGTGAATTACCCACAATTACCCATTTTTCCCCACTTGCGGCACAGATTAGTTGCCACTTCTGATAAACGTCAAGAAGAAAGCTCTACTTTTTTTGGATGTTTTTTAAAGGTTTTTAAGGTCGAAGAGCTATTTCCGAACAGGAACTAGTTTCCGTACATAAACAGCTATCATACGCCGTCTCGGCGTCAGTCCGCCCGGTTGATTGTGCGGCGTACAGTTACTACGCCTCCGCGCAAGCCGTTGACTTCCTTGATCTTGCGCAAAATTGTCTGTTTCTGCATTGGAAGCCGCATTGGTATCCATCCGGATTTTCCGGGTGAGTACCAACCAGCCGCATTCCCACATCTTTGAGGGCCTTTATGGAAACCCTGCACATGTGAAACAGGTGTAAGGGAAGGCGATAAGTGGATTAAAACCGGCCGTGTAGCGCCGCGTTTTCAAGCTGGATATTAGAAATCCCGTGCAACTCAATGATAATCAACGTATTGCAGTAATCAATTGCAGCCCGTAGACCCCACCTGGGTAGGAAGTAAACAGGGGTGCAACCCTCAGCCGGATTCCCGGCCCTGTCACATACTCCCGGCTCAGCCTGGAAGGGGTTTCGGAGGAACCGGAACGCATACCGTACACCAGTGCGGTAACGGCACCCACCAGCCGTCCCGCCACTATCCCGCCAAGGGCCAGCGTGGCGTAATTCTTTACAAGACGCGAGTCCCTGCGCAGTTCCCTATACCGTTTCCACGCCGCCTCCGAACTCCACCGCCATTCATATCCCGCCCCGGCGGGATAGACCGCGGATGGATCACCCAGACCGGAGAGCTGGGCGGCGTTATAGGTGGTCAGATCCGGATAGAGAGCCAGATATTGGAAATATGCGTCATCCTTGCCTGCCAGGTAGATACCGGCGTGGATGGCGGCCCACCGGCGGCTGTCCTCCATCTTCCACACGCTGTACTTGTTAAATCCCACCAGGCCGCCCCAGAATGCCCCCTCAACCGTCACCAGCAAATTCGCCAGCCCCCTGTTCCCCTGCTGGCGCTGCCCCCACCCCGGCAGGAGCAGGCTGCTCAATGCCGCTTTCCATGGAGAGGTCCCAACGGAAGAACGCCCTTTCGGTCTTTCTCCACCACGCAGGCCCCATACCAGCGCTTCAGCAGAGGCAGCCACATGGTTCAGAAATACGAGCCCCCCGGCCGTCAGCGCCCATTTCAGATACCGGTTGGCCTCGAGACGCATCTGAAGATAGGAATCCCGATGGGTCGATTTCCCCCTGTACGACACGTCATACCAGGCGCTCCAGTCATCCCACCCGGGGGCGAACTGTTCGTATTTACCGATCATCTCGTAGTAGTCGTGGCAGCGCGTCCCGGCGGGCGGAAGCGTATGGTGGTCGTACGGCCATTGCGAGCCTGTTACAGATTTATAGGTGGCGATATATTCTAGATAGCGGTCCCTGTCCCAGTATTGATCCGCGAACCTTTCATACTCCCCCTGACGGCCCCTGCCCCGGGACCCGGCCCATACACCCCCCCCCACCAGTACGACTTCGGCCGCGACAAACCCCCACCCCCCCCGGCGCCCAGTCCAGATCTGCCCACTTCCCGGCACAACCAGAGAGGCGAGCGCCGCCTTCCATGCCTGTGGGGCCCGATTATCGGGCGCGGGACCATTCGATAACAGCAAGGCCTTTCCTAATAGACCGGACGGAGCGGAGATTCCCGAAAGCGATGACGTTTCCTGTGCACAGACACCCGTCGGCATAATTGACCCGATACCGGCGCACAGAAGCAGCGGGACTGTCCGTACAGTTATGACAGCAGCACGACTCATAACCATGACTACCTCACCACCAGCACGGTCACTCTGTACCGCCGGGGTGGACGGGAGCCGGAGGAATCAGCCAGTTCCGCAACGAGGAAGTAGACCCCGGGCGCGAGATTCGAGGTATCCCACTCTGCTTCGTAGACGCCCGGTCCGTCGCCGCTGAGCCGGGCCACTTCTCCAAGGTAGGTTCCCGACTGAGTGAACCCCCTGACCAGCAGCTCACCCAGAAGCCCTTCTGCCCGGATACGGCAGTGATCGCGGGCTGGGTTTGGATAGACATACAGGTTGGTAAGGCCCTCCACCGGTTCAGCGCTCTGCCCTTCGGAATAGAAGGCCCATCCACCCCCCCCGGCCCCACCTGCGGGCCCGGTCCATACAAGCCCGCTCCAATCCAGCCCGAATACCCCCAGTGAGATCACCCTCAGGCTGTCTGAATCGGAATAGAGAAGGAGAGGCCCCTCACCCCGGTCCCTTACACCAAGCGTTACCGCACTGTGCGGTTTCCAGAGCAGCTGGCGCAATCCACCCGGCAGCAGTTCGGCGGCCGAGCCATAAACGGCCAGTTCTGTAGCATCTGTCACTCCGGCGACCACTCCATACGCAATCGTGAGAGGAGTACCGATGATATGAGGAGATGGAATGGCAGCCCGTCCACGCCCGGCAGGAGGCCAGCCGCCCGTTCTCGGCCCGTTTGCCTCTACCGCCACTATCCCCTCAACGGTGGGAACCACAATTACAGGCGGCCACCCTCCCCCCTTCAGGTAGGCAACCGCCAGACGGCCGGTAGACTGCGGCAGGGCGATAGAAGCATACTCGCAGCCCTCGCCCGGCTCCCTGCTCAGATCGAGGAAGGTAAGCCTGCCGGAACGGTCAAGGAGGGCAACCCCCGGTGCGGTACCGCCGGGCCGAACCGGGCGGAATCCCGCGGCATCAACCGTCTCGTCGACACCGGTCCAGATCAATTCCAATCCCCCACTCCCCATTCTGTTCACCCTGAACAGCCGTCTCCCGACAGCAACAATGGGGAACAGGTCGGTAGCATAGATAAGAACCGAGGCCTCACCACCGAGCTGCCAGCTCTCCTCGACTCCCTCGGGTGAGACCTCCAGCAGCATGCCGCCTTCCACTTCTACAAGCGCCCGTGGGCCGTCCGTCCACGAAAATCCTACCGGCCGCCAGACCGCTGGCGCACCCAGATCAACCCCTCCAGTCTCCCCCCCACTGCCGTCCAGAAAGTAGAGCGCATCTCCAGCAGCGACGACGAGCGCAGAACCGGCAACGGAGATACCGCCGCATGGAGGAGCCGGGCCGGTCCAGACAGGATTGGCGCCGGCCGCCGGTCGGCCGTCACTGCTGAACAGGTGCAGGCCTGTGCTGCTGTCGAGTACAGCTACAACTTGCGTACCGTCCCCTTCAGGGTCGATCAGCCACGGAATCGATACCTCCGGACCCGCTCCCGGCAGGGGCGCTGTCCAGAAGCTGAGATCGGATTCCAGTCCGATTTCCAGCCGCACCGCGAGCGGGCTGGCATGCGGCACTACCTCCAGTTCCAGGCCGGTGCGGGCTCCGGTCCACGATGTGGTGCTCGGCTCGGAAAATGGACCGAACCGGTCGGGACCGGTTGGAGCCGGGAGCCAGAAATCACCTCCGTCGCCCACGTAGCCTGGGAACCACCCCAGTTCCTGCAGTCCGTCGGCTTCCTCGATATCCAGGAACCGGTGAAGCCGGTCCTGCTGAAGCGTGTTCTCCTCGAAGTTGTTGTAGCCGTTCCCGTCCGGATCATCTCCGGCGACCTCCTCATCCAGATGCCATATGAGCACGCCTGAACCGGGCAGCAGGGCATCGTACTCGTACGTACGTCTCTTCTCCCCACCGACCAGCACACCCGTGCCGTCAATGACGCCATTCTCCCAGAGGAGGGAGACCGAGGGGTCGCCATCCAGATCGTCGCTGCGGTACTCAACCAGGAAGGCCTGGCGGCCGCCCGCGCCTACCAGAGCGACCTTGGCTCCAGGAGGCGGATCGTGCACCCCCTGCAGCGCCGTGGAGGCGATAAGGTCAACACTCTCTCCCGGGCCGATCTCCGCCGGCACGGTCCAGCCCATGTAAATCCGGGCCCACGGGGATATCGCGGCCGGCAGCACGCCCCATACGAACAGCTCATCCACCGTCCCGCCGCCCTCACCTCCTGAATCCATCAGCGCAAAGAGCCCCACTGCAGTTACTCCGCCCATCGTGTCGTACAGATCGGGAAGGCCGAGCTGATGGCCGAATTCGTGCGCAAAGGAACCGTTTATCGCCCCTACGAACCCATCCTGGCTGACCGTTTCAGGGATAATGGTAGCGTCGCGGATCGCCCTGGATCCGGCCGCGACGGGTTGGCCGAGCATCACGTAAGCGGTGGGCAGATCGGCCGGAGTGTCCCCAGATCCGGCAAAATTCCCCTGCCAGTCGGCTCCAGCATGAAAGAGGACAAACGCGTCGTATTGCTCCCAGTCAATCAGATCTGCCCCCGCCCCGGCTGCAGCCACGGCGTCGGAAACCAGTGTCTCAAAGGCGGATGCCAGATCGGGCAGTGGGGTCTCGAAACCGTAGTAAGCCATCTTCCGGGGAAGGTCGTAAGCCTGGTTTGCGGCGGTGGGAAAGACGTCGGCCTCAAGGTTCAGCGCGCCCCCGCTGTTGGCCCACCAGTAATTGTGAAGCGCCCTCATGTGGAGCTGTACATAGCCGCGGTTGTGGGGCGCCGCGTCAATATCGTGCCCTTCCTGATGGCGGAAAGTCTCGATATCCCGCAGATCGAAGGTGCCGTCCCCGGTGGTCAGCGGATCGTCGTCGGGCTGGAATTGGAGTCGCAGGACCAGGATACGGAGCGTGTCGGGCAAAACCGGGCCGAGTTGTGTGGAGTGACGCAGCAGCTCAGGGCGGGAACGCAGCCCTGCCGGTCGGGTCAGGTTGAGGTGTGGCCGATCCTTGAGCCGGGGGCCCGGGTGCGCGGCCTCCGGTGCGCGCTGAATCGGAGTCAGCCGGGTGGTCTGGGCCTGGCCGGCAGCGGAAGAGGCAAGAAGAAACACCACCCCCACGACCGCCGACATCAGGCGGTCCGGGCAGTGCCTGTTCATCTAAAACACCAGAGAGAAGGAAACCCGCGTTCCCTGCGCGTACGGCTCGTCCGGTGCGTAGGCATGGCTTATATCAAAACTGTATGAGCCATACCTGATACCCAGGCCGAAGGTCGGATATTTCACTACGCCTACGTTGTCGTAGAAATACCCCAGCCGCAGCGCCAGCAGGTTGGCGAAGACGTATTCAAGGCCTCCCATGTGGACAATCTGAGACAGCTCCTCATCCATATTATCGTCCGTAAGACCGATGACCACGCTGGT
>Ga0114919_10002332_pt1 | contig 15378 bp, 13 predicted proteins | sample BlataG_FD_88682 | JGI IMG/M metagenome (GOLD analysis project Ga0114919, IMG submission 88682) | Deep subsurface microbial communities from Black Sea to uncover new lineages of life (NeLLi) - Black_00105 metaG | ecosystem: Environmental > Aquatic > Marine > Oceanic > Sediment | place: Atlantic... | reverse complement strand
GGGGGGGAGGGGGAGGGGGGGGGGGGGGGGGGGGGGGGGGGGGGAGGGGGGGGGGGGGGGGGGGATTTCCAACGATGTACGAAAGAATACAAGGCAGGATGCACACCTGCACATCCAAGATCATGCCACCTATGACAATAATGTCTTGTTTCGCCAAACATGGTGCACTCTCGAGACATTTAGTCTGATCCACAATTTGTTGGCTTAATATTCTCAGGCGCCGTTGTTTAATCATATTCTCTTGTGTTCAACCATCTTATACAACATGGGAAAGTTGATACTTGGTATTAGTTCATCGAATGGCCAACTGTGTCGTGTATAAAACTCAAATCAAAAAACCATTTCCAATTTGAAAAGTTTTGAAAATTGGGAACAAATGAGCATTTTTGATGTATTTGCATTATTAAAACGTAAATTATAATCATCAAGATGGCAATTAACAATGTATGGACAAAGGAAGAGGAGTACTTTATGCGAGAGGCCTTTGTTGAGGTAAGCATCCCAAGATTGATTAATCAATATTGTTGGTCTTCTCTCCGTTTTATACTTAAGTCATCACCTAACATCCATCCATGCAGGCTACAAGAGCACTTGATGAAGGAGAGATCCCTGTTGGGTAAGTTGTGCTTAAGCAAAAAAGGAAGGCCATCACCCCGAACTCCATGCCGACTTGTTCAACCACCCCATCATCATCCATAATCATCATCTTCCTATTCCAACACTTTGCAGGTGTGTCATCACAAAGAATGGACGTATAGTAGCCAGAGGTAGCAATAAAACCAATGAAATGAGGAATGGTACACGCCATGCTGAATTCATAGCTATAGATAAATTAATAGAAGCATCAGGTAGTGTAGAAGCAGCTGAGTTTGGTAAATGTGATCTCTATGTGACATGTGAACCCTGTATAATGTGTGCTGGGGCCTTATCATTACTAGGATTTCATTGTGTGACACATGGTTGTCCTAATGATAAGTTTGGAGGTAATGGGAGCTTGATACCAGTGCATGAAATAGGATGTGGGGGGTGTGGAAAGGATGAGGTAATGCCAGAGGAGAGAAAGTATATTACAAGGGGAGGGTTGTTCATGGATGAGGCTATAGCTATATTGAAGGATTTCTACGAATCGGGGAATCCCAATGCACCTAAACCACATAGGAGAGTGCTGAGGAAATTGAGTAGTGCAGAGGAGACAAAGTAATTAGAGTAAGTGTTGGAGAGCCTGGTGATGGTGGTAGAGAAGGGCGTCGGCACAGCGTGTTGAGAAATGCAAAGGAGGGAAGGTGTTTTTCCTTGAAAGGCTGAGCACATTCTTGTCTGTAAGCATACGTGTCGGTTACTTACGAATGAACCTTAAATTCGAATCACTCAAGGGTGTTATCATATATCCAGCAAAGGTGCGATCACTAGAATTTGACTCCAGAGAGCTTTGTTTCTTGGGCTTGTTAGAAAATGGACGAAGAGGATGCACCTAGTGCTGTATCGCCTCAAACAGTCCTTCAATACCTTACTACAGCTTTAACAGTCGGACCTAATAGAGAGGAAGCAGAAAAACAAGTCCGAAAATGGGAAAGCGAATCCAGCCCAGGCTTCTTGAGCTCCCTTCTCACCATCGTCTCAGAAGTATCTTCAATTCCAGAGGTACGTGAGGGCTTAAGGGTTCTTCAGGGAAAAGTGAGGAACAAGCTGGCATAGCCAACCTCCGTTCCCGCCACACGCTATGTTGTTTTCCCTCACTTACCTCTCCAATTTCCTCACCCTCTCTCACCGCTCCTCACTTCCCACGCACATGCAGGAAATCCGCCTTCTGGCAATAGTTACAGCTAAGAATGCAGTAGGATCCTCCTGGTCCAAATCCAAGAGTCAAGGGGAATGGAGTAAAGTATCAGAAGCAGAAAAACAGACTGTCCGTACAGCAGCATTCGCTCGTCTGCTCGATGACCCATCTCCAAGAATTGCTGTTCAGCTTTCATTGCTCATAGCCAACATGTCAAAGTACGACTTCCCTACTCCCTGGTCAACTCTGTTGTCTGATTTGATTAATCTCGCCATGTCCAGTACAGCACCAATTCCACAAAGATTGAGGGTTTTGAAAACTCTAAAACACGTGCTTGTCTCCCTCCAATCAAAGCAGTTTATGATTGGCAATACGACTGGATTTCTCAACATGTCAAATAAGGAGTTTGAGGAATTATTCCAGTCTATAGATGAGGAGAGAAATAGTATGTTTGACTCAATCAAAGCACACTTTGGTGCAATTAGAAGTAGCTGGGAGGAAGATTTTGGTTGCCTTCTAAACAAGTCTCAACCTGACTGGGAGCAACGAGGAGAGCTGTCTGTTGCTCTATTTGCTGTACTTAGAGAAATGCTGGCCATAGTACCCGACATTACTGGCATAGAAGTGGACTTTGCCATCTTAATGCAAAAATGTGCAGAGGCAGCAACTGCATGTGCTGGCCCATTGTTCTCTCCTGGTCAATCTGAACTTGAAAAAAACCAAGATCTTGAAAGACATGTACTCAGTAAAGGTTGGGAGAGAATATTACAGATAGGACTACTTGCTTCCAATAAGTTCCCCATTAAGTTTGCACCTCACTTACCTTCATGGATTGCATTTTGTGTCAATACAGCATTGTTTGGAATGGATGCTGCTGCCGTACATCACATCAGACCAAAGAGCAGAGTGTTCCTCATTAGATTTGTAGCTAGAGCCCTGTTACAGAGCTACTATAATACAGCTGCAGCTCCTAGCTTGTATGGTATTGGGACCAATATAGAAGGAGTAATAAAAGGGATGTCGCCGGAACAAGCTGCATCGGTGAGACAAGACTTGCATTGTGCCTCAGAGAGCTTGGACGCTCTCGTTTCAACCAATGATGGCCACTGCGACGCTGTTGTTCAAGCCATCATATCAAAATATCTAGTACTATCTCCCAAAGATTTATCTGAATGGGCCAATGACCCAGAAAGCTTGGCTCGTCAAGTTGCAGATGTAGAGAGCAGCCCAGAATCCGACACCCCCATCCATTGTGGGGTGGCCCTCCTTCAGTGTTTGTTGGAGAGATCTGATGAGAATGTCACCAATTCCCTGCTTGGCATGGCATCACAACTCCAATCTCAGCAACCGATGACTGCAGATAATATTCTACTTAGAGAGGCTGCATATAGAGCTATAGGTGAATGTTTCCTGCACATTAGACACAAAGTTAATTTCAATGATTGGTATAAGAACGAGCTGAGAGGCATCCTTCAACAACAGCAGCAGGATACACTTGGAGGTGTGTTTAGTCACGATAATGTCATCAAGGCAAGAGCATTGTGGTTGATTGGTGTGTGTGGAGAGGAACTATTGACTGAAGCTTGGGATGAGGCATTTACATTAGCAGTACATTACATCCAATCTCCAGACTTGGTACAGGCATTACAAGCAGTCACTGTTGTCACCGCTCTTCTTGGTAATGTCCTAGAGGAAGAAAGATTCATTGCTCAGCCAGAAGACACCAAGCACCTATTATTACAAGGCATGGAGCCTGTTATTCCCTATCATGGGGCTGCAAATGATGAAGAAGCTGAAGATATCAACGCCAAGTTGCAGGCTGAGTTTAATGCCCACACTGGATCCATAGCTAGAAATGTGGACAACATTATGAATAATTGCTTTGCATTGCTCCCTAGGCTAGAAGAGGTGGAAAGCATGGTGTCTACATTGGTATGTGTATCTGTCACCATAGAGGTTATGGGGGAGAGGGTGCAACCACACCTTGGTTCAATAACTGGGGCTCTGCCTAGAGTTTGGAGCGTCATCAATGCTCGCCAGGGTGAAGGCACCGGTGCTCTCACCAGGTTGCACTCTGCATTGATCAGTACACTCACACATGTGATCTCCAAACTAGGAGGATCAGCATTATCTGAGGATCACTTTTCTTCAGTTATTCTCCCCTTGTTGCTACATGCAACCAATCTTGGTAGTGCTGAAACAGAGCCGCTGGTCGATGATGGACTCAAATTATGGCATGCTTTATTGAGATCGACCGACACACTCCCTCCACAACTCAATGAGATGCTCACACAAAGGCTTCCAGCGATATTAAACAAAGGACAGGACAACACAATGGCATATAAGATATTAGAAGGTCATTTACTCCGTGTTGGTCCTCAATGTTTAGCCCCGCTAATGGATATGGTGGGTGCCAGTATTGACAAGAGCCTGCAGCCAGTATTGAAAGCACATGTGGTCAGTAATGGTACCAGCAACATGGTAGGTCCTGATGCAGCTCATGAAGCAGGAGTTGCACTAGCACTGATGTTGAGACTGATCCAGGCTAATGATTACTTGGTAGCTTCATCACTGCAGGCAGCAGTGACGAGTGCAGCTGCTATACTCGGGAGAGATTTTGGTGGTGGGATTAGTCATCTGCCTGCTAGGTGTGTTACTATCGTTCAGGGATGTATCCAAGTACTTGCTCATATTGTGTTCAAACAACCGAGTGTCTTTCCATCCTTGATTGCAGCAGCTTGTCAGAGTAGTGGTGTTAGCAGTAATGGTCGAGAAGGAGGAAGTGGACCTCTTGTCGGACAAGCACAAGCAGCAGCAGCAGCAGCAGCGACAATAATCGAGCAAAGATTAGTAGATAGATGGCTCATCTTTTTGTTGGCTAGAGACATTAGCGAACTTTACGTACCTGTATCAAGCATGCATAACAAGATTAAAAGACATAGAGGTACCGTAGCTTTATGCACTGCTGTATATGCTGATGTGTCGCCAGCCATGCACAGCCTAGAGAGAGCTACAAAGGCTCTGGTATTATGTACCAAGGTGGTGGATGAAAGAGAGATGTATCTCAAATCTGAAGAGTTCCTCCAGAATGAGTTTGTATCCAAACAAGGTGTGATAGATAATATTGTCAAGGTAGGTCTGGAGAAGATGTTGACTGGTGATATGTTCAAGGCGGTAGACAGTAGAGAGGCGACAAGGGCAGCTGCTAGCAAAATATTTGAGAGGCATGGGAAGGAGGCTGTGTTGAAATCTGTAGAGACAATGGATCCAATGTATAGAGAAAGATTAGAGGAGATTTTATTTTTGAATGGAGGTAGTAATGGTGGTGGGGGTGGGGGTGGGGGTGGGGGTGGAGACAGTACTATGCAGTGAGAAGGAGAGAAAGCATGTGCAAAGAGAGCTCGAGAGAGACGTGGCGATAACGCAGGCTATGATAGATATCCGGCTAGAATTTCGAATGTAAAACATATTTTGATGGATCTCTTCAACGCATTCTAACTGTGTGAAGTGAATCAATATCTTGATACCAACTAAGTATTACAAGCTTGCCTGATTTCCAGCAGAATTCATCTGAGCTGTTGAATCAATCATAGAACTGTGTCTTGGTCGAGAACTTGAACTAAAAGATAATACAAGATGCAAACTGCTTGTTACGATGTGAGCTCTAGCTCAACGAGTCGTTTCTCGACTGGAGATGCTCAATTAAAGCTTTCCTCCAGAGCACACTTAATTAAAAAGAACCGCATTGGCCACTTGAGAGTAAGTTATAGGCTGGTATAGTTTTCATTCTTCACTACGAATCGCTGTTGGTGTACCCAGTTCTCACCCCTTTCCACTTTGTCCCCACTAACTTGCAGCCAATCACCGCCGCTTCTTCTCTTGTTACTCCCAGCAAGGAGCTCATAATCCCCACACCCAAATACTGCGAGAGCATCAACCAAACCAGACGTCGCCCCACCCGTACCATCGACATAGGCAATGTTAAGGTTGGCAGTGAGCATCCCATCGCTTTACAGACAATGACAACCACAGACACTAGAGACATCCAAGCCACCGTCGACCAAGTAAAGAGATGTGCAGATGCAGGAGCTGACATTGTCCGTATCACTGTTCAAGGAAAGAAAGAAGCTGAAGCATGCATGAAGATCCGTGAGCAGTTGTTCAAGGAACGTTATAACACGCCATTGGTCGCTGATATCCATTTCCAGCCAGCAATCGCAATGATGGTGGCAGATGCATTTGAAAAGATTCGTATCAACCCTGGTAACTTTGCAGATGGTAGAAAGACATTTGAAGTAATCAACTATGATGATCCTGCTGAGTTTGAGGCTGAAAAAGATCACATTAGGGAGGTCTTCACTCCTTTAGTTGAAAAATGCAAATCTCTCAACCGTGCTATTCGTATCGGTACCAACCATGGCTCTCTCTCTGCCCGTATTCTCTCCTACTATGGCGACACTCCCCGTGGTATGGTTCAGAGTGCCTTTGAATTTGCTGATATCTGCAGGGACATGGATTACCACAACTTCTTATTCTCAATGAAGGCCAGCAACCCTTTGGTGATGGTTCAGGCCTACCGTCTTTTAGCAGAGGAAATGTACAACAAGGGATGGGACTACACCATTCACTTGGGAGTGACAGAGGCTGGTGAAGGTGAGGATGGACGTATGAAGAGTGCTATTGGTATTGGTGCCTTGCTGCTTGATGGTATCGGAGATACTATCCGTGTATCTCTTACTGAAGACCCTGAATATGAGATTGAGCCATGTGCACGTATGGCTGGGCTGGGGAAACAAGCAGACACTGATAAGTGGGGTATTCCTGCATTTGAAGAGCACCGTGATACTCACCTGTTTAGTCGTCGTGTGGGTCGTCTGCCTGAACAGATGGAGGGAGATGCAGTTGACTATAGACCATTGCTTCACCGTGATGGTAGTGTTCTCAGTATAGTCACCACTGCTGATCTCAACCAACCAGAGTTGCTGTACCGTCGTGTTGGAGCGAAGATGGCTGTCGGTATGCCATTCAAGGACATTGCTACTAGTGATTCCTTATTGATGTATGAAATTCCTCCAGAGAGTAATGTGGAAGCAAGACGTGCATTAAGACGCCTGGCAGAGGTTGGTGTTCATGTCTTGGCTCCAGCTGAAGTGCTGGCCAACACACCTCTCCCCAATGCAGTAGCAGTAATGAACTTGGCAGTAGCTGCTTCTGCTGCCAGATCTGGCAGCCTGACATTGCCTGAAGGAGCTGGCCGTCTCGCTCTGTTTGTTGATGGTACTGAGGAGGAAGAGGATCTTGCGATGATTGGCAATCTCGGTGCAGTGATGGTCTTGCTACGTATCGCCCCTGGTGTCAGCCGCATCCATGCCAGTAGGCGGGTATTTGAAATTATCCAACAATCTTCCATTGATGTTCCCATCATCCATCACATTACCTTCTCTGACGGTACTGACCGTGATGGCATCATCATACAGAGTGGATCCATGGTCGGGGGACTCATGGTTGATGGACTGGGAGATGGCGTGTTGATCGAATGCGCAACTGAAGATGTAGACTTCTTGAGAACTACCAGTTTCGGGCTACTGCAAGGATGCCGTATGAGAAACACCAAGACTGAATATGTATCATGCCCATCATGTGGACGTACATTGTTTGATCTACAAGAGGTAACTGATCAGATCCGTGTTAAGACTGGTCACCTCCCAGGAGTGTCTATTGCAGTTATGGGATGCATTGTGAATGGACCTGGTGAGATGGCAGATGCTGATTTTGGATATGTAGGGGGAGCACCTGGGAAGATAGATCTGTATGTAGGAAAGGAGGTGGTGAGGAGAGCTATTGCAATGGATAAGGCAACTGATGAGTTGATTGAGTTGATCAAGGAGAATGGGAGATGGCAGGAACCAGAAAAGGAGGAAGGGTCTGATGTAGCAGAAGAGGTTGTTGCTGCTTGAGTTTCAATATATATGGACGAATGAAATTTTGTTTGCTGTTTAAATATGGATTTCTATTGAAAGATTGCTAGTATGTAATAATATGAGAAGATGTAAGGTATGTTAATAAAGTAATGCGTGTTGTGCTAGGAAATGCATATCGTTGCAGAGAGAGCGGCAGCAGAGCGGTATATGCCATTTCCCTCTCCTCTCGACACAAAGGCGGTGGACGCCAAGCTCTTTTCCCACGCACAACTTTCAGTTTGAATAAATGGAATTATAAATGCAATTTATAACAAGCTTATAGCACGTCTAGAATACCAGTAATAAGAAAATAAGAGGTGCATGCTCGAATTTCATTCGGGATGTCATCTACACGCACCAAACCCAACATATTGATCACTGGCACACCCGGCACGGGTAAGACTACAACAGCAGAGTTGGTGTCACAGGCAACTGGCCTCACACACGTGAATGTAGGAGACTTGGTCAAGAAGGAGGAATTGCATAGCGGCTGGGACGACGAGTTTCAAGCCTGGGTTTTAGATGAAGACAAGGTATGCGATGCCTTGGAAGATAGAATGATAGCTGGTGGAAACGTTGTAGACCACCATGGATGCGACTTCTTCCCGGAGAGGTGGTTTGATCTAGTAGTAGTTCTCCAAGCAGACAATACCTTACTATGGGAGAGGCTAGAAAAGAGAGGATACCCTTCCAACAAGATTCAAGAAAATGTCCAATGTGAGATCATGCATGTTGTAGTTGAAGAGGCTAGGGACAGCTACACTGAGGAGATTGTACACGTACTGGGTAGTAATTCTTTAGAGGATATGGAGAAGAATGTTGAGAATATATGTCATTGGGTTAATGTATGGAGGCCTTCTTGATTGAGATATATGAATGGTGAATAGTAGGTGAGGAACAGGGCATGGATGAGATGATATGCACTATCTATGCTTGCCTTTTTAATTCTTGTAAATACTCTTGAAGATTCAAACTTTTATTACACAGATCTATCCATCTAATGTAATGGCCCAATCATAGTCACTCCCTTCTCATCCCAGTCCTGAGCTTTACTCTTGGCAGCATTACCAGTATACGCACCCAACTGCTCAGTGAGTGCATCTACAATGGTGGTCAATATAGTATCAGATTGTCTTCTATACTGAGCCACTTTACTCTGATCATCTGGAGGTAGACTGTCTAATAACATCTCAGCTTGCCTTGCTGCACCCTTGACAGCAGAAGATTTAAGTCCTGCCACTTCTTCATATTTTCTCAGTGCAGTCTCCAACAATATAACAGCAGACATTGCATCTCCTGCACAGTCATTATATGCATCAGAGATATTTCTAAAAATACGTATCACTAAGGAAGCAGCACCTGCAGCATCATTTACCCATTCTCTTTCTGAAGACAACAAGTCTACCAGAGCTACAAGTTCAGGTAGTACTGCTGGGTGATCAGCAGCTCCAGCAAAGCCTTGCTTCAACAACACTGCACGCTCCAACAATTGACGAGCCCTGCCTCTCTCTCCTGGTCCACCTAGTGCTAATGTACCAGCTACATTACGAAGAGCCCAAGCTCTCTCTGGAATAGGAGTTTTTGCCTCTCTGTCTTCTGCTCTAGCTTTACGCATCTCTGACTCATCTGGCCATTCTTCTTCCAACAACTTGGCTGCCAGCTCAGCCTCTTTCATACGTATCTTCTCCTCCCTCTGTCTCTTGGTACTAGATGACAGATTCTTCTCTGCCAAGGAAGCCAGCTCCATTGCTACTGGATGGTCAGGAGTCAGGATGGTAGATACGATTTGTGATATAGAAAGGAGAGAATCTGGTGGAGATCCTACTACTCCTTCTTGTAACTTCCTCCGCATGAGTGCTGCAGCTGATTCAAACCAACCAGGTGCATCAGCAACTAGAGATGGTCTATCAGCCAACATTCTACCTATTAAATGTGACAGTACCAATGCAGCTGGCAGTACCACCTTGTTTGCATCATTCACTGGTACTACATTTTGTCCTTTATCTTCATCACCATAAAAGCTAGCTTCAGTTACTTCAATCATATCACTCAATATAACTTCAGCACCCGACACATCACCCTGTTCTATACATCCAGTCGCTCGTCTTAGTAGCAGACATGTCTGTTGAGGATGATCCACTGGCAACACTCCATACTCTGTTCTCACATCAAATGGTTGCTGAACATCATATGTTTGCAGAGCACGTTGCATTGCTTTAAATGCCTTGACTGCAGCTCTAGTTGCTGCTATATCTCTCCAATACCGCAACTCAACCTCATCCATCCATGACAATGGACTAGTAGTATTACCAGATGCAGATGCCATTCCTTGCAGTCGTATTGCAGATGCATGTGCCTCAGCAGCTACTGAACATTGTCTTGCCACTGCTTGGCCAATACCTTCTGTAGCGTCACTTTGAGATGCGTAATTAACTATCAATGGTTCCATGGATCCTGATAAAAGAGATCCACATGTCACTACAATCTGTACTTGAGCTTCCTTGTCCAATGGACCCGGTATCATGGTGCCTCTTGGTGGACGTGATGCCGTCACTGCTCCCTCCAGTCTCATTGCAAACTTCTTCTTTTCCTTTTCTAGACGTTTTCTCTCTTCAATCTTCTTCCTTATGGCTTCTGTTCTAGCTCTTTCTTCCTCTTCCTCCCTTTGCCTTCTTTCTTGTTCTAGTCTGCATTGCTCTTCTTCTCGTTCCGTCCTAAGTCGTTCTTCTTCTGCCCTTGCAGCTGCACGTTGAGCCTCGATAATCTTACGTTCCTGCTCCTCTCTCTTGCGCATTTCAGTTTCAAATACTGCTTGTTGGGCTTCATACTTTACCTTTTGAGCTTCTCGTTCTATTCGTATCCTCTCCATTTCTTTCTTAGCTTCTTCTTGATACTTCTTTTGCCGTTCCTGTTCTGCTCTCATCTCCCTCTGTGCCCTGGCTGCTGCCTCTTGAACCCGCCTTGCATCTTCCTCTGCGACTCGTTTCACTTCCGTCTCTTGCCACTGCTTTCTTTTTTCTCTTAATTCTTTACTCAGAGCTCTCTTTGTCTCTCTTTCATATTGCAATGCTTGAATGTCTAGACGAGCTTCCTCAGCTGCACTTCTTCCAAGTCGTATCGCCAGTGTTATTGCCATGGCCCAGATCCATCCTGCATCATCAATTATGGATGATACGGAGGAAGAAGGAATGTTTGAAACAAGAGTTGATGGAGGAGGAACTGGCTCCGCTATGGATGGTTCTCGTGTAGGGGAGATGAAGGAGGGGAGGGGGGAGATTGGAGTAGTGGTTGGAGTGGAAGAGGGCGTCGGCGTCGGTGCATTGAATATTATAGGTGTAGCCTCTTCAGCCGCAAAGCTCTCGTTATCCACATCATCACTGGTAGATCGGACTCTGATACATCTATGGGATGGAAAGATCTTGGGAATCACTCCTTTTGTTGGCTTGTTGCTGATGGATGGGAGCATATTTTGTGGATGATTACAAAACCAAGTTTGGAGGAGGGAAAGCAACTCCTAGAAATTGCATGTATCGATATAATTTACTGGTCTGTCATATGATACAATGAGTGTAGCAAGACAGTTGCTATGCATGGGGTTTCTATGTTGAACGTTAACGTCGCCGTTCCACCGACCTTGTTTGGACTCTGTGGAGGAGTGTATGGTTGTGTACTCATTGTTGATCAGTCTTAAAGCATGTCATTCAGCCAGTCTCGTCACCCTACCCATCTGTTTTCACTTCATCTTAACCCCTATAATGGCAGAAGAAAACAAGAAGCAAGAGAGAGATGTAGAAGAAACAGCAACACTCTCTTTGATGATGGATTCGTCTCACTGACTTACTCAGTCGACGTCTTGGACATTGAGGAGGCTTTTCATGCAATCGTCTCCCAATATGATTTTCAATACCAACCTACTTGCAATTGATCGAAGACAGCTCTTATTAAATCAAGCCAAGACGAGAAACCATTCCAGAATTCTGTCTCGTTCTCTTGTTGATCACAAGCAAATATGTCACAGCAGCCATTCTTTTCTGGCGTAGATAGTAGTGGAGGAGATCCATGGGGTGGCAATCAGTCATACCAGAACCCCCAAGTATACGTTCCTCAGGTATTTTTCGTTTAAACGCTTGAAGCAGCCTGGATCACTTTTGTTTTTCCTCTTGCTGGAAGCTAGAGTTGTCGATATCTATATAACCCTGTTTCTCCATCTTAAACTCCACAGCAACAACCGTCACAACCAATAGGAGGACAAGGTGCACAGTTTGTGCCACCCACATCTTCTATGGATCCGTTTCTGACCGGCGTCGCTGGTAACGTTTTACGCCAACAAGGACAGACATACCTGCAGCGTGGCCAAGCATTCATGCAGTCTAAAATAGGCATATTCTCAGGTGGTATGATGCATTACTACTTTGACATAACTCCAGACTACGTAGGGAACAAATTACTGATGTTATTGGCACCATTCCTCAAACGATGGCAATATACAAGATCACCAGAACATCTCTCTGGTGGACATAAATACCTCCCTCCTAGATTAGATACAGCAGCACCAGATTTATACATCCCCCTGATGGCATTATGGACTTATTGCATATTAATGGGTGGCGTTTTATTTGCTAGTTCAACATTTAAACCCGACTTGATCTACACAACAGTTAGCGGTGCTGTCGGTGCTTGGTGGTTTCACACCTTTTTATTAAAAGTGCTCCTATGGTTGCTGGGCATCCCCTCTGCAGCATCATTGATAGACTTTTCAGCGTATGCTGGGTACACATTCACTGCAGCCTCCGTATCATTGTTAAGCCATCTGGTACTGGGAAGGTTGGCGTACCATGTAGTTTGGTTTTATGGAAGTTTATGTATGGGTATATTCCTAGTGAGGACTATGAAGGTGATTGTATTAGCAGATGATGGATATAGACCAGGAAATAAGAGGTATACTTATCTATTGTTGGGTTTGGCAGTATTTCAATTTCCATTTAATGCTTGGCTGGCAACCCTGCCTGCGAGGCGATTATAAATGAAGTTGGAAGCTTCTCACTATATTATTACACCTAAATACCCCTCTACATAGGATTATAGCACCAATACACATCCAATTTAATGTCTGTAAAAATCTCTTCCACTATATTAGACTATGATAAGATCATTGCAACCATTACTGTACCGGTCTATTGCTTGTAAAAATTTCCAGGGTCAAAAACCTAAGCATTTGTACTACCTGGTTCATAATTTAGAAACTGATATTAGTACCGTCATTTCTCAATAGTATTGAGTAGCTCTCACTCAGACAAGAAGATTGGTACGCAGACTCAATGTCTCTACTACACCATTAACCATAATAGCTTGTACAATGCCTGGGTTAGAACAGTTTAGCCCAAAAAAAATGTGTTTTCTGTTACTTGGCTCCACTTGGATCCCCCATTAGGTCCATAGATTCTCTACTTGCACCCATTATTGCTGGTGTGTGCATCAATCTATTTCTGACTTGTCTTCAACTGAAGCCACTCCTAGACTACTAAAACATCCTCTGGCCCTCCGGACTTGCAAGTCAATTGACCACCAGAGCAGACCTGCCTCATCCAGACAGGTAACCGGGCCAGCCCCATTCTACAACACAGTATTCCAAACTCAAGCTACTCCTGAGATAGTGGATGTTTTAGTCCTCTCTCCTCTGTTTCCTTTTCTACCCTACTAAGTGGGTAACCGGATCCCGACCTAGCTAGCCACCATAGCTGCATTTAACGCACACCAGTGGCCCTTGATCAGTGCGACTCCCCTCCTTGCAGATCCATTCATTAAACCACTTTGGATTTTAGAGTGTTACCTCTCTCTCTAACCATACATATGATCCCATATGGAGAGGAGTTTACTATGGTGCTCACATCCTAAATCTTCACTATAATAATAATAAATATCCTGAAGCACCGATCCTGCGGGGATTGTTTCATTCAAATTTACTGACCTCTACAGAAGATCTTGCTATTCAACATCGTCAGAAAATGTTTCGCAAAGATGCTGTGTTTAGGAAGTCCCAGAAGCAGTTGCCAGCTCAGGCAGCCAAAGTCGGGATTGTCTTCTTATTTTTCGCTGTGACCATCTTCATCTTTATTGGCTCATCGCAGCAGAACTTAAGCTACAAATATAAGCCAGTGCAAGGTTCATTTTCACGGCCTGCCGTGAATCCCTCCGACTCTTGGACGCCCCTTCCCCCGCCACCAGTGGGTTTTCAAGAAGGGAGTGCTATCGTGATTGGTCAGAATATATGGTGGTTTGGTGGCTTTCCAATAGATAAAGGTTACGTTAGTATCTATGATCTCGACACACAACAGTGGCGGCTCGGGCCATTCTTCCCCTGGGGCCTCCATCACCTCTTTAACGCTGCCTTCGTTACAAAAACTCATCTGGTTGTCTTGGGGGGGATTATTCATGAAGATGGAAAGCATAGGCGTAATGATGCTGCTCTAATGCGTCGCATTGGTGATGAAACTAGTCCTTGGCAAATTAAAAAGTTGCCAGTTGGAGGAATGATATCGTGCACGCAATTTGATGTTGGAGGAAAGAGGTGGTGCTACACTGGAGATCAGCAGAACTTTGTAGAGGCCCCGTTCCGATTCTTTGAAATTGAGGTTGAAACCCTGGAGATCAAGCAGCTTTCTATACCCCCAATCAATAGTACCCATGTTGCACTTCTTCATGATGCTGACAGAGGCGTAATTTATTTGGCCACTGGAAGGAAAAAGGTAGATGAAGATACAGACCTCTTGACTAAGATGTTTATGTTTGATCTAGAGAAATCAGAGTGGTTGCCAAAACCACTTGAGATTCCATACAGTGATTTAGAGGGTAGGGCAGCTCTTCAGCTCCCAGGATCAGATGTAGCTCTACTGTTGGGGGGCGAAGCTGGTGCACTGAGAGGTATTGTTAGTGATGTTGTCCTACAGTTTCATTTTGATTCTAGAAAGTTTGTTTGGGTAGAAGAGTTGCCCCTACAAATGTTTGGATTTCCTACTGTTCTCCTACCTAATGGAAAGGTGATGCTGGCTGGTGGTGCAGCAGGGGTTGGACCCAAATTTATGAGAATGGCTTGGGAATGGGATCCCCAAGATTTGTTGACGACAAAGCAATACAGGCCTAGCTACAAGGGAGAAGGATTGCAAGTGACCTATGCCCATTGTGGAACTATAGTAGTTACAAGAGAGCTGCAACATAAAGTGGCTGGTGGTAACACTACCATCCCTGCTGAGTGGTGCCATGAAGAGGAAGCTACTGGTCCAGGCAGCGTTGTTCTGCCAAATGTGTTGACAATATATTTCTTGAGAGATGGGAAGACGCACAGCATCACATGCGATGGCAATAACTCCTGCAAGCTTGGCCCTTGAGTTACAAGAAGAGCTAAACAACATCTTATAATACGGACTTTGACACCGCGAGGCAAGTTTGTGGACCACAGAGCAGCCCCCTTTTGCTTATCATTATCATCATCACAATGTTCAACCAAAGCCATGACCATTCCACTTAGTAAAGGAGGTTGGCTCCTATTGAGATAATAAGATCTACATCCATTAGGTACAAATCCATACTTTTCTATGCAATAAAAGAAGTTTTCTATCATCCCTTTTACCAACTGATGTATCT
>Ga0114919_10002331_pt1 | contig 15382 bp, 12 predicted proteins | sample BlataG_FD_88682 | JGI IMG/M metagenome (GOLD analysis project Ga0114919, IMG submission 88682) | Deep subsurface microbial communities from Black Sea to uncover new lineages of life (NeLLi) - Black_00105 metaG | ecosystem: Environmental > Aquatic > Marine > Oceanic > Sediment | place: Atlantic... | reverse complement strand
GCCTCAGCGAGATGTAGCTGCCGATCAGGTCGACAATGTCGACCGCTTCGCGAACACGTTCCTTCGCGTCGTCGCCGCCATACGAACCGCCAGGCTGGCGGTTCGGCGAAGCAGATGCGAGTTCGGCGGAAGTGGCCATCGGCAGCAACGCGTTGAAGCCTGCAACGAACAAAACAACACGCAAGAATGGAACGAACGATCAGGCAGCGTTCGAGCCGTCCCTATCCGTTCTAACCCGCCGGGGCAGACTCACAAACCCGACTTTCTGACAGCAGATTGTGCTGCGAAAAATCGCCGTCCAGTCGTAAGCTGCGAAGGCTGCGGCGAGTGGGGTGTTGCCGTGTCGTTACGCCAGCAGGCGGCTGACGCTTTCCAGCAGCCGATCCATGGCGAACGGCTTGCGGATGTAGTCATCGACGCCAAGCATTTCAGCATATGCCCGGTGGCGACTCCCTTCGTTGGCCGTCACCATGATGATCCGCAGGGGCGTCTGCTGGCTGCGCCGCAGCCGTTCGAGCACCAGAAACCCGCTCCGCTTCGGCATCATCATGTCGAGCACGACGAGATCGGGCAGTTCCTTCTCGGCCAGGGCCACGCCCTGGTTGCCGTCTCGGGCAATCATCACCGTATAGCCCTTCGCCTCCAGGACCGTTCGCATCGACTCGATGATTTCGGCATCGTCATCGACCAACAGAATTCGTTTCTCTGAGGCGGCAGCGGCAGGCTTGCTGCGGGTTGCTTTTTTCGCGCGTTTGGCGGGGGGCATCTTTGGAACCGGCGGGGCGGTGCGGTGGGTGGTGGAAACTTGCAGGCAGCGGAACATTCCGCTGACCGCAGCATAGCAGACGAGGGGTCGAGCTTTTTTCTTCGAGTCAACGGCCACCGCCGGCAGCCGGCGAGCGGGGGGCGGCGGCCGCCTGTTCGCCGGGCGACTCTTCGCGGCCCAGCACAATGGCTGCTCCGAGAACGCCGAGGGCCGCCCCCAGGCAGGTATCGCTGGGGTAGTGGGCTGACGAGGCGAGCCGCTGCAGGCAGGCGCTTGCGGCCAGCAGGACAAAGAACCAGCGGCCACGCGGGTATTTCCAAATCAGGACGCTCGCCAGGGCCGCCGCTGTGGCGGAATGGCCCGAGGGAAAGCTGTGGAGGTCGCTGCCGCCGCCGGCCCCTGCAGCCAGCAGCCCCCGGCCAAAGGTGGCAAACACATCTGCCACTTGGGAAAGGTCAGCCGCCCGCGGCCTGACGCGGTCAATAAGCTGCTTGAGTAGCAGGACTGTCAGCGGTCCGGCCAGCAGGCCGCCGAGCATCCGGGCGGCATGCCGCTTCTGGGCCGTTGGCTGATCGGTGGGCCAACGGATGGCCGGCCAGGTAAGGGACGGAAACCGAAGCGAACTGTCGAGGACGAATGCCCCGAGCATGATCATGGCCACGCCGATGCCGTGGCCAAAAACTTCCGCGAAGTTCAGGTAACGGCTCAACTCTTTCGGCAGCTGATGGCCGCGAAACCATTCCGCTACCGGCAGATCGATGGCGAAGGCCAACAGCCCAAGGGTGGCAAGCCCGCCCGCGACGAGCAGCCTGGTCCTGTCCGGCAAGTGATACACCGCAGTCGCTGGTGGTCTTCGCTCGATCGTCATTTCTTCCTGGCGCATCGCTTGCTCGGCCACCAGCCGGCTGAGCCGAACAAAAGGCTGCCTGAACGGAGGTTGCCGAACGTCGCCCGCAGTCTGCCACGCGGTGGCTCAGGTTGTCGAGAAACGGCCTTGTCACGTCCAGAGCTTGCGGTCGAGCAGCCGGTACTGGATCGCCTCGCTGAGATGGCCGCAAGAGATTGTCTCGGCCTCGTCGAGGTCGGCGATGGTGCGGGCAACCCGCAGCACTTTGTCATGGGCCCGAGCCGATAACCCCAGGTCCGAAACAGCTGCCCGCAGCAGTTCGACCGCTGGTCCGTCAAGCGGGCAGAACTCCCGAATCTGGCGGCTGCTCATGCGGGCATTGCACCGCGGTGGCAGCGTGGGTTCGGGCCGCGGCTTGTGGTCGCCCTCGGGGTCAGCAGGCTCATCGAGACCTAAGGTGAATCGGGTCTGCTGCACCTGCCGGGCGGCGAGCACCCGCTCGCGCATTTCGGCGCTGTCGGTGCCGGACCGGCGGGCAGAGAGCTCGCGGAAGGGAACCGCCGGAACCTCAAGATGGATGTCGATCCGGTCAAGCAGCGGCCCCGAAATTTTGCTCATGTATTTTTCAACCTGCGGGGCGGTGCACTGGCAGTCCCGGCGGGGATCGCCGCGATAGCCACACGGACAGGGGTTGAAGGCCGCCACCAGCATGAAGGCGGCTGGAAAGCGGGTGGTCGATCGGGCCCGGCTGATGGTCACGGTGCCATCTTCCAGCGGCTGCCTCAGGACCTCGAGCGTGCGGCGGTTGAACTCGGGAAGTTCGTCGAGAAAAAGGACGCCGTGATGGGCCAGGCTGATTTCGCCGGGCATCGGTACCGAGCGGCCACCGACCAGGCCAGCCTCGGAAATCGTGTGGTGCGGGGCCCGGAAAGGTCGGGTTGCCAGCAGCGGCTGCCCGGCCGACAGGAGGCCCAGCGCGCTGTAGATCCGGGTGGTCTCGATGCTCTCAGCAGTGGAGAGCGGCGGCAGGATTGTCGGGACACGTTTGGCCAGCATCGTCTTGCCGCCGCCCGGCGGGCCGAGCATGGCTACGTTGTGTCCGCCCGCAGCCGCCACCAGCAGGGCCCGCTTGGCCGCCTCCTGGCCGCGGACGTCCGCAAAGTCGATGTCATAGCTGGCGAACCGGTCGAACCATTCATCAACCCGGGCCGGAGCCCTGGGAATATCGAGCTCTCCAGCGAAAAAGCCGACGGCCTCGCCCAGGCTGGCCACCGGGATCACCTCGATCGATTCAACCACGGCGGCTTCGGTCGCGCTCGCCGCCGGCACCACCACGCCCCGCAGATTTTTCTGCCGGGCGGCGGTGATCGCCATCGACAACGCGCCGCGAGCGGGGCGAGTGGAACCCTCCAGCGACAGTTCGCCGACCACGGCATAGTCACGGAAACGCTCGGAGGAAAATTGGCCGCTGCCAGCCAGAATGCCCAGGGTGATCGGCAGGTCGAAGGTGGCGGCCTGCTTGGGCAGTTCGGCCGGGGCAAGATTGACCACGATGCGGTCGTTGGGCCGGCTGAAGCCGCAGTTGACCATCGCCCGGGCGACCCGATGGGTGCTTTCGCGGATGGCTGTGTCGGGCAGCCCGACCAGCACCGTCGTCGGCAGGGCACCGGTCGAGACATCGACCTCTACATCGACGGGTACGGCCTCGACACCGAGCATCGAAAAGGTTTACAGGCGGGCGAGCATGGGAATCTCCTGGATTGATGTGAGGGCTGTCGGTCCCAGTCAGCACAGTTGTGAACAGGCGAACACTTCATTGCGGTGCATGATGAACAAAAGAACATGTTCTTGTCAAGCCGCTGGTTGTGACGGTTTTTTCAGGCGGCCCCGCTGGCCCGCCTGCCTTCAACGTCACCCATTTCAGCAAGAGAATCTCTGGGTGGTACACCCTGTTCAGCCATTGATGGCGCAGGCATGAATTTGAAGACCGCACTGCTCGCGCAAGTATGCTGTTGGGGTCGTTGGCCTCTCGCGGAAACAAACCAGGGAATAAGGCGCCATGTTGCTGTCATTTTTTGAAAGTCGAGCATCAGGATGGCGAACCATGCTGGGCATCGTGTTCGCCGCAATCTGCGGGCGAATGGTGGCAGAGGCCGCAGAGCCTGTTGCCTCACGCCGCCCCAACATCGTCTACATCATGGCGGACGAGTTGGGCTACTTTGAGCTCTCCTGTCTTGGCAACCCGCATCTGCGGACGCCGCGGCTTGATCAGATGGCCGCTGAAGGAATCCGCTTCACATCGGCCCTCGCGGGCTCGTCGGTGTGTGCTCCCACGCGGTGCTGCTTTTTGACGGGCAAACACAGTGGCCACACGTCGGTTCGGTCAAATGGTGGAGGCACTCCACTGCGGGCGGATGAGCAGACGATTGCCTCGCTGCTCAAGACCGCCGGCTATGCCACCGGCGGCTTCGGCAAGTGGGGCTGCGGCGGCCGTGGCTCGACTGGCGTGCCCGAGAAGCATGGTTTTGATCTGTTTCTCGGCTATTACGATCAGGTTCACGCGCACAGCTATTACCCGCCCTATCTCGTGCAAAACAGCAAGGAGGTGCCGCTGGCGGGCAATCGGGGTGGCAGTGACGGCGAGACCTACTCGCATTACGTGATTGTTGACGCAGCGAAGAAGTTCATCCGCGATCACAAAGACGAACCCTTCTTCTGCTACATGCCAATCACTCCGCCGCACGGCATTTTTGATATTCCCGATGATGATCCAGCCCGGATGATCTATCGCGACAAGCCCTGGCCGGAGCAGGCCCGCCGCTATGCTGCGATGGTGAGCATGGTTGATCGCCAAGTCGGCGAGGTGTTCGACCTGCTGAAGGAACTCGGGCTGGAAGACAACACGCTTGTCTTTTTTAGTGGTGACAATGGCGGGGCCGACTACTTTGCGAGCAAGGAGCATCCTCGGGGAATCCATGGGGCGAACGTCAATCCGCAGACCGGTGTGGAATATCGCGGCAAGAAGGGCAACCTTTACGAAGGAGGCCTGCGGATTCCGATGATCGCCCGCTGGCCCGGGCGTATTGAGCCTGGTCAGGTAAGTGATCTGCTCTGGTACTTCCCCGATGTGCTACCGACCATCACAGAACTTGCCGGCGTGGACAATCCGGCAGACATCGATGGGATTTCGATTGTGCCAACACTGCTTGGCGAGCAGGCCAGCGGCAGATCGCAGCCGACGCACGAGTACCTCTATTGGGAAATCGGCGGGCAGACAGCAATTCGTGCTGGCACCATGAAGGCAGTCCACCCCGGCAGCAACCGTCGTTGGGAGCTTTACGACCTTGCGGCGGATCCCAGCGAAGCGAATGACCTGGCCAGCGAGCGGCCTGAGGAGTTGGCCGCGCTCAAGGCCCTGGCCGAAGCAGCCCATACGCCAGTGCAGGAAGGGGTGTTTTTCGATCGGGAGATTCACGAGCGGGATCGCCGGGCCAAGTTTGGTGGCAGGGATCCCAGTGGCCTACCGGCGAAGGTCAACACGCTGCCGGCAGCCGGGCTGCTGCCGATGAAGCAGCTGAAGATCGTCGCAGCCAGCAGCGAGTCAGACGGCAACGGGAAACGTGCGATTCATGCGATTGATGGCGATCCGCGGACCCACTGGCACACGTCGTTTCAACCGGAAGTGCTCAAGCACCCGCATGAACTGGTAATCGATCTTGGTGGTGCGGCAACTGTCAGGGGCATACGGTATCTCGCTCGCCAGGACAAAGGCTGGAATGGGGCGATTGCCTCGTACGAGGTGACGGTGGCGGACCGCCCGGATGACTTTGGTGAACCGGCCGCCAGCGGCACGTTTACAAAAAAGAAGCAGTCGCAGGAATTTATTTTTCAGCCCGTAAAGGGGCGGTATCTTCGCTTGCGCATCCTGTCCGAGGTCAACGGAGGTCCGTGGGCCTCGATTGCAGAACTAGGAATTGTTGGCGAAACGAGCAGATAGAACTCGTCAGCGGCCGCCCTCTCGTCCCTTTGGCCGCACGTCCAGCATGTCTCGGACATTGAAAGGAGAGCCGATCAGTTCTGTTGCAGGTCGTTGGCCCGAATGGCTGCAAGTTTTTTGCTGAGCGCTTGGCGGAAATGGTCGACGATGGCGGCATGGTTGGGGGAAGTCGCGAGGTTGGTGAATTGCTGGGGATCAGCCTGCATGTCGAAGAGTTCGATTCCAGCAGAAGCGTCTTCGCGATACTGAATGTAGGCCCAGCGTTCGTTGCGAAGTAGAAAGCCCTTGCTGGATGGAGCCACACAAAAGGCGGTCTCTCGCACCTTCCGGCTGGGATTCTCCAGAAGCGGCGAGAGGTCTCTGCCTTGCAGCCGCTTCGGTACCGGCATGTTGCAGAGGCTCAGCGTCGTGGGGAAAAGGTCGAGCAGTTCGACGAAAGAGTTACAGACCGCTGGGTTTTGGCCCGGCACATGGATGATCAGCGGCACCATCGCTGATTCATCACGGAGGCTGACCTTTGCCCAGAAGTCATGTTCGCCGAGATGATAGCCGTGGTCGCTGGTGAAGATCACGATCGTGCGATCGGCCTGCCCGGACGCCTCAAGGGCGGCGAGCACCTTGCCCACCTGTGCATCCATGTAGCAGACCGAAGCGTAGTAGCCGGCGACGGCCTTCTTTTGTCTCCGCTCGTCCATCTTCATGTTGACGCTGGTTTTGTAGTTGATGCCTCGCTTGGGGATGTCATCCCAGTCGCCCGGAACTTTGCGAGGCAGGCTGATTGACGAGAAGGGGCGGAAGGAATCGAAGTACCGAGATGGGGCGACGAAGGGCACATGCGGCCGCACGAAGCCGACTGCGAGAAAGAAGGGCTTGTCGGCATGGTCTCTGAGGAGTTGCGCGGCCTTTGCCGCGGTTTTGCCGTCAGAGTGAACCGAGTCGTCGCCGTCGGCCTCCACCACAACAAACGTGTTGCCGCCAACGACAGGCTTCTTTCCATCGGGATTGCCTTCAAGCGTCTCGCCGACACCAGCAGCCTGCCACTCAGGACCGGGGCTGTTGAACCGCTCGGTCCATGACCGCGGGTCGTCGGCACCGTCGCTCCCTTCCTCAATTCCACCCGGCACGCCCATGTGAAAAATCTTGCTTACTCGAGCGGTGTAGTAGCCGGTGTTTTTAAAAGCCTCCGCCCAGGTCTCACGGTCGCCGATCTGGGGCCGTGGGCTCGTGTAGCCAAAGACGCCGGTGGCATGCGGGTAGTAGCCGCTCATGAATGACGCCCGTGATGGACCGCAGTAGGTGCCTTGGCAGTAGGCTCGCGTGAAGCGTGTGCCCTTGGCTGCAATCGCGTCGATGTGAGGTGTTGCACAAACCGCGTTGCCATAGCAGGACAGTGCGGTTGTGGTGAGGTCGTCCGAGACGATGACAAGCACGTTCCAGGGTGTTTCAGATTCCCCTCCTGCCACAGGGCGTATCAGCAGGCAGCAGGCAGCAAGAATAACCCACGGTCGCATCAGGTTCCTCCTGAGTAACGTGCGGCGTGATTCGCACGCCAATTCGGCTCGCACAACGTCGGTTCGAGTTTACGCGGAGACTCCGGGCCGCGACTGAAAGATCATCCGTGCGGTTGTTGCCAGATTCGCACGAAAACGCGATCAACTGTTTCCATTCGTAACGTCTAACACCACGGGTGTGCCTTGCGCCGGATCAGTCGTGAACGCCCGAAACCGTGCCGCAATCTTGGCTGTTGTCGGTCCTGGCACGCTGCCGTAGCCGTTGCTGTCGAGGCCGCTGACCGGCGTGATTTCACCCATCGTCCCGGTCACAAACATCTCGTCGGCCAGCGCGAGTTCTGCTGCCGGCACATCCCGTTCCTCGGCTGGGATCCCCAGGTCGCCGCAGACTTCAAGCACCACCGAGCGAGTGATGCCCTCCGGACAGGCGCGGGTTGTCGAAGTGACAACGCGGCCGTTCCGCACGATGAACAGATGCGTGGAACTCATCTCGGCCAGCATGCCGGCGGTGTCAAGGAGTACCGCGTCATCAGCAGCCGCCGCGTTGGCCTCGAGTTTGGCCAGGATGCTCGTGAGTTGGTTGCAACTGTGGATGTGCTGGTCGAGCACGTTTGCGAAGGGCCGTCGCTGCCGGGCGGTGATCAGCCGGATGCCGTGCGTGTTGTCGAAAACCGGCGGTTTGTGCTCGGCGAGAATGAAGAAAGAGCAGCCAGCCTGGTTGATCCGTGGATCGAGACCGCTCGTGTATTTGAGCCCGCGTGAGACTGTTAGCCGCACGTGCACGTCGTCGTGCATCTGATTGGCCGCGAGTGTGCGGGCAAGTTCCGTTACCAGCGTCTCGTCGCTGGGATAGCCCTCGTAAGCCAGCAGGGCGGCGCTGTTCCGCAGCCGGGCCAGATGCGCGTCGAGCCGGAAGATTCGCCCGGCGTAGAGCCGCAGGCCCTCCCAGACGGCGTCGCCGTTCTGCACGCTTGAGTCAAACGGCGAGACCCCCGCCGCATCTCGCGGCAGAAGCTTGCCGTTGATATTGACGATCAGGTTGTCGTTGGCTGTGTTTCGGCGTTGGAGCATGAGCGGAGTTGATCGTAGAGTGCAACAGCGTCGGCAAGAAACGGGACATCGGGTTCGGGGAGTGGGGGTTCGGCGGTGATGGGCACGAACCCCGTTGATTGCCAGGTGTTCGCATACCAATGGGCTGCCCAGATGCCGTCCTGCGGATGGGGACCGGCCGGCCAGGCGAGCATGGCGAGATCCCAGGCGAGGCCAAATCCGGCACAGAGTCGCCTCAAGGTTGCCTCCGGGTTGCGTTGCAGGTCGGCTGCATCAATCACTGTCGGTGGTGCGCCCCGTTCAGCCCAGAGCCACTGAAAGAGCCGCACCTGCCAAGGAAGTCCCGTCTCGGCAAGTGTCATCGAAGGAAATACCTTCAGGTAGCTGGCAATGACCCGAGCTGGATGCCGCACGAGAAAGGCGTGGTCGAGTTGGTCGAGCCAGGAGCCAAACATCTCCTCCCGCATATGTTGCGCCATCTGCTTCTGATACCAGACAGGACGTGTGAGCGGTGCCGGTCCGGTAGAAAGCGCTGCTGCCACGTCACGCCAGTCCTGGGGCTGACTCCCCAAAATCTCCGCCCGGCCAGGATGATCGAACTCCGTGGCGGCCAGATATGACGCGTAGAACGGCTCGTCGCTGACAACGCAGTCGCCGCGGGATGAAAAGCTCCGCATCAGGGCGGTGGACAAGTTTCGTGGCCCCGACCAGACGGCAAGACGACGGATCAAGACGGTACTCCCCAGAAGAAATGCGTTCGTTATCGGGGCAGGAAATCTCGGGGATTACTGCCTCCCCTGTTTTGACGAGCAAACGGAGGGGAGTTTAGAGCGGCGGAAGCTGACCGGTCGATGGAACAGTTCCAATTTTAAACAGGCGGCCACGGCATCGTCGCGTCGGTCGGCGAGATAGTAGGATGCGGGGAGACTTCTGGGCCGCGATCGGCCTGCACCTGCCGTGAAAGGAATTCGTTCGACAATGGTTTCTTACCGCTTGCCGTCGTTTCGTTATTGGCTGGTGACCAGCAAGGTGTTCCTGGTGCTGGTCGGCTGTCTCGTAGCAGGCCCTGCCTGGGCCGATGAGGGGATGTGGCTGTTCAACGACCTGCCGAGCGAGCGGCTCAAGCAAGACCATGGTTTCACGCCTCCGGCCGGCTGGCTGGAGCGACTGCAGCAGGCGGCGGTGCGTTTCAACAGCGGTGGTTCAGGGGCATTTGTGTCGGCCGATGGACTGGTGCTGACCAACCACCATGTGGCCGCCAGCAGCCTGCAGAAACTGTCGAGCCCGGACCGGAACCTGGCAGAGGATGGCTTTCTGGCCCGGACGCGGGCCGACGAGCTTCCCTGTGTCGATCTCGAGCTCAATGTGCTGGTGTCAATCGAGGATGTCACCGCTCAGGTGCAGGCGGCAGTTGCCGACGAGGCTGACGCGGTCGCCGCCGCCAACGCTCGGCGGGAGGTGTTGGCCCGCATTGAAAAGCAGTCGCTCGAGACCACGGGCCTGCGGAGTGACGTCGTCACCTTGTTCGGTGGCGGCCGCTTCCATCTCTACCGCTTCCGGCGCTATACCGACATTCGCCTCGTCTTTGCACCCGAACGTGACATCGCCTTCTTCGGGGGCGATGCCGACAACTTTGAATACCCGCGGCATTGCCTCGACATCTGCTTTTTCCGGGCTTATGAAGACGGCCAGCCGGTCAAGGTGCAGCATTTCTTGCCGTGGTCCCGTCAGGATGTCGCTGCCGGCGACCTCATCTTCGTGGCGGGCCACCCCGGCCATACCGATCGCGCCAAGACACTTGCTGAAGTGCTGGCGATGCGGGATCGGCAGATTCCTTTCTCGCTGCAGTGGCTCAATCGCCGCGAGGTGCTGCTGCAGGCCTATGCCGAGGAGGGACGGGTGGAGGCCCAGCAGGCGATGCACGATCTGTTTGGGGTGCAAAACAGTCGCAAGGCGCGGGGCGGACTGCTTGCTGCGTTGCTGCGGCCAGAGATCATCGCACACAAGGCCGCGGCTGAAGAACAGTTGCAGGCGGTTTGGCAGGGGAAGGCAGCTGACTCACCTTGGAGCCGTGTCGCGGCGGCCCAGCAGGCCGTCGATGCTGTTGCCCTTCGCTACAACCTGCTGGAAGGAGCGATGGCCTTTCGGTCGCGGTTCTTCAGCCATGCCCGAACGCTGCTGCGGGCGGCAGCCGAGGCGGCCAAGCCCGATGGAGCGCGGCTGCGGGAATATCGTGATGCCGCCCGGGCGTCGCTGGAACTGCGGCTGTTCTCGGAAGAGCCGCTCGACGATGCCTATGAGGTTGCCAGCCTCACCGATTCGTTGACCTTCATGGCAACCTCACTCGGCCTGACTGATCCGCTCGTTCAGCAGGTGTTGGCGGGGATGTCACCAGCCGAGCGGGCGGCAAAGCTCGTCGCTGGGACAACGCTTGGTCGCCGCCGCGGGGCGGCAGCTGGGCGGCCGGCCGATCGCCGCCGTGAACTCTATGAAGGTGGGGTGGCCGCCATCGCCGCCAGTGACGACGCCATGCTCGCCTTGGCCCGGCTGGTCGATGACGAGTCGCGGCGGCTGCGGCTGCTGGTGGAAGAGGCCGGCGAAACCAAGCAGCAGGCCCACGCCGAACTGATGCAACTGCGGCTGCGGACGGCCAGCGGGCCGATCTACCCAGACGCCACGTTTACGCTGCGGCTGGCGTATGGCACGGTGCGGGGCGTTGGTGACGAGGCTGCAGCCGCGACCTCGCAGCCCTGGACGACGCTGGCAGACCTTTATGCCAAGGTCGATCGTGAACAGGGCCGCCCCCCCTTCGCGTTGCCCGACTCCTGGCAGGCAGCTCGTGAGCGGCTGGCCGGTTCTGAGGCATTGGCGACCACGCCGCTGAACTTTGTTTCAACAGCCGACATCATCGGCGGCAACTCCGGCAGCCCGGTGGTCGATCGGCAGGGGCGGCTGGTGGGCGTCATTTTCGACGGCAATGAAGACTCGCTGGTGCTCGACCTGGCCTACGATGCCGACCGTGCCCGGGCCATCGCGGTGTCGGCCGGAGGCATCGCAACCGCCCTGCGGGATGTCTACCAGGCCGAACCGCTCCTCGCCGAGCTTGGCCTCACAGACGGCGGTTGGACGTCGCTGTTTGACGGTGCGAGCCTTGGTGACTGGAAGTCGAGCGGCTTTGGGACTGACGGGCCGATTACGGTTGAGCAGGGGGCGATCAGCATCGGCATGGGCGATCCGCTCAGCGGCATCACCTGGCAGGGGAAGTTTCCAACCGATCGTTATGAGGTTGCGGTTGAGGCCCGGCGAACAGATGGCTTTGACTTCTTCTGCGGGCTCACGTTTCCCGTCGGTGCTGATGCCTGCAGCTTGATTTTGGGAGGCTGGGGGGGCGGGCTGGTCGGCCTGTCGTCAATTGACGGCGTGGATGCTTCTGAGAACGAAACGACCCAGTACCGAGAGTTTGAGACTGGTCGCTGGTATGACGTGCGAGTGCGGGTTGAACCTGAAGCGATCACCTGCCTGCTTGACGGCAAAGAGATTATCTCGCAGCCGCGGGGTGACCATGAGATCTCGATCAGGGCCGAAATGTTTCTCTGTAAGCCACTGGGGGTGGCTACCTATGCCACGGCCAGCCAGCTGCGGAACCTGCGGTACCGCCGGCTTGAGGCTGCCAGCGGAGCTGCCAGCAACGATGAGTAATGCAGACAAACGCCGCGGCCGGATAGCCGCCGAAGCGGCCCGGCGGCTTGCCCGGGGAGGCGACCTCAGACGGGCCCGCTTCGGGGCGGCCCGGCGGGTCGGCCGAGCCTGGATTCCGGAGCATGAACTGCCATCGGCGGTGGAGATCAGTTCTGAACTGTCCCGCCAACGGCTGACCGCCGAGCATGATGCCTCTGGCGGCCTGAGGTCCTTGATTGGCGATCGGTTTGATCGATTGGCGGGCCTTCTTCGGCCGCTGGCAGCCGTCCGGCTCGACCCGGCGGTGCACCTTGTCGACACACTGCTTGAGTCATGCCTGTCAGCGTTCGCCTATGTGGAACAGCAGTGTCCCTACGACGAGGAACTGCTCATCGCAGCGTTGCTTGCCGATGCCGGCGAGGTGTTCGATCGCCGCGATCCGGTGCAGGCGATTCTCAGGGCCGCTGAAACCCTGATCACCGAGCGGACGGGCTGGTTCATCGAAAACCGGAACGTGGCAGCGGCCTACGAGAGCGGCGAACTGGGGCACCGGGCCCGGCAGCGGCTGGTCGCCCATCCTGATTTCGATGGCGTCCTGTTGCTGGTCGAGGCAGCCCGGGCTGTAGGCCGGGGTGATGCTCCCTCTCCGACTCTGATGCAAGTGATCAAGACGCTCCGAACGCTCAGTGATGCGGAATGAAGCCGGCGACTGGCTGTCCTGCCTGGCAGGAGGCGGCTTGGTGTGAAGTGGTGAGTGGAGGGGAACGAGCGGGGCCGACATGAGCAACACCCTTGATTTGATTTCCTATGCCATTGAGGCCGACGGTCGCGAACTGGTGACCAGGCCCAACAGTGATGGCTATGCCCACGCGGTTTGGTGGCTGCTGTTGATGCTGCTTTTGTTGGGCTGCCTGTGGTGGGGGGCTGGGGGCACCACCCCTGAAGCAAGGGCACATCGGGCATTTACCCAGCTGCCGGCTGCCGAGCAGAAGGCCCGGCGGGCCCGAGCCGTGGCAGCGGAACAACGGCTGCAGGAGATTTCAGCGGCGATCGGCGAGGCCACCGGGGACGCAAAGCCGGGCGACGTCGAACTGCTCGGTCAGCTAACAATGCTTTCAGAAGAGTTGGTGGCAGCCCGTGACGCGGCCGAGGGGGCTCGGATTCCCAAGCAGCCTCGGCCGCGGCCGATCGCGTCTGCCCTCTACCGTGGCGGTCAGCTGCTCTGCGTGGTGCTTGGCATCGCCCCGTTTGTTCTGCTGCAGTTCATTCGTCCGCGGGTTCGGTATGACGGGCTGCCGGGACAGGGGGTGCTTATTGTCACAATCGTTCCCTGGCTCTGGACCTACCGCCGGCCGGTGAACTTTTTTGGAGCGATTACGCCTGCAGTGGAAAGAAAATTTCGGCTGCCAAATCGCCGGGCCGCTCGTAGAGGTGTGGCTGAAACCGACGCGGGGTGTATCTGGATGGTAAGGCTTACGCCCCAGCCGGTTGCTGACCTTACGATGCAGGCAAATGAGTTTCGCATCAACCTTTCGCTTTCCCCCGACAAGGGCATGGTCCGCAATCAGCTGCCGAAGCATGTGCGCGACGTGGTTCAATTTCTCGAGGGCGTAACTGGTCTACAGCATGACCGGATTCTGGTTCAGGACGTCACGGCTGCCGATGCGCTGGCGGGCTGCATGACAATGCGGCTGGAGCAGATTCCCGTCTCGCGGTCGCGGGACGGTGGTCGGCTGTGAATGCCGCCGCATCGGCTCACTCGGGCGACTGGTCGCCCAGGGCAGCCTTGACGCCCTCGCGGGCCTCTCGCCAGCGGGACTTCACGGTGCGGACCGAACAGCCGAGCAGGTTTGCGATCGACTGCTGGTCAGCGCCGAGGTACCAGACCAGCTGAAAGACTTCCCGCTGCTCGGCCGGCAGCTGGGCAATCGCTTCGTGAAAGAGGCTCCAGCGGTCAATGCCGGTGCCAGCATCGGCCGGCGTGGCCGCTGGGTGGCGGCTGTTTGACTCATCCTCCAGCGGCAGCACGCCCGTGGCATGGTTGCCGCCGAATGCCATCGGTCCGGAGTGATGCCGGGCCAGGTCGATCAACTCGCGGTGAATCTGGGTGGCTGCCAGGGCCATCACCTCGCGGGGCGACTCGATCGAAACCTCCCCCAGGCAGCGGTAGAGCCGTAACGCGGCGTTCTGAAAGACATCATCGGTGTCCTCCCAGCGGCGGACAGCCGGAAACCGGTTGAGCATCCGGTGGGCCAGCAGCCGAAGCCGCTCGCTACAGAGTTCAATGATGCGGGCCCGGGCCGAATCATCGCCGGCGGCGAGATCTACCAAGCAGTCCGCGACCGTAGGCGGGAGCGGAGGGTCGTCCATGCTGCTGCTGATCTGAGGTGTCGTATCGTTTCGCCTGCCCGATTCGAGATTCTACCAAACAGATAGGGGACGAGGCGAATTTCGGCCCCCACTATCGCATGGGTGCCGCATGAAATTTTGCCCCTACGAGCGCCGCATCTCGCTTTCGTTTGTAGAGGGCGGATGCCCTCACTAGGGCAGCCCGCGGGGGCCAATGGTTCCGCGGCTGCTGAGTCGACAAGCCTTCCTCATTTTGGTTTCGGGACATGCGTTTTCCATTTTCGCCCATTGACGCCGGTGGCCAGATCGATGGCCAAAACCACTGCGGTCAACAGCCCTCAGACGCTGCCGACTGGGAGACCGTGATGGCCTCGCTGGCCGAACTCGGCTTCCATGTTCAGGGCGAACGCACGCCAGCGGCTGCCGACGTGGTGCTGGCGGCACAGCTGCGGCTGCGATACTGGCGGCGGCAGTTGATCTGTGGGCACCTGGGATCGACCGTGGACGAACAGAGTGGCCATCATCCGAACCGGAACGACGGGAGTGGTTCTCAATCAGACAGTCAGATTTCAGGCCGAAACGGTGAATTTCAGCCGGTGGCCACCGTGACACAGGCAAGCGTATCAGAGGCCTTTGTCCGACAGCGGATTCGATCGATCAAGTCGGCCCGCGACTGCCTGCTGGGCTGTAGCTGCCGCAGAGTGCTTTCAACGCCAGGCGGCGGGTGAAGAGCAGCCGGAAAGCCGCTGCTGGCGACCTCAATCTTCGCTACACCGATGCAAGGTTGTCCTCAGTGGCTCTCCGTCTGGGAGCCTCACTGGGCCCGATTGAAATTTGTCGGATGTCTTGACCGTTTCCGAAGCATCTTTTGCTGATCTTTTGTTCGGTCAGCAAGGCAGTTGCAGATTGAATTTGCCGTCGTGAAGAAGCGTATCGGAAGCCCCGGGCGCAGGCCCGGGGATCGACTTGCCGATCCCCCAGCTAGCGCTGGGGGCTTTCGGAGTGCAGCAGAAAAGGGACAGGCACCGTTTGTTAGCACACAGGGCAGCAGCAAAGGGACAGGCACCGCTTGTGTTCGGCACATAAAACGCTCAGATGCTCAGATGCTCAGATGCTCGAGGAACGGAATTGGCGTCAGACGATTCTCAAGGCCCCCCGGAGCCGTCGCCCGATTCCTTCGAAAG
>Ga0114919_10002328_pt1 | contig 15386 bp, 12 predicted proteins | sample BlataG_FD_88682 | JGI IMG/M metagenome (GOLD analysis project Ga0114919, IMG submission 88682) | Deep subsurface microbial communities from Black Sea to uncover new lineages of life (NeLLi) - Black_00105 metaG | ecosystem: Environmental > Aquatic > Marine > Oceanic > Sediment | place: Atlantic... | reverse complement strand
GCGAAAAAGACTCCCGGTGTCATTTCCTCCGGAGGAGCCCTCCGGGTGCTTCGCAGAAATGACACCGGGAGTCTTTTTCGCATCTCTTTCGCGTCCTCGCGCAACAGGGCCCCACACAGCCACGAAAACGGGTGCCAGAAAAACAAGTCACATCCTTTCATTGTCATTTCTGAAATCGCGGCCTGTCAAGTCATTGTTCTGGTTTTCTCCCTGGTGCTGCCGTTGCCGTTGTGTGTGCGTCCCCGCCGCGGCGGGCCGGGGTCGGTCCGCCGTCAGGGCCGGCATCGTTCGTTCGGGTCGTTCCCAGTCATCCCTGCCTGCCGGCCGGCAGGCTGGCAGGCGGGCATTCCTGCCCACCGCGCTGCAAAAAAGACCGCGTGCCGCGGCTCCGTTGTATTAGCCCCCGGTGACTCACCGGGGGCTAAATCGGGCGCCGCGGCGAAGGCGAAAGCGGTCCCCCCTAAAAGGACCGCGCGGATAATGAGCCTATGCTCATAACCGGTGGCGAAAGTCGCCCGCGGACGCATCATCGCGCACTCTGCGCGGTCGGTCGGAGTTTACCCGCCCCGCCACGTTTACCCGCCGTGGCGGGGCGGGTAAACGTGGCGGGGACCGACCGCGCTCCCCTCCGGCCGGCGCGGTCGCCGCGGCGACCGCGCGAAATGTGGCAGGCCGAAACGGGGCGCAGACGCATAAGTGCCGCTCCATGTATAAGGGGTAAAAAGAGGGTCAAAAAGCGCCAATTCGGGCTCAATTCCGACCAAAAAGTGAAAAAAAGTCGAAAAAAGCGCCCAAAAGTGCCTTACCCATCTTGACATTTCGGCCCCCGAACCCCCCTGGCGCTAGCGCCAGGCCCGATTCGGCCCCCAAAACGGGCCGAATCCGCCCAAATTCCACCCAAAACCGCCCGCTAACATATCGGCCATGCGCAATGTGTCCAATCAGCCGCGAGCGTGCTTGCCCGCCGGTCCCTTGGGCGGGTTTATCCCCCGCGCTGCCGTTGCCGGCGCGACAAAAAAGACCGGGTGCGGGGTGCCCGCCACGGCGGGTAAAGTCCCACCCCGCACCCTGAACAAGTGGGGGATAGCGCGATAGCGCTTCCCGAGCGAGCGGCCCGTTGCATTCTCGGAGGGCGGGGCGTATAATGCCGCATCAGGGGAAGCCGGGCCGCCACACCGGCGGCAGGGGAGGGAAAGCGTGCCGCGAGATATTCCCGTCGGGAACGGCAACTTTCTGATCGCGTTCGATTCGGACTACCAGATCCGCGACGTGTATTTCCCTTACGTCGGCCAGGAAAACCACGCCGGATGGGGGCCGTGCCGGTTCGGCGTCTTTGTGGACGACCCGGGTCTGGACGCGGCGCGGCGGTTCGCCTGGACGAGCACAGAGGGCTGGAAGAAGTCTCTGCGATACCTCAGCGAGACGCTGGCCACGAGCGTCAGCCTCCACCACGACGGCCTGAAGGTCAAACTCTATTGCAACGACGTGGTGGACTTCAATCGCAACGTCTTCATCAAGAAGATCCGCGTGACGAACCTGGCGGACGAGCGGCGTGAAATCCGCCTGTTCCTCCAGCAGGACCTCTCGCTGTTCGGGGCGAAGGTGGGCGACACGGCCTACTACGACCCGCGCTTGGGGGCCGTCGTCCATTACCGCAACCGGCGGTATCTTCTGGCCGGTTTCTGCCGCCCTGTGCCCGACGGCCAGGACAAGCACGGCGTGGATATGTTTGCAACGGGGACGTGCGGCTTTCGCGGCGCTGAAGGGACCTGGCGCGACGCGGAGGACGGCGTTCTCTCCGGCAACCCGATCAGCCAGGGCGCCGTCGATTCGACGATCGGTATCGCTCTGACGCTCGACGCGGGCGCCTCCGAGGTGGTGTATTATTACCTGGTGGCCGCGCGCTCCTACGACGAACTCAAGGAACTCCACGCGATTGTCAAGGACCGCACGCCCGCCATGATGCTCCAGCGGACGATTGGCTACTGGCGGGCGTGGGTCAACGGGCCGGCCTACAATTTCGGGAACCTGCCGGCCCAGATGCAGAGACTGTTCAAGCGCAGCCTGCTCGTTATCCGCAGCCAGATCGACAACCGCGGGGCCGTCATCGCCGCCAACGATTCCGACATCCTCCAGTTCTCGCGCGACACCTACTCCTACATGTGGCCGCGCGACGGCGCCCTGGTTTGCCACGCCCTCGACCTCGCGGGTTTCCCCGACAATCCGCGACGATTCTACACCCTGTGCCGCGACTGCCTCACCGACGGCGGATACCTCCTCCACAAGTACAACCCGGACGGGACCCCGGCGTCCTCCTGGCATCCGTGGGTGGTGGACGGCCAGGAGCGGCTGCCGATCCAGGAAGACCAGACGGCCCTGGTCCTGTGGTCGCTGTGGCGTCACTTCTGGATGCACCGCGACGTGGAGTATGTGCGGCCGCTGTATCATCCGCTTGTCTTGAAAGCCGCGGATTTCATGGTCGATTTTCGCGACCCCGAGACGGGTCTGCCGCGACCCTCCTACGACTTGTGGGAGGAGCGATACGGTGTCCACACGTTCACGGCAGCGGCGGTGTATGGCGGGCTCATCGCGGCCCGCAACTTCGCCCAAACCTTCGGCGATCACCGTCACGCCGAACGCTACGACCGCGCCGCGGCCGAGGTCCGCGACGGGATGGCCAAGCACCTCTGGAGCGAGTCGCTCCAGCGGTTCATCCGGCGGCTCGTGCCCAACGGCGACGGGTGGGAGGCCGACGAAACCATCGACGCCAGCCTCTTCGCCATCTTCACGTTCCACGCCTTCGAAGCCGACGACCCGCGCGTCGCCAGCACCATGGACCAGGTCGCCAAAGCCCTGTGGGTCAAGACGCCCGTCGGGGGACTGGCGCGCTATGAAAACGACACCTACCACCGGGCGTCGGGCGACCGCCGCGGCGTGCCGGGCAACCCCTGGTTCGCCTGCACCATCTGGCTCGCCGATTACCTCATCGCCAAAAGCACCACCGTCGAGGAACTCAAAGAGGCCATTCCGATCTTCCAATGGGCGGCCTCCCACGCCCTGGAGTCCGGCGTCCTGGCCGAGCAGGTCGATCCCTACACCAACCGCCCCTTATCGGTCAGCCCGCTGACGTGGAGCCACGGCACGTTCGTCATGACGGTGGTCAAGTACCTCCAGAAACTCGAGGATTTGCATCGGTGTCCGACGTGCGGCCGGAGCATGTTTCAGATGGGCCGCCGCGGACGCCACCAGATACGCAACCACTCCTGGCTCCAGGCCCACGAAGTCTCCGAACTGGACGAGGAGAGCCCCGACCTGGAGGTCGTGGGGACGTTTGCGCGTGACGGCCAGAAGGTCACCATCTCGGTCGATTCGCGTGACTGTGTGGGGTGCGGCGTGTGCCTGGCACGGTGCCGGGCGAACGTCTTCGAAATGTGTAACGACAAGTCCTACATCAGCCTCGAGCGCCTCGCCCACTGCACCCTCTGTCGCGATTGCGAAACCTATTGCCCCATCCGGGCCATCCACCTTACCATTGAGCCGGTCGAGAAGGTGGAGCAGACCCGCTCGGCGGACGGAGCCGCACAAGACTAAGCCTCAGCCCGCCTGACCCGCCTTAGGCGGGGCGGGCAGGCCCGCCGCCCCGGCCGACGCCGCCCGGCCGGCTCGCCCGACGGACGGTTCAGCCGGGGATTCTTGCCATGCACCGAGATTCCAAGGACCTGCGCGACCCCGACCGGGCTCTGGCGACCGAGTGGCTCCTCACCGACGGCACGGGCGGCTACGCGTCCTCGACGGTTCTCGGGTGCCCCGCGCGGCGCTACCACGGTCTCTGGGTTCCCGCGCTGAGACCGCCGGTGGATCGGCGCGTCATCCTCGCTCACATCGAAGAACTTCTTAAGACCGAATCGGGCAAAACATACCTCTCGACGTGCGAGTACGCCGACGGCTTCCATCCCGACGGTTTCCGGACCGCGCGCGCGTTCGACCTGGAGCCATTTCCGCGGCTGGTGTCCCGCGCCGGGGATATAACCGTTGAGCGCGACGTCCTGTTGCTCAGAGGGGGCAAAGGCGTATGCCTCACCTACCGCGTGACGGCCGAGACGGAGTGGGCGCTGGAACTTGCGCCCTTCCTTGCGCTGCGTTCGATTCACCACCTCGCGCGCCGGCACGACAACTTCCGCGTCGAACCGCTTGCCGACGCCTGCGGATTCTGCTGCCTCTCGGAAGGGATGCCCGGCGTCTTCCTCTGGACCGACGCGCGGGCCGACGTCCGGGTCAACCCCGCCTGGTATGAGGGCGTGCTTCGACGCACGGAACGCGAGCGCGGCTTCGATTGCACCGAGGACCTCCTCATGCCCGGAAGGTGGACCATCACCGGTTCGGGACGGGCCGAGTGGCACGTTTTCTGCTCGTTCGATCCGCCCCGGCCAATCGACGTGGCGGCAGAAAAGGCGAGAGAGCAAACACGCCGCGCGGACCTCATTGCTCGGGCCGGGTCGCCGAAGGACGAGCGGCTCAGGCGCCTCGTCCTGGCAGCCGACGCCTTTCTCGTGGACCGCCGCGATGCAGGCAACGACCTGGCCACCATCATTGCCGGCTATCACTGGTTCGGCGACTGGGGCCGCGACGCCATGATCGCCCTGCCGGGCCTGGCCCTTGAGACCGGTCGGCTCGACGTTGCCCGGCGGGTGCTCGAAGCCTTCAGCGCCGCTTCAAGCGACGGCCTCATCCCCAACCGCTTCGCCGAGGAAACCGGCCAGGCGGAGTACAACACCGTGGACGCCGGCCTGTGGTTCCTCCAGGCCGTGGCCGCCTATGTGAAAGCGGGGGGAGACAGGGGACTCGTCCGCGAGCGGCTCTGGCCCGTCGCAATCCAAATCATTCAAGGGTTCCACAACGGCACGCGCTTCGGCATCCGCGCCGACGCCGACGGCCTAATCGCCGCCGGAAACGAGGAGACGCAACTGACGTGGATGGACGCTCGCCGCGACGGTCTCCCCGTCACGCCGCGCTACGGCAAAGCGGTCGAGGTGAACGCGCTTTGGATTTCGGGCCTGGCCCTGATGGACAAGTTGGCGCCTGCGCTCGGCGCCGACCCGCCCCCTGCCGCCGACCTGCCGCGCCTCCGGCGGGCCTTCGCGGATTTGTTTTGGAATGACCGGGTCGGCTGCCTTTACGATTGTATTAGGCCGGACGGCACACCCGACGCGAGCCTTCGGCCGAACCAGATTCTGGCCGTCGGTCTGCCGCATGCGCCGCTCGCTGGCGAGCGCGCCCGGCGCGTCGTCCGGGTCGTGCGCGAGCGCCTCTTGACGCCGCGCGGGCTGCGAAGCCTTGCGCCCGACGATTCCTCGTATTGCGGCATCTATGCCGGAGGCCCGGATGAGCGCGACGGCGCGTATCATCAGGGCACGGCGTGGCCGTGGTTGCTTGGCCCGTACGTTGACGCGGTCTTTGCGGTGGAGGATTTCGAGGGCGCGCGCGGCGAGGCGACCGGGCTCCTCGAAAGGCTGCTTGATTCGATGGACGAGGCCGGGCTGGGTCAGATTGGCGAGATTTTCGACGGTGACCCGCCGCACCGTCCGCGCGGCTGCATCGCCCAGGCGTGGAGCGTCGCCGCCGCCATTCATATCTGGCGCCGACTCGAAGCCGCCGGGGGCTAGAGGGGAATCAATCCTTGAAAACCCGCCGCCCGCGGTTTAGCATGACGAAATCGTTATCAAGCGGGCGGGCAGGTTCTGACGACCGGTAGATTCGGTAGGGCAAACCCGGCCTCCGGGAAGCAAAAAGAGCATGGCACGCAATCGACCGGCATACCGGGAGAGTGCTCCGTTGATGAAGCAGGCGAAAGAGATGCCCAACTTCATCGAGAGCCCTATTTGCGTGGGGGCAGAAAGGCTCAAAAATCCGCACCATCCAACGCAAAAACCCTTGAGGGTTCTGGAGCGCATCATCAAGATCGCCTCAAATCCGGGAGACCTCGTGCTTGACCCCTTTATGGGTGTCGGTTCGAGCGGCGTCGCCGCCCTCAAAGGGAAGAGGAACTTTATAGGCTTCGAGGTCGAAGAAACCTATTATAAGGCCGCCGAGAAACATCTTGAAGCCGTCAAAGCGCGGCTCTTTTGAAAGGCAACGAGGTCGTCACACGGCCGCGGCGCAGTGCCGTTGGAACCTTGCCCGCCGCGGCGGGCGAGCGTTGGGCGCGGACAGTTTGGCGGGGCGCGCCCCACTGCCGCGGTTGCAAGCGGACGCTGAGGAGCACGCTGATGAGATTGCGAGATTTGCTCGATGAATCCGTCGTCAAGGTCGGCCTCAAAAGCCGCGACAAGGAAGAATGTTTCGAGGAGATGGTCGATCTCCTGGTCCGGGCAGGACGTATCTCCGACCGCGCCGCGGCGACTAAAGCCCTCCGAGAGCGCGAGGCCAAAGGCAGCACCGGCATCGGCCAGGGCATCGCCATTCCCCACGCCAACGACGCCTCCATAAAGGCCCTGACGGCGGCGGTGGGCACAAGTCCCGCTGGCATCGAATTCAATGCGATCGACGACGAACCGGTTCACGCGGTTTTTCTGCTCTTGGCGCGAATGGACGATCCGGGACCCCACGTGCGGGCCCTGGCCGAAATCTCCCGCCTCGTTCAGACACCGGGCCTGTATCGGCGGCTGACGGAGGCAAAATCGCCCCGGGAGGTCCTCGATATTCTGGACGCCGAGGAGTAGCCACAACACGCCCCGCCGGAGGTGCCTGATGCGCGACGTCATCCGCAAGATGCTCGAAGCGGAAGCCGAGGCCAAACGGATCGTCCAAGAGGCCGGGGCGGAGACTGAGCGCCTCCTAGCCGAGGCCCGCCGACAGGCCCAGAAACTCGCCGAGCGGGCCCGGAGGGAAACCGCCGCCGAAGCCGAACGAATCATCCAAACCGCCGAGCGCGACGCCGAACGCGAAAAAAAGGAACGCCTCGACGAGATTGCTTCCGAGATGGATGCCGAGTTGAAGGTGAGCGAAGACGCTCGCCGCGCGGCTGTTGAAGCCGTGGTGCAATCCGTATGCGGCAAGTCGTAGTCGCTCTGGAGACGGCCGGTGACCATGACGGCGATTACCACAGACCTCGACTTCGTGACCGCCCGTCTCCACGCGCGCCGCAGCCGCATGGCCGAAGGCAAACGCCTCGACGACCTGTGCCACATCCGCACGATGCCGGAACTCGGCCGGGCCCTCTACCCGGAGACCGGTCCGCGCACGGCGGTTGACCTTCAGCGCCGGCTCGTGGCGGACACGGCCGCGGAGGTAGGGAATATTGCCGGTTATCTGGGCGGGGCCGAGGCTAAGGTCCTGAATTGGCTGTGCGTCCGATTCCAGATGGAGAACCTCAAAGTCCTGGCCCGCGGGTTCTCGGGCGGACTGAGCGTCGAGGAGATCCGTCCCTACCTGGTTCCGCTCCCCGCCGAGTTGGAGCCGCCGGTCGAGCCGCTCCTTGCCGCCGAGTCGCTTGAGGCCTTCGCGAACCTGATTCCCGCCGGCGCGCTCGCCGAGAGCGTCCTGCGTCTGGCCGCCGAGCCATACAAGGCACAGCCCAGGCCTTTCTTCATCGAATCGGCGCTGGACCATGGGTACCTGGCGGAGTTGACGGTTCGGGGCCTTACGGCCGGCGAACGCGGTTTCGTCATGAGCGTCGCCCGGCAGGAAGTGGAGACGTTCCACATGCTGCTGACCGCTCGCGGGCGGTTCTACTGCCGGATTACGGCCGACGTCCTGAAGCCTTTCTACATCGGCGGGCTCGGTGCAGGGGCCGTGCGGGTGTCGGCCATGGCCGGCGCCGCCGACCTGGCGGACCTGGCGCGCCGGTCGCTCGGCCATGCGATTGATTTCCTGCCGCCGGCGCCGGCGGTCCCCGGCGACGCCGATGCCCGGATACCCGTCCTGGAGGCCCTGGCCTGGAACCGCTTCTGGCGGGCGGCCAACCAGGTGTTCCGGGCCAGCCACATCGGCCTGGGCGCGGTGGTCGGCTACGTGGGGCTTCGCCGGGTCGAATTGGCGAACCTGATTACGTTGACGGAGGGCATCCGGGCGGCTCTGACGCCGGACGCCATCCGCCGGCGCATGATTCCGAGGAGCGACCTGGAGGCGGCTCATGTTTAGTCCGGAGGCCATGCAGCGCCTGAGCGCCGTCGTCCTTGAACGGGACGAGCGGAATGCGCTGCGCGGCCTCGGCCGACTCGGGGCGATGCATCTGGTTTGCGAGAAGGCGGGGCCCGAAACGGCACCGCTCGGGCCGCCGGACCGGACGCCGGAACTCTCGCGCGCCGATGAACTGATCGCCCGCCTCGACCGGCTCAGGCGGCGGCTCCAGATCGAGCAACTCCCCGAGCCCGCTGAGGCGACCGAAGAAGCGTCGCTCGACCAGGTCGAGGAACGCGCCGCAGACCTTGAGGCGCACGCGGAAAAGGTTCTCAAGCGGCGCGACGCGCTGCATCAGCGGTGGGCCCAGGTCACGGCGTTCCTCGACCAGGTGTCCGCCTACGGGGCGTTGGAACTGCCCGTGGACCGGCTCGGGCAGATGACGTTCCTGCATTTTGCCATCGGCGGCCTGCCGCCCGACCGCCTCGAGGACCTTGAGGACAAAGTCGGCTCGAACGTCGTCCTGCTGCCGCTGGCGGAGGAGGGGGACCGAAAACGCCTCGTCGCCATCACGAGCCGAAAGGGGCGCTTCGCGCTGGAGACGGCGCTCGAGGAAGTGGGTTTCCGCCGCGAAGCCCTTACCGCACCAACGGACGAGACGACGGCGAAGGTGGCCGACGAAGCCCGGCGCGAGCAAGCGCGGCTGGCCCGCGAGATGGCTCGCCACGGGGAGGCCCTTGAGACCCTCCGCACCGAAACGGCCCAGCCGCTCGCGGACCTTCGGCGCGTGGCGGAGGTGGAGCGGCAAATCCTGGAAGCGGAACAGAACTTTCCCCGCACCGAGACGACGGCCCTTATCACCGGCTGGGTCCCCACCGCCGACGTCCCGGCCGTCGCCCGCCGCATCAGGGAACTGACCGGCGGCCGATGCGTCATCGAGACCGCCGACCCGGGCGACGTGCCCGAGGAGGAAATTCCGATTCTCGTGCGGCACCGGCGGCTCCTGCGACCGTTTCAACTGCTTGTGGCCGGCTACGGCCTGCCCGGATACCGCGAACTGGAGCCGACGCTCTTTGTCGCCATCACCTTTCTGGCGATGTTCGGCATGATGTTCGGCGACGTGGGCCACGGCGGCGTGCTCGTGCTGGGCGGGCTGTTGACGCTTTGGGCAGGCCGATCCGACCGCGTCCGCGACGTTGGGCTCCTGCTTGCGCTCGGGGGCGCGAGCAGCGTCGCCTTCGGGTTCCTCTACGGCGAATACTTTGGCATCTCAGGCCCGGGCCTCTGGCACTCGCCCCTGGAAGGCAATGTGATGGCGTTTCTCGTGGACGCGATTGTCATCGGCATCGCCATCATCAGCCTGGGCCTGGTGCTCAACATCATCAATCGGTTTCGGCGCGGCGACATCGTCGGCGGGTTCCTCGACAAGTTCGGCGTCGTGGGCGCGGTCTTTTACTGGGGCGTCCTGGCCCTGGGCTTGAAGTTCATCGTCTATCACGAGAGAGAACTCCACTGGCTGGAGGTCACGCTGCTCGTCATCGTCCCGCTGGCGGCGCTGTTCCTGAAGGAGCCGATTCAATATGCCCTCAGCCGCCGCGCCGGCCGCGAACCTCGTTCAAAGAACCTGCCGTTGGCTTTCCTCGAATCGGCGATTGACCTCTTTGAGGCGGTCCTGAGTTACACGGCCAACACGATCAGTTTCGTCCGGTTGGCCGCCTACGCGATAAGCCATGCGGCGATTCTGATGGCGACCTTCCTGATGGCGCGCGAGGTCTCGAAGGCCGCCGGCGCCCTCGGCGGCGCGATCGGAATCATGATAATCATTCTCGGGAACGCGGCGGCGATTGTGCTGGAGGGCATCATCGCCTCGGTTCAGGCCCTGCGTCTCGAGTACTACGAGTTCTTCAGCAAGTTCTTCACGGCGAGCGGGCGGGCCTTCAAGCCCTTCCGGTTCGCAGCAAAGGGACAGGATTCGTTGCCTCAAGAATAAGGAGGTAAACGCGATGAGGCTGCATCATTGGATCGGCGCGCTGGTGCTGGTCGGCATGACGGCGGGCTGTGCGCTGGCGCAGACCGAAGGGATGGGGCCGACGGAGGCCGAAGTGTACAAGACGGTTGCGCTTGCGGCGGCGGTGGCATTCGTGACGGCCGTCAGCATCGTCGGGGCGGCCTATGCGGTCGGCCGGATCGGGTCGGCGGCCATCGGAGCCGCGGCCGAAAAGCCCGAGATGTTGACCCGGAGCCTGGTGTTCGTCGCCCTGGCCGAAGGGCTCGCCATTCTCGGGTTCGCCGTCGCCATAATGTTGATGGCCAAGATGTAGCACGGAGGCGGGCCGTGAAGTTTTACTGCATCGCCGACGAGGACACGGTCCGCGGGTTCCGGCTCGCGGGCGTCGCAGGCGAGGTGGTCGCCGCGCCCGACGAGGCCGCCTACGCGCTCGACCGCGCCGCGCACCGCCGCGACATCGGCGTCATCATCGTCACGCACGAGGTTGCCGCCGACGCGCGCGACAAGGTTGATGCGATTCGCATGCGGCGGGCGGAACCGCTCATTGTCGAAATCCCCGGGCCCGAGGGACCCATGCCCGGCCGCAAGACGCTCCGCCGGTTCGTGCAGGAGGCGGTCGGCATCCGCATCGGACGGAAGGAACCAGGCGAATGACGCAAGACCGGGCCAATCCCCCGTTCGCAGAATCCCCCCGACAGGTGGATGTCCTGCGCGAGGAGATTCTCGCCGACGCGCGGCGCCAGGCCGAGCGCACCCTGCGCCGCGCCAAACGCGACGCCGAGAACCTTGTCAAACAGGCCCAGGCCGAGACCGACAAGGCGCACCAGGAGCGCCTGGCCGCCGCGCGCACCGAGGCCGAGCGCCGACACAATCTTATCCTGGCCGCGATTCCCATCGAGGAGGCTCGCATGCGGGCCGCACGCATCGAAGATATTCTCAATCGCGTCCGCGAAGAGGCGCGCAAACGCCTGCTGGCGCGCGACGGGTTCGACTATCGCGAAACTGTGATTCACCTGGCCGCCGAGGCGATTTCGCGCATGGCGGGCAAGCGGTTCGTCCTGGAACTTGCCGAACGGGACCTTCGCGACCTGGGCGATACGTTGCCCGGAGAGGTCCACCGCCGCATCGACCGCGACGAACTTGAAATTAGCGTCGCCCCTGAGCCGGCGAAGATCGAAGGGGGCGTCGTCGTCCGCGACGACGAGGGCCGCCAGCTCTGGGACAACAGCCTGGCCGCACGCCTCGAGCGCCTATGGCCGGCCGCTCGCCGGGCGGTCGCGTCACGCCTCTTCCCCGACGAGGCGCAGGCAGCGGACAATGCCTGTCGGGGGCAGTATTCGAAGGAGCGGTAGCCGATGGCCTTTGCGACGAAACTCCAGACGCCGGCTGTCACCCGCGTCGCCGGGCCTATCGTCACGGCGGCCGGCATGCGCGGGGCGCAGGTGTATGAGGTCGTCGAGGTCGGCGAACTGGGCCTCGTGGGCGAGATTGTCCGCGTCGTCGGCGATTCCGCGACCATCCAGGTTTACGAGGACACGACTATGCTCAAACCCGGCGCCCCGGTTCGCCGGACGGGCGCGCCGCTCTCGGTGAGTCTCGGCCCCGGCCTGCTTGGCGGCATCTACGACGGTATTCAGCGGCCCTTGCGGGAGATTCACGCCCTCCGGGGTCCCTGGATCGCGCGCGGCGAGAAGGTCGAACCCCTTGATGCCGAGCGAAAATGGCCCTTTGAACCGCGCGCCCAAAGGGGACAAACGGTAACCGGCGGCGACACGCTCGGCGACGTGCTCGAGACCCCGCTTGTCCACCACCGCATCCTCGTGCCGCCCGAGGTCGCCGGGACCGTCCGGTGGATTGCCGACAAGGGCGAGTACACGATTAACGAGAAAATTGCGGTCGTCGAAACGCCCGAGGGACCGAAGGACCTGACGATGGTCCAGCGCTGGCCCGTCCGCACGCCGCGCCCCATCCGCCGCCGCCGCCGCATCGACGAGCCGCTCATCACAGGCCAGCGCGTCATCGACGCCTTTTTCCCGATCGGCAAGGGCGGCACGGCGGCCATCCCCGGCGGCTTCGGCACCGGCAAAACCATCACCCAGCACCAATTGGCGAAGTGGTCCGACGCGGAGATCATCGTCTATGTCGGGTGCGGCGAGCGCGGCAACGAGATGACCGACGTGCTGCGCGAATTCCCCGAACTCGTGGACCCGTGGGCCGGGCGGCCTTTGATGGAGCGCACCATCCTCATCGCCAACACCTCGAACATGCCCGTCGCCGCGCGCGAAGTTTCCATTTACACCGGCATCACGTTGGCCGAGTACTACCGCGACCAGGGCCGAAGCGTCGCCCTGTTCGCCGATTCGACGAGCCGATGGGCCGAAGCGCTTCGCGAGTTGGCCGCGCGCCTGGAGGAGATGCCCGCCGAGGAAGGGTTCCCCGCCACGCTGCCAGCTCGCCTGGCCCAGTTCTACGAGCGCGGCGGGGCGGTCGAGACCCTGGGCGGCGAAAAGGGTTCCGTCAGCATCGTCGGCGCCGTCAGCCCGCCTGGCGGCGACTTCTCCGAGCCCGTCACCCAGCACACGCGCCGCTTCACCCGCTGCCTCTGGGCGCTCGACACGGAACTGGCGAACGCGCGGCACTATCCGTCCATCCACTGGCTCCGCTCGTATTCCGAGTACACCGAAGACGTGGCCTCCTGGTGGCAGCGACAAGCCCCCGAGTGGGCCGGCCTCCGGGCCGAGGCCCTGGGGGTGCTCCAGCGCGAGGACCGGCTCCAGCAGATCGTCAAACTCGTCGGGCCCGACGTCTTGCCCGACACGCAGCGCCTCATCCTGTTGGTCGCCGAGATGCTGAAGGACGGTTTTCTGGCCCAGAACGCATTCGAAGCGAAGGACGCCTTCTGTTCGCCCAAACGTCAGGTCGCGCTCCTCAGGCTCATTATGACGTTCTACCGCCGCGCGCAAAAACTCATCCAGGCCGGGGCGCCACTGGTGCGGCTGCGCGGGCTGAAGTGCGTGCCGAAAATCTTGCGCGCCAAGAACGAGATCGGCAACGACGAGATGGACAAACTCAATCAGTGTGAGGCGGACGTGGGCGCCGAACTCGACGCACTCGAACGGGAGTATGTCAAGTAGGGGACAAGAAGCCGTGTCGGACTTCGCATCGGACATCCAGGACCGTGGGCTTCAGTATGTCGGCACAGCGCGAATCGCCGGGCCGCTCGTCGTGGTCGAGCGGGTCCGCGACGTCGGCTACGACGAACTTGTCGAGGTGACCGGCCCCGACGGCCGCCCGCGCCTGGGCCGCGTCCTCGACGTGTCCGACACCGCCGCCGTCATCCAGGTCCTCGAAGGAACCGAAGGTCTGTCGAACGAGGCGACGCGCGTCCGATTTCTCGGCGAACCGTTGCGCCTGCCGGTGTCGCGCCGGATGCTCGGCCGCGTCTTTGACGGCCTGGGACGCCCGATGGACTCGGGCCCCGAGCCCCTCTCGGCCGACCGCCGGGACATCAACGGCCTGCCGATTAACCCTCAGGCCCGCCAGTATCCGCGCGAGTTCATCCAGACGGGCCTGTCGGCGATTGACGGCATGAACTCGCTCGTTCGCGGCCAGAAACTGCCCATTTTCTCCGGCAGCGGCCTCCCGCACGACCGCATCGCGGCCCAGATTGTTCGGCAAGCGCGGCTGCTGGATGAGGAAAGCCAGTTTTCCATCGTCTTTGCCGCCATGGGCGTCAAGCACGACGTCGCCGACTATTTCATCCGGAACTTCGAGGACTCCGGCGCGCTGGCCCGCTCGGCGATGTTCCTCTCTCTGGCCGACGCCCCGAGCGTCGAGCGGCTGCTTACGCCGCGCTCCGCCCTGACCCTGGCCGAACACCTCGCCTTCGACGAAGGCCAGCACGTTCTGGTCCTCTTGACCGACATGACAAACTACTGCGAGTCGCTGCGCGAGGTCGGCACGGCGCGCGGCGAGATCCCCGGACGAAAGGGTTATCCGGGGTACCTGTACTCGGACCTTGCGAACCTCTACGAGCGCGCCGGGCGCGTCAAGGGGTCCGACGGTTCGATCACCCAGATGGCGATTCTAACGATGCCCGCCGACGACATCAGCCATCCCGTGCCGGACCTGACAGGCTACATCACCGAGGGACAGATCGTCCTCGAGCGCGACCTGTTTCATCGCGGCATTTACCCGCCGATTGCGGGGCTGCCGAGCCTGTCGCGCCTGATGAAGGACGGCGTCGGCGAGGGATTCACGCGGGCCGACCATCCCGTCCTGGCGAGCCAGTTGTTCGCCTGCTATGCCCACGTGAAACGCGTCCGCGGCCTGGCCGACGTCATCGGCGAGGAAGAACTGGGCCTGCTGGACAAGCAGTACATGGAGTTCGGTGAGGCGTTCGAACGCCGGTTCCTCAGCCAGGGCGAGCACGAGAACCGCGACATCGAGACCACCCTGGGAATCGGGTGGGACGTCCTCTCGATGCTCCCGCGCGAGGAACTCCACCGCGTCAGCGACGCGATGCTCGCGGAACATTATCGCGAGGGCACGGTTGCCTCGCCCGACGAGAAGGGCGAAGCCGCGTCGCCCGGCGCGACAAACGCTTAGCCGGCGCGTGCCGTTCGCCGTAGTGCGGCAAAGGGATAACGATGGCCAAACTGAATGTGCCGCCGACGAAGTCGAGTTACCTGGCGCTTGCGCGACAACTGGAGTTCGCGCAGGAAGGGTATGACCTGCTCGAGCAGAAGCGGCAGATTCTGATCTTTGAACTGATGAGCCGCCTCGGCCGCGCCCGCGACGCCGAACGCCGCGTCGCCGAGGCCGTGGGCCGTGCGTTCGCGGCGCTCTCGGAGGCGCTGCTTGACGTGGGCTCCGACGCCGTGGACCGGGCCGCTCTGGCCGTCCGCCTCGACCACGACGTCCAGATTGCCGACCAGGGCGTGATGGGCATACGCGTTCCCGAGGTGACGGTGCAAACCGAATCGCCGGGCGCGCAGTTCGGCGTGAGCGGGACCAGCGCCCACGCCGACGTGGCGATGCGCCGCTTCGTCGAAGCGCTGCGGCTCGTGGGCGAGTTGGCGGAACTGGAAACGGCGGTCCTGCGACTCGCGCGAGAACTCAAAAGGACCCAGCGACGGACCAACGCGCTCAGCAAAATCTTCATCCCGGACTACACGGAAACGATTGCCTATATTTCGGCGAGCCTCGAGGACCGCGAACGCGAAACGCTGGTCATTATGAAGATGGTCAAGAACCGCCT
>Ga0114919_10002325_pt1 | contig 15392 bp, 8 predicted proteins | sample BlataG_FD_88682 | JGI IMG/M metagenome (GOLD analysis project Ga0114919, IMG submission 88682) | Deep subsurface microbial communities from Black Sea to uncover new lineages of life (NeLLi) - Black_00105 metaG | ecosystem: Environmental > Aquatic > Marine > Oceanic > Sediment | place: Atlantic... | reverse complement strand
GGCATCGTTGAACTCCAGGGTCCCGCTGACTTCGTACAACATTGTCTTGACATGTACGGGCCTGCTATCAGAGGACTGCTGGGTTTACCACAGGATGCTGCAGCCACATCGGAGAAAGCCAAGCCTGTGCCCCGGAAGAGGAAGGTAGCGGCTGTTACCAAATCAGGTAGAGCGAAACGGGGTTCCTGCATAGGGGCAATTCGGAGCGATCTGGAGGCGGGCTTCTTTGATCAACCGCGCTCTGCCCGCGAAATCAAGCAACGACTAAGGGAGGCGGGCCTTACCTTCACAGAGAATGGCGTCAGGGCGAACTTGAGGAGGCTGTCGCTGGCCGGGTCACTGGGCATCGTGCGGAAAGGAGGCTCCGTACGCTATCAGCGACGCGGCTAGTCCTGAACGACACGATATCCGCAATGCTCAGTCCTGGTTGGGCTGGAGCAGGATTCTGGCTTTGTGCATGAACTCATTCCTACGCTCTCGGTGAGACAGGTTTTCGTCATACTTTCAGGCATTTTGGAGACCCTGTTTTTTGGCGGCAGTGTCTTTATACCACCGCGGTCCTTTCTCCCCGAGATTCACTGATTGCTGCTTGCTCTCCGACAAAACTAGGCGATTTTAAGCGGCGGCCCCGGACCAGGCGCTCCGCCATTTTTCGGTTCTGGTCGGCCGACGGTTTCGGGCCAAGTTGATAGGCTCGGGCTGATTCTGTTTGCCAGAGCCGGCGCTGCTCAGTGGCTGCGACAATAGCCCTAGCACCGGAACTGCACATTGAGATGGATTGTGCAATGTGATGCGCACTCTCCTCATAACTGGTTGCCTGCACTTATCCCCTTGGATCGATCATGATAGAATAGGCGTGTGGCATTCTCGAGAAGGCAGATCACAGAACTGCAATCTGAGTAGCAGAGGTACGATCATGGCAAGAAGCAGTATGTCGCCCACTGAACTAAGGTATTACATCAACGACAGGACGAGAAACTACTTGGCATGGCTGAGACAGAGGTGCAATCTCGCGATTCCAGACGATGAGGCTGTGTCGCATCCAAGATGGCCTTTCGTCTTCACACCACAGTTTCGATGTTTGAACTTCCATCCGGATATTAGAAGCCAAGTCGAAGATCTAATTGGCGGTAAGGTCGAACGGAAATACGATGATGCGGCCTCGGAGATCGCTGTACATGATTTTGTTGGACATATGGCCAGCTCTCAGGCATTGTGCTGGAATCTGGTCCTGCCCATGAAGAAACACGACAACTTCGCACCGTTGTTCGACGTATTACGGGATAGTCTTCGCGAACATGGGCTTCATACGAAGTTCGATTTCGGCATTGAAACTGCAGCAGTGCTCGAACTGAACGTGGCAAGAGATCTGCGGGAAAGGCGTGGAGCTACGTCTGTAGACCTGTATCTGCGCACCGCGCAAGGCAAGGTCTGTACTATCGAATTCAAATTCACTGAGGCTGGATTGGGGCAATGCCGCCAACCGGCGACCGGCAATTGCGACGGCAGCTACGGCAGCCCCCAGTATGTGCGAAGGAACAGAGGCCACCTGTGTTATCTTGCGAAGGTGGGAACACGATACTGGCAGCTGGGAGCTCAGTATGGTCTGCTCGATCCCACAAAGGTGGCGGAGCCACAGGCAGACGACATCCAACGGTGCCCCTTGAACGTATTCTACCAGGCCCTGCGGAACCTTATGGTTGCAAAGAAGCGTTCGGGTGAGAATGCAGATGGAGAAATAAGGGGGATCTTCGTGTTGGCTGCCGACGAGCGGAACAGCGCTTTCTGGGGATCCGGCAATATCTACGATCGTCTTCGGAGTTACCTAACAGAAGCAAGAGGCGTGGAAAGGCCTGACGTGTTCAGAATATCTATCCAAGATGTTGTGAGGAGATCAACGGGAGCTCTTGACCACTATAAGGAGTTCTTCGCGGTGAAATACGGGTTTCCCTCCCTGTAGTTCAGGGGGAGTCAATCCATCGGCTTCTACTGAACAACCTGGCTCTATGCGCAGCCCAGTGTGTTACGTAATGAGTCCTTCAAACCCGGGAAGACACTCTGGCTGATGTAGACGCGGGGCTCTATTCCAGTAGAACATATCCTCAGGGGCTCTAACACCGTATTTCATCATGGCTGACTTTGAAACCAGCCGCTTGGGAAAGAAGGAGACCGCATATCTCTTGTAGTAGCGGCTGTTCCTATTGTAAGGATTCTCTAACAGCTTAATACAGACTGGGCAGACCTTCTCTGCCACCTCTGTGCATCCATCCTTCTTGGTCGTGTAGTCGATTACTTCTGAGAATGATCCTATCAACACGTCCACAAAGTTAACCAGATGAGCATATTCGGGGTGGGCCGTTTCTCTGCACGGATGACTTGCAGCCTGAACTACCCGCCTGCCCCTAACCCTAATGTTGCTTGCTCGCCTGTTGATCCTGTATGGCGCATGGATCAAAAAGGGGTTATCCTTCTCCAGATCGCGCTTCTCGGAGACTATGTGGACGATCTCGACATCTTCACCCTCTGAGTCGAAGAAGAACCTGCAGGCTCCGAATAGCCCGATCTCAAAGAATCTGTTGTAGATCCTGAAATCTCTGGCCTGTCCGGCGACAGAAGGGCCAAAGAATTCATAGTCAATGTTGCGCAGGTTGATCCCAAAGAAATAGAACCACATACTGCTATGAAGGCTGGTGGCAAACAGCTTTGCCCACGCTACCGCAGTTCTGGTTCTTGAGCTACCGGTGCCTCTGGATCTTAGTTCACTGAAGTGGATGCGCTTGTCAATGTCACAAGCGCATCCACTTTTGGCGTCAACTAGCTGGTCCCTCAGCTGCGGGAAGCCGTCAACCTCACAAAGCACAAAGCCATGGTAAAGCCAAGTTCGGACTCTTCGCTCATCGTGGAAAGCTAGAAGTTCCACAGTGTTTCTCATGACGGTCCCATACCCATTATATCCCATCAGCACAGCTAGAATCGTCACAAGACTGACAAGGGCCGACCATGCCGAGTTCGCTGATACAGCGCTATAGGCCAACAATGTGACGTAATGTTACTTCATATTCGGCGCGACACAGTGCAAATCCGAGAGGCTCATTGCTGGACTAGCTATCCTCGCTTTCCACCGCAGTACGGGCAGCCGTTTCCACGACGTCGGTCAGCTACAATAGCCGGCCACTCATGGCCCTTGGCGCATTTCCACCAGACTTTCTTATTAGAGCCCGGGGTGACATCCTTAGCAGTCAGACTTCCATTTCGCGTGGGGTGCCATTCCCTTGCAAGAACCGGATTGAGGACCTGAAGGCAGTTATCTTCACATACGGCTTTCCCCGCACAGTACGGGCAGCCGTTGCCACCACTTCTACTAGCTATAGTAGCCGGCCACTCATGGCACTTAGCGCATTTCCACCAGACTTTCTTATTAGAGCCCGGGGTGACATCTTTAGCAGTCAGACTTCCATTTCTCGTGGGGTGCCATTCCCCTGCAAGAACCGGATTGAGGACCTGAAGGCAGTTATCTTCACATACGGCTTTCCCCGCACAGTACGGGCAGCCATTCCCTCGGCTCCTGCTATCTATAGTAGCCGGCCACTCATGACCCTTGGCGCACTTCCACCAGACTTTCTTATGAGACCACGGTGCAACATCTTTGGCAGTCAAGTTTCCGTTCCTCGTGGGGTGCCATGCCTTTGCAAGAACTGTATTGATGGTCTCAAGGCAGGTCTCTTCACATACGGCTCTTCCCGCACAGTATGGGCAGCCATTCCCGCGACTCCTGCTACTTATAGTAGCCTGCCACTCATGACCCCTGACACACATCCACCAGACTTTCTTGTTGGAACTTGAACTGACATGCCGTGCGGTCAGGTTTCCATTTCGTCCGGGGTGCCATTCTGCAGCTAAGTTGGGATTCTGCTCCTGAAGACTGAAACCAGGCAAAGGAGACGGCAACATCTCCAACAACCGTTCATACTCCGAGTCATTCGCGAGCCGGTTTCTCTTGAGGTAGGTGCCGATTGAGTCTCTTGCTGACACGCACAAAATCCTTTCCTCACCCAGTCTGTTGACAACTGCACTGACTACCTTGAACTCACTGTCCCTGGGTGAGACAAATATGTCCGTATCACATGTCTTTTCCAGCCCCTCTTCCCTTACCCTTATCAAGGTTATTCCACTGTCTCTCAGCGAAGCACTCTTCTTTTTGTCACGTTCAAGCTTGTCTCTGTGCCAGTACACCCCATCATATTCTATAGCTACCTGTAAGCTAGGAATGAATATGTCACACTCCTCTCCATACAGTTTTGCCCTATGCTGAACATTTCTGAACAGGTACTTCATTTCGCACAGGATTCTCAATTCCAATGCAGAAGTTGCCGAATGACAGAAAGGGCATCCATTCCCTCGACTCCTGCTATCTATGGTAGCCTGCCACTCATGACCCTTGCCGCATATCCACCAGACTTTCTTGTTGGACCGCGGGGCAACATCTCTGGCAGTCAAGCTTCCGTTCCTCGTGGGGTGCCATTCTTTGGCGAGAACTGGATTGACAGTCTGAAGGCAGGTCTCTTCGCATACGGCTTTCCCCGCACAGTATGGACACCCCCTGCCGGCAGTTCTGTTGCTGACGGCAGCTTCCCATTCATGACCTTTGCTACACATCCACCAGACTTTCTTGTGAGACCGCGGGGTAACATCTCTGGCAGTCAAGGCCCCGTTCTTCGTAGAGTGCCACTCTTTGGCAAGAACTGGATTGACGGTCTGGAGGCAGTTGTCTTCACATACGGCTTTCCCTGCATGGTATGGACACCCGCTGCCGGCAGTTCTGTTGCTGACGGTGGCTTCCCATTCGTGACCCCTGCCGCATACCCACCACACTTTCTTGCGAGACCTGGGAGCGACATCCTGCGGATACAGGTCTCCATTCTTGGTAGGATGCCACTCTTTGGCCAAGGCTGGATACCTGAGAAACAGATTCTGATAGGTCAGACGCTTCTGGGCTACTTTGTCCATTCACGTTCAATTATACCAGTAGCCAACCTTCGTGAGAAAACATCAACAAGTAGAGGAAAGAGGAGCATCTGAGGCACTAAACAATCTAGCCGAAAGTCACCCAACAATACTGACGAAAGTGCAATGTCGTGTCCACTCATGTAGCATAGTCCGTTACGTCCATTTGCCGGTCAAGAACATGGGTCGATCGAAAAGCGCAGAACTCTGGCAGGTAGTTCGCCATTCAGCAGCGCGTGTTTTATCACCGGAAGTGGATAGCCTGTCGTAGACGTCAGCTCACTGAGGAAGTCATCCGCAACTGGATCTATGTTACAATCGAGCGTCCATGACCTCCCGTGCTTGAACGTCAGCCTATAGTGACTGCCGCCCGAGGGTCTTACTAGCGATTGGCATCCAATCACCCGAAAGTGACGAACGACATCCCTGAAGAACACGCTTCTTCGGTCAACATCTGGGTGAACCTGCCAGTCATAAGCATCTGCTAGCAGCGATATGTCGTTCGGTCCCACCAAGGGAAAGGCTCGACATCCCAATGGGTTAATGTATCTACGTGGCTTACCAGTACAGTATGCAGATTCACAGGCAATTCCGACAAAGAACCGGTTTCTGGGACAATGCTTATCATGTTTGGTTAAGAGTTTGCCGACCTCATCCGACCAGAAATCAACCAAGCCCTCTGCTTCACACCCTTCAGGCACTGGGTGCTTGCCGTATTCTCGTATGTCTGACAAGTCCACACGAATCAAGCGTTCATGTGGCTGGAGAAACCACTGGTTGAGTAGTCTATATATATCAACCAGAATCGCGTATTCTTCTCTGACATTCCAGTCGAAATCCTCAATCAACTGGGCCAACTCAGATGTAAGAACAAGATGCACTTCATTATGATTAACTTGATCTTGGATTCTACCCAGTGTATCCGCAACAAAATACAACTCGGACTCGTCTCTTGGAAAGCTCTGATCCAGTATTACTGGCGAACAACAAATGAGGGGTGGCATCTTAGACTCACGAAGAAATCAAGTTTTAGCCGTTCGTTTCCTAATTCTCCTCTGAGCGCGGAGCAGTTCAGCAGTCAGATCCGCTGCTTCTCCGAAGAAGCTACGTGGCCAACCAGGTATTGTACCGTCTTCTCTGATATTCATGTCGTATATACACGGCTTGTTACGGACTAGGTCCAGGAAGTAGATCTTGGTGTTCTGAGACAGGAATCTCTTAGTATCATTTGCGGTGCGGACTCTTAATGCGTTTACGACATGCTCGCTGTGTGTCTCGATGATAACTTGCTTGCCAGCACGAACCATAGAGATGAAGAAATCTGCCAGTCTGACCTGCAGCATAGGGTTCAGGTGGAGTTCAGGTTGTTCAACAATGATGGTGCCTCTTTTGGGGACCATCAAAGCCCTGACAAGAATCGGCAGTATCTGAGAGTAGCCGAAACCCGAATCAGCCAAGGAATGGATTGACATACCCCTGATGCCTTTCAACCCTATCTCAACAAGAGCTGATTTATGTGTCGAGGCCTGAAACTCTCCTTCTCTGCGAGAACGATAAGTCTTCCCGGTACGCACATAATATAGCCAACCATTCAGTGCTTCGGACAGCTTCTCTCTTACGCTGTTGGTTCGCATTGGTGGCACGTGGACGACTCTAGGTTCTTCGACAATGCCTCCCAGGAAGTAAGGAAGGAATTCGCCTGTTGGGTCCAGATCGGCGGTGATGTCGAAATTTGTTAGGTAGTACCGTTTAGCGGGTGCTCTCAGAGGAGCAATATAATGGATCCTACGCAACGCGCTCACGAAATCATACATTGCACGCGGGATGATGCCTGGCAGATCACGGATGTCGATCATTGACCCGGAATCTTTGGGGCGGCTAACCCGGATACGACGCGAGATTGTCAGTCCGTCAAGATCAATATCCAATCCTACAGTCTTCTGCTTGCGAGAATTGAAGGATTCGGACAGGTCAGAATCAGGCTCAGAGATCAAATCGGTCGGTATGAATATCTTGTACTTGCTCTTTCCAGACGCATCTGATCTCACGGCACGAATCGTCCATGATACCGCGGGGCTGTCATCCAGATATATCACCCAGCGCGAACTCCTTAGGACCCCATCAGGAGAAGCCGGCTTGATTTCGTCAGGATCACCTGCCTCGTGGACAGCTTGAGAAGCACCGAAAACAAACGAAGATCTCAACACGTATGGAACTAGCTGAGAGCGTCTGTATCTGCTGATATCTAAGGATCTCAGCTTTGGTATATGCTCCGCAACTGGGTACGGGATGTAGTCCTCGATCTCCAGTGATATCTCAATATTCTTGGTTAGGTCATTGTTCGATACAAACGAGAGATAGTTGCCCAGATCAACTTGCGCGCCTGTGAATCTAAGCGTTCCTGGCCTAGTACCGTAACTCTCGAAGAGACCTTGGCTTTGCCTCAACAACTGAAGAGTCTTCACAACGGTGGACTTGCCGCAGCTATTGGTTCCACAGAATACGGTTAGTAGGGGCAGCGTGAACTCTGCCTTCCCGTTGTCGAAAAGACGAACGTTGTTTATTCTTAGATATTTGATCATATGACCAAGACATGATACCTCATTTCATCTGTGTGCTGCAAGGCTTTGTCATCCTTCCTCCTTGATCCCAGAACCCGCACTAAGGACCAAGAACCTGGGGTCAAGAGCACTCAGGGAGACTGAGATCGTGCGAGAAATGCATAGACAAGCGCGACGTATGATTCTGCGGTATTGTTCGCCTGTCGATTTGACCGGGATTCCTATCCAACAATGCTCGGTTTTGTTGGGGCCCAACCAGCAAATGCTTGATAGGGCTGCGTTTCGTGGCTCCCTAACTCCATAGCATATCTTGGAGATCTCAGAGCAGGCTATTGACAATTCCATCAATAGCGATACAATGGCGCCTTGAGGCTTGTGTCCATGAAGACAGTCGGCATCTTGCTGCTTGTGGCAGCTTTAGTAGCAGGGATGGCAGGCTGCGAGCCTACTCCTGCTCCTCAGTACGACCTCACCATCTCCAGCACCACTGGTGGCTTGGTAATCATACCTGGCGAGGGGACTTTTGCCTATGAGGAGGGAACGGTGGTCAATCTTGTTGCCGGGGCCGAGGAAGGCCACCAGTTTGCTAACTGGACCGGTGATATCGATACCATTACTAGCCCGAACTCTGCCACAACCATCATCGCCATGGATACGCCTAAGAGCGTGACAGCTAACTTTGTGCCGTTGAGATGCAACCTCACAACAGACAGCACAGATGGAGGGTCAGTCACCACCCCTGGCGAGGGGACATTTACCTATGATTACGGCACGGTGGTTGACCTGGTGGCGACCCCAGATAATGGCTATCAGTTTGTCAACTGGACCGACAATGCGGGCACTGTTACCGATGTCGGTGCTGCCTCAACCACTATTACCATAACCGGCGACTACACCATCACCGCAAACTTCGGCAAGGAAATACGGAACTGGCATGATCTGGATGCCGTCAGAGATAACCTGGGCGGTGATTACCTTCTGATGAACGACCTCGATTCCACTACCGCTGGTTATACGGAGCTCGCGAGCCCGACAGCCAATCAGGGAAAGGGCTGGGTGCCAATTGGAAGTCTTCTTGCTGACCCATTTTCCTTCGGCATTGTCGACCCTGTTGACCCATTTACCGGTAGTTTAGATGGCCAGGGATATGAGATAAGAGATCTGTTTGTTGGCCGCCCTGACGAAGATGGTGTGGGGCTTTTCGGTTGTGTTGGTGAGGGAGTCATCGAGAATCTTGGCGTGGTGAACGCCGCAGTGACTGGTCATGTCTATGTTGGCGGTCTGGTGGGAGAAAATCATGACGGCACTGTGAGCAACTCCTATTCCACAGGCAGCGTGACCGGCGCTGGGCCTGTTGGCGGTCTGGTGGGAGGGAATTGGGGTACTGTGAGCAACTCTTATTCCACCGCTAACGTGACTGGGTATTCGCAGTATGCTGGTGGTCTGGCGGGAGGGAATTGGGGTACTGTGAGCAACTCCTATTCCACAGGTACCGTGACCGGCACTGGGCCTGTTGGTGGTCTGGCGGGAGGGAATTGGGGTACTGTGAGCAACTCTTATTCCACAGGCAGCGTGACTGGCGACGGGAATGTTGGTGGTCTGGTGGGATGGCAACATCACGGCACTGTGAGCAACTCTTATTCCACAGGCAGCGTGACTGGCACTTCGAGTGTTGGCGGTCTGGTGGGAGAAAATCATGACGGCACTGTGAACAACTCCTACTATAGTTACGACGAGGTTCTCATCAATGGCAGAAATGTAATCACTATTGGAGCTTTGTTCAGTGAAGACTTTGAGCAATGGCTGGCCAACGATAAGTTTTTGGATGTCAATGAAAGGCTTTCTCAAGAAGATGGTTACTATCTGATAAACGATGTCAGTGATTTCAAAAGCCTACTGGCATTCGGTCAAGATGGTGCCTTGAAATTTAGATTGAAAAACGACCTGGATTTAAGCGATGAGCCCAATTTCTACATCCCGTATCTGGCTGGAGAGTTTGATGGCAACGGTCGCAAAATCGCGAACTTGAGCTTCAGCTTTGATTTCATCTCGCAAGTGGGATTATTTGGATACCTTGCCTTTGGTGGGGCAGTCACCGGGGTGGGTGCCGAGAACGTAAGCATAACTGGCGCTTGGATTGTTGGCGGTCTAGTGGGAGAAAATGATGGCACTGTGAGCAACTCCTATTCCACCGGCAGGGTAGCTGGTCATTGGTCTGTTGGCGGTCTGGTGGGATGGATTGGATGGAATGGGGGCACTGTGAGCAATTCCTACTATAGTTACGACGAGGTTCTCGTCAATGGCAAGAATATAATCACTATTGGAGCTTTGTTCAATGAAGACTTCGACCAATGGCTGGCTAACGATAAATTCTTGGATGTCAATGAAAGGCTTGCTCAAGAAGATGGTTATTATCTGATAAATGATGTCAGTGATTTCAAACAGCTACTCGCCTTTGGGCAGGATGATTCACTGAAATTCAGATTGAAAAATGACCTGGATTTAGAAACTGAAGCCAACTTCTACATCCCCTATCTGGCCGGAGAGTTTGATGGAAATGGCCACAAGATCTGGAATTTAAGCTTCCACTTTGATTTTGTTGCGCAAGTCGGATTATTTGGATACCTTGGTTCTGGTGGAAAAGTCAGTGAAGTGGGTGTCGAGAATGTAGACATAACCGGCCTTGGATACGTTGGCGGTCTGATGGGACGGAATAATGGCGGCACCGTGAGCAACTCCTATTCCACAGGCAGCGTGACTGGCGAGTGGTCTGTTGGCGGTCTGATGGGAGAGAGTTGCGGCACTGTGAGTAACTCCTATTCCAGCGGCAGCGTGACTGGCCGGGAGGGAGTTGGCGGTCTGATGGGACGGAATAATGGCGGCACCGTGAGCAACTCCTATTCCATAGGCAGCGTGACTGGCGAGCGGGAGGTCGGTGGTCTGGTGGGAGAGAGTTGGGGCACTGTAAGCAACTCTTATTCCACAGGCAGCGTGACTGGCCGGAACAGGGTTGGCGGTCTGATGGGATGGAATAATGGCGGCACTGTGAGCAACTCCTATTCCACAGGCAGCGTGACTGGCGAGCGGGACGTTGGTGGTCTGGTGGGACTTAACGATGCGATTGTGAGCAATTCGTTCTGGGATAGGGAAACTTCCGGGATGGAAGAAAGCGACGGGGGAACGGGCAAGACTACGGCCGAAACGCAGGACATCGCCACTTTCTCGGGGGCGGCGTGGGATATATGTGCGGTCAATCCGGGCAAGACCAATGATGCCTACACCTGGAATATCGTTGATGGGCAGACCTATCCCTTCCTGAGCTGGCAGTCCGTTTCTTAACACAAGTGGAACCTAGATGGTTGGGCCAAGGCCATAATATGCCTGACGGTGAAATTGCACACAAGCTTGTCTTGACCAATGAGTCACAATCTAGCGTCTTGTGTCCTTTGTAAAGCCACCAATCGAAAGCGCGGAATTGACCATGCAAGACGAGAGGACTACAATGTGGTCAGATTGAGAGTCGCTATGGCGGAGTATAAAGAACACCTATCAGCAAAAGTAGGAACTCACGTGGAGGTTAACGCAGTCTACACCGAGGCGACATTTAAGAGAATCCTTGAGGACGCGATTTTCTTCCGGGGAGCAGCAGAAAACGTCAGCACTGAATCGGACAAGAAACGCTACGCGAGGTTAATCATATTGTTGATGGCACTCTATTTGGAATCCTTGTCCAATCGCATCTTTTTGCATTTCTTTGACCGAGTGGCCCTCGACGAGACAAAACAACCAACTGGTTGTGTGGGTCATGTTGATTCTCGTAGCGACTTACCTGGCCCGGTACGAAACTTCCGCGCAATCTACAGAAACTGCATGAACAAAGACCTGACTCTCGATACCAGTGGCATCCAAGACATATTTGCTATACGAAATACAATCATTGCTCATCCGTCTGGCGGTGCTCAGTTACAGACTAGCAAGGATTGTTGGAAGCCCTTAATCACTGTCGTCAAATGGAAGGACAAAGAGGTGCAAATCTCAAGGCAATCACTTAATTATGCCAGGTTTAAGCATTTCCCTTCCGTTTACTCTCATTTCACGCTTCGAGAGGCAGACGAAATCCTTGAGGAGGTTCGGGAATTCTTGACAGGGTTCTTGAAGTCGCTAGGCGGGAAGGTAGCTCAAAAGCAATTGGACGAGTGGTGGCCGGTTGACCTACTCGGATGGAGCAGATCAGTCTCCACGCACTAAGTCTCTTTGTCTAAGCGAGTAATAGCGCCAATTCCAAATCATCAGACAATCGGGCGTTTTGTGACCCGTAACTCCATATCGTGTCTTAGAGACTTCACGTAGAGCTATTGACTATTGCTCGATTGTAGTTCTATAATGCTGCCAACAAGAAGAAACTATTCTAAGATATAGTACCCCAAGGTCAATATAGCGTATCAGTAATCAAAAAAGGAGGTATGAAGATGAAGATTAATCTCCCTCGCATTGGGCTGAATAAACAGACTATACGTGCTTCTTCGCGCTCCGTTATTGCCTTTCTCGTGCTCCTAGCGATGCTCATAGCTATCACGAATTCTCATGCATTGCCAACGCTTGCTGGAACCGGAGGCAGTACGTGCGCCAGTGCACTTGAGATTCCACTTAACGATACCTACACGGGCTTTGTCACTTCAGAGACCGATGATTGGTTTAAAGTCTATATATCCTCACCCGGTTGGATGTCTGTAGGAGTTTTCAACAACCAGATTACTCCTACTGATCTGTCTTTACAAATACGTGAGCATGGGTGTGCCACAGTGATTGATACTTGGTACTGCCCTAGCGGCTACAACGCCTGGCCTATTCTGGAAGGAGACCTTTGGGTCACTCCCGGTTACTACTACATCGGCTTGTCATGTGTAGGTTCTTGTTCTGACATGTGTTGGTTCAACTTCAGAGTTGCTTGGGATGCCCCTGAGCCCGAACTGTGCGTTTCTACGAATTCCCTCGACTTCGGTACAACCTCTACATCCAAAACATTCACCATTGAGAACTGCGGTGAAGGGACGCTGACATGGACTATCAGCGACAACCAACCCTGGCTAGGTGTCAATCCTACCAGTGGTTCAACAACCACCGAGACCGACACCATCACCGTTACTGTAGGCCGTATGGGTCTCGCCTCCGGTCCTCATTCCGGCACCATCACCGTCTCCTCCAACGGTGGCACCGAGTATATCTCAGTTTCCATGCAGGTGCCCGAGCCTGATCCCCCCGAACTGTGCGTTTCTACGAATTCCCTCGACTTCGGTACAACCTCCACATCCAAAACATTCACCATTGAGAACTGCGGTGAAGGGACGCTGACATGGACTATCAGCGACAACCAACCCTGGCTAGGTGTCAATCCTACCAGTGGTTCAACAACCACCGAAACCGACACCATCACCGTTACTGTAGGCCGTATGGGTCTCGCCTCCGGTCCTCATTCCGGCACCATCACCGTCTCCTCCAACGGTGGCACCGAGTATATCTCAGTTTCCATGCAGGTGCCCGGGGATGAGCCCAATGAACCGCCCTACGAGCCATATAATCCTTCCCATTCCAATGGTGTAACTGGCGTTTCACTCAACGCTGATCTGAGCTGGAGCGGAGGAGACCCGGACGGTCACTCCGTGACTTATGACGTCTACTTTGAGAAGGGAGACCGCACCCCAGACCAACTGGTGTCTGATGACCAATCAGGAATAAGCTACGATCCCGGAACTCTGGATCCCGGTTCCCACTACTACTGGCAGATCGAGGCCAAGGATGAGCATGGCGAAACCCGCTTAGGGCCAGTGTGGGACTTCACTACTCAAACCCCTTGTATCCCAGCTGAAAAAGATATTGTCGTGGTTGTCGAAGGACTACAGTTTAAGGAATTCTGGGATGACGTAGCACGTGTTGTTGTTGCTGCATCATCGATTGCTGTGGGAGATTTACTGGGGGCTCTGCAAGCGCTGAATATTGAATTCGAGTTTGACGAGGTTGACTATTTAGCCAAAGAATTAACTAGCACTAGCTGGGAGATAAGCCACTTCGATTGGAACCGCGATGCTTCATTCACTGCTACCCATGTAGATAAACTAAAGGAACATCTTGAGAGCGAATACAATAGGGCACAATGTTCTGGTAAGAAATTCATTGTTGTCTCGCACAGTTGGGGAACATTTCTAACCTATGCAGCGCTGTCCAAACTTGCCGAGGAGGGAAGGCCTGTATTAGTGGATGTCTACATAACTCTTTCGTCTCCGTTGGGTACCTACTCGGTATTAGAAGATTATCCACTTTCCGAAAAGCCGACTGCTGTGATTGATGCTGCAATTGCCCTGTATGTGTGGAGCTGGGAGCAAAGGTTGGACTTGAGTGTAGCCCCTAAGATTGGTAGATGGATCAATTACTGGTCCTGGGGTGACTGTATGTCTGGTCCTGTTAGTAGCCGTTTTTCTTGGGTGGAAGATAGGCAGATTAGTCCTTCAAGTAAATTGTATAATCCAACGACTCGCGCAATACTCACTCCATACTGGCATAAATACACGTCCCTAATCGGGTCCCATGTTTCATGGGACAATATGGGTCTTGCCGATACGGTAGGCTATATTATTACAAACGCAATCAAAGGCAAATATGTATCCTCAGAGTACACGGCTGATGTTGACTTGCTAGATATCATATCAGAGTACGGTCGCGATTTATTAGACATCATACTGAGATGTCCCACTGATATGGTCGTGACTGATCCCGACGGCCTTATCATCGGTAAGGATTCCAACCAAATTCCGGGCGCGGTCTACCTCGAAGACGACTTCAATGAGGATGGCAGCCTGGACGATAGAGTCATTATTCCTCTTGCTAAGGAGGGAGACTACCAGATAACGGTAATACCAGAGCAGAGTGCCACTCCAACAGACACCTATAGTCTCACTGCCAGCATCTGGGATTCAACTGCGGTCTTGGTCGATAACTCACCAGTGGCTGATATTCCTGACGATCCCTACGTACTAACTGTCACGCTTCCCGACGAAGGCTCTAATACAACTGTCATCATAATCGCCTCTGTATCCGCATTTGTGGTTATTGCAGGGCTGGTCGTTCTCCTTCGCAGAAAGAGAGGTGAGAAGCAGACACCATAGGTCGTCGTACAGTAGTCTCGGTGGTTTGACAGCAGGCAGGTCGGCATCCTCGAGAGGATTTGAATACTTGTCACTTCTGCCTTATCGATGTCATCAAAGCTTGGACACTCGGTTAGCGGCTAGGATACAATCCAGCAAACACTAACAAAGCTACTCGACGACTAAGCATTTCTTGCTGCACGACATGACAAGAGTTCAGATTGTTCAGCTGGGGTAACAATCACTTGAAATGTTACTGGGTTGGACACAGCGCCGTTATGGGCGGTTCCTCGTTCTGCATTGGGTGAAACAGGCGCCTGTAAGGAAGGCCGACATGCTGCTAGGTCGCACGATACAGGCTGCCAAGCATGTGACTTGATTTTCTTGGTTCGCGTCTGCTAGAATTCGTATCAGAAAGGAGGCAAGCGGCCTCTGCCTTCTCTACTGGCTATATGGGGTTCAGGTGGTCGGAGGTTCAAATACTCTCACCCCGATTTTCCCTTCAGCATCTTCATTTCTCCATCTGTCGCCGTAGCTGTCCACAGGCTGCCTTGATATCGACGCCCCGCTGGACCCGCTGCGTGACCTGGATTCCGGTTTCTTTCAGGATATCACGGAACTCTCGTACCTTAGCCTGTGAAGGGGCATGGAAGGGCAGGCCGGAGACCGGATTGTATCGAATCAGATT
>Ga0114919_10002324_pt1 | contig 15394 bp, 11 predicted proteins | sample BlataG_FD_88682 | JGI IMG/M metagenome (GOLD analysis project Ga0114919, IMG submission 88682) | Deep subsurface microbial communities from Black Sea to uncover new lineages of life (NeLLi) - Black_00105 metaG | ecosystem: Environmental > Aquatic > Marine > Oceanic > Sediment | place: Atlantic... | reverse complement strand
GCATGGCCGCACAACGCGCACCATACATCGACCAGAGTATATCTCTCAATCTGCACATCTCGACCCCTTCTCGTGCTACCCTGAACACACTACATTTCATGTCCTGGAAGAAGAAACTCAAGACGGGATCCTACTACATTCGTAGACAAGCCGAAACGAGCGCCACGTCGTTCAACTCAGTGTCTCTTGGAGCCTCTTCCGCTAGAATTTCAGGAATTTCAGGAATTTCAGGAATTTCAGGAACGAAAAGAAAGCACGAGGAAGAAGAAGCAGAAGATGGGAATGGAATCCCAGAGGCTTCGGAGAGCTCAGAAGAAGCCAAGAAGGCGAGGATTGTAGGTGCTTGCCCTCTGAACTCTACCGTGGGAGACATTGCCGGAGGCGCTTCCGTGTGTGAGGCATGTAGTGGGTGAACTTTGTGTATTTATTGTTACTTTGTGAAGATTTGGAACCTTTAAAAGTAGACGAGCAATAAGTTTTTTTTATTCAACATTAAAACAAATACGATATACTTTATATGAGTGTCTTTATTATTACAAAGTAATACAGATGGAAGGCGCGTATTCTTTGTTAGTTCTAGATGAAAAAGATGGAATTACCGCTTTTGCTAGCGTAGAAAATGATTTTGGGGAAGAGTGGAAGGACCCCTATCTCCCCGAACTCAGACAATATACTCCGGAAGAAACAACCATTAAACCGACTGGCTATATCGAAGGGTTGAGTGATGAAGACAAAGAAAAAATGAAGTCCATTGCAGACGGTTTTGGAGTCCATGTGACACAACTACTGAATCCTGCATATGGCGTTACAACGGAAGATTGGCGTTTCGTATGGCAACAAAGAACACTTTATTATGTGGGTAAATGGATGGGATCTTTCTTTCCATTGCAGTGGGATTTGAAAATCCAAAACAAGTTTTTTTGGTACAACAAGAACAGTAAAGAGGCTGAAGAAATCATGGATAAACTGGCTACGGAAATTATGATTACGGAAGAGACAACGAGAGTACCTAAAATTCTTATGTGTCGAACAACTGCAACGCAAACCCCGTCTAAATTTGTGATGTCGATTTTAGGCATCAAACATTATTTGGTTGAAGAATTCCATCGAAATTATGTTTGTTACCTTCTTCAAGTAATGCCTTATGACTACATTGTCCTTCGCAAGGAAGATGGTTCTCCTTATTTATTAGAAAAAGAAAAGTGGACATTCAAGAAGGGCGTAGAATTTTTCTTTGACGTAAAAGACAAATTTTTTATGGAGCTTCTTGGACTTAGATATTTTTCAATATACGAATCCGTCACATTTGGCGAAGGAGAAGAAACTACTCGGGTTCCATACGAAAAAACAACTGTTTTTTCTTCCAAGCTGAAGAGCGCGTATGATGATGTATTGGTATCTTCGAGCATTGAAGAACACGAGGAACAGCATGACGACGAAGAGCTATTATTCTTTTAATAACAATTTACTTTGTTCAATCGGGGTGTAACGAAAAGTCTGAAAAGGATATAAGTTGAGAAAAGAAAGAGGGGGTTCCCTTTCCCGTTCCCGTTCCCGGAAAGGACGTTTTCTCGTGCTCTCATTCCCCTGAGGTCTCGGAACCTTCAGAAGTAGATAAGCAATAAAGTTCGATTGATTTTCCTTTGTGCTGTTCAAATCGTGCAGTACGCATGCTTATGGGAAATGGTAAGTCCTGTGTCAGCCCAAAACCATATCTACAGAGGATGTCCTGGGAAAGGTTTTGTCGTGCCCAAAAGAAGATCTGACGGTATCTGTCGCATCCTGGGGAAATGCGCTTGAGCTGGTAGTGAATACACACAGCAATGTCTTCGTCCTTGTCTCCTCTCTGCTTCATTCGCTTATACTCTTCAACTTTGGCGTAACATATATTCTTCCGAAGGTCGAGTAAATAATCGCCGTGGTTGGCACACATTGCGTTTTCCTATGAACCTTGGTGCACGCGTTTGATTTTTTGTCTCTCTGTCTGTCTAGGAGGAGAGGGAGAGAGAGAGTGAGAGTAAGAAAGATTTTTCTCATCACGAAATTTCGTAAAGTGTTTTTTAATATCAGAACCGATAGGAGAAAAACGCGATGAGCGTGTACATGCGAGCCGCGGGGCAATGGACGCCTGCACATCCCTTACTCGAACGATACGCCGTTCCTACCGATAAGAGAAGCGAAGAGTTCCGTATGTATAGGGAATCGTCTCATCTCGGATTTGTGGATGAAACGAATACGTATCTCGGGGTATCGGAGTTCGTTGACCGTGTGATCGCAGGGGACACGTCAACACTCAGGGCTGATCCGGGGTTGTGGGAAGAAAAAGTACGCAACCGTATCAACCAGTTTTGTCATAACAAAGTCGATTGGGAAGCGTTTACTTCTGTCTTGGCACTGAAGTTAGGTACGGGGTATGGTGTTGGAGAGGAATACGAGTTTATTCTAAACCTGTTGTCTAACGCGGCCTACTTGAAGAGGAAGCCATATTGCAAGAAATGTGGTTCTCGTAGAACCCCTATGGACAACGCCCTCGTGCTTGTATGTCCTTATTGCGAGGAACCCGTTCACAAAGACATGTTGTAATATATGGCTTGGCCTTTGCTTTCTGGTTTCTGGTTTCTGGTTTATTTACTACTCAAATTTTTTACCTGCTGGGTCTGCATCTGGTCGTATCGTCTGCCACAAATTTTGGAATCCTCGTGCTCCTCTTGTCATCGTAGATGCCAGCCCGCTCGCGGAAAACCGCCCTACTCCAGCACCCGTTTCCACATCTCTTACTGAAACTTCGGGAACTTTTGTTTTAACCTCTGTCTTTTCCCATCTACTTTCCAAGCCAGTCGAAGGATAAAGGGGAACAACGGTATGAACTTTCGGGATGTCCGTGGAAGAACCTTCTTCCATGGCGTGGAAAGAATCCGGTTCCTGGAAATGTTGTCCCGCGGACATTCTGGACCTGGAACTCATTCGTTCCCGTTCCTGTAGTTTTCTAATTTGGCGTTTAAGGGCATTCATCTCTCTACGCATTTCTACGGTCTCTTTGTGGATATCGGACTGGCTGGGTGTAGGCAAGGGCATCCAGTAGTTCATAGAAGCACGAGAAGTAGCGGCCATGTACTCGGCCGAACCGGCGTATTCGAGTTGTTCTTTTACATATTCGAGTTGTTCTTTCGCTGCTTCGAGTCGTACTTTTAACCGTTTTGCCATTCTTCTCATTCGAGGCGTGGACACCTTTTTGATGATGTATCGTTTCATGTTCTTGAACAGTCCTCGTTTCTTCAGCTGTTCCATAATTAACCATGCGAATGCCCAGATCCACTGGGCCAGGAGCCAGAAGAATTGGACGACCAAGCCAACGAGTAGCCATGCCAGGCCGGTGGCAAAGGTCATCAACAACGCGACGCCCGCTAATAGTAAAGCAATGATGCCGGGGAACCCGGAAAAGCTAGAGATGACCAAACATGTTACTTCTCCCGAACCAAAGTCTGGGGTTCCGAGCGGGTTCACCGTAGTAAAGTTGGGGAACCGGAAGTAGTCGATGACCATGTCAAATAGTGTGTCGATATACAAACGGTCGATAAAGTAGTTGATGATTCCATCGATCCATCCCACCGTCGTGATGGTGATATTGGCATCCGCAATGTCTTCGAATATGGGCAAGACAAAATCCACATAAAGGTCCCCAGGCAATGAGGGGAAATACCACAGCCAAATAGCTATAATGGTCCACGCAAAGAACCACACGGGTTTCTTGACAATGGTGAGCAAAAGCATAGACACGGCAACCCCGATGAACGCCCCCACGGCACGTTCTACAAAGCCTAGCCATCCGACCAAAAAGGATCGAACGAGGAATCGAACTTGTACCCAAAGATTGGTGATACTTGCCGAGACAACTGTCCAAATACGGTCCAAGGTCCCGTCGCCAGGGGCGAACCACACCTGTTCTCGGAAGTTGTATCCAAACTTGCTGTCGCAATCAGGTGTAAAGATTTGCGCCAGTTCGTTGATGGGCAATCGCGCATCACACTTGAACTGGGGCCAGCATAGACATGTTCCAGAGTTTGGAACTTCGCACGGGGATGTATCTCCGATGGTAAATAGGAAATTCCGATAATCGACCAGTTTGTGTTCAGGGCAGTCACAGAACGTTCCTCCCCGACAATCTAAGCTGCTGCTACACGTCCCCTCGCTACTATTACAAAAGATCAGGTCGTATGGGTACCCAATAATGGGTGATTGTGTAGGAAGTCCGTTTTCGTCTACAGACGGGAGCGGCGGAAGGAACCCGATTAAAGAAATCACACCCGATGCAAGTTGTTGCGCGATCACGATAAATGCCCCCAAATTCGAGAATAGTAGCACCCAGATTGGCCACAAAAGAGAGCAAGTCGCCATTAAAAACACAAATAGCCCTAATGTAATCATAAATACGTTAATAGCGAAGATGACCTGAAGGAGTACGCCCATGAAGATCCACATTATGAAATTGAACGTATATAGTAGATTATAGACCAGGGTTTCCGCAAAGTCAAGGGCCACCTCTTCAATACCCGAAGGAGTAAAGTCCAAATAGTCGGTAAATACTTCGTCGAACCGACGAATACCCCAACGTCCCCACAAACCCAATGAAACTTGCCCGAGGGGAGAAATCACCGCAGGATAAACCACGGCCAGAGCAACCTGAGGGTTCTGTAGGATTATCTTGACTATAGGCCAGATAAATGTCTTGGCACCACCGGCAATGGTTGTGATGGTACCGACAGATACTGCTGCACGAGGCGCCATAACTCCGTAACGTTCTTGGATGATAACATTTCGGGTTAGAACTTCCGTTCGTGTCATTGGCATCAACTTAGGATGGCTCAGTTCCGCAGAGAACGGGAATATCTTGTGAATCTCATCAATCTTGGAGGGCGACATTTCTCGTGCTAAAGCATTGGACCGAATGCGTTTTGGTGTACCGTCTGGGTTCCTAGACATCACCACGCGGTCCAAGTCGACCTTCTTTCCTGCAAGAAAGTCCTTGCCTTGTTGGTAATCCGCCCGGTAATCTTCTGCATTGTAAAGTCGGTCGTAGGGGTAAGGAATGTCTTGTGTGGATCGAGCTTTCGGGTGACTCATGGTTACAATGGTTTCTAGCTCCCCAGACTCCAGCTCGTCCTGGTGGAGTTTTCGGACACGCCATTGCCTCAACTCGTTGGTGATGTTGTGAACATGTCGGGTCAACCCAAAGTGTCTCAAGTATTTTGTCAAAGGTGCGTCGAACGCAGGGCCCCTGGACGCCAGACTGTTTACCACAGGATCAACCATATGCGGAGCCATCAAAGAAGTGACGGAAACCAGCGCCATTGTCTTCAAATGTGCGCCAATATGGACACTGGTAGTGTCTCTGTACCAACGGTACCGTTTGGCCAAGTCTCGAAAGGCTTTTTTTTCTTTGGGAGTCGCGTATAGATGCCGGTGGCGTACCGAAGGAGCCCCCGCGTAAGGATTGGGGATCTTTTCCGGGCCTGGAGAAGCTCCCGGAAAGGGGAAAGAAGATTCATCTCCTTCTTTCGGGAAACTGCGAGGAGCGGATGCTGTGTGTCTTTGCGCTTCAATGCGCACCATTCGGTCCAAGTCGATCAGGTTAGGATCGTTGTACGTTTGAAGGTATCGGTTCACACTATACAGGATGCCTGACAAATGTTTTTTCGTATTCATCCGATCCAAGTGCCCGAGTATCTCGTAGCGCTCCGGGTACTTGAAATCCGCTTCTTCATGCACCCATTTAACGTTCCCTATTACAGCCAAGGCATGCATTGCCAACATAGACACGTTTCCTTGTATGTGGCGCACAGCTTCTGCATAATCTGCTGTATCGTCCCACTTGTACTTACTTTCGCGTAGACCGATACTCTCCCGGTGAGAATTGGGATCAATCACAAAAGTCTTGTCAAAGAGTTTGCGTGCCAATCGACGATGACCATCCATTATGGGATTCTCGTCGCTTCCTGACGCTGTGGTGGCGGCGCCGATGTACCACGAGAACGGGTTCTGAACTACGTACATCAAATGAGCAATCTTGTCTCTACGAATCTGAGCCAAAATGTAATCCTTGAATTCCTGCTTCGTGGGCCTGTTCGCGCGATAGTTTTCAGTCGTTAGGCGGTAATACCATCGTGCTACAGGGTGCTCTTTCGACATGATGTACTCTCGGTGACGTCGCTCCCACATTTCCTTGTCCTCGTCTGCGGAAAAATTATCTTCTTCCTTCCGTTCTTTCCCCAAATCCTCCTCTTGATTGTCACCCTCATACTGTGCCATCCATTCTATTTCGTCGTAAGAATTGGCCACACGGTTAGCACGAGAAAAGCCTCTATGGCGTTCTTCACGTCGCAGTTGTCTTCTCCTAAGAACCTGTTGTAGTACAGAGTGGTTGCCCCCTGGTTCCTCTTTGAGGTTTTCGCAGAAAGACGAAGGCAATCCGACGGATAGGCAAATGTCCTCGCCCAAGTTGCCATACTCTTCGCAGAAATCGTCGACCTCGCCCTCAAAATCTTCCAATGCGTCTTCCAGAAATTCCAGAACGTCTTCAATAGGATCAATAATCAAGTCATTCAAGTCAAAGTTAGGATCAAGGACGCTACAGATTGAGTTCTCACTGTCGTCGTTAGGAACGTCAAAGTCGAAGTCGAAACATGGATCATACGGACCAACTTCAAAACAAAGTCTTGGACGAACGATAATGTCGCAAAAGTTTTCGAGATTTTCAAAGACGCCTTCCAGATCATCTTCGATAAAGTCGTTGATACTCTCGAAAATACCGCGAATGGTGTTGAAGACGCCTATGACAAGGTCTAGAAAAGCCACCAAGACGTCCATGAGTGGACAGATAAGCATGCCGACAACGTTTAGCAAAATTCGTCCAAAGCATTCAAAGATAGCAATCAACCCGTCCAAATCGGTGCGACATTGCGCCTCTACACATATCATTACATCCTCGTCATCGTCGGGACAACAACTCGATGCGTAGGGAAGGCATGTCTCGGGGCACGTTTCTGAGTCTGCGCACCCGGGGTCACACGCGTCGTGACAGTCCAGGCAGACCTCCAGATCGATAAGCAGAATACAATCCAGAAGACTGGCAAAGAAACACCCAACCGAGTCAAAGTTCAAGCATGGAATTTCGAAGAGGATGTTGACAAGGAACTGGAACACTCTACGGATGACTTCAGTGTACAGAAATTCCCACGCGTCCTGGAACCAGCCAGCAAGAGGCCCGTCGTCTTCGAACAAATATTCAAACAAATCCGCAAATGCGCTAAAATCGCCGTTTTTTATGTCGTCCAGGATATCATCCAACTCGTCTCGGAGGTGGACTTCTCCACGCTGCACACTCTTGGTAAGTTCACAATCCTCGTCGCCCCCGCAAATCAAGTTCAATAAGAACTGCAGTGCAAACTGTACTGTGTATTGCTTAATCTGGGTAAGGAACCATTCGATACTCGAAGCAATGATGTCTGTCACATCGTCAATAGTGGAAATGACTAAGACGTAGAAGTTTACGGCTCCGTCTACCGCGGTTATACTTGTCTCGGAGATGTTTACCCTCGGGAAGTCGCCCTCCGGGTCCCAACCAAACTGGAACCCTAGCAACGATTCCGTTAAGAACTGTGCTTCGTATTTAGGCTCAGAAGCACGAGGAATGTCTTGCTTATAGGCATGTTTTTCCCCCTTCTCCAAAGATTCCTTATCTTGCATGTCGTAAATTTCATAAAGAGCAAAATCTCTAGGAATTATCGGAACAGGGATGCGGTACGTCTTGCCATCTTTTGTAGCTGTAGCTACACCCCTATTATTATCAAACGCCCGCATATCCTCTTCGCGAATTGAGGACCACTCCTCGGTGTATCCAAACCGGTGAAGAGAATCAAATGAGTTATGCATAGAATCTCGCACAAACGTGGCGTTCTCCTGGATGGCATCTTCGTATTCAAGCTGGCGTTGGTACAGTAAGCTAATGGTTCGCAAGTACTTGTCTGGGTCTGCAGGCATCATTCTCCCCATCATTCTCTTGTTACCGTCGTAAAAGTCTGCCCATGCCGTCCCCCAGATATTGTCATCGAGCCACTGTTGGTCCTGGTTCGACTGTGTGACGATGATGTTTTCGATAGCTTCCACAAATAGTCTTATTATAGACCACGTGAATTCTACTGTAAAATTATAGAAATTGCATCCTTTCTCTATTCCTAATTCTAATGCGTCGTTGATCCAAGGTGCAATTAGTCGAAGACCAACGTCGTCCAGTACTTGGAAAATGGGACGCAAGACATCCGCAACGACGTCGTAATTGGCTACAAAAGAAGCGGTTCCGAACCACCCGATTATTCCCAGTAGAAGGAACCATCGCAAGGAAATCAACCACAACGAACCGCGAAAAAACCCGGTCACCACGTATACCACAATGAGCACGAGGGTGATGAACAAAGTGTACAGAAAGTTGATAAGAGGAATGAGGAGTTTGGACCACACAAAAGTAGCCCAAATACCAGCTTTCTGAATCTTGGAAGAACCGGGTTTGGAGGCCGCCTCTCGGTCCATCGAATCGGCTACATCCTCTGCGGCTTGTATGGAATCTTCTGCAGCCTGTATTCGCACTTGTTCTATGATCTTTTTCTCCACCTCTTTCAACTCCTCGCCGAGTATCTCTTGGATGTTGTCGTTAATACCTTCCAAGGCTTCTTCGATCTTGACATCAGTTTCCTCCAGAACACTCTCTCGCATCTCCTCTATGCTCTCCCCCACCGACTCTTTCAGCTCATCTAGAGACCCAACGGTGCCAGGCGTCGACATGTCCCCCGCCTTTTCTCAAGAAAGAGAATCAACGGAACGGATCAAGTCTCTTACGGACCTTTTTTTCCTTTCTCTTTAAGAACTTTAAAAGGTCTTGTAATTGATCCTTAAGTGTATGTTTGTGGGTTTATATTTACAAAGAACCAAATATATCTTGTTTGTAATTCGGCACACAAAAAAAGGCAAGAGAATCGAGATGAAGGGAGTCGGAAAATTACTATTATGTACAACTTTCATCGTGCTCTTTGTCGCGTGTGTCATAGAAGGGCATGTTACCTCGCTGAACCTGTTCAACCGAAACGATTACAACGCATGTACTCAAGGAACGCCAGATAAAACGATCAACGTCACGGACGATGGGAATTGCCACATTCTTGTGGAAGCACGCCCTGACCTGGGACTTGAAGCATTCTATTATACTGTATACGCAGATACGGCTACTGGTGCACATAGTCATTTAATTTACGAGATTGAAAGTTTAGCCATTCTAGAACGATGTGATTGTGAACATATCATCGGAAGGACGGGAATGAGGTACTACAATCGCTCGTGCTTGGTTCAACGTTTGTACCATCAATGCTCTTCGTTCAAAAACAACAGAAAGACCAAGAGATTTTGGAATATACTATACGATGACAAGGAGCTTACATACTGGGGCGTAGACGTCGATTACATGCAAAACTATCTTCTCTATTAAATTCGCATTTACACAACAAAAAACACTATATATTATTCGTTTCTCTTCCTCCTCCTCCTCCTCCTCTTGTTTGTACATTCGTTTTCTCCTTGGTCTTCTGGAATATTCCAAGTATCTTCACTTTCCCCAAAAGTATTCTCCATCGTTGTTTTAGTAACCGTCTTGATCGTTTCACGATCCTTTGTAATCGTGGTTGTAGTCATAGTTATGGTCTTGGTAATCGTTGTAGTTGCCGTAGTCACGAATCTTTCCGGAAACTGAATGTACAAGTAATGCAGGAACGATGTTTCTGGCAAAAAGATAGAGTAATAAGATCTGATCATGTGTAATGGACAGGAAATGTCTGGAGAGCGGAGAAAATTTCCTTCTCCACAACCTTGCAGCATTCTTTCCAAGTATTTCCCAACGACCGGTCTGATCGCTATAGTGGTAGTAGTTGTAGTTGTCTTTGTTTCCGTTTTCGTAATCGTAGTTACTTTCTTCTTCTTTTTTTCTTTTTTAATACGTCTTGTAATGATAATAGGATTATCTCCACCTACAGAAAGAAAGAGAGAGAGAGAGAGAGAGAGATGGTATTACTTAGCACTCGAACACTTCTCTCTTCACAAGCGAATGTCTGCTCACCAGAAATTCTTTTTCTTTCTTCCAACATTGACTGTCCTCTACACATCGCGTTTCTCTAACGGGCACAAAAATAAGAATGAATAATTTCTCTCCCTAAGAAAGCACGAGGAAATATTCACATAATATGTGCGTATATATGTCCTCACAGCTAGGGACCACCAATCGTTTTTTTATGTTCTCTTCCTCATTGACGTTCGCCCACGTCTAGGTTGTTCCTTACCGTACCTCTGTATCATATATACTGTCCCCCATCCAATTATAACGTAAAGAAGCATGCCTTGTACATAATTGAGTATTATTGGAATGAACCCTATCAACGTGTCCGAGTCTGTGTTGGGGTTGACGGCTCCGCTACCCGCAATCACTGTGGTATCCACAGCAAGATAAAGAGAAAGTAAAAGAACTCTCCACCTCTCTGTTCCTGGGACCTCTTCTATCCCAAGGTAAGCGTCTGTATCCATCAACGCTATCGCGGCATACAGCATCATGTTGTGTAGGATGGTGAGTAGAAAGATAGAAATCAAGTCAAATATAGGAATCCACGGACTGGAAGGAACGTGGTATTCGCTATTGTACACAATCCGTTTGATTGCACATAACCATATACCGTAGGTATAGAATGTAAGCACGAGAGAGATCACGAGAAGCGGCCAAGCCACATTCGTGGCCAAGAAAAACACCAGTAAATAAACGAGTAATAGAATGGAAATTATTGTCCATGTGAGCCAACTCCGTGTATGCACAAGATGCATCGTGTCTCTAATCCTAAAAGACTCTTTCTTCGTGCTAATGCGCCGCAAGCAATCCGTTTATTTTTTTTTAAAGGAAGAAAATTAAAAGACGTTAACAACATATCCTGAACCGACTTCTTCCACGCTGTCCATTATAATCCTACTGCCCTTTCTTCGGCGCTTGGTTACCACGGGTTTTGGGGAGTTCTTTCGGGACACTTTGCGGGCCCGTTTGACTGGTTTTTCATCCTCGTTCTCCTTTTCCTTTTCCGGGATCTTATCCTTTTCGAAGGATAAGGAATCTTGTCCAGGAAAATACTCTCCCGTCGCAGGGTCAAAGTACAGCACTCCCGAAGCCCAAATCATATCGTCTTCCCGGAGCTCCAGTAATTTCACTACGCCGTTTTCGTCCTTGGGCGCCATGTCCAGCGTAAATTTGCGGCCGTTTGCTCTAAAGATGATGCCATCGTTGGTGATACTCGTTACCATACTGTACTTGGTACTTTTGGATTTCAGAATCCCGACGACAGGATATACTTTTTTGCATGATGCGGATGGATAAGCTCTCCTAGGCATGGTATGATATGATATCGTTAATCGCTTTTTTCCCCTTTTCCCGTTTCCGAAATTTCCTCGTGCTCTTCTTCTCAAATAAAGAGTGGGCAAAACTCGTTTTTGTCAAACGAAATATCAATTTGCATGCAAATTACTTCAAAATACGAAATTTCGTATTTTTTCTTTCGCCATCGTTTTTTTTTGCTCTCACTTTTCTTTGCACCGTAACTGACCGAGACAACACTCTGAACTTTTTTTAACGCTTATGAATTTTAACGCCACCACGTACACGAATGACCCGAGGTCCCAGGACCCCTCGAAAAAATTATCTTCCCCCGTGTTTGACGATGTACCTATTCATTACCCCGGTAAAATTGTAATGAACAATGCGCATGCCTACGGACTTAACACTGGAGGTACGAACATGACGCCCGAATTTTTAGGCGTTTTCTACGATACGTTGGCGAAAGAAAGCGCAGAGGCGGAACCTTATAGCGGAGATGAGGACTTTCAGAAAATGTTTGGCGTGCCCTTGAAGGACATCGAGCAAGCGCTGACCGGCCCCACCGAGATCTTTCCAGAAGATTCTTCCCCAAAAAATTCTACGGAACCCAAGGAGAACGCCAACGTGGTTACTAGTCCTGTTTCGGAGCGGAGGGTTCCGGAAAAGAGGAAGATGGGGAAAATTTGGGAAAAGAGGAAAAAGACGATTTCCGAAAAAACCTCCAAGACTTCTTTCCGCGAAACCACGACTACGACAACCACGATATCGACTACCTTACCGGACGGGTCTCAGAAAACGACGGCCACTACCTCGACGCACACCGTCAGAAATGACGAGTCTAGTAAAGAGGCTTCTGGGACGGTGAAACCAGCCAAGAAAAAAGCCAAACGTCGGATGAGTCCCGAGTCTAGGAAGCGGAAGAGGGAGAGGGATATGGAGTTGATTCTTCGTGCTCTCGAAGCCTACGAGGCTTCGGAGTGTTCTTCCGAAGATTCCGAGGAAGAGGAAGCACGTGAAAATTTGGGGGAAGCGGACGGGAGGCAGGCTGGAAATTTAGGGGAAGGGGGCGATGAGGTAGAGCACGAGGAAGGTTCCGAAACGGGGAAAGAAAGGGAGTCCAGAAGGGAGGATGGATTTGATAAGATCGAAGCTTCGATGAACGAGCTCGGTGTGAAGAAAAAGGAGCTGAATAATATCCTTGCGCAAGTGCAAGAGAAGATTGATACTCTTAGGACGTCTAGGGAAGAGATGGCGCAGGAATTTGAAGAACTCAACAAAGACCAACGTACCGCCAAGGGGGAGTATGAGAAAGCGGAGGCTGCGGTGGCAGAAGCTCAACGCCGATTACAAGAGGCCGAACAAGCTTTGTCGGATATTTCTCAGCGTAGACAGAATAAGAGGGCCAGGATGATCAAAGTGGATATGGACATCGAGACAAGAAAGAAGGAGATTGATTCGCTTCGTTCCAGTAAGCGAGAGTTGGCGAAACTGAACAAGGATGCTGGACTACAGCTCCTGAAGAAGCTTGTATACCCCATACTAGGAAAGCACGAGGTTTCTGGCAAGGACTCTGGCAAGGATTCCGGCAAGGATTCCGGCAATGGATTCCTGAGAGGAAGTGTAGGAGGGAAGGCTCCGAAACGAGCTTACTATGACAAGGATAACGGTGCTGTTGGTGGGAAAACCGTTCCGCGCGGCAAATCGTACATACCCGATGTGTTATTGGATACCACCGAGGGTTCTGAATCTAGCGTGGATTCGGACAGCTCTTCCACTTCCGATTCGTCTTCCAGTTTTGATTCTTCTTCCTCATCTTCCGAGTGGAATCCTGACGATGATTCAGAAGGGGGTGAGGAGGCAATTCCTGCAAAGTCTGGACCTGTTGACTGGGATAAACAAATGGAAAAGGCAATGGAGACTGGAGATAACGCGTTGATTTTGTCTATCGCTGCCTTTTATCCAGAGGACGATGACAAACCTGTTGTGACCGGTGTGGTCCTGAACGATTCTACATGCGTCCATTGTGGGCGATACGACACGTCTTTTTGGTCACAGACCAATATTTTGGGATTCATCTGTCCCCAATGCAAGTGTGGACAATGTGGAAAGTCGCGCGACTTGTGCCAGCACGAGGTATTCTGGACCGAGAAAGCAATGATTACGCCTGTTCGAGCGTTTGTGAAGCGTGGGGTTTGCCAGAAGAAGAAGAGAAAGTTGGGCAAGTGGACCAGGCTGACCAAGATGGAGGATATGAACGAAACGATTGTGGACAAGTACAATCGGATGAGAAAAACGGCCAAGTCTGCCTCCAATTACGCTGGACGGTACGGTGTGGAGAACGCGTTTAAGCGATGGTTTCGGCGCTACATCATTTACTGTTTCACCGTCGAAAGGTTGGAGAGTCTGGTGTTTCACATCTTTGCGATGAACCAATACGTGTACGAGCACAAGAAGGAGAACCCAGACTGCAAGCCTTACCGGTGCATCATTTGCCAGTGCCGATTCGTGTACAACAACGAGGAGCGTGAGCCTGGGAGTATGAGTACTACGGGGAACGGAACGAGTCACCGCTGCTGTACGGGGTGCAAGAACTTTTTTTCTAAAACGTACCAAGGCACGTTTACTTGGTGCAAGAGTGGGCGCGAAAAGTACGACAACTTAGGTAGAGGAAGACGTAGAATGTTGAGAGAAGACTTTCTTTAAAGGTTTGTCTCTCTTTACGAGATAAGATATACCAGAGAGGCGTTTCGTGCCATTTATTACAACAAACGCGAACGTTTTTAAAGTGTTCTTTTTAATCTTCATGTTCTCTTTTGCCATGAAGATCGTCTAGGGGTTCGTCTTCAAAGGGGTCTTCTGTATCTGCATACCGTTTGAGTGCCGCCTTTTCATCTTCACCCAGATCTCCAAAATCCTCGTCGTCCTCCATGATATCATCCAGCACAAACGTAGAAGGGTCGTCATTCTCCGAAAGACTTCCGAGTGTTTCCAGATTCTGATTTTTAAATTTCTTTTTGTAGCACTCACAACAGATATACAAACCGAAAAGGAGGATGATGGTGGCCACAATGGATATCGATATACTCGTAACCAACCAGTTGAGCGGGACATCATCAATTTCTATCATTTTTTTATCTGTTTTTTTCTCAAGGTGTCTAATTTTTGCGCAAGAGGGAAAGATATTGTGTACTTTTACAATACTAAAAATTAAATGTATCCTCGCAAACACGAAGCGATGTTGGTACAGTTTACACCGACAGAGGAACAATATAAGGGAGTACCAGAGGGCGGTAAGTTACAGTTTTTGTTTTAAACACGACTCTTCTTCCCATACTCGTGCTTTCGTCCCATATCTACGTCCATAAACTGGAAGATCAGGATAAACACCGCTCCGAGGAAATGAATGGACAAAATGAGGCCATACAACGATTCAGATATCCAGTGTGGCTCAATGACGTTGCCTACCTCTCTTGAAAGCCACAATACTACCCACACAAAGAGGAAGCAAATCCAAGAATGTACTAATAGGACACCGTCAAGCATCACGTTGTGTCCATTGACCGAGGTAAACATTTTACTTCTTCCAATGGCGCCTTGTCCCATAAACGGTCCAAATAGAATCAATGTATAAATACGCTGGGATCGAAACCAGATAAAGGCATGTGCTGCGGTTTGAATGACTATACCCAAGACGGACCACAGTATCCACCCCTCGTTGGTTCCACTTAGAGAAACAAAAACAGCACACGCCCCTGAAGCAAGTCCCATCATACCGGCTATATGATAGCCCAAAACGGTCAATCGATGGAAATTTGACATTACAAGCACTGTGTTCCAAATGTATATCGCAAACGCACACCACCACGCCCATTGCGAAACAACACCGTCCTCTGTTCTCTCGGTTTCCCCTTGGTCAATCAAGAGCACTACGGCACTTAGAGCAAGAAT
>Ga0114919_10002322_pt1 | contig 15396 bp, 7 predicted proteins | sample BlataG_FD_88682 | JGI IMG/M metagenome (GOLD analysis project Ga0114919, IMG submission 88682) | Deep subsurface microbial communities from Black Sea to uncover new lineages of life (NeLLi) - Black_00105 metaG | ecosystem: Environmental > Aquatic > Marine > Oceanic > Sediment | place: Atlantic... | reverse complement strand
ATTTACGATGTCGCTTTGTTCGGTGTCACTGCCCCATCATTTATACTTGGCATCTAACGTTGATACGTCTGAGCCAACATTCACCCCATAGCCAGTGTTATCATAGATGTCGTTGTAATTAATAAGGTGACTGGCGGATGTAGTCTCCACATCAATGCCGTCACCAATGTTACCGGTTACCACATTCTTCTTGATAGTATAGGCGGTACCCTTTACATATATGCCATCCTCATAAGAACCAGTGATAGTATTGCTGGTTATGGCGATGGTGTCGGTATGCTCGTAGCCCTGAATACCATAACTGGTGGAGTTGGTAATTGTGTTGCTGGTGATGCTCACCGAGGAAACCTTATAGGTGCTATCGTATCCATTGAGGTATATACCCTTGCCCTTCTGGTCAGTAATGGTATTGCCGCTGATGGTAATCCCACTTATGGCATATTCATCCGATGCCGTAATATCAATAGCAGCATCAGTGCCAGCCACGTCGGAACCTCCACCATTGCTAAAGGTATTGTTGCTTATGGTCCCGTTGGTGAAAGGGGTACTTGCGGCACTTGTTGAAGTGAGCATAATTCCCCGGTTGTACATGTAGTTGAATACGCAGTTTTGCACCGTGATGTAATCGGCGTAACTATCATAGATGCCGTAGTTAAACACGATGCCGCTCCGCAGTCGCTCAAAGGTTATACCATCGATGGTAACACCGTAGGTGGCGCTGCCGGTGGCGGTTATATCTATTGCCTTATTAATGGTGGTGATGGGGCTGGTCTGGGAGCTCCAGCTAGTGCCATTATAATGGAGGATGGTGCCGGAGACTCCTACAGCGAAGACATCGCTGGCATCACTTCCCCAGACACCATAAAGGTTATTGGTGGTGCCGCTGGCTTGTGAGCTCCAGCTACTGACATAATGGATGATAGTGCCTGAGGCTCCTACAGCGAAGATATCGTCGGTATCGCTTCCCCAGATACCATAAAGGTTATTGCTGGTGGGGCTGGTCTGTGAGCTCCAGGTAGTGCCGCTATCAGTAGAACGGAGGATGGTGCCCGAGGCTCCTACGGCGTAGACATTGCTGCTTGAAGTTCCCCAGACACCATAGAGGGTATTTGTGGTGCCGCTGGCCTGTGAGCTCCAGCTAGTGCCATCATCAGAATGGAGGATAGTGCCCGAGGCTCCTACGGCAAAGATATCGGTTGCACCGCTCCCCCAGACACCATAAAGGGTATTGGTGGTGCCGCTGGTCTTGAACCTCCAGGCGTCAGTATAATGAAGGATAGTGCCTGAGGCTCCTACAGCGAAGACGTTGCTACTTGAAGTTCCCCAGACACTATAAAGGTTATTATCGGTCCTTCTGGTCTGTGAGCTCCAGGTAGTGCCATTATAATGGAGGATAGTGCCGTCATATCCTACGGCGAAGACATCGCTTGAAGAGCTTCCCCAAACGCCCCTAAGGTCGTTTGTGGTGCTGCTGGTCTGGGAGCTCCAGGCAGAGCCGTTATAATGGGCGATAGTGCCGTCATATCCTACGGCGAAGACATCGCTTGAAGAGCTCCCCCAGACACCCCGAAGGTCGTCTGTGGTTGGCCTGACTGTAGTAGATGAGGCACCGTTAACTGACTGCAGGGTGATTGCCTTAGCCACTGTAATTCCAGTATCGACCTCATATATGCCATCACCCAGCTTAACTGTCTCGCCGGGCACAGCGTCACTGACGGCGTTCTGTACGTAATCCCCACCATGATAGCCGTTATCTTCAGCTACAGGAGAGGTAGAAGTCGGGGCGTAGGTACTCACCAGACTATTATTGCTATCGTATACTGAAACTGCCGGGGCAACGGTTACCGTCCAGGTGGCATCGGTATAGCCTAGGACAGAAGCAGTGATGGTATGAGTTCCGGCAACACTATCCTTATAGAGCAATGAAAACTGACCGCCGCCTGACCCAGAAGGTATAGTAGCTGAGCTTATTTCAGAGCCTACTGCGGAATAAAACTTTCCCGTATCTGAAGTCGAGCTCAAACTTGCCGTCAGGTCATGGCTTGGTGCCTTTTTGTTTCCATACTGGTCCTGAAGCTGGAGATATATTGTACTTGAGTACATATTTACCATGGTGGCGTCATCAGAATAGGTACCACTACTGTTGGCAAATCCCAGTTTGGTCGCTGTATCGGCAGTTACGCTATAGCCGTTTGTGGTGTGGCTGGCCTGGGAGGTCCAGCTAGTGCCATCATAATGGATGATAGTGCCGCCATAGCCTACAGCGTAGACATCACTTACACCGTTTCCCCAGACACTATAAAGGGTATTGGTGGTGGGGCTGGTCTGGGAGCTCCAGGTACTGCCATCAGAAGAATAGAGGATAGTGCCTGAGGCTCCTACGGCGTAGACATTGTTGGAAGCGGTTCCCCAGACAGAATAGAGGGTATTGGTGGTGGGGCTGACCTGGGAGCTCCAGTCAGTGCCGTTATTAGCAGAATAGACGATAGTGCCCGAGGCGCCTACAGCGAAGACATCACTTGAACCGTCCTCCCAGACACCATAGAGGTTATTGGTGGTGCCGCTGGTCAGGGAGTTCCAGGCGTCAGTATACTTGACGATAGTGCCCGAGGCGCCTACAGCGAAGACATTGGCTGAAGCACTTCCCCAGATACCATAGAGGTTATTGGTGGTGTCGCTGTCCTTTTCTTCCCAGGTACTGCCATTATAATGGAGGATAGTGCCGCCATATCCTACAGCGTGGACATCGTTTGAAGCATATCCCCAGACACCATAGAGGTTATCTGTGGTGCCGCTGTCTTGGGAAGTCCAGGTACTGCCGTCATCATCAGAATAGAGGATAGTTCCACCATATCCTACAGTGAAAACATAGACATCTTCACCGACTGTAATTCCCCAGACACCATAGAGGGTATCTGAGGTGCCGCTGGTCTGGGAGCTCCAGCTAGTGCCGTCATAATGGCGCATGGTGTCATCATCATAATATCCTACAGCGAAGACATCGCTTGCGCCGCTTCCCCAGACACCAAAAAGGGTGTTAGCCGCCACGGTGTATTTCAGCTCGGCACTGGTATATACCTTCACCCTGGCAGTGGAGGTAGAGGTAGTGGGGTTTACCAGCCCGAAGCCCTCTCGGAAATAAACATATACATTGGTATTTTTAGCCACTGCCTGGGGCACAGTCAGCGTCACGGTGCGACTATCGGGATGGCAGGTGGGATGAACGGTGCACTCCGTTAATGAATAGCTCGTCCCGATGCCATCGGCATCCACCTGCACCTGGTTCTTGCTGGCCGAGGCAGGCACAGTGGTTCCTGATGGGAAAATGACGGTGATAGTGCCCGACCCTGCTGCCAGAGCACCACTAGCACCCACAGTAAATTCAAACTTATAGGCTGCCGCCGAGCCAACTGTAGCTGGGGTGGGATAGCCTGACAGATGGCCAACACCAGTAACCGCCGTAGCGCCCAGGGAGAAGTATTCAGAGTAAACAGCAGTGGTGTCCTGGCTTGTTACCACCTTCACCCGGTAGGTAGTGCCTTTTGTTGAAGCGCTTGTTATTGCGGCACCGGTCTCAAACTTGATATAGGGTGAGGTGCCGGCAGCTATATCTTCTGGGAGCTTTACCCTCACCCGGTAGGTACCAACATCAGGGTCAGTATAGCAATCAGTATAACCAATGGTCGTGGTTGCCGCCCCGTCAGGGTCAACTGCTACATAGGTCTTGTCTATTGAGCTGGGCAAGGTGAAGGCGTATCCTGAACCTTCTTCCCCTGCCATTTCTGTTGTCCCATCAGGAAAGGTTACGGTAATCGTGTCTACGCCACCGGTCAGGGCAGTAGTTGTGGTGAAGTGGATGATATACTCCAGAGCAGTGCTCGTTGAATTGAGGACAGTATCATCCGATAGCTCTACCCATACATTGGTTACAGTGGATGCTTCAGCCCTCTCGATGGCAGGGAAGGGTAACATTACCATACCCACAACCAGGATAGACACTAGGAACCCGCAAACCGTTTTTCCTTTCATCATATCGGTTGTCAGCCTCATGCCCCTACTTGATGTAGCCTAACTATTTACTACTACCTTTTAGGCTCTTCTCTTTCTGACTACCAAGAAGATAATTACGCTTACTACGACTACCCCACATATAATGCCCCAGATGAGAGGCCAGTTAACCACCGCCGGAGGTAGTATCGGTGGTGGAGGTGGTGGAACTGGCTTTTCTTTTACTGTAAATGAACCACTAAGTTCATTAACATCTACTGAATAGGTCTTAGCCACATTCTTCGATGTGGTAAAGGTTACCTTCCTGCTGGCACCAGCGTTGAGTGTTATCTCTTCACTTGCTTCCTCTACGCTGTCTATCTTCAGCGTTACCTTATAGCTACCAGTGGCATCACCAGCGTTGGTAATCAGGATGCTGATGATTATAGGTTCCCCAATATAAACCTCAATCGGAGATATGGAGAGGTTACTACTAGTGAAAAGAGCAGCCGGTGGTTTTCCTAGAGTGGTGAAGGTATATTCATCGGACACCGCCAGATTATCAGCCCTATCACTTGACATTACCCTGAAGTAATAGGCGGTAGCCGGAGTCAGTTCAGTGAGGTAGGTAAGGTGACTGATAACCATTTCCGTGTCTAGGGGTGAGAGTTTGCTTGGGCTGGACCAGTATTCCACCTGACTGTCACTCTTCTCACTGGTTTCCCAGCTAATATCAGCACTAGTTTCAGTGATATTAAAGGCTAATATATCGTAAATTCTGGGAGGGGTAGTGTCGGCTGGTCCAATTCCTACGCCAGGCGGTCTAGGGATAGTCACAGTTAGATTTAATTCTGTTACCTCGCCACTATGCCACTCAGCCGTCTGTTCGGTAGATACCCCGTTTACATAGAAGGTTATGGTAGCGCCATCAAGTATATCCCCTTGAACAATAAGCTTCGGACCCATTGGGTCTGGACTGCCGTAAATGCCAGCAGCGGCGGTCGCTATGGGATTACTTTCAATGCCAGTTCTGACTCCTTCCCCTCTGGCTTCGACTCGAGTCCCAACCGGTGCCGCACTATCGTTTATCTCAACCGTGCCGTAGAAGGCATGGGGCAACGGAGGAACCTCCTGGCCGTAAGCCGGGGTAGCACACACCATTAGCAAAACAGCCAGCGTTACAAAGGTAATTACCTTTGCTCTCATGCTTGCCTCTCTCCGAGGGCGGCTCCACTTTAGTAGAGCCGCCCTCAACTAGTACTTACATGCCCAGTGATACTGGAGTGAAGGTAAAACCGGCTAGAGTGCCATCATTAAGCATGAAAACCCAATAGCCATAAGTCCTCAGCATCCAGCCATCAGGTGGTGAACCCTCACCGTCCCAGTCAGCAATAGCCCCGCCAGTGTAAATCCAGGATGGCTGGTTCACCGATGGACTAACCACTAACTTATATCCAGTTAGTCCGCCGGCAACCTCCTCAACGCTTACCAGGGCTTCATTGACCTTCAAGCCAATATCTGTAATATAAGCCAGACCTACTAGGTTCCAGCCTGAGTATAGCTGCTTGGATGGCACCGAGAGATTCGGGCTGTAAAGGATAGGTGCTGTGTCAGCCGAAGCCATCCTGACATATATAGCATCACATGGCTTTAGAGCATAATCACTGGTGAGTGCTACCCAAGCTTGGGTTTGGCTATCGAAGTAGTAGGCTGGGCTGGTAGCATGTACATCAAGTCCGTCACCCAAGGCTGCGTATTCGCCCCAGGTATCACAACCGGGGTCAAGGGCTATGGGTGTGGACATAATGTTCCAGCCAGCATCGACATCGACCATAGCGAAGCCAAAGTAGGCAATATTGTCATCAAGTACTGTCTGGAATCCTCTGGTCAGCCATGGCTGGTAGCCTATACCACCGACTACTTTGTCACCAATGCCACCGGGGTTTGCGTTTTCCTCTTCGGGTCCGCTAATATCACCCCACCAGTTGTGGGTGGCATCAGCATCACTACCCACCGCCAGTATCTCTAACCCTGTAGTATTATCGGTGATGTCATTGAATTGAATAGTGGCATCGGCTACGACTGCCAACAGCTTGATACCGCTCTCGTTACCAGAGATGGTATTCTGCTCTATAATCAGGCTACCACCACTAACTACCTCATCCACTTCTATGCCGATTATGCTTCCTGAGACACCCTGTATCGTATTACTGCGAATGACGATGGTGTCAACAGCCCTTACCTTGACAATCTTTAGACCAAAGTCGGTATAACCGGTAATAGTCAGATTCTCTAAGGTAACATTGCTGCCGGTTAGCTCCCCAATAGTTATGCTACCGCTGATAATTGTCCCTTCGGTACCGATGATGGTTATCGGTTTGTCAATAATTATATCCCCGCTGTATGTTCCGGCTCCTAGCACGAGGGTTCCGCCGGGTGGGGTATCATCAATCTCATCCCCCAGGTTACCCATTATAGTGGTAAAGCTCCACGAATAGGCTGAGGCTAGTGGATTGCCAGCGGCATCGGTAATAGCCGTGCTCAGGGTAGCGGTATAGGTTGTGTTTCCAGCCAAATCGGCACTGGGGGCGAAGGTAGCGGTATAGGTGACGCTGTTATAGAAGACACTACCTGATACACCATCCAGGGTAAAGCTACTGGTGGTAATAGTTGCTGCGTCCATCGCCTCACTGAAAGTAGCCGTTATCACTGTGTTCACAGCCACATCAGTAGCATCAGCCGCAGGTGAGGTGCTAACTACGGTAGGCGGCGTGGTGTCTGCAGCCACCGTGGTAAAGCTCCATGAATAGGCTGAGGCTAGTGGATTGCTTGCGGCATCGGTAATAGCCGTGCTCAGGGTAGCAGTATAGGTAGTGGCTTCATCCAGGTCAGTACCGGGGGTGAAGGTAGCGGTATAGGTGCCGCTATCATAGGAGACACTACCTGATACACCATCCAGGGTAAAGCTACCGGTGGTAATGGTTGATTCATCCATTGCCTCATTGAAGGTAACGCTAACTGCGGTATCAATAGCCACATCAGGTTCATCAGCCGCAGGTGAGGTGCTAACTACTTCAGGTGGGGTCTCATCCACACCCACCACACTCACTGAATCCCCAACCCATGTTGCCGGTATCTCCTCAGCCAGGATGTTTGACAGCATGCCGTTGGATAGAGTTATAGTGCTGCTGGCACCTTCAGCGCCAATAACATGGAAGTACAATACCGCCAGATACCCGGAACCACTTACCCCTGATAGACCAGGAACATTCTCAATAACTCTCCATGTCCCCGAGGTAACCTCGATATACATATCAACCGGTATTGGTGTTGTCCCTATCAGCCCTGAGGTTACATTATCTAGTTGAAGCACCAAGGCATCAAAGGAGACATCAAAGTTACAGGCATCAAAGTCCACCACCTCGCCGACATTGACATTAGCCGTAAAGTCGCTGCCAGGTGCTGCCTCAGCCGGGGCATCGATGCTAACTATAACCATCCCCGGTGGAGCCGAGACTGTGGTAAAGCTCCACGAATACTCTGCCAGTGGATTGCCAGCGGCATCGGTAATAGCCGTGCTCAGGGTGGCAGTGTAGGTGGTGCTGTATGCCAGGTCAGTACCGGGGGTGAAGGTTGCGGTATAGCTGATGACGCTATCATAGGAGACGCTACCTGATACACCGTCCAGAGTAAAGCTACTGGTGGTAATGGTAGATTCATCCATAGCTTCGCTGAAGGTAACGCTAACTGCGGTATCAACTGCTACACCAGTGGCATCAGCCACAGGCAAGGTGCTAGCTACCTCAGGTGGCGTAGTATCTGTAACGTTCACTGAGTCCCCGACCCATATTGCCGGTATCTCCTCAGCTGAGATATTGGACAGCATACCGTTGGATAGACTTATAGTGCTGCTGGTGCCCTCAGCGCCAATAACATGGAAGTGCAATACCGCCAGATACCCGGAGCCACTCACCCCTGATAGACCAGGAACATTCTGAATAACTCTCCATGTCCCCGAGGTAACCTCGATATACATATCAACCGGTATTGGTGTTGTCCCTATCAGCCCCGAGGTTACATTATCCAGTTGAAGCACCGAGGCATCAAAGGAGACATCATAGTTACAGGCATCAAAATCCACGACCTCGCTGACATTGACATTAGCCGTGAAATCACTGTCGGCAGCTGCCTCAGCCGGGGCATCAATGCTAACTGTAGCCTCTGGTGCTGCTGCCACCGGGACCGCCGCTCCACCACCCAGAAGCAGTGCCACAATGGTTATTATCCCCAGAATTTTCATTATTTTTCTCATTCCTGTCCTCCCTTACATCTTTAGCCACTCTTAATCCAGACCGGCTATAATCCTTTCCACCATGGTGATATCTCGAGCATCGACAAGTCCATCCTGGGTGGCATCAGACCCAGGTGTTTGGGCATCCAGCCCGGCTATAATCCTCTCCACCTTGGTGATGTCCCTAGCATCGACAAATCCATCTTCAGTGGCATCCCCCACATACACAGTGGTAAAGCTCCACGAATACGCTGATGCCAGTGCAATGCCCTCAGCACTGGTAATAGCTGTGCTCAGCGTGGCGGTATAAGTGGTTCTGCTGTCCAGCTTGGCATCCGGGGTGAAGGTAGCCGTATAGGTGCCGCTGTCATAGGAGACACTGCCCGATACACCATCCAGAGTAAAGCTGCTGGTGGTGATAGTAGATTCGTCCATAGCCATATCAAAGGTAGCCGTCACTGTAGTATAAGTGGCTACATCAGTAGCACCATCCAGAGGTGATACGCTGGATACTGTGGGTGCGACGCTTATGATTTTGGTAGTAAAGCTCCACGGATAGGCTGAGGCTAATGGATTGCCAGCGACATCGGTAATAGCCGTGCTCAGGGTAGCAGTATAGGTGGTGTCTTCATCCAGGTCAGCGCCGGGGGTGAAGGTAGCGGTATAGGTGCCGCTATCATAGGAGACACTGCCTGATACACTATCCAGAGTAAAGCTACTGGTAGTAATGGTATCTGCATCCATAGCCTCGCTGAAGGTAACGCTTACCGTAGTGCTAACGTCTACATCAATGGCACCATCCTCAGGTGATGTGCTGGTTACCGTTGGCGCAGTAGTGTCTCTGGCTGTCAGGTCGAGCTCGGTTACTGCCCCCCCGCTGAAGGCATAGGTTTGAGTAGTATCTACACCGCCGACGTAGAAGGATATAGTAGCCCCGGTGGCAATTTCACCCGAAACCAGGAGCTTGGCATCAAAGCCGCCTGAGCCACCGTATTGACCCTCAACTGTAGTGGTGAAGCTGCCGCACTGCACTCCCCCCACCTTAGCCGTAACTACCGTTCCCACCGCGGCTGAAGATTCATTTATGGTCAGCGTCCCATAGAAGGCGTGGGGTATAGTCGGTACGCCGGCATAGGCAGGGATGGCACAGAGGAGCAGCGCCATTATTACCAGTGGGCAGAGGAGCCATCTTCTCTTTCCTTTCATTTCTTCCTCCCCAATTTTATGTTTCTATTTTCCGTCCCCAATCTCCGCTAAATTGATGGGGGAGGGGGAGTTGGGGTCCCCCTCCCCCATCCTATCTTGAGCAGTTATGCTCTACACTAGGCAGGCTGTTAATCAAGGTCTGGGGCTATAGGTGTGATTTCAAATCCTGCCAGGGTAGCCGCATTCTGCATGTAAATCCAGTAGCCTAGACCGGGAAGCATGGCGTGGCCGGTGGCAGTAGCGTGCTCAGCCATTGTAACCGTAAAGGCTGTGCCGGCAGTGTAGTACATGTCATACTGGGCGGCATTTAGCGACGGGCTGACTACCTGGGAGTAACCAGGCAGACCAGCCGCTGACTTGTAAACTGAAGTCACAGCGTCGTCGGTATCCATACCACCTACAGTGAGGTCTGACAGACTAATCAGGTTCCACCCCACCGCCAGGTCTTTGCTCGGGGTAGTGTAGGCGCCGGCGTCAAACTTGAACTGCAGGTAGGCTGTGCTTGCTGTCGACTTCATCTTGATGTAGACAGCATCGCACGGGCTCAGCACTTTGCCGGTTTCTATCAACTGCCAGCCGGCATCGTAGTAGTAGCCGATGCTCATGTCGTCTGCGGAAATCAGCTCATCAATAGCATCGGCTGATTCTATGAGCTGCACCGGGGTGGACAGGGTGTTCCAGCCGCCCAAAACCAGCTTCATGGTGCAAGTCTGGTAGGAAACATTGTCCGTGACCACATATGCCTTGGATTTATACAGCCACGGGTAGTAGGTGACGTAGTCGGTGATTTTGTCACCGGCGCCATTCGGGTTGGACTTGGCAATGTTGGCTCCAGCCAGGGCAGTGTAGTTTGGACCGCTGGCGTCGCCATACCAGTTGTACTGGCAGCTCGTAGCTTCAACGCTATCAGACTTGATGGCGTAGGTATTGCTCCCGGTGATGTCGTTGTACTGGACAGCCGGCACTACACCTGAAACCGTCTGTATCCGAATACCAGCGCCGTTACTACTCCCCACCGTGTCGGTGATGGTATTGTTCTTTATCACCATGCTGGTGGTTGTGGTGCCTGAAAGCTTTACTCCGTACGAGTAAGCACCGGTGATGGTATTGCCGGTTACGCTGACACTCGTGCTATTCCGCTCCACCTGGATAGCGCTAAAGCCGTTGGTTATGGTATTGTTGGTGATGCTGCCTGTTACGTAGGTTAAAGCGGAGTACTCACCGGTGGGGCCTGCGTAACCGTTAAAACCAATGCCGATGCCACCACAGTCGGTCAGCGTGTTGCCGCTCACGGTTACCCCGGTGATTGGGTAACCGGTCTCGCCGCTCGTATCGTGCTGGTACCGAGCAATAATACCGATAACGGCAGCCTTGGCGCCACTACCCAAATCGGGCCAGGTGGTGCAGCAGTTGTTGAAGGTGTTGTTGCTCACCGTGGCTGAGGTTATGGCACCAGCGACGTCGTTATTGCCAATGACGATTACACCCCCTGACGTAGCGGAATCAAACTCCACATCCGGCTCTATGTAGTTGAAGATGCAGTTGCGCACCGTAACATAGTCATACCCGTCGCTATACACAGCGCGCTCGAAATCATAGTCAACTCTCAGCCGCTGGAAGGTGAAACCGTCAATGATTAGCGGGTTGGTGGCGGTGCCACTGGCGCCTACCGTTATCCCCTGGTCAAAGGTGGTGGCTACGTTCCTCAGTGTGGTGGATGAGGCGCCATTGACCGAGGTCAGGGTAATCGCCTCGTCCAGACTAATGGCAGCATCCAACTCGTAGGTGCCGTCACCCAGCTTTATTGTGTCGCCAGTCATAGCGGCTGTTATGGCACTGTTTATGTAGTCCGCACCGTATTTCTGGATATAGTTGCTACTAGACTCGGCGCCATCGTCAGAGGCGCTGTCGTTAAGCTCAGCCACATACGAAGTAGAAGTTGCTCCATAGGTGTTTATCAGGTTATCGTACTTATCGTAGAGCGAAATCGCCGGGGCAAGATTAATAACCCAGGTGGCAGAGTCGTAGCTATCAGCCGAGAAGGTAAGGGTGTAAGCCTCGGCAGTGCTGCCCTTGTAATACACCTGCTGCCCTCCATCAGTAGGGTCGGCTTCATCACAGGTGATAGAGGTTGCTGCACTATAAAGACCTGAGCTGGGGTCGCCACCAGCATCAGCATTAGTATAGAATGTCCCTGACGGTGATGAACTCAGGCTCACCGTTACATCACCAGTCACATCCTTGGCGTTGCCATACTGGTCAGCCATGGTTACATATATCTTGCCGCTCAGCATGTTAATCATGGTGGCGTCATCGGAATACTGGTCACCAGGCTCACCTATTTCGCCATTGGCAACTATTATCTGGGTAGCTGAACCAGCCCCATGTACGCGGGCAGTTGCCTCATAGAACCACTTAGCATCTGTGCTGGTGCTTATCTGACACCTATAAGTTCCAGAAGCTATAGTAGCTGCTGTCTGGGGATTTGCCACACCAGCACTGCTAAGTATCTTCATTCTACTGTGAGCAGTGGAGAGTAGGATAGGTGTGGTGCCGGTAATCGTCCTCAGGTCGGCATCAACAGCGACTGCAGTGGCATTGCTATAGCTGGGGGTTTCATCCTTGCTGAACAGGACATCAGTGATCTCTATGGAGTCGGGCATCGTTGTCCCCAGCGGGAACTTGAGGGTCACCTTACTCCCAACCGTCACGTTGTTTGAGGGCGTAAACGTAGCAATGTACTGCGTCGTTGCACCAGCCGTGGTCACCAGGGGCGTGACAACAAGAAGATCGACTCCGTCGTCACCCACGGGAAAGGCTCTGGATAACGCCGGAGTGGTATCTTTGCTGGTTGCCACATACACCTTGTAGGTGATGGCCTCGGTCTCACACGCTGTAATTATGGTATCATCGGCATCAGGGTCAAACTTTATCCAGACATCCTGCCCGGCAGCAATGTCTATCGGTGTCGTCAACTTCACCCGGTAGCCACCCACGGTGCCATCAGCGGTGAGCGTGTACCAGTTCGCACTTGAGCCGAGGGTGCCGTAGTCAGTGCTGAAATAGACATCCGTCCCACATGCTGAGGTGACAGTGAAGTCGCGGGCGGTCGACGCCGTGCCACACATGGTTGTCGACCCATCAGGCCAGGTCACCGTTACCGTGTCCACACCCCGAGTGAGGGCAGTGGTCGCCTTGAAGTGTATGTAGTATTCGTTACCCTCGTTTGCGCTGCAAACATTTGGTGGGGTCTCTGTACAGGGAAAGTCCACCCAGACATCGGTTACCTCGGTGGCGGCTTGAACTGGAGCCGCCGGCATAAACGCCAGCATCAGGGCAGACACCAAAAATAGCGCCACCCCTATATGCCCTAAAAGCTTAAATTTTCCTTTCATCTTGTTATCTATCTCCTCCTTAAATGGATTTAGTCTTATATTAGTAACCTTTCTAAGCCTTTTCACATTGCCATCACCTCCTTAATCAGGCTTTATCCTCTTATTCTCCTTTCCAATAAACCTCACCTCCTTTGATTAAGCTCTATCTTTCATCTTTCCACATTTCCCTCCTGCTTCCTCTTCCAGCACATGACCAGGTCTCGGATTAAACCCTCGTAGCTCTGCCCGGTATGCTTAATTGAGTCCAAAAATTCCTTTGTTTCCCTTGATATGCTCACCGTCACCCGCTTTTTTCTTGTAACTTTCACTAGTAAAACTCCGAAACAAGATTAGCTATGAGCTATAGGTGACCTTCAGGCACCTATTTCGTCTCTGTTTTATCACCTAACAGCAATATCCATAAATCTATCTATATGAGTAAGTATCACCACTAAAGAATACTTTTGTCCAACATATTAGCACAAAAAAATACCTTTGTCAAGACCCCTGAGAGGCAAATAAAATTAATTCTTTGCCATTTGGCAACAAGGCTATATCACAGGGGAGTAGGGCGACAGTGGAGCTAGCAGGCGGGACAGCAAGCAAGATAACATTGAGCGGTTAGCTTTTGAAGAGACAAATTACATGAGGGGAAAATTCCATTCAAAACTTCTGTTGAGAAACGACTCTTATTTTTGCCCAAGCCTCCGGGAGACCTCTTTACCCTGGCTATCGTAGAGCACGGCTATATCAGGTTCAGTGTTATTCCAAATAGCTCGGCTATATTCAAAACTGAACCCACCCCATTCGGGATGATACTCGTTGGTATAGACTCGGATGCTTTCGCCCGGAAGCAAGGTATAAGATGGGAAAGTGAATGAGGGATACCCCTCTGAGATATCCATTAGCACCCAGCCTGCCAAATCTTGAGGCTGGTCTCCAAGATTGGTGATTTCTACATATTCGTCGGACTCCACACGAGGCACCAGACCATCATAAAAAATGTAGGTAATCTGGACATCTTCAACTATTATTGGCGGTGGTAGAGTAGGCGTAGCCCAAATCCTCTCGGCAGCCTGCTTTGCCTTTGCCTCTGCCTCAGCTTTCTCTAGAATGTTCTGGTATTTGGTATCAGGGGGATAGGCTTTAGCTCAGGCAAGCCCCTGTCTTACCAGCTCGGCATTGACGAAGATATCACCTACATAAACATAGCGGAGAAGCCTTCCGTATTGGTCAGTCTCGGAGATATCCTTCTCCAGCCGAACCGTTTTCCCTTTCACCAACTCACGGTTATATCTAGTAGCCTCTTGAGCCAGGGCACAAAATTTGGGTCGTTTATCGTCTAGCTCGGGCGTATCTATGCCGATATAGCGAACCTTGTAGCTTTCACCAGCAATGCTAACCTCGATGGTGTCGCCATCAATCACCCTAGTAACTACAGGAACGGTAGGAGCTATGCAGCCAGTGGCTAAAATCAGGAGAGACAAGACCAAGATACTGCTGAGATATTTTATTTTCATATTTACCATCTTTATGTTACACCAGCGGTCTTTTTGATGGTATGCCTGGGCGACGGGGGTAAAGCTCGGGGGTCGGCAATACCTTATCAATTATTACTAACTGGCGCTCATCGGCAAACTCTTCCAGGTCAACCCTCTTCACCTCTCGCAGGTTACCACCCAACAATCCAATCGCCCTATTTGCCCTGCCTATTTCTTGGTCGATAGTCCCCTTTTTCTGAGCAATAAAGCTGCCACCAATGGCACAAAAGGGTAAGGCTAATTCAACCAGAGTGGGTAGTGGAGCAACAGCCCGGGAAAGCACCAGGTCAAACCGCTCACGGCATTGAGCCAGGTGGGCAACATCCTCAGCCCGACCGACTGAAATTTCAACATTATCCAGCCCAAGTTTATGCTTAAGATGATGCAGGAAGGCGGCTTTTTTAGCTGTAGCCTCAAGCAACACCAGCTTTATATCGGGGAAGGCAATCTTGAGCGGGATTCCCGGCATGCCGGCACCGGTGCCGACATCAATAAGACGGAAGTCCGCATTGCTTACCGCTTGCTGCCAGGCTAAGGTAACGGTGAGGGAATCGAGGAAATGCTTTATTTGCACCTCCTCATAGTCAGTTATAGCAGTAAGGTTCATTCGCTGATTCCAATCCAGCAGCTCTTGGTAAAAGATATAAAACTGCTCAAGCTGCCTTGGACTGAGCTCTAGCCCTAATTTTTTAGCCCCAGCTTCAAGCCTTTCCATAGCCATTATTATATCATTACCCCTCTAGCTAGGAAAGGTTGTGGATAGATGATTATTTATCAACCCTATCCCCTTTATCCCCTTCCCCTTGATAAGGGAAAGGGGAAGATTTTAAAAAGAGGGGCTGACGCCCCTCTAAACTCCCATTAACTACTACTCAAGAGTAAGGAGAGTAGAAGAGATGCAGAGCCTCTCTTCCATAACGACTTTTCCCCTTTTGTGGAAGTGCACAATTGGCAATAAACTTGTTCATCAATAGGAGGTTTAAGGGGCTTTGCCCCT
>Ga0114919_10002318_pt1 | contig 15402 bp, 20 predicted proteins | sample BlataG_FD_88682 | JGI IMG/M metagenome (GOLD analysis project Ga0114919, IMG submission 88682) | Deep subsurface microbial communities from Black Sea to uncover new lineages of life (NeLLi) - Black_00105 metaG | ecosystem: Environmental > Aquatic > Marine > Oceanic > Sediment | place: Atlantic... | reverse complement strand
TTCAGTCTAGCAAAGTTTATCTCTTTGGGAAGATTTAATTTCCATGTAAACCAGGCTGTGGGGAATTGCGCTCCTCCGCCTTCCCATCCCTTGTTCGGCATATAGAAATCTACTCTGGGTGACATAAAGATTATCTCTATGCCATATTTATCGAACAGTCTTTGACCCTTCGCTGTACCCAACATTTCTACAGGCATCAAGAGAGCAAAAGGGTGATCTAATTTGTAACATCGCTCTAACCAATCATACTTTCTGGAATATGGAGGATTGGTAACAATTGTATATTGCTCTCGAATTGGAGAAGGATAATCCATAGTAAAGAAATCCGCACCAAGACGTATATCAGAACCAATAACTTCATATCCATGTTTCTCCAAAGCAGATGCTAACACCCACTTTCCCACAGCACATTCCCAAATTGGGAATATATCAAGCTCGTTTTCGTATAAATAAGGAATCAAAGGATCAAGAGCATATGGCGGTGTCTGACAATTATCATATGTTCCAGTGTTATAACCCTTATTCTCTTTTGGCTTCATAATGAACCTTTATAGCAAACAAGACAAGACAAATTAACATCCACAGTTCTATGTTCATATCGTTATCTCCAGAGCATCCAGCACGAACTGGATGGGGTTGTAGATTGTTACCTGGTCAGAACCGGCATACAGCAATCCAACCGCCCTCAAGGAATTCTTCTCTACCAGCAGCGAACCACTGTCTCCGCCTTTAGACATAAACCCACTTATCAACTGCTTTTCGAAAGTAGCAATCTTGCCTTCTCCATACTGCACCTGCACAGTGGCATCAATCAGTTCAATCTTGCCTTCTGTGTATTCCGTTGTCCTGCCGGTCTTGCGTACTTCCTGACCCAAGAACGCTGGAACAGTACCATTTACCACACCAATATTTACAATGTGGGGGTCTAAATCAGAACTACTGTACGGAGTTGCTACAGCAGCATCCACATGGTTTACTGCCTGGGGTTGGAATGTATAAGATTTTAGCCGATGCGTACTTCCTAAAATAGTAGCAATACCATTTCCGATATTCGCATACAACTCAGCAAATGGGCATGAACCTCCATCGAGGTTAAAGTCTATAGGAACATATCGAAGCAAAGTGCCAATTTCATCTCTACCCAACTTACCACCATCTACAGGTCCGGGCTGGAGTATTGGATCGCCTAATATTGCATCATTGCTGTTTGCGAGTACATGGTTATTAGACAGGATAAGAGTCTGTCCAGTTTTTGCATCCCGAACCACTGTTCCCAGAGTACCAGCGGTTATTTTGTAATGACCAATACTTACTCCACCAGGAGCGGGTCGCTCTTTATTGGTGTAAGACAGCGCCTTTATATCTCCAACCTCCAGCACATCCGTCTGGCGTAACCCCTTAGCAAATTGTGGAAGCCGATCATCTGGTTTCAAATTGGGTAGTGCTTCTTTCTTTCTAACCAGAGCAACTACCGCTGGCACATCTGTTTGTTTACCTTTTACGGTTTTATACCCGATCCCCACCCCAACCACATTTTTCTTTGCTAAAAACTCTTCCCTGACATCATCAGGTACGTACATACTTTCTGCGTTCATTTCGACTCCTCTCATACTGTTGGTAAATAAAGGATATTAGCAATCCTGTGTATTTTACTGTAATAATCATCATCGCCAGGGAATTCATCATATCGGTAATTTGCGTAAATTGGGGAATTCCCAGAAGTATTGAAATCCCCTTAGCCAGAACTGATAATATCATCAGGAAAATAAAAAGTGTCACAACTATCATAATTTTCCAGACCCATGCCTGGTTTTAGACTTTTTCTTCTGTGGAGGATTGGTTTTAAGTTTCTCACAATACAAAATAATATTATCCAGGAATTCTACAGGGTCTGCTACATAACCATCGCTGTTTGCCATGATGATATTGCGTTTAATGCTGGATTTTACATTATCAAGGTATGTTTTCACTTATTTCTTCCATTCCAGGAATTTTGGACGAATTCTGTGTTTATTTTCCTCTATAAACCAGAAATGGTTACTTAAAACACTATCAGAGAGCCTTATTTTCAGGTTTCTCACATAATCCCCATCTATTAAGCCCTCTGATTCAGCGTCTGCACGATTTATACAGACATATAGTATCCCTTTTCTCTTATTAAGATCGTATACTTTTTGCAACCAGATAATCTTATCTTCGAGTTTTTCTTTTCCTCCCCTTTGGTACATCTTACCAGTTATCATCATATTATGTTATAATCTATTATATATTATTTAATACTATTTTGTTAATAGCGAGTTTATTGCAATTTTTGCTGGTTGTCAAGGGTAAATACCTTAAAATCGCCATTTATTAATCTTCCTTTAATCTTTGGAGGTAAAAATGTTTAAAAATACAGACAAATCATACAGTTCGATTGTACCACGCACCTGGGGGATGAATGAAAAGGCTGCTTTTGATGCCTGGATGGAAACAGGTTCTTTGCCAAGAGCAGCGAAAAGAATGGAAGCACAGGGGTATTATAATAAGAGGCTGAAGAAACCGTTTTCTGGATTCGCTATTCGACATGCTGCCTGTCGCTATATCGCTTCACAGCATGAAGAGGCAAAGCCGATCCTGCTTAAAGCCTGGAGAGATGCCGGAGTAACTATCTCTGATGAAGAGTGGGAAAAGTTTATCGTGGAAACCGCCTTAGAATATTTGTCCAGCAGCAAACCCCGCTTTATGCGCTGGTTAGATGCTAATGCCTGGGCATTAAAGTATGATTACATATATGCAGAAAAATTCGGACTTACACCAAAGTATCATCCAAAAGTTTAATTACCGCTGTATCAAATGTTTCAGGCGGTATAATCATCTACATCATATTGTTCCCAAGTCTATAGGTGGGCAGGATGTAGAAGATAATCTTGTTCCATTATGCCAGCGATGCCATGATGATATTCACCGGCGTGGGGCTAAGAACTTTATGGCGTATTTCCAAAAACTGAGAAAACAGAGGTTACAAGAACTTGGCTACACAGTGGTTCACTGACGATTACAAATATCAGGTATTTCTTCTCTGGTACAACAGTGGTAAGCCCAGCGCTCAAGCTACGTGGAATCTGATACCCGAAGAATGGGGTGATAATAAACCCAATGCGGCAACCGTTGGTGGCTGGATAAAGAGTGATAGGTTTCAGGATCAGGCAAAAGCGCTGGATGAATCCGTTGTAAATGAGATTGAATCCCGCATGATAAAAGAGAAAGTGGAAATGCTTTCTCGACATGCAGAGATTGGCTTTAATATCCAGAATATCGCCATAGAAAAAATTATGGAGAAGAAGGACGAGTTGACATCTAATGCCCTGGTGCGACTCCTTATTGAGGGTATTCGTATTGAGCGCGAGAGCAGGGGCATACCGCAAGCAATTGAACAGATGGTAAGCAAAACAGACGCAGAACTTTTAGAAGAAATTTCAAAACTTACTGGTGGAGCAGAAGTTGAGATACTAGAAGAATGACACTACCGAACAAACTTCGCAAAAAGAGATTATCTCCAGAAGACCAAAAGAAATTGTTGGCGCTGAAGGGGGAATTGGAGCGCAGGGGTGTAAAAGTAGAAGATGTTATTGGGCGCACCAAAATTCTCTGGCCTATCGATAGTCGCGGGTATCTGACCAAGTTTGATGGTCTTGCATATGAACCCAGCGAGAACCAGGAAAAGTTTGTCCAGTCAGAAGCCTATTTCTCTGCCTTTATAGGAAGTCGTGGATCAGGCAAATCCGCCGCTGGAGCACAGAAAGCGATTCGTAAGCTTGCAAGAGGGGGAGATGGGGCAGTGATGAACCCCAACTTCGAAAACTTTAAAACATCTACATGGCCCGAATTTAGACGCTGGATACCCTGGGAAATGGTTGTACCATCTCAGCAGTACCGGCGGGAGATTGCCTGGTTGCCACACCAACCATTTGAAATGGCATTTTTGAATGGATGCAAGATTACCTGTAAAGGTGTAAAAGACCCTGATAGTGCTCGTGGTCCTAACATTAACTGGATATGGATGGATGAGGCACAGCGAGATCCAACCGGCGATTCATGGAAAATTGCTATTCCTAGTGTACGTGTCGGTACAAATCCCCAGGCATGGGTAACTGCTACCCCTGCTGGTAAGTATCACTGGATGTTTGATTTCTTTGTAGAGCAGAATATTCCTGATGAAGTTTATGAAGCCCTGGAAGAATTGGGGTTTGAAGGAAATCTGGTTGAGTGGTTTCATGGAACGATTGATGATAATAAAGACCATCTTGATAAGATGTTCCTCGCTGGTCTGCTTTACACGTATAAAGATGATAAGAGCCTCCGCAAGCAGGAATTGGAAGGATTATTTGTTACACCAGAAGGTGCGAGGGGCGACAGGCGCTGGTTTGATGGTATGGTGTTGAAAGAGATGCCGGATGTGAGGATCAGAAAGCGTGTGCGGTATTGGGATTTAGCAGCGAGCGAGCGCAAAGTAAAGAAATCTCGCAGGGGCAAAAAAGACCCAGATGAAACTGTTGGCACAAGAGAATCATGGGATGGGGATTTCTTTTACATAGAAAACCAGGTAGCCGGTCGCTGGTCGTATGAAGGCATATTACACCAGATGCACATGACAGCGATGGATGATGGTCCTCTGGTGGAAATCGTAATTGAAGAAGAACCCGGCTCTGGTGGTAAGAATCAGATAGCAGCAATCCAGAAGTTCTTTAGAGAAGGGGATGATACGCACCCGCCACTTCCATATCACAAGATAACTGGACACAGACCGGAAGGCGATAAGATTATGCGAGCTGATATATGGTTCAAGGATGCCATGAACCAGAAGGTATATCTTATCGAGGGAACATGGAATGACGAGTTCCTGAATCAAGTAGATAACTTCCCTGAAGCGCCTTATGATGATAGAGTGGATAGTGTAAGTGGTGCTCGTTTGCAGGTTGCACCTATTATTTCTTGGGCAAACGTACCATTTATGTCGCTTTCTACCAAATTTGATGATAAAGAAAAAGAAAGTGAAAACACGGTATAATATCTCAATAATAATTGGTATCTTCTTAATGGTGGAAAACTATGCCTAAAGTCAAAACACAAGCGCCCAAACCCTCACGAGAGAGGGGTCAGCGCAGTTTAGATCTTCCAGAACCCCTTATACGACACGTTCCAGCCTGGAAAACGAAATCATTAACTGACGGAGAAACTTGGAGAAAGATAGTAGACGCACAACCCATTGCTGGATTGTGTCGTGAAACGTTAATTTCGAATTATATTTCTTTGGACTGGAAAATTGAGCCGAAGGATAGCGATCAGCGCGATGAATTAAAAGAAGAAATCGACTACTATACAGAATTCTTCACTAACACCGGCGATTATGATTATGAAACAATTATCGAGTGGGTTGGAAAAGACATGCTCGATATTCCTTTTGGTGGAGCAGTAGAAGTTGGCAGGGAAGGGGATCAGCCAGATGGTAAAGTGCTCTGGATAGAATTTATTGATGGAGCAACTCTTTTTCCTTATCCTAATAAGGACTGGCCTGTTTATCAGCGAGTTCCTTATAATCCGGCAAACGTTGTCTTTTTTCCGAAACACGCAATTAATCGAGTTTATTATTCTCCAAACACAACGATTTTGAAAGAAGGTTGGGGCATACCGCCTCCAGAAAAGATTTATCTTGCACTAGAATTATTGGTTCGTGGTGATAGGTATTACGCTAACCTGCTATTGGATACCCCAGAAGCGGGTATTCTTGATTTAGGGGATATGGCTAAAGATTCTGCTGAGGAGTGGGTAAGGGGTTTCCAGCAAATGATGGGTGGCATAGACCCAATGAAAATCCCCGTTCTGTATGAACATAATAACGAAGTCAAATTTTTACCTTTTGGCAAACCCCCAACGGATTTAATGTTTGATAGGGTTACTGCCAGGTATGCTTCTATTATGGCGGCGGGTTATGGTCTAACACTTTCTGATATTGGTATCCAGGTATCTACCAGTGGTGGGGATACTTTAGCGGGTTCTATCAGGGATGAACGGAAAAGCAGGAGAGGCGGGTTTGCTAGATTTAAGAAGAAGATGATTGCCTTCTTCAATTTCATGCTTCCCGACACTTTATATTACAAGATAATTGATCGGGATGATGAATTATCCGTAGCGATGGGCAGGGCAAGATTGGCAAATGCTACCGCTGCTGCACAGTATATTGAGAAAAGAATATTTACACCACAGGAAATGCGACTGCAAGCAATTGCTGATGGTCTGGTTGATGTTTCTGTTCCAGAAGAAATTCCAGAGGATGAATTCCCCGATTTGATGGGAGAAGATAGTCAGGAACGCACCAACATGCTTGGCAAACCAGTTGCACCATCTCAAGGTGGGCATGGCGAAGTTCTGCCAAGAGGCGATGTGTTCTCTGATGAAATACATCGTATGCTGGATGTAAGCGATGCCACTATAAGACAGATGATGCGCTCCGCTATGAAGCCCATGTCGATTCAAACCCAAAAGGTTTTAGAAGAAATGGGAGACGCTGAATTATCTGCCTGGGATGATTGGCATAACGAAGTTCTCTGGGGCGAAGATAGAGATAATATTCCTGAATTGACTATGATTACTTTATCAGAGTCCAGAGAGCGTATTGCTACTATTATGGAAAATGCTGATTGGTGGAGACTGCATGTTGATACCGATTCAGTTTATAACGAGTTTTCAGATATATTAGAAAAGGCGGTTGAAAAACGGTCACGGGAGGTCGGTGAAAAGATAGAAAATATAGAATATGAAGAGCGAATGAAAGTTAGAATTTCGGAAATTCTCACCAGATCCCAAGAAGATTTGGAGGATGGGCTTATAAACTGCGTAATTTCTGGAACTAAAAAGACTTTGATAAATCGTGGTTTGGATGCAAAATCTCTTGACGAACCAGAAATTTTGCATGATAATAAGACAGTTGATTACGTCAGGCAGGACATGACCTCTTTGGGTAAAAGAATTATAGAGAATTTCGCTTCCAGCCTGACGCGAGCAATAAATGATATATTAGAGGAGATATAAAGATGGTAGCACCCCCTGTAAAAGATGTAAAGAAAGAAGATGTAAAAGAAGAAGCACCTTTACAAGTAGAACCAATTGGAGCAGATATAAAGCAAGTTATTCGCGGTATCAACGCTTATGGTCAGCTTGGTGATGATGGTTCTCAGCCGGTAGATGTGGTTAATGATTACCTGCGATCCTATTTAGACCAGGGATATACATTGAAACACGTACAGCACTTGCGAACCAACATGCAACCGGATGGCGTAACCGTTTTGAGCGAACAGATGCTTTATGTATTTGTCAAAGAGGCATGATATCAGATTTCCTGATATACGCTTTTATTGGTAAGATTATCGTTTTTCTGTTCCAGAAATTTCCCAAAGATAAACTCCCTTTTATTGGTAGATTATTCCGGGAGGGGAGATTTCTGGATGAATTATTCGCCTGTGACTTATGTCTGGGCTTTTGGGTTTATTTTGGATTAGCATTTATATTAGATGAGAATTTGGCTGGTGTGGATGTTCCAGTCCTGGCAGAATTTATTACCGGAGCGGTGACAACATTTGTAGTACACATATTTTCGGTAGGATGGAACGCTAAATTTCAAAATTTGATTATTGAGTAGGTGAAATGCCGATTACACAAAAAGATGCACCTTCAACATTACCTTCCGGCGCTAAAAATATCTATGTTAGCGCCTTCAATAATGCTTACAAGAATACCTGTGATGGTGATGATGAATGCTCGGCGCGTATAGCATGGTCAGCGGTTAAGAGCAAATATCGTAAAGAAGGTGAAACATGGACTCCGAAAGCGGAAGTTCAAGAATTCTCTATGGCGATTGTCAAGGCATCTTATGACAAGAAAACATCAACACGCAGATGGAGAGCAGTAGCCTCCGACACCGATGAGGATTCTTATAATGATAGTATGTCTCTGGAGTTATTCAGCGATTTTATGCGCCGGATAGAAGAAGGGACAGCACCGCCAGAGGAGTTTCGAAGTGATTTCTGGAGCGGAGGTAAGCCATATTTATCAGTGTCACACTATCCAGATTTGAACGGAAAAGGCGTTCCTGGACCAGTTGACACCGTGTATATTGATGGAAACCGGCTCAAAGCTACTGGACGTTTTGACGACACGCCTATTGGCAGAGCCTGTTTTGAATCGATTTGTACCGATTTATATGGTGAAAATCCGATTCCAGAAGACGAAAAGATACGAATTTCTATTGCCTTTTTAGACTGGAAGCACAAACATAAGTCCAGCGGTTTTATTTTCGAGAGATCTGAGGATAAACCAATTTGTCCAGAGTGCTTGCGCGAACTCTTTGAAGGAGAGTATGAGGGCAGAGAATTCTTAAGAGGACACTTGATTCATCTTGGTATGACGAGAGTGCCTGTAAATAAACGAACAGATATGGAGGTAGAGCGTTCCATGACTACCAGAAAAGAAGACGCTACCAGCATTGTTGGAGAAGAAATCGCTGAAGAACTAGAAGAAGAAAGCAAGCTGGTTGGCAAATCAGAAGCCCTGGTCATCAAATCTGAGGATGAAGAGGAAACTCAAGAAATCCTTGTAGAAGAAGGCAAAGGCAAGAAAGAAATGAAAGATGAAGAAGAGGACGAGGAATACGAAGAAGAGGACGAAAAGAAAAAGAAGAAAGAGGAAAAGTCCGATTTTGAGGAAGCCGTTCTCAATATGCTGTCTGAGCTGACAGAGAAGAAAGAAGTTGAACCACCGGCAGAACACCCGCTGGATGGAGCAATCGCACAGTTAAAATCTGTGTATGACGTTGCTGTTGAAATGGATGATGCTCAGGTAGCACTACAGACTATGCAAGAGCCATTTGAGGTTCTTGTGCGCTCTATTCAGGATAGTATGATTCAACCAGAACCAGAGGTTCTTCCTGAAGAGCCAGTCGCTGATGATGGTATGGCACAGTTGCTTTCCACGTTCCGTGAGGAAATTGGATTACTACGAGCAGAAATGGCTGCCCTGAAGCAACCAGTTGCTAAACAAGAGGAAGGACCAAAAGCACCCCCAAGGCGCAGTATTGGACTTTCTCCTGAGCTTCTGATGAAACCGGAAGAACAGAAATCGAAAACACCAAAACTCCGTGAAATTGTAAATCGGAGTGTTGGAATAGAATAATAATCACAAACGTGTTCGGTTAAGTCGCCAAGCGATGTCGGACGAGACAATTTATTGGAGGTATCTTTACGATGTCCGAACAGGTTCTAAACTTGGGCGAAGATGCGGGTCAGAATCCCGAATACGTTCAGAAAACAACTGATCCCGTAATTCTTCCTCAACCGTACTCACAACCGGCAGATTTTGCTGCCCAATATCCCACGCCTCTTGATCCAACTGAAATATTGGATCTGTGCGAGGAAATTTCGCTGCTCCAGGCTCTTCCCGAAGAACCCACTCAGCTTAATGCACATCTTTGGCGTGAAATGACTTCGTTGGAGTTTACTTCTGGCTCTGCCTATGTTGCTTTTGCAGATGGCGAATGCCCAGAGGAATACACCCACGATGGCGCAAACAGCACTCTTACTCTAAAGAATATTGGTGCTAAGAAAACCCTATCCTATCGTGACATTATGCACTCCGCTGCTGTAGCAGGTGCAAACTGGCATGGTGTCAACACTCTGAATGGTCCGTTTCCTTCCAGCGAAGGTTTGCCGGGTGGAACAGATGCTGGTACTTTAAATCGCCAGTTGGTTGCCAACGTGAAAGAAAAAGAAATGCGTTTGGCAATGACCCTTGTTATGAATGGATGGGATCGACTGCTGGTGCAGGGAGATACTAATTCGAATTCTCTGGAATTTGATGGTATCGAAAATTGGGCAACCAATATGTCCTGCACGATGCACACCAACGATAACAGCGCTTCCGGTTCTTTCTCAGCGATTGCGTTTGATCGCTTCCTGAGCGAGAGCTGTGCAAAACCAACTCACATTCTTGGGCATTCAACTGCTATTCAGGAAATGATGAGTGCGTACTTCCAGTTGGGCTATCAGGGTTCACAGCTTGTGAACTTTGCTGACGGAAACCGCATTACACCAGGTTATAACTTTGGTGGTTTTGTAAACACGGGCGTTGGTCGTTTGGCAGTTATTGCGGATAATAACTTTGCCCGCACTAACGCTGGTGGTGGAGCATTTCAAGCATCGCTCTGGCCTATGCGCTTTACTCACAATGGACAGTCTCTTGTCCACAAGATTACTCAAGTTCCTTTGAGTTTGACTGATCTTGTGCCGGGTTGTACTGCCATTTCGTTTGAAGTGTGGGCTGCAACAGCTCTTGTTATCAAGGCTTGCTGCGCTCAGGGTCAGTATACATCGCAGTTTACGGGTCGCATTGTAACGACCTGCACAACTATTGGGTAATCCCCACCCACTCCCTTGAAAGGCTGGGGGCAGGATTTTTTCTCCTTTGCCTGCCTCCAGCCAAATTAGGATGTAAAAATGGAATATATAAGTGATATGTATATGGCGGCAACGCTCTTGTCGTATGGCGCTGATTTGGTAGAAGTAGACAAGTCGAATCCAAGTCGCCAGCGTTTTAAGTTTGGGGGAGATGTAGAGCAGATTTTTATTATTGAAAAAGATTCTAAAGTTTTGTTGCGGGTAGAGAAGCCCACTTTTGATGCTATTATGACTTATTACACCAGTCAGAAATTAGCATTTCCTCCAGCGTTTGTGGATTCGCTTCGGCGCATAAAGGCATTGATACACAGCGGTTAGTGTATAATATGGTTACAAATGATGCTGGCTGGGTTGCATTAAGGAAACTTAGAACCATCCAACAGGTAGTTTCTGTAGGAGGCGATGATTACGTTTTCACCAATAATGCAAACATTTGTCTGGCATGGATAAAGCCAGAACATGTAGACCAGGTACTTGCAATGAAGCGGGTCTGTTGTGGTGGAAACAAGAAGCCATTATTTATTTATGCTGATGAAACCGCAGTTCGAAGATGGACGAATGGTGGAGGTAGGTAATTATGTATGAACGAGAAGAGTTAGAAGATCTCTATAAAGACCAGTTAGTCAGGCTTGCAGAATACATAGGTCTGGAAGTAAATATGAGAATGTTGAAGGAGGAGATTATTGAGGAAATCCTGGAATATGAAGAACCGAAAGAAGAGGAAATCGTAGAAGATCTTCCTCCGGCAAGTGTAAGAATTCAAAGAATTAGAGAAAGTAACAAGGAGTAAAGATGACCCCCGAACAATTAATTGCTATTGGTGCTGCCCTGCTTTCGCTTTTGATGGAGTATATCCCTCCGTTTAGTGGTTGGTATGAGAAACTCGCTCCGGGTTATAAGCGACTATTTATGGCTGGGTTGCTCTTTGTGGTTGTGGGAGGCGCATTTGGTCTTTCGTGTGCTGGATTGCTTGTTGTTTTTGCCTGTTCTTGGGCAGGAGCGTGGGCAGCGGTGCAGGTTTGGCTTTTTGCAATCGCAATCAACCAGGGTATCCACTTAGTATTCAAGAAATAACATTAATCTAACTTTAATGTTCGACATATAATTCAGATGTTAGAATAGGCATAGTCGTATCGGCTGTGACTATTTTTGTGTATATATAAATGAAAAAGAGAAAAGTTAAAAAAGAAGATTTCGAAAAGTGGTTTACAGACCCTGTAGCGGAATTACAGAGATTTCTAAATTCTGGACAAGCGATCATGCGAATTGCATTTGATCGTGGGATTATTGAACTTTCCCAGAGAGATGCTGCGAATTTGTTAATAGAATTTGGTGTGCAACCACCAGAAAGGGAATAAATATGTACGATCCGAATGATCGCTCGGAAGCGGATAACGCTGGCGAAGCGGTAGATATTTATTATGGGGAAGATACTTACATAGTATACGATGAAGATGGGGAGCAACATTGTTTTACTTATGAGGATGAATCATGAACCTAGCAGTTACTGGATGGGAAGGCAGGATTGGAAGCGAACTGGTAGATAGGGGATACGAACCTCTCAAGTGTGATATTACAAATCTTGATGAAGTGGTTAGCGAAATACACCGTGTAAAGCCGGATGTTATTGTGCATTGTGCAGCCATGACCAGTGTAGCAGAGTGTGAAGAAGATGATAAGAAAGCGTTTGCCGTAAATGTAAACGGTGTGAACAACATTCTGTATGATTTTGCTGGAACGCTGGTTTATCTCTCCACTGTGCATGTTTTTGATGGCACTAAATATTGGTCATATTCAGAAAGGCATAAACCCAACCCTGTAAATACTTACGGGTTTACTAAGTGGGCAGGGGAAGAAGTTGCCAGAATGGGCGCTGGTCGTACAGTTGTGGTGCGGGTATCCAGGACGTTTGATTGGGATTTTCTATTAGAAGGTTTAGACAAAATCGGATCTGGAGAAGAAGTAGAATTTACCACGCTCATCAAGCGCTCATTCCAATATCTACCCCACCTTGTAGATAACCTGACATGGTTGGTAAACAAACTGAATGAATTCCCTGATTTAGACCTTTTGAATATTGCTGGAACAGATACGCTCAGTTATTACGATTTCTGGTTGCAGGTATGCAATGTTTTTGGTCTGGATGTACAGTTGCTGAAGCCCCGCACCCATAAGATAGACGACCATCCCAGACCATTTCGGGGTGGGTTGAATGTAAAGAAAGCAAAGAAATTGGGGATGCCGACATATTCAGCAGTAGACGGATTGAAACTGATGAAGAGGGAACTGTGAAAATAGGAATTACCGGCTGGAAAGGAAGATTAGGTCAGCACCTGATTACCAAGTACAGTAACTGTGAGCCATTGGTATGTGATGTAAGGGATTTGGATAGCGTCCAGAAAGCGATAGATGAAGTAGAACCGAGGACAATAATCCATTGCGCCGCCATAACAGATGTAGACGGTTGTGAAGGAAGCTTATACAGTGATGCAATCGAAGTAAACATCTTAGGTACACGCAATGTTCGCTCTGCGTTTGAAGGTCAAGTAATCTATCTCAGTACAGATTACGTCTTTGATGGCAGAGATGGTCCTTACACGGAAGAATCAAAACCAAATCCCTTATGTCACTATGGTGAAACCAAGTTATTTGGTGAAGAAGAAATCCTGGCAGCAGACTATCCAAGAGATGTTATAGTAAGGACTACCATCCTGTATGGTAGCCATAAACCGGACTTTGTTACTGCCATTCTGGAGCGATTGAAAACGAATGAGATGTTCAAAGTAACTGGATCATTGATGGGAAATCCCACATATGTTCCTCACCTTGCAGAGGGATTAATACGCCTTGTTATGTTGAAACAACCTCCCAAGATAATTAATATTGTGGGAAAAGACGTAATCAGTCGTTGGGTATTTGCGTGTAAAATTGCCAAGATATTTGGTTATCCAATCCATAATGTACTGTTGACGATGCGAGGCAATACTGGCGCTGCGTACAGACCTAGAAAAGCAGGATTGAAAACCACGCTGGCTGAAACGTTGAGGATACCTTTGTTCTCTGTGGATGAAGGATTAGAGAGGATGAAAGATGTCAGTTAGCATAATTATCCCGTTTTACAATCACTGGAATTTGACACATTCTCGCTTGATGGAAATGCACAAATATGCTCCAGATGGGTGCGAGATTGTGCTTATCAATGATGCTTCTACAGACATAGATTGTGAAGGTGGGGTAGCGTTCTGGCAAAACGGGGCAACCAGGCAGAAGATTAGATACCACAAAAACAAGGAAAATCTGGGTTTTGGTGGGTCTATGAACAAAGGAGCAGAGTTAGCAAAGGGTGATATTTTGATTTTCTACTCCAATGATGTGATTGCTTCCGGGGATTTCGTTACTCATATAAAGAATTTACTGGATAATAACGACAAACTTTTGATAGGTGGCAGGATAATTTACTGGCCTGGCGGGTGGAATGAGTTTGAACATAAGGGAAAACGCTTCACAATCCCATATTGCGAAGGCTGGTTGCTTGCTTGTACCAAAGAAGTATGGGATAATCTAGATGGTTTTGACCCTCGATATGGAAAATACGCTGTCGAAGACATTGATTTATCGACAAAAGCCATCTCATTGGGGTACGAATTACATGGATTAAACAGCCCGCACTTGCAACATATTGGTGGGGCAACTGCCAAATATGATGAACACCGCATGGAATACACGATTAGAAATAAAGAAAAATTCATAGAAAAATGGAGAAGCCAATTCGAGGAATTATTTCTAATGCGGGAGGATTCATAACGTGACAAATGATGTTAATGGCAAATTAGACAAGTTGATAGACGAAGTACAAGGTAACAGCGATAAATTGGATAGCATTGAAACGCTGCTAATAGGTGATGTGAAAGATACTAACAAGATCGGAATTCTTGAGAGACTTCGATTAGTGGAGAAGTGGATCGAGAAAAGAGAATGGTTTGAGAAATTAATTATCGTAGCCATAGTGGGCAACGCTATAGGATTGATTTTTGTGTTATTGCAAAACGTTTTTAACCACTAGAATAGAGTACGACCATAAGAGATTAAAATGAAAAATGAAATATTAGGGCTTGTCAGAGACTATGCTTCTGAAAAACTGAAAACCAAAGACTTTGTTCCTGGTAAAACCCGAATACCTGCTTCTGCTCCATCTTTATCATCAGACGATATAGAGATGCTTACAGAAGCGGTTTTGGGTTTATGGTACACAGAGGGGAAATATTGTGGAAAGTTCCGCAGGATGCTGTCAGAAGAAACCAATAAGCGCTTTGTTACACTGTGTAATTCTGGCTCATCCGCTTCTCTTCTGGCGATGAAATCATGCCTGGAGTATTATGGTAGTAAGGATTATGTTATTACCTGCGGGGTAAACTTTCCTACTACAGTTGCGCCCATTTACCAATGCGGTCAGATACCCATTTATATTGATATTGATCCAGAGACGCTTGCACCAGATTTGGAACAACTACGGGAAGCAGTAGACACCTATGGGGATAAGATCTCCGGTGCTATTTTTGCTCATACTTTGGGTTTCCCATTTGATGAACAAGCAGTTTACAATATCTTAGCGATGACCGATGGATTTTTGATTTCGGATTGCTGCGATGCTGTAGGAGCGGGGTTAGATAGTGGATTACCAATTGGTTTCTTCTCTAATGCTATAACGCTTTCATTCTTCCCCGCACACCACATTACCACTGGCGAGGGTGGGGCAGTTCTTACAGAAAATGATCAGTTAGCAGTAATAATTGATAGCAATGCAAATTGGGGGAGAGATTGCTACTGTGCTCCTGGTCAGGAAAACACCTGTGGGAAGCGCTTTGAATATGAATGGGAGCGATTACCTGAAGGGTATGACCACAAATACACCTTT
>Ga0114919_10002315_pt1 | contig 15415 bp, 14 predicted proteins | sample BlataG_FD_88682 | JGI IMG/M metagenome (GOLD analysis project Ga0114919, IMG submission 88682) | Deep subsurface microbial communities from Black Sea to uncover new lineages of life (NeLLi) - Black_00105 metaG | ecosystem: Environmental > Aquatic > Marine > Oceanic > Sediment | place: Atlantic... | reverse complement strand
AGAGATCGAAATAATGGGAGAGGCTGCTAAGAGATTAACCAATGAATTCAAAGAAAAATATCCGGATGTGCCTTGGAAGAAAGTGGCAGGGATGAGAGATAAGTTGATACATGGTTATTTCGGCGTCGATTTAGACGCAGTGTGGGACACGGTTAAGAAAGATATTAATGTATTGGAAGGCAAAATAAAAGATATAATTGAAAGAGAAGACAAAAGATGAGTGGGATTAAGAACTTTCGAAATCCTTCATTATTCATTAAAATTTAGGTAGTGCGCTGAATAGGTTTTTAAAGACTTTTGCGACACATGAAAAGAAAAGGCAGGGGAGAAAGTAAACTCAAGAATTTTCGTCTTCAGAAGGGAATATGGAATTATTTCATGTCAGCTTTTTAAAATTCACCGTGGTCGATTTGATCGACGTCGCCTTAGTGGCATTTCTGTTTTACCGGCTGCTGATTTTGATGAAAGGGACTCGCTCGGCGCAGATCGTTTTGGGACTTTTCCTGCTCTTTTCCATCTCGTTTTTAGCCTTCTGGTTCCGACAGGAGGGACTTAAATGGCTGATCACCAACATTGCCACCGTGGGGATTTTGGTTTTAGTTATCGTATTTCAGCCGGAGTTGAGAAGTGCCCTAGCTCAGATAGGACATAACAAACTTTTTCGCCTATTTTTTAGATACGAGAAAGGGAAAACTTTAGATGAGCTGGTCAAGGCGGCCATCCGACTTTCTCAACTCCGTTATGGCGGGCTTCTGGTGATCGAAAGGGAGATCGGGCTCAAGAATTTCATCGAGACTGGAAAGTCTGTCAACGCCGAGGTCTCGGCTGATCTTCTGGTAACCATATTCACCCCCTACACTCCTCTTCACGACGGAGCCGCAATCATACAAGGAGATTATGTGGTGGCAGTAGCTTGCACCCTTCCCTTGACTCAAAATTCCCGATATGCCAAGCTCTTCGGGATGCGGCACAAAGCCGCCATCGGGGTGACCGAGGAATCGGATGCCATCGCCATGGTGGTTTCCGAGGAGACTGGAAAGATATCAATCGCCTATAAAGGGGTTCTGTACCAGAATATCGATAAGTCGACGCTGAAGGAAAAGCTGGTCAAGATGTCAAAATCCAGCTAATCAATCAGGCCAGGCCTTCTTTGGAGGGGCGCCATGCTTTTCATCGACTATGCGGAGATCTCGGTCAAGGGGGGAGACGGCGGAAGAGGGTGCGTGAGCTTCCGACGGGAGAAGTACGTACCAAAAGGCGGACCGGACGGAGGAAATGGGGGGGACGGCGGAAATGTGATCATCCAGGTAGATCCTCATATGACCACCTTGCTGGATTATCGTTACAGGAAGCACTATAAGGCGGAGAATGGAAAACCGGGTGAGGGGGCTCTAAAACAGGGCAAAAGAGGCAAAGACATTACAATAAGAGTCCCCCCGGGGACCGTGGTCAAAGAGCTGGAAACCGGAGAAGTATTGGCCGATCTGACCAGAGAAAACCAGGAGGTAGCGGTGGCTCGCGGTGGCAAGGGAGGTAGGGGAAACTCCTCCTTCAAATCCCCCACATTACAGTCACCGAGAAAATCGGGGCCGGGAGTCAAGGGAGAGACCAAGAAACTTGCTCTTGAGTTGAAGCTCTTAGCTGACGTGGGGATAGTGGGGCAGCCCAATGTTGGCAAATCGACCCTGTTGTCACGGCTCTCGGCTGCGAAGCCCAAGATAGCGAGCTACCCCTTCACCACCCTCACCCCAAATTTGGGCATGGTTAAACTGGAGGATCACCGCAGCTTCGTTTTAGCCGATATTCCCGGTCTGATCGAAGGGGCGCATCAGGGAAAAGGGTTGGGTCACGAGTTTCTCAAACATATTCAAAGGACCAAGCTTCTTCTTTATCTTTTGGATGCATCATCTGACGATATTCAGGGCGACTACCAGGCGCTCTCAGAGGAGATCGAGCTTTTCGATCCCCTACTCGCCCAGCGCCCCCAGGTGGTAGTGTTAAACAAGATAGACCTTTGGGAAAAGGCAAAAGAAATAAAGGTCAATGGCGGCGATATGCCGATTTACCATATCTCCGCTTTGACTGGAAGAGGGTTAAAAAAGCTTCTGGGAGTTCTGAAATCTAAATTGGAGGAGATCAGGGAATTATCCTGAGGCATTTGGTTCGAACCAAAGTAACTCCCCTTTACCCCATGAGGGTGTGTCACAATTCCGGTTTTTGTAGCCGCCCCGCCTTTGGCGGGGCGAGATTGTGATGTTGAAGACCAACAACTTACGCCCGTACGGGCGGCTACAACTGCAAAACATTATTATGACACAGCCCACTTGGGGAGAGTGAAAGGTAGCAAATCCCACCAGAGGCGGGGGTGTATGATAGCATCCACCCGGAAGCGTAAGAAGTTGCGAGGATAGTATTTTGGATTCTTCCGAACTGAAAAGCTGGCTGGCTCTCTCCACCGTCCCCAAAATCGGGCCGATTCGCTACGTCTCTTTGATTAAGCATTTCGGCTCCCCAGAGAAGGTGTTAGCTGCATCCAAAAACGAGCTGGCCGGGCTGCCTGACGTGGGACCCGTCACCGCGTCCAGCATAAAAAGCAACGTCTCATGGGAAACCGCGGAGGAACAGCTCAGGCTTTGCGAGAAAACCCGGGTGCAGATTGTGACCTTCAAAGACGAAAGCTATCCTAAGAATCTTCTCACTATTTACGATCCGCCCCCTTTCCTCTTCGTGGGAGGAGAAATCAAAGAGGAGGATCAGAATGCGGTGGCCATAGTGGGCTGCCGCTCTGCCTCCTCCTACGGAAGAAGGATCACCGAGAGGATCGGAAGAGAACTGGTGCGAAGGGGAATCACCATAGTCAGCGGCATGGCACGGGGCATCGATTCCATCGGCCACCTGGCTGCCTTAAGGGAGAAGGGACGGACCCTGGCCGTATTCGGATCGGGCTTAGACGTGCTGTATCCCCCCGAAAACAAGAAGCTGGCGGGGGAAATCAGGTCTTCGGGGGCGGTCATATCCGAGTTCTTCCTGGGCACAAAACCCGAGGCGCCGAATTTCCCCAGACGGAATAGACTGATAAGCGGGCTCTCCCTGGGAGTGGTGATAGTTGAGGCGGGAAACAAAAGTGGCGCTCTGCTAACCGCCCAGTGCGCCTTAGACCAGAACCGCGAAGTCTTCGCCATCCCGGGAAACCTCGGTTCAAAAAACAGTGAGGGGACCAACAGACTGATAAAGGAGGGAGCCAAGCTGGTTACCTCGGTGGAGGACATCTTGGAGGAGTTGAGGATATTCACCAGGGAGGGGGAACCGGGTTCGTTTGTGGAGACGAAAAAAGATCTGTCCGGTCTTTCCGAGGCGGAGAGGAGCATATTCAAACTCATCTCGGATGAGCCCTGTCACATAGATAGAATCGCCTCCAAGGCCTCTGTCGGCGTGCCCCAGGCTCTATCCACGCTATTGTCGCTGGAGCTTAAGGGTCTGGTCAAGCAGCTTTCCGGCAAGATGTTCGTGCGAGCTTAGATTCACTCCAAAAGCAATCGCTTCCGTCTGACGTTGATGCAGTGCCGAACGTGCCGATACAAGTAGGAGACGAGTTTTCGGAAAGATTTTTGGGTTTTGTTCCTTGAATTTGTCCAATCCCTTGCATTTCTCCGTCATTTGATTTAAATTACAGGATGGGCAGGTTTGCCCTACGGTGTGGAGAAGAGCAAAGGCGCTTAAGTTGAGTGAAGAAAGGTACTGTCTTGGTCGAAAGGGAGATTCAGGTTACCAATAAATTGGGACTGCACGCCCGCCCGGCGGCCATGCTGGTGCAGACGGCGTCCAAATTCAAATCGGAGATCAGGCTGAAAAAAGATGACGTGGAGGCGAATGCCAAGAGCATCCTGAGTGTGATGATGCTGGCGGCAGAGGCGGGGAGCTTGGTGACAATCAAAGCCGAGGGCGAAGACGAACAGCAGGCCGTGGAGACCCTGACCAAGATGTTCGAGGAGAAATTCGGAGAGGAATAGGTGAAGAAACCGGATAAGCAGGTTTGCACCATATATCGAGGTACTCCAGCCTCCCCCGGGGTGGTGATAGGGAAGGTCTTCCTTCTCAACCGCGAGAGCATCGAAGTGGTCCAGGAGACTGTTCCGAAAGCCGAGGTGAAAAACGAGGTCTCCAGGTTCAAAAGGGCACTCCATGACAGCAAGGAGGAAGTAGTTAAGATCAGGGAAAAGGTGGCCAAGAGGATCGATCCGGATCACGCCAAGATATTCGATGCCCAGATAATGATAATAGGAGACGATTTCATCAACGACGCGGTAATCAAGAGAATCAAAAGGGACCGAAACAATGCCGAGTTTGTCTACAGGAAGGTAATCGACCGGTCTATAAAAACATTGTCCTCTTCCAAGGATGAATATCTGAAGGAGAGGATAATGGACATAAATGCGGTGGCCAACCGTCTCATCTATAATCTCTTGGGCATTAAGCGGCTAACCCTGGAAAGCATAGACTCTCCGGTGATTCTGGTGGCCAGGTCTTTATCCCCCGGTGACGTGGTGCATATGAAGAAGGAGAGCATCTTAGCTTTTGCCACCGACATGGGCGGGGGAACTTCCCACGTGGCTCTCTTAGCCAAATCCATGGGAATCCCTGCCGTGGTGGGACTGAAGAACTTCTTCGATCAGGCCCAGGACAAACAGAGCATCGTCCTGGATGGGATGAAGGGAGAGGTGGTCATCTGTCCGGATGAGCGGACCCTCAAGGAATACGAGAAGAGAAGAAAACATATACTTCAGAAGACCGAAGAGCTTTCCCAGCTTAAACTGCTTCCCGCCGAGACCCAAGATGGGAAGAAAATAGAGCTTTCTGCCAACATCGAGCTCCCCTCTGACACCGATTCTGCATTAGAGTATGGAGCTGAAGGCGTGGGTTTGTTCCGGACGGAGTACCTGTACATCGCCCGGTCCGACTTCCCCACCGAGGAGGAGCAGCACCAGGCTTATCAGGAGGTGGCAGAGAAGGTTCATCCCAAATCGGTCATCCTGCGGACCTTTGACCTGGGCGGGGACAAATTTGATGAACATGCCCGGGGCGTTTACGAAGCCAACCCGTTCCTGGGCTGGCGGGCCATCCGCGCCTGCCTGGATCTTCCGGAGATGTTCAAGGTCCAGCTAAGGGCCATGCTGAGGGCTAGTGACAAAAAGAATATCAAAATTATGTTCCCCATGATCTCCGAGGTGGGAGAGCTCCAGAAAGCGAAGGCCATTCTAAACGAGGCCAAGGATGAATTAAGGGCAAAAGGAGTTCCATTCGACCAGAACGTTCCAGTAGGAATAATGGTGGAGATACCTTCCGCCGCACTGGTTGGTGATGCATTGGCAAAGAATTGCGACTTCTTCAGCATCGGTACCAACGATCTGATTCAGTACACCCTGGCAGTGGATCGGGGCAACGAGAAGATCGCTCATCTCTACCAGGGATTTCATCCGGCGGTGCTGAAGCTGATCAAACAGAGCATCGATGCCGCTCACCGCAACGGCATCTGGGTGGGCCTATGCGGAGAGATGGCGGCCGATCCGTTGGCCACCATGCTTCTGGTGGGCCTGGGAGTGGACGAGCTTTCCACCTCCGCCATGGCCATACCGGAGATTAAGAAGATCATCCGCTCCATGAAGCTCGAAGAAGCGAAGATACATGCACAAGAGGTGCTCAAGCTTTCCAGCGTCGATGAGATAGAGAAATTCTTAAGCGAAGATTACGTCAAGAGATTTGGAAAGGATAACAAAAGCAGGCCGGTTTGATCCCGGTGTTTGAGTGAAGCTCGTTCCGATAAGGAATGAAAGACCGTCCGGGAATATCTGAGCAGTGCCCGTCGTTTAAATGAAAGGGTAAATAGCCGGTGCATCCTCTGGACGATTTGGAAAGAATCAAGAAGTTAGATCAGGTGGGGATGTACGACCGCATTTATGGTTTTCCTTCGCAGTTCGAGGATGCGCTGCAGCGGACCCAAGACGTTCAGATTCCTGACTGGGACAAGGATGACGTAAATAACGTAGTCGTAGCCGGTTTGGGCGGATCGGCCATCGGTGGCGATTTGGTCCGTTCATATCTGGCGGACAGACTGGGCATTCCTATCTTTATCTGTAGAAACTACACCCTCCCCAACTTCGTGGATTCATCCTCTCTGGTCTTCGTGTCCAGCTATTCCGGAAACACGGAAGAGACCCTGTCTGCTTTTGAAGATGCGTCCAAAAGGGGTGCTAAGATCATCTGCATGACAACTGGTGGCGAAGTTGGAGATATCTCCTCCCGGAAAAAAATCCCTTGCGTTCGCCTGCCCAAAGGCTTCCAGCCCCGAGCCGCCCTGGGTTACTCATTTGTGCCGGTACTAACTATGCTGGAAAGATGCGGATTCGTCGAGGGCGAGGAAGCAAATATTCATGAGGCAGGCGTGTTTCTGGCTGAAAACAAAGGTAAGTACCGGGTGGAGGTCGGCACCGACAAGAATGAAGCGAAAGAGCTGGCGATGAAGCTTCACGGAAAGCTGCCCATAGTCTATGCCTCCTGTGATCGTTTCGACGCGGTCTCTACCAGATGGAAAGGGCAGTTCTGCGAAAACGCCAAGATGCTGGCCTTCAACAACGTGTTTCCGGAATTCAACCATAATGAGCTGGTGGGCTGGAAGGTCCTGTCCGATTACCGGGACGATCTGATCGTGGTGATGTTGAAGGACAGAGAGGATCATCCGCGCATCAAGGCGAGGATGGAGATCGTCAAAGGCATTATTGAAGACCAGAAGGTCGAAGTGGTAGAAAAGAAAAGTTCGGGAGAGAATCTCTTATCGCGGATGTTCTCCCTGATTCAGTTGGGAGATTTCACCAGCTTCTATCTGTCCGTGCTAAATAAGGAGGACCCGACTCCGGTCAAGGTGATAGATTTTCTGAAAGATGAGTTAGGCAAGAATCCATAGATGGTAGCCGCACCCTTCAGGGTGCGCGAGCCGACGCGAAACTTACGTAGGAGAACCCAGAATCAGATTCATGTTCCGGACCCTAAGACTTAAGTACTTAGCCACCCTATTGACCCTCCTCTGTGTATTCGCTGCCACCGCCCAGGCGGCCGAATCCGAGCAGGATACGCTCGCGATCACCATCGCTCCGCCTGCCGATCTGCAGGTCAACGACACCCCTGACGATGGCGGCGGAAGCCTGACTCTGACATGGAAGCTGTCACCGGATGATACAGAAAAACTCGGTGATATCGACGGCTACGAGATCTTCAGAGCCAGCCGAAGAGATACCAGCCTCAAACTTATCAGCATGGTCGGTGACAATACCACTTCCTTTACGGACGCTGGATTAGAGAGGGGCCAGGAGTATTCTTACGCCCTCAGAGCCAAGAGAGGTGATTCGAATTCCCTGTTGATTTATTCGGATTTCGCCCAGCCGAAGATCAACTGGTTCAGAAGCTATCGGTTGAATATGTTGGTTTTGCTGTTGGTTTTCTCAGCATCAGTGCTTCTGTATATCCGCAGCGCCAAGGGCGGCAAGAGCCTTTTTATCCGCAAGTTAGCCGGACTGGAGGCAGTGGAGGAGGCGGTGGGAAGAGCCACCGAGATGGGGAAGCCGGTTCTCTTTATCCCGGGGATTTCGGACTTAGACGAGATTCAGACCCTCGCCGGGCTTTCTATACTGGGTAGGGTGGCCCGCATCACCGCCCAGTATGAGACTCCGCTGGTGGTGCCGGTGCTTTATCCCATGGCGCTGGCAGCGGCAGGGGAGGTGGTCAAGGGGGCTTACTTAGACTCGGGCAAGTCGGATAGCTTCAAGCCGGATATGGTGCGGTACGTGGCAGGAGAACAGTTTGCTTACGTGGCAGCCGTGAACGGAATAATGCTGCGAGAAAAACCTGCGGCCAACATTTACATGGGGGCATTCTACGCCGAGTCTCTGCTCTTAGCCGAGACCGGGTTTGCGGCAGGCGCCATCCAGATTGCGGGAACAGCCATGCCGGAGCAACTTCCCTTCTTCATCGCTGCCTGCGACTATACCCTGATGGGCGAGGAACTCTACGCCGCCAGCGCATGTCTTTCCAAGGAACCCTTGATGCTTGGAAGCCTGAAAGGACAGGACTTGGTCAAAATCGCTCTGGTCGGCTGCATCCTCCTCGGTGTGATCTTTGAACTGCTCCAATTCGGGGATGGATTTTTCGCAAGATTGTTTTTGGAGCGATAACGACAGAGACATAAGAGAATAATGAAAACCCAGCTTCCCATAGCCATAGCGTTTCTCTCCGGATTCATCATGGTGATTGCCTTCTTCATTCCGGAGCAGCACCTCGAGGACTTCAGCCAGAACCTGCTTACCTTCGTGACCATAGTGGGCGGGTTCACCCTGCTTTTGGGGATCGTCAGCATCATGCGGGCAAACATCCAGGTGGTGGTCAAGAGAGGTAAGGAATGGGGCTTTAAACTCCTTTTGATTCTTATGCTTTTGACCATGTCGATCTCCAGCTTCATCTGGGGAACCCGGGAGGGGACCGTATATCACTGGATGTTTCAGAACATGCAGGCTCCCATGATGTCCACCATGTTTTCACTTCTGGCATTCTTCATCGCCTCCGCGGCATATCGCGCCTTCCGGGCGCGTACCAAAGAGGCCACCATCCTGCTGGTCACCTCGGTGATAGTGATGCTGGGGAGAATTCCTCTGGGGCAGTTCTTGTGGGACAAGTTGCCCATATACACCGATTGGATAATGGCGTATCCCAACCTGGCGGTGCAGCGGGGAATAATCATAGGAGCGGCGCTCGGAGCAGCTTCCATGTCGTTGAGGATAATCTTGGGGATAGAGAGAACCTATATGGGCAAAGGATAGCGGATGAGGGGTATAGACACGATGTTCGGCGGGACGGGATAAATTCCCGTCCCTATGCGGAGCGACAGGTTGCCTTCGATCCTTCATAGGGCGAGGGGTTTAGCCCCGCCGGATAGGCGCGAACAAAACCAGATGAGCGGAACGAAAAACAGAGAAGACCCGAAATTCACCCGCAAGATCAGGCCCAGATTCCATAAGGCCTTGATCGGAGCCCTGATAATAAGTCTCATCCTTGCGGTGCTGCTTATTATGTTCTTGAACAGGTACCTTTCCAGGTCCACTAGGGAAGACGATGGATGGCTGGACCGAAGGACTCCGGTGGTGGCCATGCAGTCAGGCAATCTACTTGAGGAGGATGATTTCATTATATAAGTGATGTGAAAGGGCTAATGATTCCTTGCACAGAACTGCAGGAGGAGAAGATGAGACGAAAGAGTTTTTGGCAAATCGTTTTTGGAATAGGTCTTATCGTGATCGGTTTCTTAGCCCTTCTGGACAGTCTGGACTTTATCTCATTCTGGTCTGTTCTGGGGAAGCTTTGGCCTTTGATCCTGATCGCACTCGGGATCTGGCTTTTGTTGAAGAAAAGATACTTCTCCTGGGACGAGAAGGTTGAGATCAAGGAAGGTAGTAAATATTCCAAGGCCTTCGGGGATTTGAAAATCGACAGCAGCGGAACGGACCCACACGGCATGGACGTGGAGATGGGATTCGGAGATCTGGATGTCAATTTGACCAAAGCCAGCTTTTCCGAGCGGGAGAGTGTGATTCATCTGGCCCTGGGGTTCGGAGACATCAGGGTGTGGATACCTTCCGAGGTGAAAGCCAAAATCTCAGCCAGTTGTGGGGCAGGAGATATCGACGTACTGGGAAGGACCTCAGACGGCATTGGCAGAAGCTCGGATCATCAGGATGAGGGCTATGATACGGTTCAAAAGAGACTGAGAATCTTCGCCAAGATCGGGTTTGGTGATATAAAGGTCTCGAGAGTTTGAGGTAAACGAAGGGAGGAATGATGACTCGTCCGTCTGAAAAGATACCGGACATAAAAGTCACGGTTAAGAGCATCAAGGGAAAATGCTCCCTGGGACACCAGGTGGGAGAGGAGTTTATCTTCAAGGGTGGGATCGCACCGGGTGGCTTGTGCACCGAGGGGATGCTGACCGTGATACCCGCCGCCAGAACGCTGATGTTCGGTGGTACTCACTTCTGGGAAAAGGACAAGGATGCCATCTCGGTCTGCTGTCCCGATGCTGAGAACCTGGTGGTGTTCGAAATAAGAAGGAATTAGCTGGAGGTTCGCTCAAGCCGGGTGGGTACGCCGTCTGGATATCGCGTCCTTTGGTTTGTCCAGGATACATCGCTTTCGCAGAAACGTTAGAAAGGTGAATTACAAGCTGTGATCAAAAAAGCCGGAATGTTGTCAAAGCTCCGAGACATCGATCGGAGATACATCTTCCTCTTCATCGGGATGGCTGCATTTGTCCCGTTGATATTCCCCCTGGGGCTACCGCTGGGCGTGACTCCGTCGTCTGAGAATCTCTTCAATGCGGTGGACAGCTTAAGAGAGGGTTCGGTGGTGATCCTAACCTTCGACTACTACCCGTCCACCCTGCCTGAGACCCAGCCCATGTCTTATGCAGCGCTTCGGCACCTGTTCAGAAAAAACATCCGGGTGATCACCTTGACCGTCATACCCCTGGGCGCTCTTTCTGTAATGGAGGAAGTGGTCAATAACGTCGCGCGTGAATATGACAAGGAGTATGGGGTGGACTACGTGAACTTAGGGTACAAGTACGGCTATGTTGCGGTCATGCTGGGCATGGGTAGAAGAATCGCAGACATCTTCCCGCGGGACAACTACAATACCAAATTGGAGGATATTCCTCTGATGCAGGAGGTCCAAAACTACGATGACGTTGACTTCCTCTTCGTGGTTGCGGACAACGCTACGGTGGATTATTGGGTCTCCCTGGTCAACGCCCAGTTCGGCTTGCCCATGGGCGCGGGTGTCACCGCGGTGATGGCGCCCAAGTCTTACTCTTTCCTGCAGACCGGACAGATGGTCGGTCTGCTCGGTGGAATGAAGGGCGCGGCGGAATACGAGAAATTAACCCAGAATCCCGGCAAGGCAACCAGAGGAATGGATCCACAGTCGATCATCCATCTCGTTATCATCATCTTCATCGTGCTCGGTAACGTCGGGTATTTTGTGGGCAAACGATCGAAAATTCAAAAATAGAAAAGCAAAAGGAGAAATTGCAGTTCGAAATTCAAAAAGGGAGGATTGAGAGAAGCGGGAACAGAGTGAAAACCTCTCCCCCTTTGTCCCCCTCTCCATTTTATGGAGAGGGGTTCACCCTGAAGGGATTCACCCTGAAGGGGAGATAGGGGGTGAGGTAAGAAACAGTCTCATTTTTGAACTGTGATCTTGAATTTCTCTCTTTGCATTTTGAATTTGGAGAGGTTATGAATCTGGAATTCATCGGAATCACGCTGGCCGCACTTCTGACGCTGTGTATTTACAGCTTCCTGTATAAGGACAATCCGTTCTACAAGTTTGCCGAGCATATCTTCGCCGGGCTGTCGGCCGGATACTATGTGGGACTGGTGTGGCACTCGGTCATTAAGGTACAGCTTATCGGCCCACTTTTTGAAGACGCCAAGCTCATCTTCATCATTCCAGCTGTTCTGGGGGTGTTGATGTTCACCAGGTTCATCCCCAAGATCGCCTGGCTCTCTCGCATCTCGCTGGCCTTCGTGATGGGCAACACCGCGGGAATCTTCCTGATTCAGCAACTGCATGGATTGGTGCTTCCGCAGGTAAGAAACACCTTCACGGTGGCGCTGAATTTCTCCGGAGCAGTTTTGATTGTCGGGGTGATCTCCACGCTAATTTACTTCTACTTCTCCAAAGAACACAAGGGGATCCTGGGACTTACCGCCGGACTGGGCATCTGGTTCATTATGATCTCCTTCGGCGCCTCCTTTGGCTACACCGTCATGGCAAGAGTCTCCCTCCTCATCGGCAGAGCCCAATTTCTCCTCATCAACTGGCTGCATCTGATAGAGTGACATTAAGGCACTTATCATAAAAGGGATAGATACGAAGCACAGGAACAATCCACAAGCGGGTTTTTCAGCGGCGCAAGAGGAGATAATCGCTTATCCTAAGCAAGATTAGCGTCTCCTGAAATCGCGCCCTCAGGCCACATATTAGAGGATGGATTCTGAGGAGGATTCGAATTCGATGTGCCTTGAGGTGATGAGGAAAACGGGCGAGAGCTGGGGGCTATTGTGTGCTCTCCTTTATGGGGTCCTGGGTTTGGCCGCGATGTACGCTATGACGTCCGATGGAATGGGGGTAAGTGTTGATTCCGAAAGATATCTGATCGCAGCCAACCACTTGAAAGAGATGGAAGTAGAGCGGACGGTCAAGGCAATCTCCCCACACTTTCCCGTGTTTTACCCTATGATGGTAGCTGTGGTTCAGTTTCTTGGACGGGATGAAGGAGTTGACGCCGCTCGCATCGTTTCGGTTTTGTCTTTTGCCGTTTCGCTCATTGTGATCTTCTTTCTGGGACTGAGAATTCAGGGAAAACCCACCGCGCATCTGAGCGCCATATCTTTTTTGATCCTTGCCCCCCTAATTTATACTTTCTCCTACTGTTGGTCAGAGACAGTATACATCGTGCTGTCCCTCCTCTTTATGTTCATGTTGATCCGTTTCCTCAACGCTCCCGAAAGGAGAGAGAGCACATATTTGGTTGGGAGTGGCGTTTTCGCCGGGCTGGGGTTCCTGACCCGTTACGTCGGTCTTTCACTGGTCGGCACCGGTCTTCTGATAATCCTCCTGCTGTCAAGGCAGGGTCGAATATCCAGGAGTATAAAACAGGCCTTGGTTTTTGGACTAGTGTCTGTTTTACCCATGTTCATTTACGTACTCCTGGATTTCCTCTCCCTAGGTACTCTCAAGAGGGAATCGGTGCCTGCTGTTTTTTCTTTACCCGAACAGCTTGTTCGTTTTCTTGCTACGATCTACCATGATCTTCTGTCATTCGACTTGGCCTTCGATAAGTATCTGTTCTTTTTTAATGGCATAAACCCCGTCAATAAACTCAGCTCACCCTTCTTCTGGCTCAGCATAATCATCCTGCTCTGTCTGCTTCTTTTCATAGTTCTCTTCGCCAGAGTAACACTGTCCTCAAGGTCTTTTCGGCGCTCGCTTGGGCCTAAGAAGGTGCTTGCTCTTTATGTTGCTCTCTATAGTCTACTTCTCGTAGGCACTACCGCCAGCGTGCGGGTTGATCCCTTAGGGTCACGTTTCACCACGCCCTTGTATCCGTTTATCACACTCTTAGTCTTTTCAGTGGTTTTCGATATCTGTAGGGCGTTTAAGGGGAGAAGAATGAAGAGGGTGCTTCTTGATCTAGCGATCTTAGCCACTTGCTTATTTTGGGGGATTCAGTCGATATCCACCGCCAGCATATATAGAGGGATAAGTTCGGGATCCTTCCCGGCTATGGAGCATCCCGGGAACCACAACAGGGCAAGTTTGCAATTTCTTCAGAGCAGTCTAAGTTCAAACGATCACGTCATTACTAATGTTCCTTACAAGCTCTCTTTCATCTGGCCACGGGATCTGCCCTACTGGTCCATTTCTCAGCTGGATCAGTTCTTGAACCAAATGGGAGACAGGCTGTCTGACACCCCGGTCTATCTTTTGCTCTGCACAGGCGATCGTGCCATCGACCCGTTAGTGGTAACGTTTCACAAGAATGGTTCCAAACTCAGCTACCCCCTTCATCTCGTTCCTGAGAACGACCAGCGTGACATCATAGAAGCTGAATTGACTGGAAGAGGGCTGCCGTACCGAAGGATCGATTTTGGGCACGACTACGTCTACGAGCTAAGGCTAGACCAGGGGATCCAAAAGGAATAACTGATTCTCTGCCGCCTTTGGCCAAAATACCCCGCCCTTCTTGTCTCGCAGAGGATTGTCGGGCCTACTAGACGGCGGATCGACTTGGCCGGAGATGACCCGTTCGGCGCCTCGTGAGGTTCCCTAAACATCCTTTGACGACTTCCCACGGACAAATCGTGTCCCTCTCACCTGGGAGAGAGGGCAGGTTGAAAATCCCGCCCTTCGACGAGCTCAGGGTGGTGAGCCCTTCGACTTCGTTCAGGATAAACAAAGTCGAACCACCAGAGGCAGGGGTCAAGGGCAAACGAACGGGGTTCAAAATTAAGAGAGCAAAGTGCAAGCAGACGCTTGCCCCCAGGCGGGCCCGTATGCCCAGACGGGCACCCGGCCGGGTGGGCGTCTGGGCAAAATTGCAGTTCAAAATTCAAAGTTAGAGGATTGCAAAAGCAACGAGCAGGTCATTTTGAGTTTTGAATTGCAATTTTGAACTTTTCTTTTTGAACTCTAGATTCTTCTCTCACCCTCCCCTGACACACCCCATCAAGGTAGTGGGACTTCTTGTTTACAAAGCACCGGTGGAATTGTGGTGCGGTGAGGAGACCTGTTGGGGAGACGCGCTAACACTGCGGTGGTGGTCCTGCTCTCAGAACGTAATTAACCAGATAAACCACATCGCCGAGTTCGACTGCTCCGTCACAGTTGGCGTCGCCGGCCTCCGGCGGGTTGGGGGGCAGGCAACCCTTGTAGAGGTAATTGACCAGATAGATGATGTCCGCCATGTCGAGAAACCCATCACCATTGGCATCGCCGGATTGGTATGACCCGGGGTCCCTCTGAATCTCAAACATCAGCTCCCAGACGGCCCGGGCACGTTGATACTGGTGAGGATAGGCGCGCGTGGGTTTATCGTCATCTTCTTGAACTTCGGATGATTCTGAGCCGGGAATTGTGTAGCCGTCTTTGCGGTCGGATGAGGATTTCGGCCTGGGATTGATTCCTCCGTCTCGCCAGGCTTCAGGAGTGTTGAACCAGTACGCCAGATGATCGGCTTCGTAAACCGGATAGTATGCCCCATAAGCCGTACTCAGCGCCTCATCCTGCAAGCCGGCTCGGTACATCATGGCCGCGACATAGTAGGTGGTTCCCACCCAGTACTCATGGACGTAATTGTCTCCGCTGGGTACGGTGGAACCGTCGGGCATTCTGCCCAATTTGGCGCCGAAGTTGGGGTTGGGAACCACGCAGACATCATAAACCTTCTCGAGATGCGCGTTCATCTTCCAGTTAGGTAAAATGTCGGGCAAGCCGTAAGCCTGGCAATACCGCTGACCACAGAGAGCATCGCTGAAAACCGCAGTTGGATTATCACTCTCCGTGTCGATCCGATAGTAAAGCCCGGCTGAATCCCAGAGCTGGGCGTCTAAGTTTCTCTTGGCAGCTTCTAACCAGGCTCTCACCTCCGTTCTTATCGGCTTTTCCAGAATGGCGGCCATGGTATCCATGGCTTGAAGCGCCCCTACCCAGAATCCGCCGCTGTACATGTCGGTTCCGCACATCCGCCAGCCATCGTATGTGTTATCATATCCCTGCGCGTCAGGCAGCGAGTCTTTAGGCGCGGCTTCGCAGT
>Ga0114919_10002311_pt1 | contig 15424 bp, 13 predicted proteins | sample BlataG_FD_88682 | JGI IMG/M metagenome (GOLD analysis project Ga0114919, IMG submission 88682) | Deep subsurface microbial communities from Black Sea to uncover new lineages of life (NeLLi) - Black_00105 metaG | ecosystem: Environmental > Aquatic > Marine > Oceanic > Sediment | place: Atlantic... | reverse complement strand
AAGCGGATTCCTCCTTTGTCCGTTCCATCGCTTGCATCCCCATGCTCGTTTACAACGAGGCTATCGGGGTCATTAATGTGACGAATAAACGGGATAACACCCACTTTACTGAAGTTGACATCGAAATGCTCAAAGCCGTTACCGATCAGGCGGCAGTGGCAATTAACAAGGCACAACTCCAAGAGGTGGCGATTACTGATTTTCTGACAGGACTGTATATTCGACGTTATTTTATGTCCAGGCTTCAGGATGAGTTAATAAGGTCTGAGCGCTACAACAAAACATTTTCAATTGCCATGGTTGATATTGACAAGTTTAAAAATGTCAACGATACATATGGCCACAGTGCAGGAGATCAGGCCTTAAAGGCAGCAGGGGGATTTTTTCAAAAGAACTTAAGGCAGACGGATGTTATCGCAAGATATGGGGGGGAAGAGTTTGTGATATTTTTTCCTGAAACCAACAAAGAAGTTGCTTATATTCTGGCAGAGAGGCTGAGAAAAGGATTTTCTCAAATAAGACTGGATAAGTTGCCAAGACTAACTGTCAGCTTAGGCATATCAAGTTACCCGGAGGATGGAAAAGATATCGAAACACTAATTAAAAATGCAGATACGGCCATGTATGTGGCAAAACAGAACGGGCGTAACAAAGTTGTTAAATTTTCATAGTGTAATCTTGGGCAATTTACGTGGATGTACGGGTTAACCAAAAAAATGTAATTTGCAAAAAATAGAGAAACCATTAAAGTAAATTCTCTTTCCAGCGCATGAGCAGCCTGTCCGCGCTCAGATGTCCGAGATCGTTTTGATCGAAAAACTGAAAAATATCGTACCGGTTTCCTTGGGCCCACCAATTTTTCAAAATATTGCCGGTCTCGGATTCGAACATCCACCGGTCTCCAAGATTTGTTCGCAGATAGTCTTCCAGCATTGATTCACCCATCCAACCCAGAAGATAGTCCAGGCAATAGAATTCCGGCGCCAGGTCAAAAAGATGTGTTTCGGCCTGGTAGTAAAAACCGGTATATCGGGTCATTAGCCTTGAATATCGATCTCCGCCGGAGAGGTCTCCTTTTGAGAACATCTCAAACTCTGATAACAATTTGGCCGCATACCGTCTGAACACAGAAAGATCTTTAAGCACCTTATGATAGACTAACGTGTTGCAAACCTCGGGCCGAAGTCCCAGGTATTCGTCCAGAAAGGGACGGGAAAGGGTTAGGTTTTGGAGAAGAAAGGCAAAAGATTCAGAGAGGCTGTAGTTGGTGGCCATGTCCCGATCAACCATGGTAAGATCGGGGGATGTAAAGACCGCAGATAATCCATGCCCCAATTCATGCCAGAGTGTTTCGAGATCAATCCATCCTCCCTCGGGCCTCATGAGAATGTAAACCTCCTCCGGGACTTGAAGAATGAAACAGGCGGCCTGGGCGCTTTTTCCGGACTCTCTTCCCAATTCAAGGTTCAGACCCGGCGTTTTATGGAGATCGATATTCCAGTGGTGAAAAAAACGGGTAAGGTTTTTCATCGGTATATCCGGGAAAAAATTATCGAATTCCCCGAGTCCCAGGAGGTTGATGGCGTCAAATCGGGTCAGCGCGCTCATGGGCAACCCGTAACGCTCCCGACTCCATCGTTTCATTGCGGAAAAATAAATCTCATCGGTTTCCCGTAGGACCTTCTTAAAATATCGGTAATAATATGGGTAGTCGATCCCTTTTTTATGGCGGCAGTATTGGATGTAGCTGTCAAACCCCAGATCCTTTTCGAGGATTTCCAGCAGCATGTTCCAGTAATTTAGGACAAAGGGCTTTAAAAACTTGCAGAGGGGTCGGGTCTCTTTATGAAGAATCTGTCTCTTTTTATAGGTGCTCGACTTTTGACACCAGGGAATAATTTCTTTAAAATAGACCTTTTCTCCGTTTACAGCTGCTGCCGCCCCCCTCATCCAGGTTTGCATTTCGGTTTCATGGGGGAGAAGTTGCCGGCGAAGGTAATGATCAATCAAAGAATGCTTCAGGCGGATTTTGACAGCGTCATCCCTTAGCCCATCGATTCGGGCCAGGGTATCAAGACTGATGAAATCTTTATACGGTTCGTATATCTGATAGAGCTCAAACGGCGCTTTGTCTCCTTTGGACAGGGCAAGGGCCTCTGCACTCCATCGGTAGTTAAGGTGATGGAGGATGTTGGCAAACTCCATGGCATCGGACGGGTTCTCCATAATAGACAGTCTCTGTGAGTTATCCCAACGAATATTAGAACGTTACGGGAAGCGGAATAGCAACTTACCAGGGAATCAGAAATTTTTTTCCTTGCCTCAGTTCTCCCCTTATCCTCTCCATATGCCGGAGTGCCGCAACCTCCCTTTCAAGATCCGCCGGTTTAATTTGAAGTCTCTCCACGATCAAATTGGGCTCTGCACCGCCGGCCTCTTGAACAATTTCAAGAATCTTTGTCTGGATTTCAGTTAGCTCAAGACTGCCGCCGCTCTTTTTAGCAAAGGTTTGGGCACTGTGAACCGCCCACGGATCACACGTGCGGGCCGGAGAAAGCAAATCCATATAGCAATCCTCACACAAGATCTGGCTGTGATGCTCCCGTTCTTCGCCTTTTCCTATGGCCTCTTTACATCGTTCACATTCCATTTTCAGCTCCTAAATAACTTTAAAACTCCACGAGTTGATGCCAGATTTTTTTTTAATATTCTTTTTAATGATAGTACAGCTTTTCTTGAAGTCAATTTTCTCGTTGCCCTGTATAAGGGGATCTTGATATCGAGCCTGAAAGGATCTTATACAAGTCTCTCACAGAGAACACAACGTTTTTTAATCAGGATCCTTAATCCCGGTTAACTGGTGATTCAACAACCGTTAAAACCAGGATTTACTTGACTTGACAATTACAATCTATGATATCTGTGTTTCACATTATGCTCAAAGACACCATTAAGCCCATTGGAAAAAGGTTTGTCTGATGCTTTTTTTTCGAATACTTATACTTATCTTGACTGTCTTGTGTTTTTACGATGAACCTCGGCCGGCTTTGGCCGATGAGCCCGGCCTTACGTGCAGCGTGCAATTCGAAAATGATTTTTTCGGTGGCAGCACTGACAGACATTTCACTCATGGCACACGCTTTAATTGCCTGACCCAACCCATACAATGGATCACGGATGCAGCAACCAAACTCCCTTGGTTCATTGCGGAAGATTCGCTTACACACCCCGAAAATGCGCTGCAAACACGAGCCAGCATTTCAATCGGCCAGAATATTTATACACCCGAAGATATTACCGACCCTCAGTTGATCACGGAAGATCGGCCTTATGCGGGTTGGCTGTACCTGGGCTTCGGGTTGGTTGCTAACCAGGGGAGTAAACGCTATGACAAACTTGAGCTCGATATCGGTGTGGTCGGCCCGTTATCATTTGCTGAAGAAGTGCAAAAGGGCTGGCATTCCATCTTCGGTTTGCGTAAACCTGAGGGTTGGGACAATCAATTGGAGAATGAGCCGGGTGTGAACTTATTCTATGAACAGGCGCGACGCTTGGAAAAAAATATGTTGTTATATGGTTTAGAGTATGATGTTATTCCTCATTTTGGTGGCAGTCTTGGCAATGTCTTTACCTATGCTTCCGTCGGCCTGACCCTAAGGATAGGGCCGGACCTGGATGAAGATTTCGGTCCGCCTCGCATCCGGCCGAGCTTACCGGGCGGCGGTTTTTTCCGGAGCAAGAAAGGCTTTAACTGGTATCTATTCGCCGGCATAGAAGGACGTGCTGTATTGTATAATATATTTCTTGACGGAAATACCTTCTCTAATAGCCATTCGGTGGATAAAAAGCCATGGGTTGGCGATCTACAGGCAGGTATAGCGATCCAGGTACACCGGGTGCGTATTAGTTATACACAAATTTATCGCACCAAAGAATACCATGGGCAAGACAGTGTTGATGCATTTGGCTCGCTCAGCATATCATACCAATTCTAAAAGCTCGCTCAAAGATCAATAAAAATAGTCGGTTATGCGCATTTTAGTCTCGACATTTGAGGTGCGGTATGTTATTTTGTTATTGCAATATCAATAAATTATTAAATTGCTAATTCCCCAAAAAAAAAGACCAAAATGTGAGTGGTGTAGTGTTTTATAGGAACATTCATTAAGGAAAAGTCTGATGATGACGGAATCTAACAACCTGGTATTCCACCTCGAGCACAAATACCCCATGTTACAGTACTTCACCGATCAACCCTTTGGTGTGGAGATTGAATTTTTTGGGCTAAATTATGTTATCGCCCCAATTGACGGTAATATCATTAAGCCATATTGTATCTCATCCCGTGCCAAAGACGGCCGGCACTTTTTAGACCTCTGTAAGGACTACAAAATACATATCGGTGCCGACAGTAACTCATGGCACTTTGAACAAGATTCTTCCGTCAGAGGCAAAGGTCATACGCAATGCGGCGCAGAACTAACCAGCCCGATTCTAAACGGCATTGAAGGCTTGGTGCAGGCCTACCTGGCCTTTCAGTTTCTACGCAATATCGAGGGGGTCGATATTGATAACTCCTGCGGATTTCATGTTCATCACGGTGTTGATCCTGAGAAATACGGCTGCAAGCAGCTTCGGAAACTTGTTCGTATCGTGCATGAATACGAAGATCAATTTTATCTGCTCATCCCGGGAGATCGGCAAAATGCCGAAACCTGCCGGCCCATGGAAATGGATGTGGAAGCTTTTCTGGATATCTGTGAATGTGAATTAGAGACAGACAATTGCCGGATCAAGCAACTCTGGTATTCGCCTGAAAATCGTTACGATATAGAATCAGCCAGGAACCCGCGTTATGATAAAACCCGCTATCACGGACTGAATCTTCATTCATACTGGTATCGCGCCACCATCGAATTTCGCTACCACTCGGCCGTGCTGTATAATATCGATGAAGCCATGCAGTGGATCATCTTTACCCAGTTTCTCATTGAGTTGAGCCGGGGACATGTTCCCGAGGTTCACTTCTACTCGAAAGCAAATAAGTGGTTACAGATGATCTATAAAATTTACGAGGGATTGGGCTATCAGGACCGTCTGAAGAAGGTGGCAAACCAACCATAGTTTATTGAGATGTTACACGGACTTAAGCTAACATTTTATTTTCATAGAAAAATATATGCTATAACTCTCAAATCGGATAATAAAAATGGAAAAAAGAATGATCAAAGTAACTGCGGCAATATTCGTTAATGACGGAATGCTACTTATAGCCAAACGAAAACCAACTGCACGATTGCCAAATCTGTGGGAATTCCCCGGAGGCAAAGTCGAACCCGATGAAACACCGGAGGCGTGTTTAAAAAGAGAGCTAAAGGAAGAGTTTGATGTCCATGTGAATGTTGGAGAATATCTCGGTTCAAATATACATACTTATGATTTTGGTACAATAGAATTAATGGCCTATAGAGCCTCCTGGGAAACGGGTGATTTCAAATTGCTGGATCATGAAGAAATCAGATGGGTATTTACCCATGAGCTTGACAAATTTGATTTTGCACCTGCTGACAGGGCCTTTGTCGAGCAATTAATAAATGGAGCGATTGAAATTTAAACCTTGTTGAGCGATTGTGAAGAAGATATTGAGCAGATATTGGACGAAAATTTTCATGTAAAGGGCGAGACCTTTGCAAAACGCCCCCTTTTGCCCAATTCCGGCGTCAGGCTCAAATTTTAATCCTCAAAATACTCAATGTATTCCTGTGGTTAAAATTTTCGCCTTCCTTGGCCTTGAACAAAATTGGACATTTTTCAAAGGTCTCAGGGTTTTATCATGGAAAAACCGTCAAAAAAAACAAGATACATTTTTCCGATTATTTTGATATTGGTTTTTATGTTGGCACTTTTTTTATTACGTTCCGTCATAATGAAATTCTCTCTAATACAGACATCTAAAAGCCCGGCTCTAATAAAGACATATGAATCCTCAGACCTCGATGAATCTTCTTTAGCAAGAGAAATATTCAATGAAATAAATCGCAAAAGGCTTGAGCTGGGGAATAATCCTCTGGAATGGGATGAAAGGATTTACCAAGCTGCAAAGGCTCATAGTATAGATCTCCGGACACATAAAACCTTCTCACATCATAATGTTGAAGGAGCAAGTGTGACAGACCGTTTAAAAAACCAAGATCTTTTCTTCCTAGTGGCTGCCGAAAATCTTTTTATGCTTAAAGCAAGCACAGAAAATATACCTGATTTTGTTGTGGAGGGTTGGATGAATAGTCCGGGCCATAGGTGGGTGATTGTTGACAGGGATAAATTTTTTACACATGGAGCGGTTGGCGTTACTTGCGGTAACTTATCTTGTTATGTGACTTTTAATTGTGCTGATTTTATCGTCAGCAATAAATGGACATTAAAACCGAATTATTACGTTAAGGTTAACTTAAATGACGAATCTCTTGGTTTTCAAGAATCTTACCCTGTAGATATTAAAATCCAATCATCGAGTCCCGTGGACATGTATTTTTTTGATTCACTTAGTAATATGAATGCGTTTATTAAAACAGGTTCAGGCAGATCCCATGACAAAATCATGAACCAAACCAATATTTCTGATAGAAGATTAGCGCAAAAAGACGCTTACCTCTTAATCAAAAACAACTCTGATTCAATCACTGATGTAAGTTATGAACTAATTTATAATTAAAAGCAGTTGATTGGTTTTAGAAGACTTATAAATCACAAACACAGGACAGGAGATTTTTGAATAAAGATGAGCTTTTTGATTATATGTGCCATAGCATTTACGGTTTCAGGATTAACTCTTTTTTCAGGATTCGGGTTAGGGACGTTACTCATGCCCGCCTTTGCCCTGTTTTTCCCAATTGAAGTGGCTGTGGCGGCCACTGCCATAGTTCATCTGGCTAATAATATCTTTAAAGTGGGGTTAGTTGGCAAAAAAGCCGATTCCGGTTAGTATGATGGAATACAAGAATGCGGTGACTTTAAGTGAACTTTTTACCATATTAGATCTCAACAAAGACGGAGAACTTTCCAGATCGGAACTCCATGAATCAGCCCGGCGACTGGGATGGCACTGGAATGAAGCACCTGTTTTCGCAGTTTTTGATCTCCTTACAGTGCTACAACCTGTCTCCAGGGATAACTTCATAGTTTATATGACTCAAATTATTGAAGACCCCTATGGCCCCTTTGGCCAAGTGCTTCTGAATGCACCCCATTTTTTATCCTCAACCATTTCACAACCAATGATAAATTCAACCCAAAATTTAGGCGATATCCATAAAAGGAATACAAAACAGCATGGGTTAGAATCAAATGAAGAAACATGTAATAATTTAATTTTACTTCTAAAACATATAGCCAATCTTGACGTTGCCAATACCCACCAGAATTTTCTGAAACATATGAGTATCCATCCACTTAAAATTCCGGCGGATAATGCCGCCGTGCTGATCATTGACCCTCAACGATCCTTTACAAAGGGAGCTTGGATGCAATCCATAGGTTTTAACGCCGAACTTGAAGTTAAACCGATTCAGTTGGCATTCGAGAAATGTGCTCAATTTTTAAATGAAAACCACAGATTCATTGAAACCATGTTTACCAGATGCCCGTTTCCACCATGTAGCTATGATTGGGACGATGCATTCGCCGGTATAATCGACACCCGACAGCTTTATTTCATTAAGCCGGGGAACAGTGTATTATTCCCAACCACAAATGGTTTCCGCGAGTGGGTTGAAAACGTTATTGATGATGGCAAGAAAATATTAGTGATCGGAGGATGTACTTTAAACAGCTGTGTCCGAAAATCTTCGATTGAAACACAAAAATATTTCAAAAACCGTAGACTTCAAATTATTGTGGATTTAAGCTTGTCCGGAGCGCGTACAAGCAACTACATGCATTCTTCATTGTATGGTGGTTTGTCTGCGGTTGAATCTGCGATTCGTGAAATGATTGGTGCAGGAGTACGGGTAACCCAATGTGTACAGTGGATTTAAGGGTATTGACCGGTCTCCATCGCCGTAGAAATCTCGCTGCTGGAAGAGTCGTTACGCCTAACCGTTCGCATGCCTCTTAACCAGCGCTTTGTAAAATTAGGGCGGTCTCTTATGAGTCGTCATCAAAATGACCTTGATCTGAATAATTATGATCTCCGTCTGTTCCGTCGCCTCTTTCTGTTCTTTCTGGCTCTGGAGAATCATTGGCCCGGTGAAAGTTATCGCTGTATCAATAAGGACTTTGTCACCTTAGCCAAAGATGTGGTTTGGCCCCTTCTTAACCAAAAACAGTGGGCAGCCATTAAAGGGGCAAAAGCGGCGTGATCAGCGCAACGAGCAAATGAAATAATATTCATGAACATCATATTCGTAATAATTGTACTGAGTGCTTTCTTTTTTGCCGGCTGGCATCAAATTTTCTTTGTTCCCTTGAAAGGCGGCCCTTTGCCCATGGAGGTTCTCTCCAAGGCGATGATCCAATCGGCCACCGGCGCTGTGGAACTGGCCATTGGCCTGGTGGGCGTGATGGCCCTTTTCCTGGGACTAATGAAAGTGGCCGAAGCCGGCGGGTTGCTCACCATCTTAGCGCGGCTGATTCGTCCGTTGATGGTGAAGCTGTTTCCCGATGTGCCGGCCGATCATCCGGCCATGGGCGCCATGATCCTGAACCTTGTGGCCAACATGCTGGGGCTGGGCAATGCCGCTACACCGTTCGGCATCCGGGCCATGCAGGAACTTGACACGCTGAACCCTCAGCGCGGTACGGCCACCAACGCCATGGCCCTGTTTCTGGCCATCAATACCTCCAGTGTGACCCTGCTACCCACCGGTGTCATCGCCCTTCGCGCAGCGGCCGGTGCATCAGATCCGGCCGCAATTTTGCCCACCACCTTGTTTGCCACCATCGGTTCTACCACTGTTGCCGTAGTTGCAGCCAAACTGTACCAAAGAATGTCGCCGTTTACGGTTGATAACGGCGCTGTTTTACAGGAGTCGCCTTCAAAGGATGGAGAGAAAATGCCGCTGAAAGACGCTGCGCAAGGATATCCTTTGTGGGTCAGCCTTGCGGCTCTCACAGCCCTAATCGCGTTGATACCCGTTGCCGTGTGTTACGGGCGGTCCGTATCGCCCTGGATCATACCGGCACTTATGGTCGGATTTTTGGGGTTCGGTCTGGTGCGCCGCGTGCGCGTCTATGAAGTATTTGTCGAAGGCGCCAAGGACGACTTCCAGGTGGCCGTTCGCATTATTCCCTATCTAGTGGCCATACTGGTGGCTGTAGATATGCTGCGGGCAAGCGGTGTCATGGATGCCTTGGTCGGTGCGCTGGGCGGCATGACCGGGCGTTTGGGCCTGCCGGCAGAGGCCCTTCCCATGGCGTTGATGCGACCGCTTTCCGGATCCGGTGCATATGGCATCTTAGCTTCCATCATCAACGATCCGGCCATCGGTCCCGACAGTTACACCGGCTATCTGGTTTCCACGCTGCAGGGGTCCACCGAAACCACCTTTTACGTGTTGGCTGTTTATTTTGGAGCCGTACAGGTGCGTCGTATCCGCCATTCACTTGCCGCAGCGTTGACCGCCGATGCGGCCGGCGTGATCTTTGCGGTCTTGGCCTGTTCGTTTTTTCTCGGATAGAAACGGCTCTCCTGTTGTGCCCCAAAATTTTAATTTTACATTACGGCCCGGAAATTCTTTTCTCAAGGTTATACATTACTTTCCGCCAGCAGCCGTTGAATATTCAATCCGCAAATGATTTCCTTTTGTTCCTGAGAGATCTGAAGATGCATAATTTTTAGCAGCTCTCGCTGGGGATCTCCAAAAGGAAAGTCAGACCCAAAAATGATTCTGTCAATACCATATTCATTGATATAATCTGTGATTTCGCTGACAGAAGCCAACGCCGTATCCGCGTACACATTGGGCCGTGCCCACAACCCGTGCCTTTTTATGACTCCGTACCCCCCGTTTAACATGCCCATGTGAGGAATAATTACCGTAACGTCTTTGGCGATCTGCTCAATAAAACGAACCGTGTTATCAAATTCTTCCTCCAACACCACCGGCATGTTCCTGCTTCTGATCTCATCAACGGCCCGTTGGCATAGCGGACTGTCATAATGATAAACCGGTTCATCTGGATGGCGGTGCCATTTGATCCCTTTGTGTTGTGAGGTGAGCTGGTCAACAGCGAAATCATTCCAGATGAAAAAATAAGGGATAACCGTTAAATCGGTTGTCCCAATGTGAAGGAGATATTCATTGGCGGATTTCCGCCTGTTTTTCCACTGGGCGGAGTCGGTGAAATTTGGATCATACCGGTCATATATTTCCATAACCGGCGGAAACATCACCGCCTCCTGGATTCCGCTGCCCCTGATAACTGAAAAATAGTCATCATAGGATTGCGGAGGAAACTTGTCCTGAATTCCGCAATGCACATGGGCGTCAATAATCATTTGTAATCATTTCTTTTTTACTTTTTCCCGATTTACTTACGCCTTTACTAAAGGATTTATTTCAAGCCCATTTAAATATGAGGATTTCCGGAAGGCTTGAAATGCCCTTGAGTAAATAGATATCCCCATTCCAAAATAAGACCTTTGAAAAGCGTTAATCGCCGGATCAAATTCTGTCACAATCCACTTAAAAATGTCAAGGAGTGAGAAACTCGAAGACAGGGCAAACGCATTTGAATCCAAATACAGGGAGAACGCTCTACGACGGCGTGTATCTCTTTCCAACCGACTGAAACTTGTGCTTAAGCACCCGTAAGCCCGAGCCGCGCCAGAGTTATTAAGAACAATTCGTCGCTAAATTATCCCATTGATTTTTTAAGTTATAATTTCATTCGGCTCGGGCTAACGCGTGCTAAAGTCCTTCAAACAGTCAGTCAATTTCCAAGAGAAACACGCCGTCGCTACGCTGCACCGAAATCAAATGCGTTTACCCTGAACTCGAAGAAGTCTATTCGGCAGGAACACTCGGGGCGTTGTTGACTAGTTAGACCCATTGGCATCGGTGATGAAATGCTGACATATTTTAAGAGGTAAACACCGGGAGATTTTAGTGGAACCGATCTATGTTGCGGCCTTAATCAGCTTCATCGCTGGCCTTTTGGGCTATATTATCATTCGCTTTTGGATTTTACCGATCGGCAGATATTTAAAGATTAAGGGCCGGCTTGCATCTGATATTGGGGCGTTGCTGGATATGTTGCAAGCCGACCGGTCGCAGAATAATGAAAGCGCGCACATACAAGATCGAGGGGTGTCCGTGCGCCGTCACTGTTCAGACCTGGTTTCCATCTGAAAAATCTTTGGTACCAGCGAGCTTTATCGTGCTTTCGAAAACGATAACAAGCACCTTCGGGCCTTCAATACTCCTCCATTTCCCGACGAATTACTGTCTTCTCATAGGCTGCTAGTACATCCTTTTTGTTCACTGTACCAATTACTTTTATGGCATTATCCTCTGCCACCACCGGAAGTTGAGAAATTCCTCTGCGACCCATAATCTCTAAGGCGAGTTGGACGTTATCGGAAGCACGCACAGTTAAGACATCCTTGGTAGCGATATCCCTGGCAACGACTGAACGTTTTAGGGTATCCTCCTGAAGCATGGGGCGGATGTCACGAAAGGAAATGATACCGGTTAGTTCATTCCTTCCATTGACCATGTGCAGATATGAGATATTGTAGATTTTAAGGGTGTTAATGATATCCACCAGATGCATGTTTTCTGGAATAGTCATTACCTGATCGCTCATGATTTCTCGAACGCAAAGGGTGCGAAGTATATTCTGTTCCCAGCCTGCCGAGATATCTATGCCCCGGCGCAGCAGCTTAATAGTATATATGGATCCATGCTTCAATGATGTGGCAATGATCGTGCTCAGAATGCAAGAAAGCATTAAAGGCAGGATAATTCCATAGTCACCAGTCAATTCGAAGATGATAAGTATGGCGGTAATCGGTGCATTGGTAGTGCCCGCTACAAGGGCACCCATGCCCACCAGGGCATAAGCGCCCGAATTGGCAGTAAAAAGAGGAAAAAGTTCATGGATATTCCATCCGAAAAAGCCTCCGATCATGGCACCGATAAACAAGGATGGAGCAAATATTCCTCCTGAAGCACCGCTGCCGAGAGTAATAGAAGTGGCCAGTATTTTGACAAAGATCAAACTGAAGAGAAGCAGCACTGGCAATTGATTTTGCAACGACAGGTTCACAGTACCATAGCCCACACCAAAGACATGAGGCCATTTGCACAATAGACAACCGAGGAGCAAACCACCTATAGCAGGTTTGAGATAGTCTGGTATCTTCAATAAATTAAAAAGATCTTCGCACTTATACAGGCTTATAATGAACAGCAGGGCAACGAGGCCGGCAGCGATGCCCAGAACAGGGTAAAAAAGGAATTCCCATAGGGAGACCACCTTGTAGGAGGGGATGACAAAAGCCGGAAAATTACCAAAGTAGTGACGGGAGATGATAGTAGCAGTTACTGAGGAAAGCACCACTGGAGAAAAAGTAGGGAGGCCAAAATCACCCAAGAGTATCTCTATGGCGAAAAGGACTCCTGCAATTGGAGCGTTGAATGTAGCAGCGATCCCGGCAGCGGCTCCACAACCCACCATTGTTTTTTCCCGATCTCTGGGTACTCTGAGTATCCGTGCCAGGGTTGAGCCAATAGATGAGCCGATCTGAACAATAGGGCCTTCCCGACCCACAGAACCTCCTGAACCGATGGAAATGCCCGAGGCCAGGATTTTTACCATAGCCACCCTAGAGCGGATACGCCCGTCTCTGAGTGCTATTGCTTCCATGACCTCCGGCACTCCGTGCCCCTTAGCTTCGTGAGCACCAAAGTAAATGATGGGGCCCACGAGAAGGCCTCCTATAGCAGGTAAGCTCATTTTGAGGTAGGGCGACAGCGTGTAGGCAAAAGTAAGGATGTCACTAGTATTTTGATAAAAGCCGTATTGTGCAGCTTTGATGGCAAAACGAAATATCACGGCGCCATAGCCACCAAGAATGCCTATCAGGATGGCCAAGAGGGAGAGATAAACGTTTTGATTAATACGCCATCTGCTGATGACCTGTGTGATTTTCTGATAGGCTTTTATTGCAATATCAATCAATTTTCTTCACCACATTGCTTTAAGAATTACTAACTATCCCAATAGGTTCAATGATTGAAGTTGCAAATCAGAAACAAGCAAAATCAGATAGCGTGGAAAAAATCGTGAGTGAGATCAGCTGAACAAAAAATGTTTCATAATAGAAGTGGTATGAGATACAGATCAGCTATCAGAAACAGAACATCTAACAATTATAATATGATAAAGACTTTTGTATGTCAAATAAAATTCAATTCTAAGATATGAAAAGCGAACTGAACACTTTTAGCCTGTTTTTGGAGTGCATTTTCCGATAAATTCTCTATATTGTAGCTGCTCTCTTTAATTGAAAATGCTCAACCTCATGCCTTAGTGCACATATTCTTAAGCAGAATGACGTATTTAATTGGATGTTCAAAAGTTCTAAATGACTCCAAGTGTTTTTTGCTGGATTCCCGCCTTCGCGGGAATCCAGAAATCCGATGATTATGAAAATACTTCACCGTACTTATGAATCAGACTACTTAGTCGAAATGTGACATGATCTCAATTCAATTCAATTCAATCATTCAGCTCTTTTTCTCAGAGGAGAATTTAGAAAGAGAAATTAAAAACAGGGAAGAACTTAAGGGGTTCTCCGCGCCAGTTGAAATTGAGCACGCCGATCTGGAGACCATTAAGAACATCCGTATAGTTGACCGCGCCGATGGCCAGACCGCTGAACTTTTTCGTATGATTGACGGCAGCCACCTGCATTCCACGGAATGATTCTCCATAATTATAGACTCCTATCTGGAGACCGACGCCGGAACCATAGACCAGGTTTGCCAGGCTTGTTTGCCAACCTTTGAAATCGCTGCCCACAATATTTGCCAAGCCGAACTGTACCCCGCTCATGTTGCCTTTGGCGTGGTTGGCGAGACCGATGTCAAGACCCGTCACATCCTGATTAACACCATAGATCAGGTTCAAACGGAACCCCTTGACGGAGGTGTCAGCATCAAAGATCTGGACAGGATCAAACAGTGAAAGGTTGATGGGTTTCGTATCTTCGGCCAATACCGGATTGTAAAAACAGAAGATGATCAAAGCCATAGCCATTAAACCAATAGACCATTTTTTCATGATTTTTTCCTCCTTTTTACGATCACGCCACCCTGAAATAATATGAAAGGGTTCTGTTACATTAAACTTCTTTCTAATTGAACCGGCAATGCGCATATAGTTGTTTTGAACCTGAAAAAATGAAGGGGAAAATTTTTGCGATTTACGAAAGAGATTTTGTATGATATTAGTGCGATGACGTATAATGATCCGGGTACTGCAAAGTGAATCAGAAAATTTTGATTGTCAAAACAAAGATGAAAAAACAAAAAAAGGAGTATATAATGCTTTTGGGATTTAACGGAAGTCCAAAACCCGATAGTAATCTGCGAAGGATAATTGATATGATGCTAAAAGAATCCGGAAAGGATTACCGGATATATGATCTGGCACAAATGGATATCAAACCTTGTGTGGGATGTGTCAAGTGTGCCAAGAACAATCGGTGTGTCATGGAAGACGATATGTTTCCCTTGTATGATGAAATCGTGGAGTCGGATGCCATTGTTGTCGGAGCGGTCGTATATTTTAGAAAAGCCAATGGGTTTACCCATAATTTTCTTGAACGATTTTTCCCTTTGCGCCATAAAAAACCTCAGACCATGGGAAAGCCGGCTGTCTCGGTAGCTGTCGGAGGTAACGAAGCGGAAATAGTGTGCGATGAAATCAGCTATCACCTAAATAGTTATTTTAATTTTGAAATAGTGGATAAACTCTTCTACAATACCATGACCCCTCCGTGTTTTATATGCGGATTTGGAACCACCTGCAAATATGGTGGTCCGGCACGTTGGATGTCTCCTGAGGAATTTGATAATTTTAATAAGGTTACCCCTGACATGTTTCAAAAATTTGAGACAGATAATAAGATTGTAAAGAGAGTAAATGAAATAGGGAGACGACTGGGTAGTATATAACTTCTCTTGCATTGTTGATTATTAGAAACGCAGCCCCAAAATTAAGGCCGCCCAGGGCAAACGCCGTCGTGGAGCGTTCTCCATGTATTGGGATTCAAATGCGTATACCCTGAGACCTTACCCTTGATTCACCGTCAAAAAAATAAAAAACCTCGTTGCGCTTGAGCAATCAAGCAGATAGTATGATTTTGACAACAAAAACCTATCATCAACGAGGTGTAACAATTATGGCACAAGGCGTT
>Ga0114919_10002310_pt1 | contig 15428 bp, 9 predicted proteins | sample BlataG_FD_88682 | JGI IMG/M metagenome (GOLD analysis project Ga0114919, IMG submission 88682) | Deep subsurface microbial communities from Black Sea to uncover new lineages of life (NeLLi) - Black_00105 metaG | ecosystem: Environmental > Aquatic > Marine > Oceanic > Sediment | place: Atlantic... | reverse complement strand
GTGGCATCAGTCACTGCTTCCGCACCGAGGCCGGCGCCCACGGCCGGGCCACCCGCGGCCTCTATCGGGTGCACCAGTTCACCAAGGTCGAGATGTTTGCCTTCACCCATCCTGACCAGAGCGAGGCAATGCATCAGCAGCTGCTGGAGCTTGAATGTCGTCTGTTTGACGGCCTGGGCATTCCCTACCGAGTGATCGACACCGCCACGGGTGATTTGGGCGGCCCCGCCTATCGCAAGTATGACCTTGAGGCTTGGATGCCAGGCCGAGGTGAGGCTGGCGAATGGGGTGAAGTGACCAGCACGTCAAACTGCACCGACTATCAGGCCCGGCGGCTGGCGGTTCGGTTTCGCAAGTCAGGTGAGAAGGGAACGCAGTTCGTTCACACCCTCAACGGCACTGCAATCGCAATCAGCCGGGCAATCATCGCCATCCTAGAGAACCATCAGCAGGCCGACGGCACAGTGCGGGTGCCTGAGCCCCTGGTGCCCTGGATGGGGAAAGACCTGATTTGCGGCTGACGGCTACCATTTCAGGCCGAAGCGGGCCCCTTCACTCTGCCCGCCGACACCGCCCTTGAGCGGGCCAGTTCGCTTCTTGCGGGGAGTTTCGGCCGGTGGAGTGTCCTCTTCCTCACTGCCCTGATCGTCTGCTGTGTCAGCCTTGCTCAGAGCCTTCAGTGACAGTGACAACCGCTGCTCGGCGGGATCGACCGAGAGCACCCGGCACTCAATCGTTTCGCCTTCGGTCACAACATCACCGACGCTGCGAATCCGCCGGGTCGCCAGTTCCGAAACATGAATCAGGCCCTCAATGCCTGGTTCGAGTTTCACGAAGGCACCAAAGTCAGCAATGCGACTGACAGTACCACGAACGGTAGAGCCCATCGGGTACTTCGCATCGGCTCGGCTCCAGGGGCTTTCCACGAGATCGCGAATCGAAAGCCCAATTTTGCCGGTCTCTCGATCGACCTTCTTGACAACTGCTTTCACCGCCTGCCCAGGCTTCAGTATTTCATTGGGATCAGTGATCCGCTCCCACGACAGCTGACTGACGTGCACCAACCCTTCAACGCCATGGCCAATGTCGATGAAGGCTCCAAAGTCGCGGACACTGCGGACGATTCCCTCGACGGTCTCACCAGATTCGAGCGTCTCGAGCATCTTGGCTCGGGCGTCGGCAGCCTGCTTCTCGATGACGGCCCGCCGCGAGAGCACCAACCGCCGAGCCCCGGGGTTGATCTCTGTGACCAAACTCTCAAGCGTCTGGCCCACCATCTCTTCAAAGTTTTCAATCCGCCAAGGACTCACCAGGCTGGCCGGCATGAAACCCCGCAGCCCGGCCACCTCACACTCCAGGCCTCCCTTGTTGGCTGCGGTACAGCGGGCCTGAACAATCATGCCAACCTCGAGTTGTGACCAGTCCTCGACGACGACGCCCCGATTGGCCGGGGCAACCTCGTAGAGGCCGTCATCGTCGTTGCGGCCACCAACCGAAAGCTCAAGCACTGCACCGACCTCAGGCAGTTCACCTTCTTCCTCGAAGATGCCTGCCAGCTGCAGAGCCCCCTGCCGCTGATTGCCGAGGTCGATGAAAGCCGTCTCGGGGCCGATGGAAAGCACCGTGCCCTGCACCTTTGAGCCGGGTGGGATTGGCTGATCGACCAAGGCGGCCTGGTCGAGCAACGCATCGACCTCAACCCCCGCGAGGGCTGCTTCAAAATCTTCCTCAAGGTCGTCGTCGAGTCCCTGTCGCAGGTTCGGCACAGCGACCCGCTTTTGCGGCGGCAGAGCATCGGTGAAGGCGGCCGCCTTGTTGTCGCGTTCGGGCCGCCGCCTGCCCCGGCGGCGATCCTTGCCGGGAGCCGGATGGTCGGTGGCCGGTGGGGCTGCAGGTGCCTCAGTTTGCGGACCGCCCGTCAACGGTTCAGAGGACGTGGTAGCTGCTGCTGGATGTGCTGTCTTTCGATCAGCTGAAGTGATGTATGTGTAACGGGCCGACATGCCGCTGCCGCCACCACCCGTCCGTTGGGTGCCGATGGGAATGCGCCGACCCACGGGAGGTTCAGAGTCGACCGACTGATCGGGAGCGTTCGGTGCTGCTGTCGAGGCCTGCTTGACCTCGTCGTGGTTCGCCACGGCGGGAGCGGCAGTCGCTTCCCCGTCGGCCCTACCCTCGGGCGTCTCATTCATCGGCCAGAACCCCAGAAAGAAAATGCGGGAAACAGGACTTGAACCTGCACGGTATTACTACCACTAGGCCCTCAACCTAGCGCGTCTGCCAATTCCGCCATTCCCGCGGAAATCGATCTTGGCAGGAAACATTTGCACGAATGCCACTGGCCCTGCCAACCTCTGCATTGTCTGCTCTTACGGCCCTCAGTCAAGCGACCGGGTGGCTTGGTCGGGCTGCGCGTCGTGACGGGCCATCACCGGTGCCAATTGCGAAGGCGTTGCCTGCTGCATGACCCGGGCTCCTGAAACAAGGCCGCCGAAGACCGCCAGGCTCCAAGTGAGGTCACCAACCGGCATCCAGCGATAAAACGGCAATGCCGCCGTAAAGCAGGTCAGCAGGCCTTCAAGTGAATGCGGATACTGTTGTGTGAGTGCCCAATGGGCAACATTAGTCGCCACGAAAAATACCAATGATGAGGCAAGGCTGCCGCCGATTACCGCCAGCCAACCCTGCTTCCGGATGAGGCTGCCAAGCAGCACCGGCCAGGCCAACGCCGCGTAGACAACTACTGCCATTAACAGAGAGTCATACGGTGAGAGGGCCATGTTACTGAGGATCACGCTCGCGAGTGGTACGGCAGCCGCGGCCAGCCGCGACGGCATGACCGCACCCGCCGCCAGTGCGATCGCTGCCAGGGGCGTGACGTTGTAGGCGGGCTGCCAAAGCCGGCCGCAGATACCGATCCCAACGAGTACGAGCCAGATGATCGCCTGACCCTTGGGACCGAACCGGAACGCATCGTCCAATCGCTTTGCCATCAACATGCTCGTCGTTTGGGGGGGCTTGCCTGCCATTTCGATTCGTCAGCCACAGAATCAGGCCCGTGAAACGGACGTCCCGCAGCTGCTGGAACTCCCGATACACTAGCGGTTTTCAGCCAAGGGGCAAGCGAACAGCGTGCAGCCAGCCGACCGAGCCACTGCCGAAATCGCTCTGGAGAACGGATTCACCATGACTGACTCATCTGCCGGACCTGCCAGCCTGACGGTGGAGCAGCTTGCCGGTGGTATTGTCGCGGTAACAATCGACGTTCCCGGCCGTCGCCAGAACGTCATGACCGAGGCCTTTCTTGAGGAACTCGGGCGGCTGCTCGACAGCTTCGAGCGGCAGCCTCCGCAGGGCCTGCTGTTGGCGTCGGGCCGCCCCGGCTCGTTCTTGGCAGGTGCCGATATCGGCCGCCTTGACCGGCTCTGGGATTGTTCAGACACCGTCATCAGAGATCTTTGTGACCGTGGCCGGCAGCTGCTGGACCGGCTGTCGGCGGCCGCTTGGCCGAGCGTCGCCGTGATTGACGGCGACTGTGTCGGGGGCGGGCTGGAGCTGGCACTTGCCTGTGATTTTCGGGTGGCCAGCAGCAGCCCTGCCACCAGTCTGGCCGCCCCGGAAGTCAAGCTTGGCCTGCTACCCGGCTGGGGCGGCACGGTGCGGCTGCCCCGGCTGATCGGGCCCGGCCCAGCCAGTGAAATGATTGTCACCGGCGAGCCGGTGACCGGCTCCCGTGCACTCACGCTCGGCTTGGTCGATGCCTGTGTCGCTTCGAAAGCGGCCGTCCCTGCGGCGGTCCAACTGCTGGAATGGGCACGTGGCGACGGTCGTCACCTTGCAAGGCGGCAGCGGCAGGCGGCCGTTGTGTCGCTGGACGAGGCAGAGCGGGAGTTCCTCGTAGCCACCACGGCGGCGGTCATCATCAGCCGCACCGGCGGCCACTATCCGGCCCCGATGGTGGCACTTGAGACCCTGCTGCGTGGTTGTGCGGTGCCGGCGGCCGAGGCGGCGGCGATTGAGAGCGAGGCCTTTGCCCAGTTGGCCCAGACCCCGGTCGCCCGGCAGCTTGTGCGGGTTTTCCAGCTGCGTCAGCGAAACCGCCGCGACAGCGGATTCGCCAAACAGGACAACCAAGCGGGCATCGAACCGGCGGTCATGTCCGCACCAGCCGTCATTGGGGCCGGCATCATGGGGGCGGGCATCGTGGCCCGCCACCTGCGTTCTGGCTTCACCACGACGTTGGTCGACATCGATGCCGACGCCCTCGCTCGTACGGTTCCAGAGATTCTTGACGAAGCCGCCTGGGATCGGGCCCGGGGGGCCGCCGATCCCGCCCGCAGCCACACGCTCGCCGGCCGGCTGCTGCCCGCAACCAGCCTCGCTGCGGCGGCCACGGCCGACCTGGTGATTGAAAGCGTAATCGAGCGGACCGATCTGAAGCGGCGGGTACTGGCCGAGATTGAGGCGATGGTGCCGGCGGCGACCATCATCTGCACCAACACCTCGACCAACCCGATCGCCACCCTTGCCGAGCCACTGACCGACCCCAGCCGCTTTTGCGGCATGCACTTCTTCAACCCGGTCCGCCGGATGATGCTTGTTGAAGTAGTCCGGGGACCGGCCACCAGCGACGCCACCGTGGCCACTGTTGTCGCTCACGCCAAACGACTGGGGAAGTGTCCTGTGGTGGTGCGGGACAGCCCCGGCTTCCTCGTGAATCGCGTCCTCTCACCCTACCTTCATGAGGCCGTGGAACTCTTGCGAGAGGGGGTCGACCCGGCTCGGATTGACAGGCTCTCCCGTCGCTTCGGCATGCCGTTGGGGCCGCTTGAGCTCTACGACATGGTCGGGCTCGACACGGCCTTTTACGCCGGCATGGTGATGGCCTCGGCCTTCGGCGACCGTATTGACGCCTCGCCCCTGATCCCAGCCTTCGTCAAGGCCGGCCGGCTGGGCCGGAAAACTGGCCGCGGGTTCTATCGCTATCGTGGCGTGGGGCCCGATGCCCGACTTGAGACGGTGGACGACGCACTGGCACAAACACTCGAGCCCTACCGACTGCCCGACCGGTCGGCCACCGACGCGGAACTCACCGACCGGCTGTTTCTGCCGATGCTGCTGGAGGGGCTTCGGCTTCTTGAGGAGGGAGTCGTCCGCGATGGCTGCGACATCGATCTGGCCGTGATCTATGCCCTCGGCTTCCCCGCCTTCCGCGGCGGTCTGTTGGCCTGGGGTGACAGCCTGGGGGCGGCTGAGATCCTCCGGCGGCTCGAGCGATTTGCCGACCTTGGGCCGCGGATGGCCCCACCGGCAAGCCTCTGCGATCGTGCCCGCTCGGGCCGTTCGCTGGCCCAGCCAGCCTGACGTCGTCGACCGGCCGGTACAATGTGGCGGGTGGAGGCAGCATGAGCCCGCCGCTTCTCCCGCCGCTTCACGCCAGGAGCCGAACTCGTGGCAGCACCCGCAGATGATCGGCAACCGTTGACGCTTGAGACGCTGTTCGCTGCCGCTGCCGCTGCCGGCACCGCTGCTGACGCGGAGGTGGCAATCGGCATGGCTCGGCTGCTGCTTCACCGGTCTCATGAGTTGCAAACGCCGCAAGAGCGTCGCCAGCAGGCTGAACTCAGCCGAATGGTCAACCATCCCGACGACAAGGCCACCCTGGTGGAGATGACCGACCAGGCCTTTCGCACGAATATCGATCGTCGCGTCGCGGACCAGCTGACCCACATCCTTGATGTCCAGGGGGTTCCCCGCTTCTTCAGCGGACTCGATCGCACGATGTTGCGGGGGTTTCAGAGTTTCGGGGGCTACCTGCCGGGGGTGGCGGTGCCGCTGGTCAAAGAAAAAATGCGGCGGGAAACGGCCAACGTCATCCTGCCCGCCGAGCCCGACCTGCTGGCACCGCACCTGCGGGAGCGGCAGGCCGAGGGCCTGCGGATGAACGTCAACTTTCTGGGGGAAGCTCTCATTGGCGAGGAAGAGGCCCGGCGGCGGCTCGCTCGCTACCTGGCCGCCCTGCAGCAGCCGGAGATTGAGTGCCTGTCGGTCAAGATCTCGACGATTTTCTCCCAACTCTCGCCGATTGCGCGGCGGCACACCGTTGCCGTGCTGGCCGATCGCTTGGAGTTGCTCTTTCGGGCGGCTGCCCGCGAATCGTTCACCTGTGCCGACGGCATCCAGACCGGGAAGTTTGTCTATCTGGACATGGAAGAGTACCGCGACATGTATCTCACCCGAGATGCACTCATCGCCGCCCTCGACCGCCCCGGACTGGAGACGGTTCGGGCTGGCATCGCCCTGCAGGCCTACATCCCCGACTCCTTTCCCGTGCTCTGCGAATTGGCTGCCTGGTCGCGGCAGCGGGTGGCTGCAGCCCGAGACCGGGGGCAGGATTGCGAGCCGCTCACGGTGCGAATCGTCAAGGGCGCGAATCTGGAAATGGAACGGGTCGAGGCCTCCATCATGGGCTGGCCGCAGGCCCCCTACCACACCAAGCAGGAAACCGACGCCAACTTCAAACGGATGGTTCGCGAAGCCCTGCGGGACGAGAACGCTGCCGGCCTGCGGATTGGCATCGCCTCGCACAACCTTTTTGATGTCGCCTTGGCGATGCTATGGGCCGATCGCTGTGGTGGCCTCGGTAGCTCCCGGGTGCAATTCGAGATGCTCGAAGGCATGGCCAACCATCAACGCCGGGCGATCGTCGAGTGCATCCACGGACTCCTGCTGTATGCCCCGGCCTGCTCTCAGAAAGATTTTATTCATGCCGTTGGCTATCTAATTCGGCGGCTCGACGAAAATACCGGCGCAGAGAACTTCCTGCGGCATTCCTTTCAACTCGATCCTGAGGGCAGGGAATTTGCATCGCTGGCCGCTGGATTCAGGCAATCGGTGGAGGCGATCGAAACCGTCGCAGCAACGCCGCGACGAACGCAGGATCGTCGCCGTCCGCCCCCACAGCCCCCTGTCGCTGCCCACTGGAGCGACTACGTCAACGAACCCGATACCGACTGGTCGCTGCCGCACAACGCCGAATGGGCCGAAGAGATAGTGGTCTGCTGGAAGCCGCGGTGCGATGCCGCAGCGACAACGCTGCCCCTGGTAATTGCTGGAGAAGAAGTTGACGGCGACCGCCCCGTCCGGTCCTCGCACGATCCCTCCCGGCCAGGCACCGTCGTCTGCCGGTACCGCGAGGCCCACGCGGCTGACATTGAGCGGGCCGTGGCCTGTGCTCGGCGGGACCCTGCTGGCTGGCGTTCACGGCCGCCCGCAGAACGCCACGCCATCCTGCGGGCCGCGGCGCAGTTGATGCGTGAGCGACGGGGCGACCTGATCGGGGCGGCGGTCGCCGATGGTGGCAAAACCGTTGCCGAAGCCGATCCTGAGGTGAGCGAGGCGATCGACTTCACCGAGTTTTATCCGCTGACTGTCGCCGAGCTTGCCCAATGCGAGCAGTTCGAGATTGCGGGTCGTGGCGTCGTGGTGGTGGTCAGCCCCTGGAATTTTCCGCTTGCCATTCCCTGCGGTGGCGTGGCCGCTGCGCTGGCGGCCGGCAACACGGTAATCCTCAAGCCGGCGAGTGACACGGTCTTGCCCGCGTCGTTAATCTGCCAATGTCTCTGGGATGCGGGGGTGCCACCTGAAGCCTTGCAGCTTGTTCCCTGCCGGGGGACGGGCGCCGGCCAGCAGCTGGTCAGCCACGACGATGTCGACCTGGTCATCCTGACTGGCGGCACTGAAACCGCTCGACGGATGCTCCAGGCCAAGCCCAGACTCCAGCTAATGGCCGAAACGGGTGGGAAGAACGCCACCATCATCACGGCTTTGGCCGATCGCGAACTGGCCATCAAGCATGTCCTGCACAGCGCCTTTGGCCACGCCGGTCAGAAATGCAGTGCAACCTCGCTGCTACTGCTGGAAGAAGAGGTCTATGAGGACCCCGAGTTTCGCCGTCTTCTTATCGATGCTGTCCAGAGCCTTCCGGTTGGCTCGGCCTGGGAGCTTTCCACCCGGGTTGGCCCGCTCATCCGCCCCCCCGAGGGCCCGCTTCTCCGCGGCCTCAAAGAACTTGAGCATGGAGAAGAATGGCTCGTGATGAGCGAGCAGGTTGGTGAGAATCCCTGCCTCTATCGCCCCAGCGTCAAGTGGGGTGTCACCCCGGAAAGCTTCACGCACACGACAGAGTTGTTTGGACCGGTCCTGGGCGTGATGAAGTTCAAGCGGCTGGAGGAGGCGGTCGAACTTGTCAATCGCACTGGATACGGCCTGACCAGTGGCCTTGAATCACTCGATGACCGTGAGCAGAGGCTCTGGGCGGAGGCCATTCGGGCCGGGAACTTGTATATCAATCGCTCGACCACCGGCGCCATCGTGCTGCGGCAACCGTTCGGCGGAATGGGCAAAAGTGCTTGGGGGCCGGGCGTCAAAGCCGGTGGGCCCAACTATGTGGTTCCTTTGCTGCGGATCAGGGAACGTCACGCTCAAGCACCGTCCGTCGCTCGGCCACCAAACCCAGCGGCTGGATTCCTGGCCGGTTTTGTCCAGCGACTGGAGGCCGAAGCCGAAACAGCGGCCCGTCTGCGGCCGTTCTGCCGTGAAGACTGGCCGGGCGTTTGCGGCCGGCTGCGGGCCGCCGCCCACGAGTTCACCACCTGGGCCGAGGCCGAGTATGCCACCCAACACGATGCGGTGCTGGTGGTGGGCCAGGACAATCTTCGCCGCTATCGCCCCGTGGACCACCTGCGGCTTCGGCTGACCGCCGACTGCCTCATTGATGACATCCTGGTTGCCGTATTCGCTGCCGTTGCGGTCGGCTGCCGCCCGGTGCTCTCCATTGGCCCAAACTGTCCCGCCGGATTGGTCGGTGTGCTCGAAGCCCTCACTCATGGCTGGGCCGGAAGGATCGAGCTTGTCGAGGAAGACAGTGCTGCCTTGGCTGATGAGATTCGCCGGGGCTTCGTCGACCGGATCCGCGGGCCGGAGGGCTTTCAGGCCGAGACTGCCGTGCTCCAGGCCTGCCGGGAGGCATTTGTTCCCGTCATCGACCAGCCGATTGTGGCCAGTGGCCGGATTGAACCCTTGTGGTATCTCTGGGAGCAGAGCCTTTCCGTCGATTACCACCGGTACGGCAATCTTGGTCGCCGGGCAGGAGAGATACGTCGGCCTGTCGCGCAAACGCGATAGAAAAATCTCGTGTGTCTCATTCTGCGAGTGAGCTGAGGAACACACTGGGAATGTTTGCCCCAGCGGCCTCTGCGGCTCATGGAAACGGTTATTTCAGTCCGGCCGGTGGCCTGAATGCGCAGTAAGCTTCCATTACCGCACATGAGGCCGCCCGGCCAGTGGTCAACCCGATGTTCCGCGCCTATCAAATATCGGGAACCCGCAGTACTCGTCTCGCCGCGGGGGATGTTCACACACTCACCAGTCAAAGGTGCAGCAATGATAGAAGGCTTGGCGGTGTTGGGCGCAGCGATGCCCGACCTCTCGGTTTTTCAATACAACGCGGTCGACAACATCTTTTCGATGACGGTCGCGACGATGGGGGCGGCAGCCCTTTTTCTGTTTATGGCGCGGTCGCAGGTCGACGCTGAATACCGCCCGGCTTTGATGGTGTCGGGGCTGGTGGTTTCGATTGCCTGTTACCATTACTTCATGATTCGGCACAGCTGGAATGATGCCTACACCCTCGCCGAGGGCGGAGCGGGCTATATCGGCACCGGTGCTGCTTTCAACGACTTTTACCGCTATGCCGACTGGATTCTGACCGTGCCGCTGCTGATGGTCGAGCTGGTGGCAGTCCTCCGGTTGCCGTCCGCGAAGGCAACGAGCCTGCTGACCCGTCTGGTAATTGCTGCGGCGGCAATGATTGCCCTCGGTTACCCCGGCGAAGTCATCGCCGACCCGAGCCGGTGGACGGAGCGGGTTGTCTGGGGCGGCCTGTCCTCGATTCCGTTCTTTTACATTCTCTATGTGCTGTGGGTGGAGCTCACCAAATCGCTCGACAGCCAGCCGCCAGCGGCCCGCAAACTCATTGAGGTCTGCCGGCTGGTCCTGCTGATCACCTGGGCGGTCTATCCGATTGCCTATGCCTTGGGCGGCACGCCGGAGGCGTTGACAGCCAAGGCTGGCGGTGACGTTGGGGCCGGCGGTGTCGTCGGCCTGCAGATTGGCTATGCCATCGCCGACATGACTGCCAAGGCAGGCTTCGGTGTGCTGATCTACTTCATTGCCCGGGCCAAGAGCACCGGGTCGGGTGAGGCTGCTGTGGCTGCTGCCTGATCGCAGGAGTCACTGATTGGAGGAAACAAAATGCACGCGGCCTCGTTAGTCATGCTCAGTTGGGCAATGATTGGGGCCGCGTGCGTTGTTTCCCCGGCTGGCACGGGCTTGATCGCCGGTCTGCTGGCAGTCTTGGTGGCGGTGATTGGCCTCCCGCACGGGGCGGCCGATCACCGCTTTGCCCAACCCCGGCTTGAGCCCATCTTCGGTCCGGCCTGGTCGGGCGTTTTTCTCGGCGGCTACCTGCTGATCGCGGCCACCGTTGTCTGCGGCTGGTTGGTGGCACCGGCCACGACGATCGTGGCATTCTTCCTGGCCTCAGCCTGGCACTTCGGGCTGGAGGAACCACGGTTTGCAATTGGCCCGCGGGGCCTGCGGCCGGTGTTTCGGTTTGCCCGGGGTGGCCTAGTGATCTGGGCACCCGCTGCTTTTCAGCCCGACGAGGTTTTCCGCATTCTGTCGATCGCAGCACCACCTGCTTTCGCCGCGGACATTCAACAGGCCGTCGCCGTAGTGGCGACCTGTGCGTGGCCGCTGCTCGCGGTCGCAGCTGTTGGCTGGGGCTGGCAGTGCTGGAGGGCTTGTTCAGCGACCGGCCGGATCCGGCGGGTGTTGCTGATCGATAACTGCCTGACCGCCTCGCTGGCGGTATTGTTTGCCACCGCGAGTCCCTTGGTCAGCTTTTTGGTCTATTTCTGCGGCTGGCACTCGGTTCGTGGCTTGAAACGGCTGCGGCGCGAACTGGGTGAGAGCTGGCTGCAGTTGGCAGTCAGCCTGGCACCCATGACGCTTGCCGCAATCGGCCTGATCGCAGCGGCCGCCTGTGTCGTGTTGCAAGCGACCACCGTCAGTGACACGCTCATCCGCGTCACGTTTGTGGGGCTCAGTGCGGTGGCAGTGCCACACATGCTGTTGCACGGGGCCGGCCAATTCAATGGGCCGTTTGAGCATCTACGAACAGCGGCCCTGCAGCCGGGGAGTTCCGCATGACCATCGCCCGAGCGTTCGACTATGTGATTGTCGGTGGCGGGCTGCAGGGCTGCCTGCTGGCTCATGCAATCGCCCATCACCGGCCGGCGGCCCGTGTGCTGCTTGTGGAACAGGCGGACGAACTCTGCGGCAATCACACCTGGTCATTTCACGCCTCGGACATCCCGCCGCAGACGCGGGCCTGGTTTGATCCGCTGGTCACCAAAACCTGGCCGGGATATCTCGTGAAGTTTCCGGGGCTGTCACGGCGGGTCGGCATTCCCTACGAGACGATTGCAGCGGATAGCCTGCGGGACGCGACCATCCGGCTGGCGGGCGGCGCGAACCGGCCGGCCGGCCGCCCGTCGCTGGAGATTCTGTGTGGTGAGCCGTGTGAGATTGTCTCTCCGACCAGCGTGAAGCTTGGCAAAAACCGTCCGCTCGACGGTTCAGCCGTGATCGACTGCCGGGGCCGCGCGGCAACGGCAGCGGCTCCGACTGGTGTTGGGTACCAGTCGTTCATCGGGCATGAGTACGAAACCAGTCGCCGGTGGCCCGTGGCAGAGCCGACACTGATGGATGTCCGCACCGATCAGGCCTGCGGCTTTGAGTTTCTCTACGAACTTCCCTTCGGTCCGCACCGGGTTCTGCTGGAGTACACCCGCTTCAGCGAAGAACCGGCCTGCTCTGCTGACCGGGCCGAGCGGCTTATTTCGACGAGGCTCGCCGAGGCTGGTGTCGATGCTGCCACACGGGTTCGAACTGAGCGTGGCTGCCTGCCGATGCCCTACGCAGCCGCCGGTGGGGCAGCGCGGATGTCGGTTGCCGGCGGGTATGCAGGGGGGTGGTATCACGCGGCAACAGGCTATTCGATGCCGCTGGCGGTTCGGTTTGCCGACCTTGTTGCCCAGGCAGCCCCCGAACGCATCGCGGCCGAACTTGCGGCCGTTGCTTCACAGGATTCCCTGCGGCGGGGGTTTGCCCGCTTCCTCAACCGGCTGCTGTTCTGCCTGGTCAAGCCGGCAGACCGCTGGAAGATCTTCCGCCGGTTCTACCGGGTGCTGTCCGAGGAACGCATCGCCCGTTTCTACGCCCATCAATTCAACCTGGCCGATGCGGCTCGGATTGTCATCGGTCGACCCCCGACCGGGTTGGCGCCGATTCGTTTCGCCAAGTCGTTCTTTCCGCGAACAGGCCCGGGGCTGACATGATTACGAACCCTCTCGGTTTTGCCGGGGCGTCACACCAGACGGCTCAGACACGACACGGCTGGTCAAAGGCACTGCAACTTGCGCCCGACCTTTACCCTGGCGTTGGCGGCAAGCGGTTTCGGGCGACGCTGCTCCAGCGGGCGTACGAGTTTGCCGGGGGTGCCGGCCAGCCTCCGACAATGGTCAGCGATGCGGTTGAACTGCTGCATACGGGCTCGCTTGTCATCGATGACTTCGAAGACGATTCCCTGACGCGGCGGCAGCAGCCAGCCCTGCACCGGGTGATCGGGCCGGCTCGGGCGGTCAACGCGGGCAACTGGATGTACTTCCGGGCATTGGAGCTTGCCATCGCTGCCGATGACGATCCCAGCCGCTCGGTGGGCCTGCTGCAGAAGTTCATCGAGGTGGCTAGGCAGTGTCACGAGGGGCAGGCACTCGACTTGTCGACGCGGGTGGATGAAGTGACACCGCGGCAGGCGCGGGCCACGGCACTGGCAATCTCGCGGTGGAAAACCGGACGCCTCGTGTCGCTTGCTGCCTGGTGCGGCGGACATGCCGCCGGTGGGAACCCAGCGACCCTTCGGGCCGTCGCTGCGTTCGGCTGCCACGTCGGTATCTGCCTGCAGATGAAAAACGACCTTGATGAACTCAGTGCGTTCATCAAGGGGGCCGAACGGTGCGACGACTTGCGGAACCGACGAGTAACCTGGCCCTGGGCCTGGGCTGCCGCAGACCTTTCCGCTGCGGGGTTTGTCTCGCTCCAGCGGTGGCTGGGGCAGCCAGACCAGCCACCGACTGCCCTGCGGGGGCTGGCTCAGGAACTGCTCGATGTGACGCAGGCTCGGGCGACAGAGGCGATTAATGGCCGGCTCGACCGAGCCACCGAACGCCTGGCACTGGCAACGCACGGCAGCCCCCGCGTCCGCCTGCTGGCGGAAGTGACCGAGGCACTGCGGATTACCGCGGCACCGGTTGCGGTGGAGGCTGGCCAATGAGCCTGGCCGTCGTTGAGGGGACCACCGCCGCCGGCTCAGTGGCCAGCCCGCGACGGCGGGCCGCGGTGATTGGTAGTGGCTTTGGCGGTCTGGCCGCAGCCATCCGGCTGCAGTCGCTGGGCTTTGAGACGGTCTGCTACGAGGCCCACGACAAGCCGGGTGGGCGGGCCTATGTCTACGAGGAGCAGGGGTACATCTTTGACGCTGGGCCGACGGTGATCACCGCGCCGCACTGCCTAGAAGAACTGTTTGAACTTTCGGGTCGGCGGATGGCTGACTACGTCCGGCTGTTGCCAATCACGCCGCTCTACCGGCTGCAATGGACCGATGGCGTGTCGTTCGACTACGTCGCCGACGAGGCGGGACTGATCGAGCAGGTGCGGCGAGTCAGCCCCGGCGACGTGGACGGCTACCGGCGGTTCGCCGACTATGCCCGCCAGGTCTTTCAGAAAGGTTACGAAGAGCTGGGGGCCGTTCCGTTCCTGCGGTTTACCGACATGCTCAGGGCCGCTCCGCACCTTGCCCGTCTGCGGGCTGATCGAAGCGTTTATGGCACGGTGTCCCGGTTCGTGAAGGACGAACACCTGCGGCAGGCCTTCAGCTTTCATCCTCTGCTGGTGGGTGGCAACCCGCTGGAGACAAGCAGTATTTACACCTTGATTCACTGGATTGAGCGGCAGTGGGGAGTGTTTTTTCCAGAGGGGGGCACCGGAGCTCTGGTTCGCGGGCTGGTGCGGCTCTTTGAGGAACTCGGGGGCAGGCTGCTGCTCAATGCCCCGGTCGAGCGTGTTGCTGTGCAGACCAGCGACGGTGCCGTGAAGCATGTGGTGCAAGCGACAGGAACACCACCTGCGGCCTTCGACTTGGTGGTCTCCAATGCTGATGTCCACCACACTTACGCGACCCTCTACCGTGGTGTTGCGGGGGCCGAACGGCGGCAGCAGCGGCTTGAGCGGATGGCCTGGTCGATGTCGTTGTTCGTGCTGTACTTCGGCACGAACCGGCGATACTCCGACCTTGCGCACCATACGATTCTGTTTGGGCCGCGGTTCAAGGGACTGCTGCGGGATATCTTCCGGGGCCGGCAGCTGCCGGAGGACTTCAGCCTGTATCTGCACGCGCCGACTGTTACCGACCCGGGCATGGCACCGGCAGGAGGCGAGTCGTTCTACGTGCTGAGCCCCGTGCCACACCTCGGGAATGCGGCCATCGACTGGGACGCCCGGGCCCCTGCGTACGGCGATGCGATTCTCGCAGCGCTTGAGCGGCATCTCCCGGGCCTGCGGGAGTCGATCGTCACCCGTCGCCACTTCACCCCAGCGGATTTCGCCAAGAAGTTTGGGGCCTATCACGGGTCGGCGTTTTCGGTTGCCCCCCAACTCACGCAGAGCGCGTACTTCCGCCCCCATAACCGCGACCCAGATATCCCCGGGCTCTATATTGCCGGGGCAGGAACCCACCCTGGTGCCGGAGTGCCGGGCGTCGTCAACTCTGCCAAGGCGACCTGCGACACGATCGCGGCGGACTTCCATGTCGTTTCCGGTTAGCACCAGCAGGGCAACCGCCGATGCTGCGGCCGGTGCGTCGATCCGGCGGCACAGCCGGTCGTTCTCATTTGCCAGCCGGCTGTTGCCCGCTGCAAAAAGGGGCGATGTCGAGCGGCTCTATGCCTGGTGCCGCTGGTGCGATGACGGGGTCGACACCGCTCCTTCGACCGCAGCCGCGGCTGCGTTTGTCGAGCGGGCCACAGATGACCTGCAATTGATTGCGGCTGGCCGCGATCCAGCTGCGACCGAAAGCCGGTGGCTGGCCCAACTGGTTCACAGGCATGAGCTGTCGCTCGCCGCAGCTGCGGCGTTGCTCGAGGGCATGCAGTCCGACCTCACGCCGGCCGCTGACTTTGATGAGGACGACCTGTTGCAGTACTGCTTCCAGGTTGCCGGAGCGGTGGGCGTGCTGATGTGTCCCG
>Ga0114919_10002309_pt1 | contig 15430 bp, 16 predicted proteins | sample BlataG_FD_88682 | JGI IMG/M metagenome (GOLD analysis project Ga0114919, IMG submission 88682) | Deep subsurface microbial communities from Black Sea to uncover new lineages of life (NeLLi) - Black_00105 metaG | ecosystem: Environmental > Aquatic > Marine > Oceanic > Sediment | place: Atlantic... | reverse complement strand
ATTATAAGCAGGGACAATAATACTGGCCTCATATTTCATAAAACTCCTTCCTTCTTTTTTCCAGTTTTATTTAAGAGAGACATATAGATTTCCCAGTACTGGTTCATTACACCACCTATAGAATAATTACTCATTACTCTTTTAAGGCCGTTCTCTCCCATTTCATGACTTAATCTTGGATTGTTCCTTAAAGTATCTATTGTGTTCATAAGAGAGGGGATATTTCCTGACTCAAATAAAACTCCTACATTAGGATCTCTGATAATTTCTTCAATCCCTCCAACATTTGCCCCAATAACAGGCACTTGACAAGCCATTGCTTCTAAAAGAGACAAAGGGTTTCCTTCGTGCCCAGAAGGCAATAAAAAAACATCCATAGCATTATATACGTCATTCACCTCTCGAACATCTAATCTTCCGGTAAATCTAAAGTGATCTGAAGCCCCTATTTTCTCAACTCTTTCTTCAAGAATAGCCCTGTCTCTACCATCTCCACACATCAAAAAATAAATATTAGTTAAAATTCCTCCTTGAGCAAGATGTTCTGCCAAATAGCCAAAATTATAAACCTGTTTAATAGGGGTAAAATTAGAAACATGTCCTATAACAAAAGCCCTTTTAGGAATTCCTAATCTCTCTCTTAAATTTGTGGATTTTTTGTAAAAAACATCTGTTTCAACAAAATTAGGGATATATGTGGATTCTTTTGTTATTCCTAAATTTTCTTCTGCTATTTTTTGCAAATCTCTAGAAACAAAAGTCAGTGCATCTGCCTGGTTAAGAGCAAGTTGTAATATAGGATTAACATCAATCTTAAATCCATTTGTATGAATATCACTTCCATGACCAGTCACAACATAAGGCAAATCCATTCCTTCCATTTTTAACTGTTCTCTGGCTGCATATGCAACAAGAGCATGAGGTATAGCATAATTAGCATGAACCAAATCTAACCCAATCTTTTTATGAACTTCACAAAGTCTTGAGGCAAGAGTCCAAACATAGGGTTCATTTTTCATACAAGGATAATCTACTTTTCTAACCCTATGAAGCTGGATTCCTAAGTTCTCCATCTCAGAGGGATTATCATCTGTATCATAACCAATAAAGTGAACTTCATGTCCTTTTTTAGCCAAATGTCTAGCAAGTCTTGAAGTGATTATCCCACTTCCTCCTAAATGAGGATAATAAAAGGACAAAAAACCTATTTTCAAATGCTTATTTTCATTATTCATTTTATAGTATTTTTTTGGTTTATTTATAAATCCTTTGTTTTTATTATAAAATAACAAAAGTTAAGATTAAAAAACGCTATTCTTTATATAATTTTCTGTGGTTCTTGGAAGATATTAAAGAATTATTTAGCTCACTTAACTCTTCTCATCAGATCAAAAAAAGATTTTTTCTCAAATAAAACAATCTTTTTTTCCTTTAAATCAATGTGAATCTTAAGCAAGCCAAGCATACTTATAAAAACAGTACAGACAAGGAAATTTTTTCCCTTAATATTCTGTAAGGAAAAAATTATTTTCCGGAGTTTATTCCTTATATCTTGTTTTTCCATTTCATTAACAATCATTTCTTCTACTTCTTCAAAATTAAAATTAAAATCAGGTTTAATTTTCAATGGAATTTTTTTTGTTACTGTTTCAACAGGAATTTTCTTAATGGCTTTTTCAAGCCTGAAGCTGAACATTTTCTTGGTGTCAGGGATATAAAAGTCAACATGTCTTTGATTATCTTTTCCTTCTTTGTCTATTGTAAAAAACCCAGAGCACATATATGTTTTTGGATTTTCCTTCATAAAATTCTTAAAAACATCTGAAGAATATAATTTCTCTAGATAAAATTGAAGGTTCATTTTAATAAAACTTATCTAAAACAGATTTATTTAATTGCTTGAAAGCATCACATTCTTGCTTTAAATGATAAGAAAATTTTATTTTGAATCCAATGTTTTCAACATTTTTCCCAATTTCTTGAACAGCCTTTATGGCTGGGACAAAATCTCCATCTGTTGAAACTAAAATAGCAGTATCATAAGCATTGTTATAAGCTAATTTCACCATGTCAACAGCAAGATGAATGTCATCTTCTTTAACCTGATAATCTATTTTTCCATCAATCTTAACTTTTTGCATTCTACACAGAATAAGCTTAAAATTTGAAATCTTTTTCAATTTTTCAAAGAATTTTTGTTGTTTCCTATAGATTATTTCATCTTTTTTCCTATCTAACGGAGCAGTATAATAATAAACCCTTATCTTTTTCCTTCCTGAAACAAGATACTCAGAAAATCTATCAAAATCAAATTTCATAAGAGTCTTAGATGACCCATACATTTCTTTAAGAATATGATAAAAATTACTCCCGTCAATAAAAATAGCTATTCTATCATCCATTACCAAAATAAATTTAAAGAATTAATAAAGTTAACTATGAAACCCAGAGTTGCCGAAGCAATTCTGGGGGGTATATAATTATAATTATATTCAAGAGTTTTTAAGGTTTACTATTTTTTCTCTTCAATCTCTTTTTTCAAATTTTTTATAAAACTATTTATTTTGACATTAAATTTAACTTTGCTTTTATGACGTATAGCTAAAGTTTTGTTCTTCTGCTCTTTGTCACCTATTAAAACCACAAATGGAACCTTGGAAACTTCAGCATTCCTGATTCTTCCATTCACAGGAGCTTCTTCAATATCTAATTCAGACCTAATACCTTCTTTAATTAACTGGAAATGTATCTTCTCTGCAGTCTTCTTGTTTCTTTCTGTAAGACTCAAAATCCTTACTTGGACAGGAGATAACCAAAGAGGAAGATTTCCCTGCTTTGCTTCTAGAAGAAATGCTATGGTTCTTTCTGTCGCGCCCATCGAAGACCTGTGAATAATCATCGGACGCTTTTTCTTGTTATCTTTATCCAAATAGGTCATGTCATATCTCTCTGAAGAGCAAAATCTACCTGAATAGTAAAGAGAGTATCTTCTTTTCCAAAGACATCTTTATATTGTAAATCCAGCTTAGGCCCGTAAAAAGCAGCTTCCCCTTTTACTTCTACATATTTTAACTTTATTTTGTTCAGTATTTTTTTCATCATTTTCTGAGATTCTTCCCAGGCTTTTGGATTCTGAATATATTTTTCCTTGTCTTTTGGGTCCCACCTAGAAAATTTATACCAGATGTGCTTCTCTATTCCAAGAGTCTTCATCACATATTTTACCAAGTCCAGAACCTGAATAAATTCTTCTTCAACCTGGTCAGGCCTGCAGATAATATGTGCATCTGCAAGATTGAATTGTCTCACCCTCATAAGACCCCTTAGTTCTCCGCTCTTTTCATTCCTAAACAAGGTAGCAATTTCTGCATATTTTATCGGAAGCTCTTTATAACTTCTTGGTTTCCTCTTATACAAAATGAACTGGAAAGGACACGTCATAGGTCTTAGTGCAAATTTCTTTCCTCTCACATCCATAACAAACATAGAATCCCTATAATGTTGCCAGTGTCCTGATACTTTATAAAGATCAGAAGACGCCATGACAGGAGTAGATGTATAAAGATATCCTCTTCTAAGCTCTTCATCTGTTATGAATCTCTCTAGTTCCCTCTTTATCACAGTTCCTTTAGGAGTAAGCAAAGGCAGACCACTTCCAACAATATCACTCACTATGTATAAATCAAGATCCCTACCCAATTCTACATTACTCTTTAATCCTTTCGGGGGTTTTTGTGTAGACATCCTAACTTTTTCCATCTTTCTGAGAAGATTTTTATGATCAATCTTTTCACTTTCCTCTGTTGGGATTTTCATGTCAAGAAAAAGAGAAAGGAGTTTTTAAAATTATTGAGCAATTATTTTATTCAATTTTCCAATATTCATTTAAGCAATCATAAATCCCTTTATTTAACTCTGTTTTTAATGTGAATTCTATTTTTTGTTCTGGTACATTAATTACATATTGTATTATACTTTTTCTAGTTTGAGAAAATCTATAATCATCTGTTAAAATTCCAAGTATGGTTGTACCTTCAGTAATCATATCAAGACTACCTTTTTCCTTTTGTATATCTTCTAAAAAACTTAGTCTTGGTTTTAGTATATAATGTGGCATAAAGAATAATATTAATGACAAATTTAAAAAGATTATTATAATGGATTTATTTGATAGAAATGGATATTTTATTTTTATCTTCTGGATAAATGATAACTTCTGTTTCTTTTTTTAAATTCATGAATTTCGCCAGTTCCTTCGGGATTCTTATTATAAGAGAGTTTCCAGAATAACTTATCTTGGTTTCTCTTGATAAGCCAAAAAGCTTGAGTTTTTTCTCTTTTCCTTGAATTTTTTTTGAAGTTTCTTCATCAAACCATTGTTCTCCACAAGAGTTACAGACCAAAGCAGGAAATTTCCCGATACTTTTTCCATATATTTTATAATCAACTATTTTTTTATTTAATTTTCCATCACATAAAATACATTTATTGATCATTTTATTTTCTTATCATAACAGTTATTACATAATATTTATTTTCTGATTTTTTAAATACGACCCTTATATGTCTATAATCAGAGACAATCTTTTTTTCTTTTTCGTCCTGAATAAATTTTGTTCCTTTTTGGATTGTTTCTTTGATTTCATTAACACTTATCCCTCTTTCTCTTGCCTGATCCAAGGCATGTTTAGTAATGAAAAGCTCCATGTAAGTTCCTTCACTTACAAAGAAGTGATTATAAGTATTTAAATATTAGTGTTTATCCTTACCAGGATTTTCATGTCAGAAAGAATGAAATTAGGTTTAAAAATTCTTTTACTTTTTCCATATTTTATTAAAAAATTCTTTGTACATCTCAGATATTTGCTTGGATTTTATAAGATAACCCACAGGCTTTTCTTCCCAAGAGAAGAAAGCAATTCTATCTCTGCAAACACTTATATTAGAAGGAATTGGAAAATTAACATATTTCATTTTTAGAATTTTTCTCTTTATAAATAATTTTTTTAAATCTTTTGGGGCTAAACCATTCACAATTAACCCTTTTGCTTTTCTCTTAGCATCATACATTTCAAAAAATTCCTGTATTTCCTTATTCATTTCTTTTACATTTACAGCGAAAAATAAGTATTTATCTCTTCTTTTTGTATTTTCTATAAGAAGATTAAGCATAGATATAATACCTTTTGTTCCTTCAAATATTTCTGCATCTTGTTTCTCCTTAGATTTTTTATGTTGTTCTTCTAATTGAGGCAAAATTTTCAAGAAATCTTTCTTTTTATCTTCAATAAAACTAGCTATTTGTTTTGGAGGAACAGCCTGGTAAAACTTAATCTTTCCTTTCTTAATATAAGCTACTAATCCCTTTTCAATAAGTGTATTAATCGAATTATGAACTGCTGAACTCGCCATCCCTGATTTTTCTATAATATTTCCTACTTTAGTTTCTCCAAGCTTTAAAAGAGAAAGATAAACAGAAATTTCTCCCTTACTTAAACCTATTCCCTCAAGAATTGCAGTATCCATTAAAAAAGACTCAATTAAACTATTTAAATCTTATTATAACTCTCCAAAAATAGAGAGTTATTATTTATATTAAGTAATGTCTATAAAATATTAATTAAATCGGTAAAAAGAAAATGAAACTCAAAAAATACATAACAAAACAAGGATGGAAAGAAGATTGGAGCCAGACTAAAAAAGATTTCAGAAAAGTTGGTAAGTTTGCGAAGAAAGTTGGAGAAACAGCTTACTGGGATCTTTATTATACTACTGGATATAGTAGCATGGCTGGTCTTAGTAATGGTATAGCGAACGCTCAAAAAGGAGATTCTTTTAAAGAAGGTTTTGGAGAAGCTTATGTAAATAATTTCCCTCTTGGAATGGCTGTAAATCTTGCATATCCTATACTATTTAATAAGTTAAAGAAATCCAAGAACTACAGACTTTACGCTAATTTAGCAACAATAGGAATTAATGCAGGATTTCTAGCATGGCATTATCTTACAGGAACTGAGAATCCTGTCCAGACCATGATTCCAAATACTCTCGTAGGATTAGCTATGGCTAATGGACATGTATCTCAGACAAAAAAGAAGAATCTTGAAGGAGCAGTAGTTTAAAAAATTAATCTAAAGAAATTTATGAACCTGCTTTCTTGCTTTTCTTAGTTTTTTCCTGTGCTTCTTTAAAAACATATTTATTTTTTTTATTGCAATCTCTTTTAATTCTGAAGTCAGCATCTCTCCTTTTCGGTATTTATCCCCTATTTCTGCAAGTTTTTTATCATTAGGCTCAAAAAACATTTTCAGATACTGGAAAGAAACATCTTTGTCAGGCTCACCCCCTTTCTCCTTGTGCTCTTTAATAGTATCTCTTCCGCCTGAGAAAGCATATTTTTTTATCTTTCTTTCGACATCTTTCGGAGAATCATCCATAGCTATAAAAGATGACTTGTCACTACTCGACATTTTACCTTCTCCTTTCAGACTCGGTATAAAAATATGATAAGTTGAACTTATCTGGTCAAACTTATAATCTTTATATCTGTTCGCCATGTCTCTTGCAATTCTTATGTGCGGATCCTGGTCTGTTCCGACAGGAATAAGTGTTGGAATCGGCTTTCCTTCAAACTCTGGAAGCTGCGGAGAAAACATATCTGCTGCCTGCATCAGAGAAGCATTTATTTTTCCAGGAGAAATAGCCCCGTAAACTGCCCTAAATTCATTAAAAGTAGCATATCTTGAAAAATTTGAGGCAAGCCGATAATATGCGTTTGACTTTTTAGCATTCTCTGACCTCTCGCTCTGAAAATAAAAATCAACATTTTTTGGCTTTAATCCAAGTGCTATATAATTGACTAAGTACTGGTCTATAGCTATTTCTCTGAGTTCTTCAAGAGATTTTTCCCGAGCATTATAAGCTTCAAGATCTGCAACAGCAATGTAAAGTTTTGCCCCTAACTTTTGATAAAATATCATTTGCTGTGCAAGTAACATATGGCCAAAATGAAAATCCCCTGAAGGCATTAAACCAGTCATCATAACAAAGTTCTTTCTGTTCTTAATGCAATCTAAAATCTTTTCAAAATCCCTGTGAGCAAAAACAGCTTTTCTTCTGAAAAGAACATTATTCTTAAAAACCCTTGGCAGACTTGGCAGTGGTTTTAGACCAAACTTTCTTATTAATTTCTTATAATCAATTTCTCCAGAAACCTCCCATGGAGTAACTGTTGCTCCTTCTGTCATTGAATAAAGAAGCCAGGTGTTTTTTTAAAACTATCTGACGAAAACACAAGAATATTTATAAATAATATTCTACTTTAACTTATATGAAAAAAATGAGGCTATTATTCATATTAATGTTAATTCTGCTCTTATTCCCGTTAATATCTGCAAAAATAATAATCAGCCAGCAACCAGAAGAAATCTATAATCTCGGCGATGTGATTTCCATTCCTATGAAAGTAGTGTCTTCTGGAGAGATGTTGGGCAGTTTAAACATTGATTTGATGTGTGAAGGAGAAAAAGTTAACTATAAAATTGGAATACCCTTATTATCTGCTGGTGAAGAATACACAACAAATATTTATATTCCTTTAATAAAAAGTGAAATCGGAGAACTTAAAGGAGAGTGTAAGGTAAAGGCTTATCTTAGAGAAGATTTTGCTCTAACAAATGAATTCAAAATCTCTGATTTGATTTTACTGGAAACTGATTTCCAAGCTCTTGAATTTGACCCTGGAGAAAAACTCTCAATTGAAGGTCAGGCAACCCTGGAAAACGGCAAAGCTGTAAACGGATTCATAGAACTCTCTATTGCTGAAGGAAATAATTCAATATTAAGCTACCTTGAAACAATAAACAATGGCCTTTTCTCAATAAATACCTCTCTTCCAAAAAACATAAAGGCAGGAGCTCTTCTTTTGAAATTAAATGCATATGAAATAGACGCTAACGGAGAGACAACAAACAAGGGATTTTTAGACCAGAACATAAGAATAAATCAGATTCCGACAAGTCTTGAAATAGTTTTTGAATCAAAAGAGGTAGAACCAGGAACATATCTGAGAGCTAAGGCTGTTCTTTATGACCAAACAGGAAAAAAAATACTTTCTACTTCCACGATAACGATAAAGAACAGAAATGACAAAATTATAAAGCAAATTGAAATCGCAACAGATGAATTTTTTGAATTCCCGATATTGTACAACGAAGCGCCTTCAAAATGGAAAGTAGTTGCTGCTTCAAACGAGTTAACCAGCGAATCACTCTTTACCATAATTGAAAAAGAATCAATAGACATTGAAATAGTAAACAGAACCCTGACTATTACAAACACAGGAAATGTTTTGTATAATAAAACAGCCCTGATTAAAATTGATGGTAAAACTCTGAATTTTGATGTTTATCTCGAAGTTGATGAAAGCCAGAAATATATCATCACAGCCCCTGATGGCAGTTATAATATAGAAGTAATATCAGGAAATAATGTAGTTTCAGGAGAAGTTCTTCTTACAGGAAAAACAATAAATGTAAAAAAAGCACCTACAACAGTCGGAAGCCTTGTAAAATATCCTCTCGTCTGGATTTTTGTGATTCTGATTCTTGGATTTATTGTTTTTATTGCATTCAGAAGAAGCCACAAGAAAACTTTTATAGGGCACATATCTTCTAAAAGAAAAAAAGAAGGTATTAAAAGTAAACTAATTCCTTTAGCAAAAAAATCTCTGGTTAATTCGAGAAACAAAGCAGAACTCTCTCTTTCAATAAAAGGGGATAAACAAAATGTAAGTGTTGTTGCTCTTAATATAAAGAATCTTAAAGAGATTCAGTCAAAAAAGGGAAATGCAGAAGAAACTCTTCAGAAAATAGTTGATAGCGCTGAGGAAAATAAAGCAGTAACATATGAAAGCAACAATACATTATTTTTTATTCTGGCTCCTATAAAAACAAGGACTTTTAAAAACGAAAAAATGGTTCTAGAAATTGCAAATAAAATAAAAAAGACGCTTGAAAACCACAATAAAATGTCTAAACAAAAAATAAACTTTGGAATTTCCCTCAATTACGGAACAATAGTCGCAAAACAGGATAAGGATTCCTTTAAATTTATGAGTCTGGGAACACTAATGAATTCTGCAAAGAAGATATCTTCTCTCGCAGAAGGAAATATTCTATTAAGTGAAAAAATGAACGATGTGTTCGGGTCTCACATAAAAACAACAAAACAGGAAAAAAGAGGCATAGATGTTTATTCTATAAAAGAAATAAGAAATGTTGAAGAACATAAAAAATTTATAAGAAATTTTTTAGACAGAATTGAAGGTAAGAAGTAATTTAGGAAATGGTTGAAACTACTTCTTTTTCTTGGTGCTTTTTTCTTCACTATTCTTTTTTTCACTTTTTTTCTTGATGTTTTTCTCTCCTTCTTTTTTAATGATTTTTTGAACGTCTTTTTTGGAAAATTTTTTCTTTATGAAATCTAGAGCTAATAATCTCAGAGCAATTCCTGCTCCAAGAATAATTAAACCAGCAATAAATACAATCCAGAAAACACTGCCTATTTTACTGAAAAATACTCCCACAAATGCAAGATAAGAATCTCCTGCTATAGACCCTATAATTTTTTCAAGCTTTAATAGAGGAAGAGAAGAGAGCATGAGAAGAGAGCCGACAATTATAGGGGTGTTTTGTTTATTTTCTGTCAAAAAGAAAATCAAAACAACCAGAACAAAAAAGGCAATGAGAGTGAGGTAAAACTTTTCTTGCCAGTAATTTTTTGCTTTTTCTGAAACTAAAAAAAGAGGTAATCCTGTTTTCTTAAAACAATCCCAGAACTTACAGTCATAATCATCATAATAAACCTGCTCTATGATGTTTTCCATTCCTTGATCAACAATCGCTGATGGAGTATCTCCAATCTCATCCAGAATGTCGCACGGAATGACAAAAGTATATCCTCCTTTAGAAAAAACATAAGAAGACTCGTTCTGGCAGTGCTCTTCCATAAATTCTCTGGCTTCTTCCATTTCTTCTGTCAGATTAAAATCCTCTTCAATAATATTCAATTGATTTTCAGTAAAATCTTCCAGGATAGGACCAAGCTCTTCCTGCACATTTTCATACTTCAAAGAAGATGATAACACAAAAAAGGTATTTCCAAAAAGCAGGATAATAAAAAGAAGAATAGATACAAAGACTAATAAACTCCCTCTAATAAAACCCATAATAGATTAATGAAAAAAGTATTTATAAATTTTAATCTTAAGCTCGCTTCGCTCGTTGATTGATATAAAATAGGCCCTGCTATTAATTAATTTTTTATTAAAAATAGGTAACCTTAACTCTTAACAAATCATGAAAAAGTATCCCAATATATTATCAAAAGGCTTTTGTGACAAAAACCTTTATTAACCAATTCAGTTTTTATCTTCTATGGCAGAAAAGAAAGAGGATTTAAAAAAAGATTCAAAAGAGAGTCAAAAGCCTGATTTTATAAAATGGTTTTCTGAGTTAAACAAGGATTCTGGAAATGTTGCTGGTGGAAAGGGAGCAAATCTTGGAGAAATGTGCAATCTTAAAATTCCAGTTCCTCCTGGCTTTGTCATTACAGTACAAGCTTATGATTTTTTCATAAAAAGGGCAGAGATTGATGATGAGATAAAAGCACTCCTTAGTAAAATAGAATATGAGAATACAGACCAGCTGAACGAAACGACAAAAGAGATTCGTAACCTTATAGAAAAGGCAAAATTGCCTAAAGAGATGGAAGAAGAAATTTTAGAGGCTTATGAACATCTCGGAGCAGAAGAATCTGAATTAAAAGGAAAATCAGCACACCATATTCTTAAAAAATCTCCTGAAGCCATATTTGTCGCTGTTCGAAGTTCTGCCACGACAGAGGATCTGGCTGAAGCGAGTTTTGCAGGCCAGCAAGACACGTTTTTAAATGTAAGAGGAGGAACAGAGCTTCTAACATCAATAAAAAAATGCTTTGCTTCTCTTTTTACTCCGCGGGCGACTTATTACAGGAAGAAAAAAGGATTCAAACACGAGCAGGCAAGCCTTTCAGTCATAGTACAAAAAATGGTCGATGCTGATAAATCAGGAGTTGTTTTTTCTAAAGACCCTTCTTTAAAAAAAGAGAATGTAATAATTGAGGCTGTGTGGGGTCTTGGTGAAGGAATTGTTTCAGGACGAATTTCCCCTGACAGATATACTATTTCAGAGAAATCAGGAGAACTTCAGCTCCAGAAAAAAGAAATAGCAAAAAAGAAAATCGCAATTACACGGGATTCATCTGGAAAAAAAGAAATTGTAAAGCTTAAAGAAGAAATTTCTGAAAGACAGGTCCTTAAAGAGTATGAAATCAAGAAACTGGCAGAGATTGCACTAAAGCTTGAAAAACACTACCAAAAGCCACAGGATATAGAGTTTGCAATTGAAAAAGAAAATCTTTACATTGTCCAGACAAGACCAATCACTACTTTGGAAAAAAGAGCTGAAGCAGGTACAGGTTTGGAATTAAAAGGAGAGTTAATACTGAAAGGACTAGCAGCTTCTCCGGGAATTGGTTCTGGAAAAATAAAAATCATAGAGGATTTAAAAGATTTGGGAAAAGTCAGCCAGGGAAATATTCTTGTTACAAAAATGACAAATCCAGATATGGTTGTTACAATGCAGAAATGTGCGGCAATAGTCACAGACGAAGGAGGTCTTACAGCTCACGCAGCGATTGTTTCAAGAGAGATGGGAATTCCTGCAGTTGTCGGAACCCAAGAAGCAACCACTAAACTAAAAGAGGGTGAAATAATAACTGTAGACGGATTTACAGGAAGAGTTTACAAGGGAAAAATTGCAGAAAGTGTTCAAAAAGAAGTCAAACCTGTAACAACTGAAACAAAAACAAAAATAAAAGTTATTTTAGATCTTCCAAGTTTTGCAGAGCGTGCTGCAAAAACAAAATTAAAGGAAGTTGGTTTGGCAAGGTTAGAAGGAATAATTGCAGAATCTGGGAAACACCCAAGATATTTCTTAGAAAAAAATTCTTTACAGGATTATGAGGAAATTCTCTTCGAAGGCATAAAAGAAATCGCCCGGTATTTTGAAGAGATCTGGATAAGAACATCTGACATTAGAACAGATGAATTTCAAAATTTAGAAGGTGCACCAAAAGAAGTGGAAGCAAACCCTATGCTTGGAATGCATGGCATAAGATACGGAATTAAACATCCTGAAATTCTCAAGGCAGAATTAAGAGCTATGAAGCGGGTTTCAGACGAGGGTAAAAAAATGGGAATACTTTCTCCGCAGGTGATTTCTGTGGAAGAAGTAAAAAAATTAAAAGAATTTGTAAAAGAGATTGGATTTAATCAGGCAAAAGTTGGGGTTATGGTAGAAACGCCTGCCTCTGTTCAGCTCATAAAAGAATTTTGTGAAGAAAAAATAGATTTCATCTCTTTTGGAACCAATGACCTTACTCAATACACTCTTGCTGTTGACAGGGGAAATGAAGAAGTACAGGGTATTTATAATGAATTAGACTTGTCCATTCTTTATCAGATTGAGCACGTAATAAAAATATGCAAGGAATATAATGTGGAAACAAGTATTTGCGGGCAGGCAGGAAGTCGAAAAGAAATGGTTAAATTCCTTGTAGAAAAAGGAATCGATAGCATAAGTGTAAATGCAGATGTCGCTGCAGAGATTGCAAATTATGTTGCAGAACTCGAAGGAAAAACAACAGAACAAAAAGAAGAGCAAAAACCTGAAGAAGCTTTTGTAAAACCAGAATATATGGAATCAAAAAAAGAAACGCCTGAAGAGATTCCAGAAGAAACTCCTAAAGAACCTGTACCAGAACCTGAAAAAGAAGAATTTCCAACAATAAGAGGAGCAGAGCCTGTTCAAGAAGAAGAGTTAGAACTTGAAAAAGAAAAACCTCCTCCTGAAACACAACCTCAGCCAGAGCCAGAACTTGAGCCAGAGCCTGAACCAGTTAAACAAATAGAGCAAGAACCTGAAAAAGAAGAGCAAAAATCTGAGGCTGAACCAGTTAAACAAATAGAGCAGGAAGAATCAGAATTAGGAGAGAGGTTAGAGGAAATTTCAAAAGAAGAACCCGAAGTTCAAGAACAACCTGCCCCTGAACCAAAACTAGATGAAATCCCGAGCGAAAGCGAGGTAAGAGAAGAAGAGGAAAAACTAGAAACATCTAAAGAAATAATCAAAGATATCGAAAAAAACGGTGTTTCTGAAGAAATAGCTAAGAAAGAAGAAAGACTTGATGAAAAAGCTATGGAAGAACAAACTCAAGAGCAAACAGAAAAACCTGAACAAAAAGAAGATAAAAAGGAAGAGATTCTTGATATTTTCTAAATATTTATAAATAAAAAATACTATTATAAAACATGCCGAAGACATCAAAGACTTCTAAAAAAAGAGGAGCAAAATCAAAAGCAAAAACCACTCACAAGAGGAAAACCAAGACTAAAAAAACCCGCTCTTCTCCAAGAAAAAGAAGTGAAATAAAAATAGACAGGGCTCTTACAGATAATTTTATTACTCTCCAAAAGATTATGGTAAATTTCTCTGCAAGATTTGACGTTCTCTCAAACCAGATATCAAAACTCCTTGAATTATTTGAAATATCTGCAAAATCTCTTGCAAGAAAAGATTTTGAAGGAGATAAAGAAAACAAAGATATTAAGACAGTTCTTGAAAAACTTGATAACATTTCTCAACAAGCAGGATTAATTGGAAAAGGTCTGGCACTTATTCATGAGATAAGCTCTGAAAAAGAATCGCCTGCTATGCCATCGCTACAACAAAGGCCACCTATTCCTCCAAGACCAATTCCTACAAAACCAACTCCCCCAAAAAAACCAGCTCCGGGAATGCAGGGTTATCAAAGGTCAATCGCATCTCGAGATTCTGAATCCAAGCCTTCTGGGTCAATGACTAAAGAAATCCCAAAATAGGATGCTTAAACTAAAATTAAAAATTTTGTATAAATCATTTTTCTAAAGAAAATGCTCAAACAAACTTCAAAAAATTTCAAGCAATTTTTTCTTCTGGAATTTACAAAAGAACTGATAAGAAGCACTATAACATATAAAGAACTCAGAATAAAAAAAGAAGTCAAGGAAGTTGTTCATGAAAAACCAATAAAGCAAAGACTTCTGCAAAAAGATTTGTTCAAAAGAGAGGTTTTACGGGGAGCAGTTAAAGAAAAAATAAAAAGAGATTTTGAAACTGTATCTCAGCTAAAAAAAGAAGAGGAAATTTTGCCTGAATTTAAAAAATACTCTCTTACAAAACCTTCCTCTTCGAGAGCTCCTCTTTCACACAGAATTCCAGTTCCTCTTAGAATTCCTGAACCAAAACTTCCTGAGACAGTTCAATATCTTAGACCGACACCAAGTCAAAGAGGTATTGATCTAGAAAAACTCGACCCGCTTGTAAGAGATCCTATTGTAAGAATAATTGAATGTAACGGGTCTAATCAAAGAGTTATTGTAATAGGGGCAATGGGAAGAAAAAACACAAAAATAACACTAACTGAAAAAGAGATAGATGATATAATAAAAAAATTTTCTGATGCTGCAAAAATTCCTGTTCATGAGGGTGTTTTCAGAGCTGTTTTTGGAAGCCTGATTCTCTCTGCTATTGTTTCAGAAATTATCGGCTCAAAATTCATAATCAGAAAGATGACTAGTCCTGGGTTTGGTTAGAGGGGAAATCCACAAAATTAAACATATTCAAAAAAATCACTTCTTGGTATATTAGCATCTTTTAGAATTGATAGTAAAGTTCCTTTATCTAATTCAGAATGTAAAGGAACTGTAATAAAAACCAAGTCGTTTGTAAGTGTAACATGGCTTCCTTTTTGCCTTAATGTGTCCTAAAACCGAAAAATTTGGTCAGAATTTTTATTAATTTGGCACCAGATATCCTTGGTAATTTAGGCATTTTATTCCTGTGAAGAAACTATGCGATTATTATCAAATTTAACATTCCCTCTTTCTATCATGTATTCAATTAATGATTCGAGATGTAATTGAACTGCTTCTTTGAGATTTTTTTTTGCTTCTTCTCTTGTCTTGCCTTGAGTTGTAACTCCTAATTCAGGAACTCTTGCAATAAAAAATTTTTCCCCTTTGTGTATATTAACTATTAACTCCATAATTATAATATTAATAGGCTAATATTTAAATTTTTCCTAAAATAATTCATGTTGCTAAAACATCAAATAGGTCTTTCAGATTTATTAAATTCTTCCTCTGGTTCTGGCTCTTCTAAAAGCCTCTTTGCAATCTCCTTGAGCCATTTTGCTATGTCCCTATCCACAAACGATTCCAGGATTTCTCTGCTCAAATTAACATCATAATTAGACTCAGCCCAATACTCTCCTAATTCATACCTTATAT
>Ga0114919_10002308_pt1 | contig 15430 bp, 14 predicted proteins | sample BlataG_FD_88682 | JGI IMG/M metagenome (GOLD analysis project Ga0114919, IMG submission 88682) | Deep subsurface microbial communities from Black Sea to uncover new lineages of life (NeLLi) - Black_00105 metaG | ecosystem: Environmental > Aquatic > Marine > Oceanic > Sediment | place: Atlantic... | reverse complement strand
GCGGCCTGGCCGGAACCGGCGGACAAGGCGGCGACAACGGCGCCGGCGACACCGGTGGATCCGGCGCCATCGGTCTGTCGGTCGGTGACGGCGGCGACGGCGGCACCGGCGGCCAGGGCGGCGTCGGTAGCGCCGGCGGCAACGGGGTCGACGGCACCGGCCAGGACGGTGAGCAGGGCACGATCGGCGCCACCGGTGGGTCCGGCGGTAACGGCGGGGCCGGCGGCACCGATGCCGGCACCGGCGGTGACGGCGGCACCGGTGGTATCGGCGGGGTCGGCGGTCAGGGCGGTAACGGCGGTTCCGGGGTGACCACCCTGGTCAGCGGTCTGCTCGACGGCGGGGACGGCGGGACCGGTTCCACCGGTCTCGCAGGTACGGATAACAGCGCCAATCCTGGTGTGACCGGTGGTGACGGCGAAACCGGCGGGGACGGCGGGCAAGGCGGTAACGCCGGGGCCGGCGGAACAGGCTCCACCCAAGGCGCCAACGGGCTCGCCGGTTCTGGCGGGACCGGCGGCCTGGGCGGGGCCGGCGGCACCGGCGGGAATAACGGCGCCGGTACAGGCGGCGACGGAGGGCAGGCCGGTGCGGGCGGTGCCGGCGGCCAGGGCGGCAACGCGGCAACCGTGACAGAACTCGGCGGGGCCGGCGGGACCGGCGGGGCCGGCGGGACCGGCGGGACCGGCGGGGCCGGCAGCGGCGGGGCCGGCGACGCCGGAAACCCCGGGATTGCCGGAACCGCGGGAACGTCGGCGATCAGCCAGACCGGCGGGGCCGGCGGGGCCGGCGGGACCGGCGGGGCGGGCGGTGACGGCGGACCAGCCGCCACCGTCCCGTAAGTCATCGACACCATCACGGTCGGCGACGCCCCGGTCGGGGTGGCGGTCAGCCCCGACGGCGCCCGCGCCTACGTCACCAACAACAGCAGCGGCACGGTGTCGGTGATCGACACCACCGACAACACGGTCACCGACACCATCACGGTCGGCCGCAGCCCGGTCGGGGTGGCGGTCAGCCCCGACAGCACCACCGTCTACGTCACCAACCTCAACGGCGGCAGCGTGTCGGTGATCAACACCACCACCAACACGGTCATCGGCGCCCCCATCCCGGTCGGCAGCCCGTGGGGGGTGGCGATCGCGACCACCCCGGTCGGGGTCTTCGCCTACGTCACCAACCAAAACGGCGACAGCGTGTCGGTGATCAACACCACCACCAACACGGTCACCGGCGCCCCCATCCCGGTCGGCGACCGCCCGTTCCGGGTGGCGTTCAGCCCCGACGGCGCCCGCGCCTACGTCACCAACTTCTCCGGCGACAGCGTGTCGGTGATCAACACCACCGACAACACGGTCATCGGCGCCCCCATCACGGTCGGCGACGGCCCGCGCGGGGTGGCGGTCAGCCCCACCCAGGCCATCGCCTACGTCACCAACCAAAACGGCGGCAGCGTGTCCGTGATCAACACCGCCACCAACACGGTCACCGGCGCCCCCATCCCGGTCGGCAACGGCCCGTACGGGGTGGCGGTCAGCCCCGACGGCACCCGCGCCTACGTCACCAACCGATTCGCCAACAGCGTGTCGGTGATCAACACCACCGACAACACCGTCACCGACACCATCCCGGTCGGCAGCAGCCCGTGGGGGGTGGCGTTCAGCCCCAACGGCACCCGCGCCTACGTCACCAACTTCTCCGGCGACACTGTGTCGGTGATCGCGACGGGCCTGTGATGTGTCCTCCGCGGCCGGGGGCCGCGGCCGGGGGCCGGGGCCGGGGCCGGGTTCACCGAAGCCGGCATCGTCAAGTTGTTGCTGATATATTGTGGCGCAACCGGTTTGGGCTCGCGTCGTGGTGAATAGTGTTGACGCACCCGTGTTTCACGCCGCGGCTTGGGCCGTGATTTCATCCCCCAGGTCGTGACACTGTTGGCCAGTTGCTCTCTGCGTTGGGCTGCGCTGAGTAGGTGACGGCGGTGCGCGACATGTTGCTCGGATGTGTCCGATAGGAAAACAGGAACCGCTGAGCTTGACCGGGTGAGCTGAACCGTTTCATCACCTTCTCTCGGACCCTGATATGCAGATCAGAGTTCTCGGCCCGGTTATTGGCCTGTGACGAGGATCGGAACCCGATCCTGAACGGGCGGATTGCTGCCCGGTCAGTGATTGCGGGGGCCTTGCTCAGCGGGGCGGTCGGCGCCCGGCGGGATCGCGCTGGTCCTGCCAGCGGGCTAAGGCCTCCACAGAGGGCCGGCTGTAGCGAGACAGGGTGCGGATCGATGCGTGCCCGGACTTGGTCATCAGCATCGGGGTGGGCATCCCGTCCTCGGCGGCGTGGGTGAGTGCGGAGTGCCGCAGGTCGTGCAGGGTCCACCCGTGGCTGGCTTGGGTGAATAGCTCCGCTGCCCGTCGGTAGGACAGCCGGGCTCGTCCGGTGGCCGGGTCGAGGTCGGCTGCGGCGAGCTGCACGCGCGCGGCCCGGTCGGTGAGAAACACCGGGCCGCTGGTGCGTCCGGCGAGGTAGCGGGCGAGCAACCGGGCGGTGCGGGTCTGCCAGGTGATCTCGTCGATCGCGCCGCCCTTGCGGCACACGACGGCGCGGCGGTTGGGTCGGTCCAGGTCGGCGACGTCCAAACACAGCACCTCCTGGGCCCGGGCGGCGGACTCGTACAGCAACGCCCACAGGGTGCGTTCGCGCAGCCGCAGGTCCGGGCGCGTCAGCAGGTCAGCGATCGCGGTCCGGGAACGCGCTCGCGCCCGCTGGGGTGCGGGTTTGGCCCGCGCCAGCGTGGCGGTCGGGTCGCCGGCGATCCAGTGCTGGGCGCACCAGTAGGCGCAGGCCGAGCGCACACAAGCGAGGTTGCGGTTCCACGTCGCCGGGCTCCCCGCGGCCCACCTGTAGGTGAACCAGTCACACAGCTGCCCAGCCACCGCCGGGTCGTCGAGCACAGCCACCGGATCGGTCCACGACAACGGCGATCCCCGCAGCTGGGCGAGTACTTCGCCGTAGGTGCGGCGGGTGCCGGCTTGTTCGGGTCGGCTGAAGGTGTCCAGGAACCCCGCCACGGCGGCGTGCAGGGGCACCGTAGCGGGACGTGTGTGGAGCTGGCGCACCGCGCCCATCGACCTACCTCATCGGCTGTATCGCACAGAACATGCCGCCCTCACCCCCGACGGCCACGCAGTTCGCCCAGTTCGACGGCGCTACTATCGCACAGAATGGGCCATTCTGTGCGGTAACTTCTCGCTGCTGCATCGTCCTTGTTCATCACCGCTGATCGGGGGTGAAATCACGGCCGCAGCCCGCCTACCAGCGGACTTCGACCCCTCCGCGCCCCCGATAACGAGCCCGTTCAGGATCGGGTTCCGATCCTCGTCACAGGCCGATACGAACATTTTCAGACCCAACCGACCCGGCAGGGTCGGGCGGGAGCCGATCTCAAGGTTTAGAACGCCGCCCTGGTCATCACAACGGTTCTCCTCAATGTTGCGGCTAGAGACCAAGGGGTTGGCGTTGGCGCCACCACGGGTTCAGTGTGATGAGATCCCAACCGCCCGGGCCGTAGTAGAGGCCTTGCCCGGCCGGTACGCCGGTGATGTCGGCGACCGAGAGCACCGGGGTGCGGGTGCTGTGGTAGCTGTAGCCGGGCTGGCCTCGGGTGGTGGAAAAGTGCGGACGCCCCGCCATGCTGGTACTCAAACTTTTTCCGGGTTCGTTCACCGAGACGGTCATACGGTCGTAGTCCCCGCTCATTTTCGACAGCATGTCCGCGGTGGACCTGTCGTTCATCCCGGCCAGGATCAGTTTCTCGGGAAACAGGGTCAGGAAGCCTTCGGCGGCGGGTCCCCAGCGGGCACGCGCCTGGGACAGGTCCTGAAACGCGACGACAAGGTGCAAGCCCTGCCCGCCGGCCTCAGAAACCACGTTGGGCAGCGGGATAGGGGCGGTGTTGGCGGCCTCATCCAACACGAACGTTACTGGCGCGGATTGGGTTTCGGTGCCGAGGTCGACGCCTTGGCGGCGGTGGTACTGCGCCAGCCGCACCGATTCCAAAAAGCCGGCGATCAGCGGGGCGTAGTCGCGTTGGCGATCCACCGGCGCGGTGATGTACACGGTGTCGGTCGATCTGACGAACGCGTGCACATCAAAATTCGGGCTGATCCCGCAGCGCAGCGCCGCACTGGACGTGTAGATGTTCATGATCCGGCCCAAAGTGGAAGCGATCGACTCACGTTCCCGATCGGGCACCGACAACAACGAACCCAACAGGGTGACCGCGATCCTCGCCCCGCCGTCGCCGTCCTGGCCGGCCACGATGAAGATCGCTTCGCATTCCGGGCCGGCGACGGTGGGATTCATCGACCAGCGCGCCAACGCAGCCAAATCACCCTCACGGGTGGACAACCGGGCAGCATAAAGCAGCACCGACAACCACGTTTCGGCCCGATCGGTCCAATGATCCCCCTGGTGGCTCGCTCCCGCACCGGCACGCGCCGGGCCGGTCAACCGGGCGGCCACGCTGCGCGCCGAATCCCAATCGCTGACATCGCACAACGGATTCCACCGCAAACCGATCACCCCGGCCGGCACCGTGGTACCGCCCGGATCGAACAACCAACATTTCCCGCGCACGCTGCGCGCCACCTGGGTAGCGGCCAACACCTCAGCCTTCATCGACGTGGACACCACCGCAGCGGGCGCATAGGCCACGGACGGCATGATCACCGACTGCGTTTTACCCGACCCGGGCGGGCCGATCACCAACGCCGCACCCCGCGCGCTGGCCGCCACCACCGCACCGTGGGCGTTGACGCCGAAATAGCCGCCAGCCACCACCGGCACCCCCGCCGCCGCGACAGGTGTCTGAGCCTGCCGCGATGGTGGCGGCGGCGGCGCCGAAGTCGTTGGGGCAGCAAGCATGCGCACCGGGTGGCCCGGCGGCGTGGCGGCTGTCGTGTTCGGGCGGCTGCGTTGGCGGGCGTGCTGTTGTTGCCCGTAAAAGCCACCCACATAAGCCAGGGCAGGCAAGAAATAGGCGCCCGACGCGGCCACCGTAGCGCAGGCGAACAACACCCAACGCCCAGAGGCGAAGCGTTTACCGTGCTGGGCCTCGCCCCAGCCGACCGCGACCGCCGCCGCGGCCATCACCACAATCAGCATCACCGTCGCGCCGTGCTGGCGGGTGCCGATCAACGCGAACGCCGCCAGCCAGGTGCCGGTGGTGATGCCCCACCAATACCCGCCCCCGGAACCGAGTTGGATGCCGCCCGGTAAACCCTGCTGATGGTGTGGCCCCCACACCGGCGGCTGATTCGACATGGCGCTTACCGCCTGAAGAGGGTTTCGACGTCGGGGCGAGCTGTCCCGGTGACGCTCTTGCGCATCGGGTCATAGCGCCACTCATACGGCGGCCACCCGAACTCGCGGGCATACCGGTTCAACTCGTCCAGTTCGCAGGGCTTGTGCTGCCAGCCCGGCCCTGCTGCGGCGGCCAGCGTGGCCGGCCAGCGCCGCGACCCGTCCCCCACGATCTGGACCTTCCACTGCGACGCCTTGACCCGGCCCACGCCTGGATGCCCATGCCCTAACACCTGCTCGGCCCGGCCGGCGAACGCCTGGGTCAGCCGCCAGTAATGCGCGGGCATCGACGCGTAGATCATCACCGCGAACCCTGCCGCGACCGCCAGGCCCGCACCCCCGACGAACACCAGCCCGCGCACGCCCGGGTTCGACTGGCGCCCGATCAGCACCAGCACCGTAATGAACACCGCCACCGCAGCCACTATCGCCGCCGCGGGGACCGGAATCGTCGGGATCGCCCGCGTGCCGCGCTCGGCGTGCCAGCGCGCCACGTTCACCGCGGCCAGCACACACCACAACCCGGCCACCAGCCCCGCGGCCAGGACCACGATCGTGAACCACCCAATCGGGTTGATGTGGAAATGCCCGGTCCCATAGCTGGTGCTAGCGATCCCCGGCGCCCCCCCGAACGGATCACCGCCATAGGCGCTGCCATATCCGCCGCCGTAGCCGCTGCGGGTGTCCTCGGTGCTCAGCCCATACGGGGCCAGCTTGGCGTACCAACTGTTGCGGTTGGCCCAGGCTCCCCACCCGATCACCACCACCAAAATCGCGACCCACCCCCACGGGTTCTCCTGCCCAGCCTCCTTGCTGGCGGTGCTGCGATCAGTGCTCATCTCGGCTTGGCCCCCTTTCTTTCCTCCACGTGAGCCGAGACGGTCTCGGTCTCTGCCCCTTCAGGTACCGGCGCTCGGCCGCATTTCCGTCGCGCACCGGATCAATCCCGGGCACCACCTAATGCCCGATCCGGCCCGGTCTTCCCGACAACCAGCATGGTCACGGTTCGATAACAGCCTGTTGCTGGCCGGTGGCGACAACCCTTTCTTTGCCTCTGTCCCGCCCACCACACCGAGATATATACCTGGCAGAACGGTCATCCGGTCACCACGAGGGCAGTGGTGCCGGTGATTGTGCACCCGAGCACCGACAACAACGGGTGCGTCGGCTCAGCGGCCCCGGTCCTGGTCGCGGTCACGGGCCTGCGCCCGGGCGCGCTGCGCGGCGCGCTCACGCGCGGCTTCCAACGCTAGGGCGCGCCGCTGCTCCACGCTGGGCGCCTCGATTTCCAGGGACAGCTCCAACACCGGCGGCTCGGGCCGCTCCCCACCTGCGCCGCCATCCGACGGGCGACCCCCGCCGGGTCGGGGTTGGGTCGCGGCGCCCCGACCGGCTTCGGTGTCGGCGCGGTCAGCGGCATCGGCTTCGCGGCCGTGATCATCTGCATCATCGCGGCCGTCATCATCGCGGCCCTCACATGCTCGGGCGAGCTGCCCGGCGTCGTCATGCTGGCGGTGTCGGGCACCGCCCTGGTGGTCGGTGTCGGGCTCGCCGGGTTGGTGACTGGGCTCGCCGGGTTGGTGACTGGGCTCGCTGGGTTGGTGACTGGTGTCGCGTAGTTGGTCGCTGACCTGGTTCCAGCCGTAGGCCTTGCCCAGTTGGCTGCCTTTGAACCAGATCGGTTCGGCCTCGCCACGGTCGTTGCTGCGGTCTCCTCCGGGTTCGGGTGCGCGGGCATAGGAGATGCCCGAGACCCGTCCGGTGCTGGCCTGGTTGAGTGTGACCGCCACACCGGCGCCGCGTAGCTCCTCGATCCCGCCGCCCTGCTCCAGCACGCGGCCGATGGTGCTGCGCAGCCAGTCCCGGTCGGGTTGGGGTGCGCCGCGCCGGGTTTGTTCACGATCGGCGCGGGTGCGCCCCGACCCGCGCCCGGCGCGCTGCGCGGCGTTGGTCAACTCGTGTTCGGCTTCCAGTTCCCGGCAGATCGCCGCCACCCGGCGGTAATCGTGGCTGCTCGACATCCGTCCACCATCAAAACCGTCTTTGCTGATCGTCAGGTGAATGTGGTGCCGATCATGGCGGGTGGCCTCCCACATGCCCTCACCCGCCCCGAAGCGGTCCACGAACTTCTCGGCCACCTGCCGCCATTCCCGATCCGAAAGCACCCGATCCGATTCCGGGTTGGCCAGCGCCACCCGATACACCCCCCGATCGGTCGTGTCTCGTTGATGAGCGTCGACGAAGCGTTGCATGCGGTGCGCCCGTATCCGCCAATCCCGATCCGCGATATTGCCGGCCACCTTGCGCGGATTGTGATGCTCATCAGCCCGGCCCGGCCCGTGGTCATAAGCCAACGCCCGCGCCGCCGAACGCCCGTGGGTGATCTTCGCAATCACCGCTACCGCCTGGCCTTGGGGTCACCGCCGTAAACGATCAACGACTCCAACACCGCCCACACCGCCCCACCGGCGGCCTCGACCCGCCGCCCCAACACGCCACCATTGTGGGGCCAGTCCAGGGCCTCGGTTTGAGCGATCAACCCCAACACCCGCCCACACACCTGGCGGGCATCGACCGTGACCGCGCTCGGCGGCCGCGCCACCCCCAACCCATAACACCCCGCCAACCCGTCACGCACCCAATTAGCCACCGACCGGAAACCCGCCACCCGCGCAGCCACCACCCACAACTCGTGGGTGTCGGGATCGGTGGTCACCCGCACCAACCGCCACCCATCCCCACCGCCGGCCACCCGCCCGCCCGCAGCACTGCCCGAACTCGCCGCGCCACCACGGCCAGCGGGTGCAGTCATGCGCACCCCCGCCGCAGCACACGTGATCCGCTCCAACACCGCCACCAACCGGCCCGCCAACACACCGCACTGAGCCGCCGTCAACACCCCGCCCGCTGCGGGCAGCAGCCGGTTCAACCCATACCCCGCCACCCGCAACTCATCAACCCCATCAACCGACGGCGCCGCCATCAACACCCGACCCCCCGCACCATCCACCGCCAGCGCCGCGGCGCGGCGCGCCAACACCGCCAACGACACCCCCTCGCTGGCTGCCACTGTGGCCAGCACTGCGTGCGCTGCGGCGGGAAGCCACACCGACACACTCACCCGGGTGCGTGTGTCCGCCATCACGGGGTTCTCCTTACCACCAGCGCCAAACGCAGTGCGGCGCTGCCTCCATCCGACGACCGAAGGGAGAAGGATCAAGTGCCGCTGTATCACAGCAGCATAACTTGCTACACCGACACTGCCGGGCTCTTTACGTTACTGACTGTGCCGGGCTGGTGCCGCGCCGCCAGGCGCGGCACCGCCCCTTCCGCCTGGCCCGGTGGTGTCGGTGCCGGGGTGGGGCGCGCAGGCTCCGCCGGGGGGTCGACGCATCGTGCCCGCCAGGGCACGGCGGCGCACCCCGGTGGAGAGGCGCACCACCCCGGGTCGCGCCCTCGGGTGCGACCACAGCCCGCCAGGGCTGTAGTCGGGTGGGTTTCCCGGGCCGACCAGGCCCGGACAACCCACCCGCCGCCAAACAGCAGCGCCGTTTGGCTGTCGCTGACCCCCCGCTACAGTCAGGGCGCGCCACAACCCCACCCGCCACTGCGACAATGACGAAGCAGCCGCCCCGAGCACTATTTCCGAAAGACGACCTTGACCGACCCCGACCAGCGCGCCCGCATCCTGGCCCAACTCGCCGAACAACAAGCCCAACAACGCCACCACCACGTCACCGAACTCGCCGACCAATACAGCCGCATCACCGAGCTACGCACCCAACTCAAAACCGCCGAACAGACCTACCGTGCGGCTTACCGGCGCGCCACCATCACCGGACTACTCACCGGCCCCCAACTACGCACCCTGGGCCTACCCCCCATCGACGCCCGCCGACAACCAAAACCCGCAGCCCCGGCCACCACACCTGCGGCCACGCAACCAACCACCACCACCGGTGGCTGAAATCAGCACATCATGGGCTCGTACTTTGCGGTTCCCGGTAGCTATAGCAGTCCTGGGCCAGCTACAGCGGCCCCCGCCGGGACACACCCGGGCGGCGCCCAGCTTCTGCGGCGGCGGGCCTGTCATAGGCCGGGTCAGATGGTCCCGTCCTTGCGGCGGCTTACCCTGCGACCGAGGCGTGCACGTCGAACAGAGCCAAATCCGCAGCTGCTCGACCGGCACCCCAGCCCGCTCGGTTCGACACCGATACCGAGCGATGCGTCATCGACGGGAAGAGTCGGTCGGTGAGCTCATCGGCGGCCTGGCTGCGTGCCGCCAGCACCGGAAGTAGCCGGCTGTCTGCCATCTCGGCGGTGACCGCCGCATTCGTGGTGTTGAGTCGCTCGCCGATGCGAGTGGCGTACGCGACGAGGAACGATTGGCGAAACGATCTCGTCCGTGTATGCCCACGGCTGCCGGCCTGGCGGCCCGCAACGAGCATCGCCCGGTTGGCCTGCACCAGCAGCGAGGTGGTGAGCAGTTCGACGAGGTCGATCTCGGTTTCGGCTCCGATGACCGTGACGAACCCGAGGCTTTCGGCCCACACCGCACGACAACGGTTGGCCGTGGCCACAGCCTGCACCAGCAAGGCCTTAGCCCCGCCGTAGGGGCTATCGATCCACATCCGCTGCCCGGCGGCCACCGGCTGCCGGTTGCGGTCGTAGTCGGCCACCGATTGGTGCAATGAGTACCTACTCATCAAGTCCTGGGCCTTGGCCGAAAGCGCTTCTGCCTCCTCGGGGAAATCAGTTGCCTCGGCCTTGGCCAGCAGGGCGCGCACCCTGGCGAGGGCTTTCTCGTCGACCTCGCCCGCCGTGACGGGGGTGTGCTAGCGCACGCCGGGCAACGGCAGCAGCTGTTCGAGCACAACAAGGGTCCCCAGCAGAGCCAGCACCTTCAGCACGACGGTCAGCGCTGCGCAGCGGTCGGTGCCGTTCACCGCCGCCCAGTGCCACATCTGCGGTGTCTGTGCATTCGGGTCGACCCCGGCAGAAATCGCGGCGAGGTCAGCACGCCACCTCGGATGCAGTGTCGAGACGGCATACCGCGTGGACTCACGCACTATTGCCTCGGTGAGGTATCCGACGGCCGAGGGTTCAAGCTTGCGACGGGCGAACTCATAAAGGTCAGACGGTGACCAGCCCCCCTCCCACGCAGCCCCGATAGCGTCGAGCATCGCGACGTCGGCCGCCAGGTCGAGGTCGCGCGCCGAAGCGCAGAACTCCTCGATCAACTCAGCGGCGTGTGCTTGGGAGTCGTCTTCAGGGCACATCGCAGCCTGATGCAGGGCTAGGACCAGCATTGCCTGGATGAACTCTCGGTCAGGGCCTGACCCTGGGTTGAATCCCGTGCGCTGGCCTTCGGCCGAACCTCGCCGACGGTTCTTCTGCTTGGCGGCCCGCTTCTCCCGGTTGCGTCTGCTCATGCACCCAAGTCTGACCGAAGGGCTCCACACTGCGCGCCAGGCGCTCCGACACAGCGAAGGGCGCTGACGCCTCTGACCCGGGGCCCTGCTGCGTCATGGTGAACAACTCCTTTTCGGTAACAATCGGTACGGTTCGTGTTTCCGTAACGTTTCGGCTGTACCTACATTGTCAGGCGAATCGTCATGAACTCGCGGGTGTTGTGTGCGGGGGGATCGGCGGGTTTGTGCGGGCGGCCAGGGTTGTGCGGGCGGCCAGGGTTGTGCGGGCGGCCAGGGTTGTGCGGGCGGCCAGGGTTGCGCGGATGTGGGCTTTGGCGGCGGTGATCCGTTGGCGTTGTGGGTCGGTCAAGGTAGCGCTCGGTTGCGCAGCGCCGGCCGCGACCACCGCGGTGTTCCTGTCCGGGCCGGCGGCTGTGCCGCCGTCGTTTGTGGGCGGCCCTGCGGGCCGCCAGTCCAGTCGCCGTAGGCGGCTGGCCAGGAATGCTGCGGGGCGCTCGATGCGGTCGGGCCACGACCAGCCCCGGGTTTTCATGTCGGTGTCCAGTGCGTCGATGATTGCGCGTGCTGACCAGGTGGCGGGGTCGATTTCTGCTGCGGTGATCGCGTCGCAGATGGCGCCGATGTGTGCGTGGTGCAGGCCGTGGCAGCGGGCCACCAGGCCCGCAGCCAACAGTTGCAGGGCCAGTGGTCGTGGCTCGGCGCGCCAGCGCCGGCTTGTCCGGTGTGTGGGGGTTGGGGAAACTTTTTCGGCACGCGTTCGCGTGCTTGGTGAGTACTTACCAACAGAAGGTAAAGAACAAATACCCGCCTTCGGCGGTAGGTCGGGATTATGCACAGATTTTTTCGCCGGGACATTCTCCTGTGGCTGTGGTGGTCGTGGCTGTGGCCGGGGCACGAGGTGATACACCGAGGGCCGGCGGCCGGCTGCGGGTGTGCCGGGTGAGCCGTGTCCGCGTTGGGCTTCCACCGCCCAGCCTGACACCCGCAAGAGTCGCCAGGCGACGGTGACGGTGTCGGGGCTGCAGCCCACCTTCTCGGCGATGGTGGCGCGGGTGACGGCCACGTGGCGGCCGGTGGCGTGATCAGCATGCTCGGCCATCACCGCCGCGATCGCCAACAGCGTGACGGCGGTGATCGACACCCGCGCCGCTTCGGCGCACGCGGCGAAACGGCGCGAGTGAGCCCACTCCCCCAAGCCCGTGAGCCAGCCCTCGCGGCTGGTCCACATCGGCGTACGGGGAGCACACGCGCCCACACGCTCGATCCACACACGACGGGCATCAGCTTGCGTAGCCCGCGCTGGGCGGGGAGAAAAATCACGATTAAGACACTGAGTGCGCGGCGTATCTAGACCGATGCGCAGGCATGGCTTATCGTGAGACGAGTCGTCCAAGACACGTCCCTTTCAGGGGCAACAGGTGCGGACCTGAAACCGAGCTAGGAACTCGGTTGAACCCTTATGACAAGGCCCCCGTATGGGGGCCTTCGTCATGTCAGGCGATCTGCACCACTATGGATTTATGGGCCATCTGCCCGGCCCCGCGCCAGGCTGAGTGCTACATCGCCAACGGCAGCCCCTCCTCGCCGCGTCCCAGCTTGGCCACCAGGTCAGGTCGGCCGACATGTATCGCCAGGAGGTCTGCGAGGTACTGGGAGACTGGCAGGCCGGCAGCGGCCGCCCTGGCGTGCACGTCCTCCCACACCGGCCGCAGCGGCCGGCCCTGAATCAACACGCGATCACCCTTGTGTGGTTGGCCCATGCCCCAACCCTGCCGTCGGGAATCTGATTCGGGGCGACGACACGCCGGAGCTTCGGAAATTGGTTCGTTTACTCCCGGCAGGGGCGCAACCAGCAGTAACGACACCATGACGTAACAACGGTATTACGTCATTACGCATAGGCGGCGATACGTCATGACGCATACTGTCCCGATGACAGTGATCTCCGTCGTACACACCAAGGGCGGGGTGGGAAAGACCACCTCGGCCGTGTTTCTAGCGACAGCAGCAGCTCAGCGGGGCCGCCGTGTTGCTCTCATCGATGCCGACCCGCAAGGCTCAGCCAGTGAGTGGGCAGCAGACGCAGCGGCAGGCGGTGACCCGCTGCCGTTCCCGGTTTCCTCTGCCGGCAGGCCACTGATCGTCCCGGCAGACGTAGATGTAGCGATCATTGACACCCCACCGGGCACCGCGGCGGTCATCGAGGACGCCATCGAGGTGGCAGACCTGGTGTTGGTGCCCAGCGGAGCTTCCCCGTTGGATGTCCGCCGGGTGTGGCCGACCCTTCAGATCACCGCCCACCGCCCCACCGCCGTCCTGCTAACCGGCATCGATCTACGCACCCGCCTTGCCGAGGAGGTGCGACAGCTCCTCGACGACGAAGGCGTGCCAGTCGTAGTCACCCCGATCGTGCGCCGCGAGGCCGTCCGCCGCGCCTACGGCACGACACCCACGTACTTGCACGGATACGACGACGTGCTCACCGAACTAGTTGAGGCGCTGACCCATGTCTGACCTTTCCAAGCGGATGGCACCGCGGGTCACAACCGCGCCCGCCAAACGGGCCGCTGAAGCGTTCCACTCCCCGGCTGACGACATGCAGCGGGTCACCCTGTACATGCCCAAGGCCGTGGTACGCGCTCTCAAACAACAGGCGCTGGATACGGACACGAGCATGAGCCGGATTCTGACCGACCTCGCTAGGCAGATGCTCCACCAAACGTAATACCGCAAGTACGCCCTTACGTAAATGCGCCGTTACGCTTTGACGTAAGGGCGTCATTACGCTGCGGGTCGTGGGGGGCCGTGAACAACCACCGCCGCCACATTCACCACAATGTACGGCGAGGAAGGGCGCTGGCCTCCTGGTTCGCCACCGATTAGGGGCCGCCTGCACGGCCGTTCGCTATTTTTCGACGCATGAGAGGTACCCTTGATCGGCTGCCCGTAGGGTCGCGTTCGATGCGCCCAGCCGTTGAGCTTTTCGTTGATGAATCGTGTCGGACGGACTATCTGCTAGTGGCGGCAGCCGTCCCGATCGCTGACACTGCTTCGGCTCGCAAGATGATGCGGGATCTGAAGCCGAAGAACCGGAATCGGCTGCATATGAAGGCTGAGACGCGCAACCGTCAGCAGATCATTACGCAGTTTGTGCAGGAGCCGCCGATCGCGCAAGCGCATGTTTTCGTGGGGAGCCTTCGGGGCACCAGGCCCAAGCGCACCCAGCGCGAGGTCCGATCGGAATGCCTACACGCTCTCGGGTTGTACGCAGCAGACAGAGGCGGGGTGACCCGCATCTTGGTGGAGTCGTGTTCGCAAGACAAGCAGGATCACGCAGCGTTAGTGGGAGCGCTGGCGGCCAAAGGGGCAAGCGAGCAGGTTCGGGTGATGATCGACCAACCCACAGCACACGAACTGTTGTGGGCCGCTGACCTGGTGGCGTGGGCGTATGGGGCCGGTGGTTGGTCTCGCAGCGCGATCAGTCATCTAGTCACGGTTCACGATTTGCGCTAACCCCAGGAAGCGCGAAAGCCGGGCGACCACGCAAAACGTGCGGGCTCCCGGCTTCACTTTCTTGGCTCTTCACCAAGACACCACTAAATGTACTCCGGCGCCACGGTGTCTGCCAGCCCACGGCAAGCATCACGAAAAGTGCCCGCGAAACGGTGCCCCTTCGTCAGGCATGGAGAGTGGGCTGTCGATGTCGTCTCAGGCCGAGATCACCGCGAAGTTCGCCAAGGCGTACGTGAAGGCGAGCTGGCCTAGACAGTGACGATGCAACGTAATGCCGTATATACGTCATTACGTTACCGTCTCTTACTGGGCAAATGCGGTTTGCAAGTAGCGATAGGCCATCGCTCTGCCAATGTTGAATGCTCCCGCCCCGGCCAACCGGCATCGGGGTTGGCAAGACTTTCCCGATAACGAAGGTTTTCGGGACAGCGGGGCCCCCCAGTGCGTTGCCCCCAGTGCGTTGCCCCCCAGGTCGCGGCGTCTCATTTCTGTGTCTCATACCCCCCCGATTCTCGAATCCCGGGACTGTCAGCGGGACAATGAGACAGTCATCGGCATGATGACGATCCTCGGCTACGCACGCGTAAGCACCCACCGGCCAAGACCTCGACGCACAGCTCGCTGCGCTCACAGCTGCTGGTGTCCACACCGGGCATGCACTGGCCCGACGCACCTCCGTATAGATACATCAGAATCGTCCCCGTAACACGAATCGTTACTATACGTTCCTGACGAGGGGTGCTCGCCATTTTTTTGCCACCGCGGGCGACATTCGGCGCTCGGGCAACGCCAGAACACCGCCCGCCGCCCTACCGGGAACAAACGTCATCCGCGGCGCGCCGAGGCGCGCCCCCCCCCCGCTTGGCGGTTGGTGTCCCCCAGAGGCTTGCGCGTCCTATCGCCCAGCCAGCACGAGCAGCTGCTCGCCCAGGGCAGGGGCGGCAGCCCAAAGAAGAAAACAAGCCCGCTACCGCTACGTCACCACCACGATCAACGATGATTGGGGTTACCCCCGTTTGGTGGACATCCTGACCGGCCGGGCGATGCCCGGCAGGAGAGGATGCACTCATGGGTGCAAAGAGAAAGAGTTACACCCCGAAGTTCCGTGCCGAGGCCGCGCGTCT
>Ga0114919_10002306_pt1 | contig 15431 bp, 13 predicted proteins | sample BlataG_FD_88682 | JGI IMG/M metagenome (GOLD analysis project Ga0114919, IMG submission 88682) | Deep subsurface microbial communities from Black Sea to uncover new lineages of life (NeLLi) - Black_00105 metaG | ecosystem: Environmental > Aquatic > Marine > Oceanic > Sediment | place: Atlantic... | reverse complement strand
CTAAATCAGTACCCAAAACTCCAGCTAATTCTTTTTGACCTGCAGGAGGGACTAATGGCGTGGCTAATACAACTAAATTGGCTCTAAAATCCTCGAACTTGCCTGTTTGAAGATCTTCATAATGAATAATTAAATCTTTAGTTTCAGGGTCTTCTTCAATTGTACTAAGTTTTGTTTGAAAATATACTACACCATATTCTTCTTGAGCTCTCTGAGTAAACTCATAAAAGTTTTTTCCATAAGCTCGAATATCGTGTCTAAATACAAAGCATTTTGAGTTGTCTGAATGTTCTTTCGTAATTATTGCTTCTTTCGCGGTATACATACAGCATACGCTTGAACAGTAAGGCACATTTTCGTGTAAGTCTCTTGACCCAGCACATTGAACGAACGCAATAATTTCTGGTTCCTCTTCATCACTTAATCGTTTAACATGACCTTCGAAAGGACCGGAAGCACATAAGATTCTTTCATATTCTAGAGCAGAGACAACATTTTCGTATTGATAACCCCATCTTGATGATAATTGGTCTGCTGGCATATCAAAACCAGTCGCAACTACAATTGCTCCTACATTAATTTCAATATCCATATCTTTTTGTTCAAAATCAATTGCATCTGCTTGACAAGCTTTTTCACAGAGACCACATACGCCTTTAGTTAGTTTTAAACACATTTTTGGGTCAATTAAGTAAATAGGAGGTACTGCTTGAGGAAAAGGTATATATACAGATTTTCTCTTTCCAATATTCATTTCAAAAGGATTAGGTGCCATGATTTTAGGACATTTTGTAGCACAATCACCACATCCTTTACATTTAGTCTCATCAATATAACGAGCTTTTTTTAGAACAGTAACTTTAAAATCTCCAGCAACACCTTCTACTTTTTTAACTTCATGATAAGTCATCAATTCTATATTTGGATTTCTAAAGACTTCTACCATTTTTGGGGCGAGAATACATAAGGAACAATCATTAGTAGGAAAAGTTTTATCAAGTTGTGCCATTCTACCCCCGATTGAGGGGGTTTTTTCGACTAAGTAAACCTTAAATCCGAGTTCAGTTAAATCTAAAGAGGTTTGAATTCCTGCTATGCCTCCCCCTATAACTAGAACTGATCCTTCCATTATTATTTTGCCTCCTTACTAAAATTATTATCAATTACATTAACTAGATTTACTAAAAATTCAGAAAAATCCAAAATTTCCATAGTAGCAAATTCTTCATAATCATCTCTTAAGCATGATAAATGCATTATACATTTTGGGCATGAAGTAACGACTTTTGTTCCTGCGGCTTTCGCTTCTGATAACCGTTTATACCGTAATGCTTTTGAACGTTCATTACAATTCATCCAGGAACTTACCCCACAACATAATGAGTTTTCTTTAGAATGTTCCATTTCATTAAATTTATAACCTATTTTTTCTAAATGGTTAAAAATTTCACGTACTTTCTCGATAATGTTATTACTCTTTGGTAAAAATCTACTTAATCTACAAGGATCGTGAAATGTAAATTGAATTGGTTCACTGGTTTCTTCTGGATTTCGAAATTCAATTTTATTTTCTTTCCAATTATCATAAATGTACTCAATTATATGTTGAACTTTAAATTTCTTATCGAAATCTTCAAATAAATTAGGATAATCAACTTTTAACGTTCTATAGCATTCAGCGCAAGCGGTTACTATTTTAGAAATTCCTGCATTTTCAAACATTTTCAAATTCTTTTTTCCTAACTCAATAAAAGCTTCAAATTTACCTTGACCCCAGTATAAATCATGTCCGCAACAACTTTCTTCTTTAAGTATGACAACTGGCTCATTCTCAATTTGACATAGTAGTTTTAAGGTACTGGTTGCGATTGTTTCTATATTCTCAAATTCAAAATTAAAAAACGGTAAACATCCAACATAATACATAATATTTCCAGAGTCCGCAATTTTACACTCTTGTGGCACCCAATCGAGATTTCTTTTTGGTTGAATGTAAGATTCACTCATTATTTCGGAAAGAGTGGTATATATACCTTTATGAGCGAGATACTCCTCTGGATTTTGATCTTTGTTAGTTCGCATTTTATATTTAGCCATTCGTACAAGATCAGCAAAATTGACATCTTCGGGACAATTTTGAAGGCATGAATTACACATAAGACAATCCCATAATACCCCACTTTCAAGAACTCTATCTTCAAAACCTTCCAGTATCGTCTCAATTATTCTACTTGGCCTAAATTTCTGGACCTTACTTATTTGACATAACCCTGAACATGTACCGCATTGATAACAACTTCGCAATAAATTTCGTAAATTTGAATCATATAACTTATCTAAATATAAATTAGTATCACTTGCTTGCTCCTTTGAATTCCTCTTTTTTTCAGTTTCAGTTATAATCTTCGACCTTTTTTTTGTTGATTATAATATAAACTAATAGTAATCTATCCTTATTACGAAAAAAATAGAAACAATTTATTTTTTCTGATTAGTAATTATAATTCTATAATTACCTAAGAAATAATAGAATAGAGGGAAAGTTATTAGTGAATATCTTGATGAAAAAGAATAATTAAGAAAAGGGATTTAGAAAAATATCTTGAAGAAAAATAATAAAATTTAGATAATTTTTTTGATGTTTTCTAATTTTAATTGACATTTTTTTTTACATAATGATAAATTTTTTTTTACCTTATCCATTTTTCTTAAAATAAACAATTAATAATTAAAAATTTCATGAATATTTTATTAAATTTCTAAGTGGTAAAAATGACAGAACATGAAGTAAATTCTGAGGAAGCAGGAACAAAATATCAATTATCTTTTGATTTTATCCAAAAAAAATTAGAAGGAAAAAAAGATTCTTATGGAATGCTGATGAAAGAAATCATTCGTGCGGGAATCTGTACAGAATGCGGAACTTGTGCTGCTGTTTGCCCGGTGCTCGAATGGGATTCTGTTTTAGCTCAACCTAAACTTATAGGAAAATGCACCGGTTGTGGTATCTGCTATAATCAATGTCCACGCACGATAACTGATCCCATTCAGTTATTAGGTGAATCAATTACAGGTTATGTGGCGAATACAAACATTCCTGAAGTAATTGGAGGTCAAGACGGAGGTACAGTCACCAGTTTATTATGTTATTTATTTGATGAACACTTAATTGATGCTGCTGTAGTCACGGCGAAGAACCCAAGAAAGCCTTGGCATCCTGTTGCGAAAATTATAACCTCAAAAGAGGAGGCTATTAAGACTTCTGGTTCAATTTATTGCCATAGTCAAACTGTAGATGCGTTGATGGATGCTATTCGATCTGATTATCATTCAATCGCATTTGTAGGAACACCATGTAATATTGATGCTGTTCACAAAATGAAGAATTCCCCTCACGGAATGCTTAAATATTTTATGCGAGCGAACGTTTTAACGATTGGTCTTTTTTGTATGGATAGTTTTTCACCAGAAACCCTTTATCCTATGTTCCAAAAAGACGGAATGGATTTAGAAAAAATAGTTAAGATGGACATTAATAAGGGGAAATTTAATTTGTATTATGAAGGTAAAGAAGAACCGGTAAAAGCTTATACCATCCGATCTTTACATAAGTTTAAAAGCTCATCGTGCAATTTCTGTACAGATCTCACTGCTGAACATGCGGATATCTCTGTCGGTTCAGTAGGATCAGGTGCTAACAAAAATACAGTATTCGCAAGAAGTGCTATTGGCGCAGAAATAATTGAAGATGCAGCGAAGAAAGGCTATTTAACAATAGAACCTTACAATGCAATTAATCTTAATGCTTTACTCTTTTTAGCCAAACTTAAGAAAGTAAGTCAATATACGTCTCAAAAAAGGAAAGTCTTTATCGTGAGAGACGTCTATGAGAAAGATGAAGCGAGAGTTAAAACTAAACCAGTAGATGAAGAAGCCACATCTGTATTAACAACTCGCAGAGCAATTTCGGTATCGAAAAATTTAGATGAAAAAGCCAAAATACTATATCTATCCATAACAAATACTGCAGGCTTCACTTTAGATAATCTACAATTTCGAATCGCAGCTGTAGACGAGGTATTTGAAAAAAGACCTTGGATTACAACTTTAAAGGAGCTATTTCCATATGAAAGTATTGAGATTAATTATCCAATTGAAGCCTTAGAAGGATCTGTATTAGTGGAAGCAACCTCAGATATGTATGGAAAAGTATTTTCAAAAACAATAAAATATGAGCCTAAAAAATAGGATATAATTTTAATTCTAAAAATTAAATTAAATGAATTATTATAATACAAAAATAATAAAATAAAGGTATAAAAAATGAAGATAAGTCTAGTTGGTCTTGGAGGATGTGGGAAGACTTCATTATATAGTGTAGCTTTTGCTGAAAAAAATCCAGAAGAGACTAAATCATTAAGTCCTACAATATTGTATGAAACTAGAAGGCATCCTTTCCTTGGTTTACAAGTAGGTATATTCGATTTTGGAGGTCAAGAGCAATACCGCAAAGAATATATGGATAAGCCAGAGATATTTAGAGGAACTGATATCTTAATTCCTATTGTTGATCTTCACGATCCTGATAAATTTGAAGAAGCAAAAGAGTATTTTGTTGGGTTATTAGATATTTATCGCCAAAATAATGAAAAACCAAAAATATTTGTATTCTTGCATAAATACGATACTCAGCAATATCAGAAGGAGTTACTTGATACTAATGTGAAGCGGGCAAAGGAGATGTTTGTAGATATATTCAAAGATTATGAATTTGATCAAATGCTTACAAGCATTTATTTACAAGATGAATTGGCTAAGAAATTTCGAGATATCTTAATGACTTCTTATGCTGATTTAAAATCTCATGTTGAAAAAGCAGAGAACCAGCTGCAAGAAATAAATGCGAAAATTATTGTTGCTGATATATCTGGAAATGTTCTAGTTCACAATGTTCCAGGAGTAAGTAGTGGATTAACTCTACGTGGTGATTTAAGGGATTTTATTAATGCATGCAATACTGTACGTGAAAATATCTTTATGAGTGATTCAGCCGCCTTTAAAGGAAAAAGTTTAGAGGGAAAAGAGGTAGATCTTCATATTCTCAAGTACATCATATCCGTTCTTGTAATGAAAACTGGGGAGATCGATGTCGGTTCGCAAGATAAAATAAATTCTCTGATTAATGATATGACGTTATTTGCGGATCTGATAATCAGCGCCCATTCTGATTAATTAATTTTTCTTTTTTCTTATTTTTTTAAAGATTTCAGTAATATTTATCTAAAAATTCAATATTTCTTAGTTTTCAAATTAAATCCATCAAATCCAATAAGGTGCCTTCGAAATTTGGTTTTGGTGTTGAGGGATCTATGTTTGTTTCGGGACTAGGTACTAAAAATGTGTGAATCCCCAGATTTGCTGCCACCATATCCTTATGTTCATCACCTACCATTAAGCATGAATTCGCTGGTTGGTCAATAACATTCAAAATTTGTTTAAAATAGAGTAAATTTGGTTTTGTGGCTTTCATATTTTCATACGAAGTTATTAATTTATAAGGAAAATCAACAATTCCAGCCCATTCTAACCTCTCCTCTATGGCTATTTTGGGAAGGAGCGGAGTTGTCGCAATAACGACATCATAACCTTGATTAAAAACTTTTTCCATAAGTGTGCGTGCATCAGGTTTTTTCTTAGCAATATGTCTCAATTTTGGAAATTCTTGCTCGTAAAATTTCATGAATATTGGTTCGATTTCTTCCTGTGGATGCCCCATAAAGGGAAAAAATGATTTTTTAAAAACATTTTCATTAGTATCTGTTCCATCATTTTGTTCCATAGCTCTAGAGATTTTCATGAGATGAGGAATGAATTTATTCGGAGGAAGAATATGTGCGACGCAAGCGGACAATCCTTTTAAATAATCCTTTATAAAAAGATTTATATCAAGATGTAGTAATGTACCATCTAAATCAAAAAGTATTGCCTTTATTTGGTTTTTCATCTTTTTTCATTGATCTATAACTAAATTATATTTAATTCTGCGTGTAAATTAACTATAACTTAAAAAATTAGTTGTTATTATTTTTTGAAATTTTTTGTTAATGTAAATTCCTAAATTTTAAGGATAAATAACAATTAATAAAAAAAAATTAATATAATTCAAATCTTTTTTATATTAATAATAGATAAGTTCATTACGACTATTTGATGAATTAAAGTTATGAAATTAGAGATAAACGATTTAAATCAAGGATTTGTTTTATTAGGTGAAAAATTAAGCATACGTAGTAAATTTAATTTCGAAGAAGATACTTCAATCTTATGGTCAGGAATACGATTAATAACTTCACCTCCATGTTTAAAGGACCTTCAAATCGCAAAAGAAGAGATTTTTTCTAAGGGTCATTTTGAAGCGGGCGAGTATATACGAGATAGGGCATTAATAATTAAGAACAATGTAGTACCAACTAATAAAAGACGAAAGTTGGAGTATACAGTTCAAATAATTCTAAGACAACAAAATCCAATTAACCCCGATGATGATTTAATAATTAAAAGAGATCATTCTATTGAGATTAAGGAACATGAATTATCTTCAAAGAACATGAAACAGAATCCTGTCGCACTATCTCTTTCAGGTTTAGATGTAAGTCTTTCAAAAGATATTTTCAGACCTGGCGAAACCATTAAAGTAAATTATACTTCCAAAGAGCTTAAACAAATTGAAGTCAGGCTTCTACAAATGGCGAATTTAGTTTGTTATTGTGAAGCATACGGACATAATTGTCGCAAGGTAGAGGAATTACCACCTGCAATTGCCGGAGATGCTAAAACGTCTAATACGGACGGGGGATTTTTGTTATTAAAAGTTCCTGAAATCGCAGAACCATCACATGACTTTCTTTGGGAGCCAACCGAGAAGGAATTCTGGGGTTTCCGGTATGGAGACTATACAAAATATTCCCTTTTAATACTGGGAAAGCATAAAGTTGGACGTGATTTAATTAAGTATGAGGTACCTATTACAATTATAGCAAAACCATTCTCTGAAACAAAGGAAGGAATTGATTGGTTTGGTCGCAGGAGTTCTGAAGCACCTTCCTTATTTGACGTATCATCCAAATTTCAGAAAACATTTAAAGTGATTTCCATCGACTCCGATATGGAGAGATATACAATAAAGATAAAAAACACTTCAAATGAGGACCTAAATGGCATAACCGTTAAAGTTTCTGGTTTACAAAAAGGTTTATTTGAAACTAGCGCTAATTTAACTGGTTTTAATACTTGGCAGAAAGGCGAAGAAAAAGTAATTACTTATAAAACTAAACAAGATATATCAGCATTGATTTTGCTTTTAGAAGATAATAGTCAAAAAAGCATAAGAATACAATCTGCGGTTTCATCTGATTTTTTCTAATTTTATATCTGGTTTAATTAAATAATGAGTTTTTCAAAATCAAAAATCAATTCTTTCTATTTAGACGATCCTAAATCTGCTCCTATCGAGCGAGAACTCAATAATACAATTATGAAATATTTCTATTTTACAGATAATTTAAAGTTAAAAACAGGCAGTAAAGAAGTACTTCATGGATGTTTATTATTAGGAAATGTTGTTTTAAATTATAATGACTCTAATGCCAGTCTAAATCGGTTTGATATTTTCTTTCTTCCACCTAATAGTGAGATTACCTTAAAATTTAACTCCAAATCTGTTAAAAAGAGTAAAATTTGCATAAATTCATATCTTATTGATAAGGATATTGATTTAGATATTGAAATTCAGCATTTTGATTTATTAAAATTTATTCCTAGAGGAGAACATGGCTCAAAAGAAAAAATGGCTACTTATAGAACCGTATGGACGGCAATAAAAAACCGATACTTTATGTCAGGTTATACGAATATTCCAAGTGAATCATTAAAGCAAGGGGTCACAACAAGTGTTAATTTAGTAGAAAATAAGAAGGGTTATATGGAAATCTACCCCCATATTCATCCTAATTATCCAGAAGTCTATATCATGTGTATTGATGATAACAATTATGCGATTACGCAATATCTAATAAATGAAGAGGGACAATCTGCAGTGAAAGATCTTAGAGACGGTGAAGGATTATTCTTTCCTGGTAATTTAGGTCATAGTAATTTTGCCAGACCTTTTTACAAGGATTTGAAGTACTGTATGTATTACTGGTGTATTCCCACATTTGGCAACATTGATTTGGTCGCACCAATGACAATGAAAGTTTAATAGACTTTTTCTTTTAAAAAAATATCTCTTAAATAAGAGATTGAATGATCTGGTAATGGGGTGTACTTTTTTCCACCAAGCTTCAAATAGTATAATCTTTGAATCAATGCTGTAGTATTTGAAAAATTTTTTAGCATCCCTATTAACTTAAACCAAGTTTTTCCGATCTTGAAATCTAAATCTCCCGAATACTCTATATATAACACTTCTAAATTTAAATATAAATTAATTTCTTCAGCAGGTATATTATAAGTTTTAATAAGCCTCCCCCGTAATTGTTCAGAAAAAAATCTGAAATGTGGGTCATTATTTTTACTTTCAAATATATCTAAAAGGTTCCTAATAATTATTGGAGAATTTTCATGTTGCACTGTGTGTCTTAATGGAATGAAATTTTTCCTTTTTGGAAAGTTATAAAACATAACCTTAGCAGCGGCATTTCTTATTAATGCATTTTCGTCAGAAACTAAACAATTCTCAATAATTTTGAATGCTTTATCGCTCATTAATGAAAATTTTGAAAAAGCTTCTATCGATTTGATTCGTGAATTAGTATCTGAACTTTCAATCATTGTAATAAAAAGGTCTGTTGCAGCTTTTTTATTCATATTGTTGCTCTCAACATCGGCACATATTTTCTCAGGCGTCAGAGTTGAGCTCGGATTTAATTTATCATTCATAAATGAGGTTCAATAAATTACTGAATTAAACTTTAATTTAAACATAAACGATTCCAAAAATTTAAACTTTAATACTAAAGTTTAAAAAAATTAAGAAATTTCAAGGAGTTAGATTATCGCAGAAATTGAAGTATATTGATGAATTATTTGAGCGCCATGAGATAGGCGAAATGCGTGGTAAAATTGATCATTGTTATTTTGTTCTTAATTAATTTGTAAAATCATATAGAACTCAAAAAGGTCAAGGAGAAGTACAACACGATATTACTAATGATTTAAATGTTGAGGGTATATTGCAAATCATTAAAAATCAAGAAAGCATTGCTGTCCCTTAAAATATTAATAGAATTGAATTAATTAACACAATAGATTTAAGGAGTATATTGTAGTGATTAACGATGAAATTGCGGATATAAGTATTATTATAAAACTAGGGGATTAAATCAATATATTACCAATAAATAAGAAAGGACTTAATGAAATGTTGACTGATGAACAGCATATTATTAAAGCTATTGCAGAGGCATATTTGGACAAATTAATAAGAGAATTACCTACTCAGCAGATAAGAAAGGTATTGATTGATAATAATATCATTTCTAAGAAAGGTAAGGCATCATTTTCAAAGAAACAATTAATAAATTTGGCTTTAGAACATAATTTAAAAGGAGAATTGAAGAAAAAAGTATTTAGAATTGAAAAAAATTCATGGTCATGGCCTAGAAGGATCACTAAAATTCTTAAAAATTATAAAAATAAATTTTATAATTTTAGTAAAAGCATTTTTGCAGCTAGGTTTGGAACTTATGCTGGTGATGTGGTTGGTAATTCTTGGGCAGAGACAGTATTTAATGCTCCAACAATCGAGAAATTACTTCATTATTTTACATATGTTGATGATCCAGATCTTTTATTTAATTCACGTAAAAGAGTAATTTTTCTTTTGAAAAGATATCTTGAAATTGATAAATCATCAAGTTCAAAGTCCAGTGAATTGAGGACTTATGAAAAATCAAATAATAAATTATATTGGATATTCTTCAAAGAGCTTCAAAATATATTTTCCAAGAGAAATGGTAAGTTTATACATATTTCCGATATAGGGTTGAAGCTCTGTGGCGATGCTGCTGTTTTACGACGTTACAGTTCAGGTGGAAGAAGTATGGGTATCAATTTTATGGAAAGAATAATGGATTTCTGTAATAAGTATTTAGATAATGAGCAAGACATTCAATATATTAATAGTCTCTTAGATGCTATATCAGTTTTTGATAATCAGATAATGAAAGTTTCTTCAGATAATCCAAAATATGACGAGTATTGTCTTACGAAAGCAATTTCAAAAAGTTTGGCTCCTTTGAGTGAGTCTGAAGGTTGGAGTTCAGATACACCTAATTATGAAGAATTAAATATGTTCTTTGGTGTTGATTTTAAATCCATTCTTAGCACCCTTAAAAATAGATTTTATAGGGTTTTTTCACAAAAGAAATTAGAAAAGATACGAAAAAAATTAGTATCTAAACTAGCTCCAATTGATCCTTCTGGTTGCACAGATTTACTTAATATTTTAGGTTATTATGAACCTAGTGTTAGGCGAGATGAACTCCATGAATTATTTCCAACCTTTGATACTTGGATAGAATTTAAATATAAATCAATTCATGGAGATAAAGATTCTTCACTTCCTTCTAAATGGCAAAACATTAGGAGATCATCAAAGGAACTATTTTACTATCATCAAGGTATGTTTTCAGCATATTCATTAGATGATAAAGGTGAAAGGAAACAATCTAGATTTGCCTTTGATGCATTTACAGGAAATGTATATAATGTAGATTCAAAAGGTTGGGAATTGCATCACATTGATTTTAATGAGACTAACAATATTCCTGATAACTTCTTATGGGTAATGAAGTTGATTGATCCTGATACTTTGCAGACTAGTCATAAGACGGTATTCTCTAATGATCAAGAAAAAAGGGAATATATCGCTTTGGGTATGATGATTAAAACCGCTTTTAAGCACGGTTATGCTCCAAGGTGTTGGAGTAATGAGAGGCAAGCATATTATTATGAAATTATCAAGAATAAGCCAAGGAGATTTATCGATGAATTCACATAATTGTCGATATTAGTTCACTTTTATATAGGTCCTTGAAAATCAATCTCAAGATATTTTCAAAAGAACTAAGAATTCCTTCTCCATTGAGTGCGATTGTGAAGGCAATATCTAATTTTTTATATTTTTCATGACTGATTTCTTCTAAAAAAGAAATATGACTAAATTTGTCAGGAAGATCTTGCTTATTAAAAGCAATCACTTTAGGAAAATTCGTTAAAATATCGCCAAAATACATTTTCAATTCATTCCAGGAAATGATATTCCGTTTATAAACACTTCTTTGCGAATCGGCCACAAAAATAATCCCATCAGTTGCTTTAAGAGTTATAGGCCTTGTGACTATATAAAAATCCTGCCCAGTTGAACTAAAGACATGTATTTTTAGCTGCCATTCATTATCATTTTGAAATGATACTGTGCCATAATCAAAAAAGAGAGTCCTTTTCACAGTGCTTTCAATAGAACAGACCTGATCCTTTTTACCGAAATGATCAAAAAGGCATCGCAAAGAAGTAGTTTTTCCTGATAAAGCAGGGCCGTAATAGACTATCTTTACTTGTATTGTTTTGTCAAGAGCATCAATAATCATAATTATCGCTTTTTGTAAAATAAGTGTTGTTAGTAATTCTAAATATAGCTATAAAAAAGGCTATTTTTTTAGATTTCAAACTTAACCAAAAAGGTTTTAGAAAAGGAATAAGACTCGATATAATCAATCTGAATTAAACAATAAAAAGCTAAAAAATAATTTTATCCCCTTCTAATTTACAAGATAAAACTCCTCGTAGAACCAATAACTCCACTTCACGACCTAATATCGACTCTTCAATATCTAATTCATCCTTCAGCAAGGTTTTTAATTCTTGAAAAGTAATCGAGATGGTATTTTGTGATTTTGCTTTATTGAGAGATTTCAGAATTATTTGCTGATTATACAGAGATTTACAGTTAGATAATAATTGATAGAACTTATGCGTTAAGGTGTAATCAAGATCCATCTTTTTTTCAATATCTTTCAGACTTTCAAGTAATTTGAGAGCATCGCTAAATTTTTCTTCACTCATTAAGTCTTGAGCGTGATTCAGTTGCTCTTGGAATTCATCTTTTTCCATTCTTACCATTTCTTATAAGATATTAGAAGTTTAAAAAATTTTATTGTTAAGAATAATCATTCTTTATCTGTATTCCATAAATTATAAAGGAAACTCTTTATAATCAAAAATTAATTCTCTTAAATAAGAATATTAAAAAAACGATTGAAAAAAAATGGCAGTAGATAAAGAGAAAGTTAAAGCAGTTCTGGAAAAAATTAGACCTCAGCTTCAAATGGATGGAGGGGACGTAGAGTTAGTAGATATAAGCGACGATGGTATTGTAAGTGTAAGGCTTCAAGGCCATTGCGCGGGTTGTGCTCACGCTCAGCAAACACTCCAATTTGGTATTGAACGAGCAATAAAGCAACTTGTCCCTGAGATTAAATCCGTTGTGAATGTTCCTTAATTCACATCAAGTACTTTTTTTTTATTTTGTAAGAACTAAATTATAACTTGTCTTAAGTTTGAAATAATCCAATTTAGTTGTTATTTTTATATCAAAAAAGTTATTTACTTTAATTCAATACTTCTTCATAATAAATACGATTTACTGAAAAAATTATGAATAATTCAGAACAATCTGAAACTGAGGAAGAAAATTCCACGGAACAGAAAGATAAGGAAACTGAACCAGCAAAAAAGACTCAAGGACAACTACTTCAGGAAGCACTGGGTTTAGAACCAACAGATATTCAACAAATAGAAAAAAAATTATTCATCGCACGTTTTTTAGATTATTTTAGTGAGGAAACTCTAGATTTTATTTATAAAGATCGTTCAATTGAACAGTATAGACAAGAGATCGAAACTTTCTTGGAAAAATTAACCCAAGAGGGGACAGAAGAAGATAAGTTATTAAAAAAAAATTTCGATGACAAACAAATTATTGAAGTCATATATCAGTTGAAAAAAAAAGCTGAAGATCTTGCTTTGAAAAATGGAATAAAAGAAGCAATAGACAAACGGTTAAGAAAATTAAGTCTTATCACTACCATACCGATGTTTATTTTAATGATGGTCTTAGCTGTATTTTTTATTTCTACGATAACTGATTTTATCTGGATCTTTATACCACTTTTATGTGTATTTTGTATGGTTCCTCAACTTCTTAGAGGTGGTATATTAAAAAAGTGGCATTTATTTAAAGATGAAAATCGAACTTCTTTTTATACTGATAACCGGAGCGACATTATGATTTTAAAAAATTATACAGGTGAAGTTTTAGACAATATCCGATCGAAACTTTTGGACATGAAAGTTCCTCTTCAATTAATTAAATTCGTATTACATAGTAGGGATTACGAAAATTTGAATTTAATTAACCAAAGAGAAGTGAGAGGAGTAGCACAATATTTCTTCTCATTTGAGTATCCAGAAGGCATGGAACCATTTCCAATACCAGAAATACTTTTGCAAAACACCCAGGAGCTTCCTTCAGAGATAAAGCCAAAAAAGCTTGAAAAGAATTTCATTATTTTAACTGAGTTGAAAGGAAAAAACGGGATTTTGACGGGATATTTGCCTAGGATTGCAAGCAGTAATGCAGCTAAGATCAATGATATGTTAAACAATTCCGAATTTGCAAAAGCGCCTAAATCTATTAGTGAGATCATTCCTGACTTTAAAAATAATCCAATATATTGTTTATGTGGCGAATTGGCTAATTTTTCTAAAATTCATATATGCAACTGGAAGAATCAATTCAAATTCTATCTATTTGAAGGAGAAAAATGTAATTGCGGTGAAGAAATCTTTGTACTTTCCTTAATGGATGAGGAGGATGAAATTCCTTCTGAACTTCGAGAAAACTTTATGAGTTAATATTTTTTTAATTATCTACTTTTTTATTTTTGAATAGTAATCATACAGCAGCTTATAACCGCGTACAGCTCGCTCAATTTCATTTTCAAAGACAGGGATTTTTAATTCTGAAGCTGCTTTAATTACTCTCTTTGCTCCTTCCCTTTCAGCTTGGATTAATATTGCAATAATTGGTTTATTAGGATAGGTTTTTTGGATTTTTTCAAAAATATTAAAATCAAATTCAATTTCAATAAAAAACTCTAAGGCAAGAATAAGACCATCTACATTTTCATCCCTTAATAAGGTATCTGCAGAAGTATTATATATCCCACAAATTTTTATACCAATAAATTTTTCAGGAGGCCAAAAATCTACTGGATTCCCAAAGGCACATGTTGAGCCTCCTACTTTATCTACTATTATTTTTCTTGACTCTTCACTAGGTTGGGCAAGCATTAAATTTTGTTTTCTCATTTCTCTAACTATTAGATGAATTGCTCCAGATGAAGGACCAATAATACCCAATTTTGGACCTCCTGGTTCAGGACACCATAAAAATATTTTTGCGATATCGAAAAGCTCTATATAATTAAAAACTTCAATACCTCCAACCTCTTTCATTTGAACTGCTTTTGTTTCATCTTTACCTACATAGAAAAATAGTACAGGTTTCAAAGCAGAAATTTTCTTTACCGTTTCTATTAATTCCTCTGTAATTTCTCTTAGAAATAAGGATATAACCTTTGTTGTTTTATCGTTCACAAAGAACTCAAGAATATCTGCTTCATTAATATGATAACCTTTACCTAAATGTATTACTTTAGAAATCGGTAACTTTTGAGATGGAGTCCACCAACCCATCGCTCCTGCCAAACCTCCACTTTGAGCAACAAAACTTATTCCTTCTTTGATGTCTTTATTCTCCCGCATAATATGTTGCCTTACAGGAATTATGGAGGTTGTAAATTTATCAATAAAATTAATAACTCCAAGCATAGAGGGTCCTAGATATGTAATATTATATTTTTCACATATTTCATGTAATTTTATGGTTACTTGAGAAATGTCTGTGCTAGGTTTTAATTCAGTCTGAATTGAAACATATTTTACTCCAATTTTACCTAAGTTTTCAACAATATCTAAAATATCTTTACCTAATACAATTACCGCAAGTTCAGGTATTTCTGGGAGTTCTTCAAAAGAGTGATATGACCGAAGTCCCAAAATTTCATTTGCGTTTGGATTTAAAATGAAAAGTTTTCCTTGATAAAATATTTCTAATAAATTTTTTAAAACTGTATAACTGAATGAGAGTGCTTTTCGTGAAACACCTACAATTAAAATACTCTTTGGATTGAAAAAAGGTTCAAGATTTTTCAAAGCTTATGATAGGTTTTGAATAATTTGAATTCAAGAAAATAAAATAATTATTTTGTTTAGGCAAGAGCCATTTCAAAAATGGCAATTTCTCT
>Ga0114919_10002302_pt1 | contig 15437 bp, 16 predicted proteins | sample BlataG_FD_88682 | JGI IMG/M metagenome (GOLD analysis project Ga0114919, IMG submission 88682) | Deep subsurface microbial communities from Black Sea to uncover new lineages of life (NeLLi) - Black_00105 metaG | ecosystem: Environmental > Aquatic > Marine > Oceanic > Sediment | place: Atlantic... | reverse complement strand
ATGAGCCCTGCTCCCCGCTGGCCACTTCCTGCCGTTGCGGCGGTCCTGGCGGTATCGCTGCCACTATCTTCACTTTCCCACGATGCAGGGCCGCGGTACGCGATCGCGATGCAGCAGGGCGGCGCCCGGCAATCTCCACCGCTCGAGCTGCTCCATTTCGGACAGGCGGACATCACACTCCACAGGCTGGAAGGGGGTGAACAGCGCAGCGTTACCGTTCTGACCGACAGTGTAATCTTCAGGCAGGGGGACCAGTACCTGCTGGCGGACCTGGCTACTTTTGTTGACAAACAGGAGGAGGTCAGGCTGCGTGGAAGGGTAAGGGGTTGGGACCCTTCGTGGAAGTTCTGGGCCGATGACGTTATTTACCGCGGGAAAGAACGCACGATAATAGCCACAGGAAATGTACGATCAGAGAGCATGGAAAACGGCTCTCAGGTCACGGCAAGGCAGGTCAGGTTCGACCGGAACACAGGCGAAGGGGTAGCCACAGGAAGCCCGTACCTTTTCCAGCCACCCGGCGACTCCACCGAGGCGGCCACAGAGGTGATAGGCAGCGACGGCGCCCGACTGCGGTTCCGGCGGGATGCCGGGTGGGCCGAGATAAGCGGGGGAGCCGAGGTGGCCCGTGGAGAGGTGTCCATTCGCGGGAACTGGCTGCGGTCCCAGGACCAGCAGAGGGTGCTGCTGGTACGCGACAACGTAGTGTTCGAGAAGGGCGGAGTCAGCGCCACAGGCAACGACCTTTTCTGGGATGAAAATACGGGCCTGGCCAGGCTGAAGGGTGAGCCTCCGGTGCTTAACAGGCTTGCGGCCCGCGAGGAAGGGAGCCAGGATTCGATCTGGACCACCATGACTGCCGACAGCCTCGATCTGAGGCTGCAGGAGGATGTGCTGGAGTCGATCCTCCTTCACGGCCCCGGGGTGGTGACCACTATCACGAAGCCAGCCCCGGGCAGCATGGTGATGAGGCCTGACTCCACCCGGGTGCCGGCCCAGCCGGAGCATATGGTTCTGAAAGGTCGCGATATTGCGATCACCCTGGTGGATGATAGCCTCGAGCATCTGGAGGCAATCCGGGCGGCGATGTACTACTGGAGGGAAGACGTGCCGGAGAGGCAGAGTGCGATGGGGGGGAACGAGCTGGACGTAAGCTTCGATGGGGGGGAGCCGTCGGTCGTGGAGTCGCGCGGTAATGCAGTTACCAGGTACTTCGACAGCCTCGATGAGGAGGAATCGGGTCTCCAGAGGGCGATGGCGGCCCTGATAAGGCTCACGCTGGAGGATGGCGAACTGAAGCTGGCCTACCTGGAAAACGGCAACGCTTGGTACTACGCTGCTTCTCTGGTCAGACAGGGTCTGGTGCCGATGGCGGTGCATCCCGATTCAATCAAGGTGGGAGCCAGGCAACGTCCGCCCGGAAACAGATAGGGCAGACAGGAGAGAGGAAGGGTTTGAACCAGACTAAGGCAAAGAAACTCAGTGCGGAGGGTCTGGTAAAGATCTACAGCCGCAGACGCGTGGTTGACGAGGTCTCCCTCGATGTTACCCGGCGTGAGATCGTAGGTCTGCTCGGACCAAACGGGGCGGGGAAAACCACCACATTTTACATGATGGTGGGACTTATCAGACCCAGAGCCGGGCACATATATCTGGATGGAGAGGATGTGACCTCACTCCCCATGTACAGGAGGGCCCGGCTCGGGGTGGGTTATCTTGCACAGGAGGCCTCCGTTTTCCGGAAGCTGACTGTTGAGCAGAACCTGCTGGCGATCCTTGAGACATTCATGCGCAGCAGTGCGGAGCGGCAGGCAAGGTGCGACGAGCTGATGGAGGATCTAAAGCTGTCGCACCTGCGCAAGCAGAAGGCGTACACACTCTCGGGTGGGGAAAGGCGACGGGTGGAGATCGCGAGGGCGCTCTCCACCAGACCCGACTTTATTTTGCTCGACGAGCCGTTCACAGGTGTGGATCCCATCGCAGTAGAGGAGATCCAGGAGATCCTGCAGAACCTGAAGGAGCGGGGGCTGGGGGTGCTGATCACCGACCACAACGTCAGGGAAACCCTCCACATAACGGACCGCGCCTACATCATGAACGAGGGCAAGATCCTGGTTTCGGGCGATGCCGAGAGCCTTGTGGATGACCCGATCGCGCGGAAAGTGTATCTTGGACAACGCTTCACCCTCACGTAATGGAAACGGCCCTTTTGCGCTATCTTGGCGTCGGCCCGTTCTTTGGATCGCGAACCAGGCCGACGCCGGTGAGCAATTCGCCGTCCCCCGCTTTTGAATAACTTGAACAGGGAATTAAGTGGGGGTAGATTGATAGTATGAGACTTCTCCAGGAAATCAGGCTGGAGCAGAGGCTCTCCCCACAGATCATCCAGTCGCTGAAACTACTCCAGCTGCCCACGCTCGAGCTGGAACGATTCCTCAAACAGGAGCTGGAGGAGAACCCTCTGCTGGAGGAGATTCAGACAGCCGAGGTTTCCCCGGAAGTGGCCGTACGCGAGGCAAATAAGGATACTGCTGGGCAATTCGACGAGCAGCAGTGGCGCGAGGTGCTTACCGACTCACGCGACGTCGGCGGGAGGGGATTCCGGCCTGATGTCAGCAGGGAGTTTGAAGAGCTTCCCCAGCCGGCGGAAGTTAGCCTCCAGGAATATCTTCTCAGCCAGCTGCATCTTTCCAGGCTGATGGAGAACCAGATTCCCGTCGGCGAGGAGATTATCGGAAATATCAACGAGGACGGCTATCTCGAAGCCACTCTCGAGGATATTGCGGAGGGCTCACACTCTACGGTGGAGGAAGTCGAGGAGGTCCTGACGGTCATCCAGGCATTTGACCCCGCAGGGGTGGGGGCTCGCGATCTGGGGGAATGCCTGGCCATCCAGCTGAAGGAGATGGACCTCGAGAATACGATCTACATGGCGATAGTAGAGGAACACCTGGAGGATCTGCAGCAACACCGGTACCCCGCCATCGCCAAGGCGCTGGATATCTACGAGTCGGATGTGCAGGAGGCGGTCGAAGAGCTCTCGCGTCTCAATCCAAAACCGGCAGCTGGAGAATTCGGCACGACGGCGAAGACCATTATTCCCGATCTGATAGTCGAGAAAGTCGATGGGAACTATCTGGTTCTGTTCAACGACAGCAGCCTGCCCCGTCTCAGGATCAGCAACCTCTATAAAGAGATACTCGCCAAGGATACAAAGGCCAGCGAAGAGACGAGGCAGTACGTCCTGGACAAGCTGAATGGGGCCAGATGGCTGATGCGCTCCATCCAACAGCGTCGTTCGACGATGCTGAAGGTGATGGAGTACATAGTAAAAGCCCAGCATGAGTTCCTCGAGCACGGACTCCTTCACCTCACACCGATGACTCTGCAGGAGGTGGCAGACGCCATAGGCATGCACATCAGTACGGTCAGCAGGGTCACTAACGGCAAATATGTCCAGACACCTCAAGGGATTTTCGAGCTGAAGTTTTTCTTTAGCGGCCGGATCGAGAACAGGGAGGGAGGGGACGTATCCACCAGGTCGATCAAGGAACGTATAGAGCGGCTGGTGAGGGAGGAGAACGGACACAAGCCGCTGAGCGATCAGAAGATCGCCGAGGCGTTGCAGGAAGAGGGTTTTACAATAGCCCGGAGAACTGTCGCTAAATACCGTGACAAGATGGGCATTCTACCCGCGCGCTATCGCAGGAAATACTGAATGTTCAACCGTACTCCCAACCGTTTGGGGAAAGGAGTTTCGGGCCTATGAAAACAAGTCTCACTGCTAGACATTTCAACATGAGCGATAATGTCCGCAACCATGCTATCGATTCGATGGCCGGACTTGAGAAGTATTTTAACCGCATAATCGGTGTCCAGATGGTTCTATCGAAGGAGAAGGAGCGCTGGGGCGCCGAGGTGATTGTCGGTGTGCCCGGTGAAACCCTGACCGCAGAGAGTCAGGATGATGATCTGCTCTTCTCAGCGATAGATGACGCCATGGCGAAGGCCCAGCGTCAGCTGGAAAAGTATAAATCGAAGGTTAAACACGAGAAGGACAGGCGTGAGGCGAAGCAGTACGGAAGTGAGCCCAGGAAGCGCCGGCATTAATCGTATGGACCATAGAGAACTCACTGTCCAGAAGCTCGTTGATGACAATCAGAGCGTGCTCAAGCTTGAATGGGCCGCGGGTCGATCCGGGGCTGAAAACCTGATAACCACCAACGATGTCTGCCGTCCGGGACTGGCGCTGGCAGGCTTCTTCGATCCCTTCCCGTATCACAGGGTCCAGATCCTCAGTAAAGTCGAATTCCGATTCCTGGACAGCCTGAGCGAGGAAGATCGCGAAAACGCGGTATTCAAGCTCCTCTCATACGACATACCAGTTGTCATCTGCGCCTCCGGCAACAGGATGTACGACTGGGCTATTAAGAAGGCCGAAGAGAGGCAGACACCGATTCTTCTGAGCGAGAGCTCCAGTACCGCTGTGGCCCACCTGCTCAGCGAATATCTGGATGACTGGTTCGCACCTACCACAGTTGTGCACGGTACCCTGGTTGATGTCTTCGGAATCGGTCTGCTGTTCACCGGAAAAAGCGGAGTAGGTAAAAGCGAGATCGCTCTCGACCTGGTGGAGAGAGGGCACAGGCTGGTGGCCGACGATGTTGTAACGTTGACGCGAACCGCACGGGGCATACTGAACGGCACCGGCAACGAGCTTCTGACACATCACATGGAGGTCCGTGGCATCGGCATAATAGATGTTCAGAGTATCTTCGGAATCCAGTGCATCCGGCTCAAGAAACGGGTGGAGGTGGAAGTCATACTGAAGGAATGGGACGAGGTGGGTGAGGCGGACCGCCTCGGAATGGAGGAGAAGGCCGCTGAGTTACTCGGGGTACAGATCCCTCAGGTGGTCCTTCCCATAGTACCAGGTAAGAACATCACCGTTCTGGCAGAGACTATTGCTTTGAATCACCTGATGAAGATAAGCGGTCTGAACGCGGCGCAGACGCTGAACCAGAAGCTGCTGGAACGGATGGAGAGGAAAAAACTCGCCCGACTGGAACTCGGCGAAGACTACGAATGATTCACGGGGTAGTGTATACGCACGCCGATCTCGGGGCCGCCTTCTGCAGAGCGGTTGAATCGATGATGGGACCACAGCGGGGATTTGTCGGTCTGAGCAATGAGGGCTTGAGCGGCGATTCCATGTTCACGGCCATCGAGGAAGCGGTAGGGAAGAGTGTGGACGGGGCGGTGATATTCACAGCTCTTTACGGAGGATCGTGCTGGCAGGCGGCCGAACGGCTCAGCAGGGAACGGCCGGAGGTCCATCACCTGACCGGGGTGAACCTGCCCATGCTGCTGGCGTTCCTGAACAAGCGCGAATCGACCAGGCTGGATGAGCTGACCGGGATGCTGGCCGAGTACGGTTGCCAGGGGATCAAACCTTGAGCCTCCTCCTCATGCGTGTCGATGATCGTCTCATCCACGGCCAGGTGACCCAGGGGTGGGGAAGTGCCCTGCACCCGGACATGTATGTCGTGGTGAATGATTCGGCGGCGTCGAGCCGGTGGGAGAGGGAGCTGTACGAGGCTTCCGCACCGGAGGGAGCGAAGATCGCCGTGCTGGGAATGGACGAGGCCGGGGACAGCCTTCAATCGTGGCTGGACAGTGAGGAGAACATTATAGTCCTTGTAGAGAGCCCCCGGGATGCTCTCAGGCTTTTTGAGAAGGGGTTTTCATTCGAGTCTCTCAACGTGGGGGGCCTCCACTTCAAGGAGGGTCGTAAACGCATACTCCCCTTCGTATGCGTAGATGTGGATGATGTCGAGGCCTTCAGGGCTCTCCAGGCTCTGGGGGTTGAGATCGACTGTGCCGACGTTCCCGGTTGTGAGCGAAAGGATCTGTTTAAATGGCTTGGCAGCGCGGCCAGCGGGAACTGACGAATCTCAAGGTGGGGTCTGCGGTCCTCTTCGGGCTGCTAATCCTCATATTCGGTTCGCTGTGGGGGCAGGATCTGCTCCGAACGGGCAGGACGCACAAAATAACGGTTGTTTTCGAATCGGGTTTCGGGCTGTCGACCGGAGACCCTGTACTGGTCGCGGGTGTTAAAAAGGGTCAGGTGTCCGGCATCTCACTGACCCCCGATAACAGGGTGGCGGTGGAGATGCGTATAGACAACGACATTCAGCTGTTCACCTCCAGCATGTTCACGATCGAAAGCGAGGGATTGATAGGGGCGAGGTTCATAAATGTGACTTCGAATCCCGGCGGGACGGTGCTGGCGCCCGCCGATACCCTCCTTGGCGGCAATGCTGCCAGTCTCAACGACATCTTCCGCAACATCCAGAGACTCGCAGTCAGGGTTGAGGAGCTGATTGGTACGGTGCAGGCGGTGATTTCCGACGAGGATATGCGCCAGAAGATCAGTCAGACGTATGATAATTTCAATCAGACTATCAACCTGCTGAACCAGGTTGTGGTCGACAACCAGGACATGGTGAGGGAGAGCATAGAGAATCTGGGCTCGGTTGTGGTGAACGTAAACAAAGCCCTTGTCGATAATACGGATGACCTTGAAGCGGCACTGCAGTCGATCAAGAGCGCGGGGGATCAATTTTCTGTGGCCACCACCACGGTCGATTCGCTATCAGGGGCGCTTCGGGATCTGGTTGTGCGCTTTGTATCGGGCCAGGGAACTATATGGCGCCTGACCGAATCTGACAGCCTCTACGTGCAGATGATAACCACTTTCGCGCGCCTCGATTCACTCATCCTCGATATCAAGAACAATCCCAAGAAATACATCAGGTTAAGTATATTCTAATGGCGGGTGCTTCCCCTCCCGTCGTTTTAGCCTTCGACGCCGGTGCAACCTCTACGCGTGCGGTGGCCGTAGACGAAGCAGGTGCGGTCCTGTGGCGTGGAGCTGGCCCCGGGGCCTCCGTTTCGCGGCTCGGCGTTGAGGGAGCAGCGGGGATCGTGAAGGGTCTGTGGCGGAAGGCGGTCGAGGAAGCGGGAACAGATGTCGTTGGAACCCTTCCGGCGGCTGTGGCAGGTGGTTTCGCCGGTGGGCGCTCTTCGAGGGTCCAGGATGAGGTGGCCCGGGCTATCAGCCGGCTCCTGGGATCGGACGATGAGGATCGTTCAGCGCCGGTGAGTATAACCCACGATGCACACATAGCCCTTATCGGGGCGGTAGGCGAAGAAGGCCCCGGATGCGTTGTAATAAGTGGGACCGGTTCAATCTGTATGGCCCGCGACGAAGGGGGAGCTGTGATGCTGGCAGGTGGTTGGGGGTGGCCTCTGGGTGATGAAGGGAGCGCGACCTGGGTCGGGTGGAGGGCGGTCGGGATGGGGCTCGCGGCGTGGGAGGATGGAGCACCCTCCGAACTGACCGGCATCGTACTGGAAGCGTGGGATTTAAAGGAGAGCGAGGGCGCCGGCCAGCACGACGTCATGCTGTCGGCAGTGGAGGCCAGCAGGGAGCCGGCGAGGTATGCGGCCCTTGCTCCACGAGTATACGAGATTGCACTACAGGGAAACCCTGGTGCAACAGCCCTCGTAGCTGAGGCTGGAGAGGCTCTTGGCCGGTTGATAGAAAGCGCATACAGGCGACTGGGCACACAGCCCGGCGGGAGGTTTCCGCTCGCCTTTATGGGAAGCCTGGCTGAGGCATGGCGGATAGAGCTGGAGGAGCCGGTCCGGCGTGGAGCCGGGTCTTATGGAAAAGATATCCAGATAGTACCTGCGCTATTGCCCGCCCACGGCGGGGCGGTACTCATGGCGTTCAGGGCCGCGGGGATCGCGCCCCGCCCCGGGGCGATTGAAAGGCTCAGTGGGGAGCTGGCTTGTTGACACTGTGCCGGGGGCAAAACATACTACGGCGAGGTGGTAGTACAGGTACTCAACGGGCATCTGTAACCGGTTGAGAAGAAACATGTTGCGCAGGTTCACAACGATACATTCCCGGATGGCCGGGAGTGAGCGAGGGTGCAAATGGGTAGCGGTTCGGTCAACAAGGCAATTCTCATAGGCAATCTGGGGGCTGACCCCGAAATCAGGTACACAAGCAGCGGCCGGGGTGTGGCCAATTTCCGGATCGCGACTAACCGTGTCTACACCGACCGCAACGGCCAGCGCCAGGAGCAAACCGAATGGCACAACATAGTTGCCTGGGGCAAGCTGGCGGAGATCTGCGAGCGGTACCTGAAGAAGGGCAGCTCAGTCTATATCGAGGGTCGCATTCAGACACGCTCCTGGGAGGACCAGTCGGGTCAGAAGCGCTGGACCACAGAGATCGTGGCACAGCAGATGAACATGCTGGGCGCCGTGGGAGGAGCCAGGGGCGGTTTAGACCGCGACGAGACAGCCCCCACGGATGAAGAATACGCCGGAACACCGGGTGGCGGGTCCGGTACAGTCGAGGAAGAGGAGGACGACCTCCCATTTTAGGAGCCTGTCTCAGACAGGCTCCTAGGGGACCTGCACAGGTTGCAGGATAAGACACCGGCCGGAGGATATGGAGACCTGGAAGCAGCTTGAAGAGAACGCGATCAGGCTCGATATCGACGCACGGAATAAAGAGAAGATCTTTGCCGTGCTCGTCGACGCTCTGATCGAGTCGGGGCAGGTGGACTCTGAACTTCCAGTCCTCGAGGAGGTGATCCGCCGCGAGGAGGTTCTCTCAACCGGTGTGGGTAACGGTGTTGCGCTTCCCCACGCACGTCTCGACAACTTCAAGAAGTTTGCCCTTGCCTTCGGTAGACCGGTTAAGCCGGTTGATGTCGGGGCCGTCGACGGCCAGCCCGCCGATCTCTTCTTCCTTCTGATTGCGGACAAGGACGATCCATCGCGCATCGTACGCATCCTCGGACGCCTCGCCCGGCTGTGCGACGATGAGGGAGTGCGGAAAGACCTGAGAAAGGTGAAATCGCCTGCGAAGGTCATCGAACTGGTCCGTACCTTCGAAACCGCACCTGCCGCCACCCGGACATCTTGATAGGCCAAACCGTCCCTATCGCGACGTTCAGCCGGTTGCAGGGAGGTGACCGAGAAAAATGAGCGAGCCCGATTCTGAAACGCTGCGGGTGGACCCTGAGTTAGTGCTGCCCATTCTCGAGGAGTTCGTCAGATCCGAGTTGGGAAAGACAGATCTCGACAACGGCATCATCGGACTTTCCGGGGGGCTCGATTCTTCAGTCACGGCTTCGATCTCAGTCCGGGCGCTGGGACCTGAGCGGATCAGGCTGGTTATCATGCCTCATGAAGTGTCCAGCGAAGCAAGCCGGAAAGATGCGCTGGAAGTAGCCGATCTTCTGGGTGTGGAGCCGATCGTGGTTCCCATTACCGATATGACGAAGGGGTATCTCGACTACGATGGGCTGGACAGGATAAGGGCAGGCAACCTGATGGCCAGGGTGCGGATGATCATTCTCTACGATCTTTCTGCCCAACACGATGCCCTCGTTATCGGCACAAGTAACAAATCGGAATGGCTGCTTGGCTATGGAACTCTATTCGGCGACATGGCCTGTGCAATAAACCCCATTGGGGATCTTTACAAGACACAGCTGCGGCAGCTGGCCCCCGCTCTGGGACTGCCCGAGTCGATACGCAGGAAGGTGCCCACGGCCGATCTTTGGGAAGGGCAGACGGATGAGGGTGAGCTGGGTGTGGAGTACGAGACCGCCGACGAGATTCTCTGCCGCCTTGTGGACAAAGGGCTTTCCGTCCAGGAGGTGATTGATGCGGGGTTCGAGAGGGAACTGGTGGAGAGTATGTGGGAGCGGGTGAGGCGCAGCGAGTTCAAACGGCATCTGCCTGTCATCTGCAAGCTCTCGTGACGTACGGTGGATGTCGATTACCTCGATGAGCTGAAGGGACAGGTTGAGGCAGGTACCCTATATCTGGTCAGCACCCCAATAGGGCACCGTGGAGATCTCAGCCCGCGCGCCCTGGCTGTGATCGCCGCCGCCGATGTTGTAGCCGCCGAGGATACGCGTCATACAGGTTCTCTCCTGGCTTCGATGGGCGCCTCGCGTTCCCTGGTTAGCTACCACGAACACAATAAGGAAGCCGCCGCGCGCCGACTTCTGAAGAATCTGGAGGAGGGACGGAGCGTGGCTCTTGTCTCAGACGCTGGCACGCCGGGTCTTTCAGACCCCGGTTTCGTACTGGTACGGGCGGCGGTGAAGGCCGGCGTAGCCGTGGTCGCTGTGCCGGGGCCCTCGGCGCTGCTGGCTGCCCTGGTGGTGTCGGGGTTGCCGACAGACGCATTCACCTTTGTGGGCTTCCTGCCGGGCAGAAAGGGGCGTCGTCGGCGTACCCTGGCCACCCATGCGGAACTGCCGCACACACTGGTCTTCTACGAGAGTCCCCACCGGATCGCCTCCACACTCGCCGATATGGCCGAAGTCTACGGCGATCGCTGGGCCTGTGTGTGCCGTGAGCTGACAAAAAAATTTGAGGAGATCCGGCGCGACAGGCTGGGTGCGCTGGCAGATTTTTATGAAACATCAGAAGCCAGGGGGGAGTTTACAGTTATAGTGGCCGGGGCCGCATACGACGGAACGCTTCAATAATTGCAGATCAGTCTGTATCTTGTAGTGCTGTGACTGAGTCAACGAATCAGCTTCCCGGAACGTTTGTCACCTTTGAAGGTGTGGACGGATCGGGAAAGAGCACACAGACTGAGGCACTGGCCGGGGCATTGACGAGCCGGGGATACAGCGTTCTTACCAGCCGAGAGCCCGGCGGTACGCCGGTGGCCGAGAGGATCAGGGATATCCTGCTCGACCCCGGTGTAAGATCGATGGCCTGGTCGACTGAGGTGCTTCTATACCTGGCGAGCAGGGCCGAGCACGTGGCTTCGGTGTTGAGGCAGGCCCTGGAACGGGGCGAGATCGTCATCTGCGATCGTTTCCTCGATTCCACCCTGGCATACCAGGCGTTCGGCCGCGATGGAGGCAACGGCGATACAGCCTCCGCCCTCCGGTCCATCCGGAAGGCCAACGAGCTGAGCACCGGCGGGATCGGGCCTGAGCTGACGTTCCTGCTCGACCTCGATCCCGGAGAGGGGCTCGCCAGAACCAGGGACGCCGGGCGAGTTCCCGACCGGTTGGAAGGGGAGGGTCTGGCGTTCCTGGAACGTGTCCGGGCCGGTTTTCTCCAGCTCGCCGAGGAGGAACCGGGTCGCATTGTGGTGGTGGATGGGTCGCGTCCACCATCCGACATTGCAGCAGAGGTACTGAACCTCACCCTTACGCACCTTCGGCGGAAGTGACTGTTATGAAACGTTGGGTAAAATACTCACTAGTTCTCGTGGTGGCCGCCGGCGCGCTGGGCTTCGTCGCAGGCTTCGGGCTGAGAGGGGCGACGGCGATTGGTGGGGCAGACGGGCAGGTAACGAGCCAGGAGAGGCGCCGTATCGTCCGGCAGGTTCAGGAGGAAATGCGCCTCATGGGTACGGTCCTGAACCAGGTTTCAATGGCATACTACGAGGATGTTGATGTTCATGAGCTGGCGGTCGCCGGTATCAAAGGCATGTTGAGCCGGCTCGACCCTTATTCTGACTTCTACGTCGAGGAACAGGATGAGGGGGCGGTGGCAGATCTTGAGATCACCACCACGGGTACCTATAGCGGTATAGGCGCAACGATCGGATATGCCGGCGGCGTCCTGTCAATAATCTCCCCGATGAAGGGTTCACCCGCCTTGGGTGCGGGGCTGCAGGCGGGGGACGTTATCGCCGAGATCGACGGCACACCGAGCCGGCACTTCTCAACCGCGAAAGCCGCATCGATGATCAAGGGCCCTGTGGGAACGCAGGTTACCCTTATGATCGAGCGGGAGGGAATCCCGGAGCCTCTCGAGATAATTATCACGCGCGCCCAGATCGAAGTGAACGATGTCTCGGCAGCCGTTTTCGCCGCGCCCGGGATCGCATACGTAGAGATCGGCCGTTTTACCAGGAACACCGGGCGTTTCCTCGTCGAAGCACTGAACGAGCTCCAGGCCGAACAGCCGATGGAAGGCCTGATGCTGGACCTGCGCGGCAACCCCGGCGGTATGCTTGATGAAGCCGTGGCGGTTGCCGATCCGTTCCTTCCACGGGGTGAACTGGTCGTCTACACACGGGGCCGGATTCCTGAGATGAAAGCCGACCTGGAAACAAAGGAAGACCAGTTCTTCAAGGGAAGGCTGGTGGTGCTGGTCAACCAGGGAAGTGCCTCGGCTTCGGAGATAGTCGCTGGCGCCGTACAGGATCTCGACCGTGGCGTGATTGTCGGAAAGACCACATTCGGCAAGGGTCTCGTGCAGTCGGTAGGCGAGATCTCCGAGGGCAATAAATTCCGTCTGACCACGGGTGAGTACTTCACACCCAGCGGTCGTAACCTTCAGCGCCCGTTCGTTCGGAATCCTGCCGGCAGGCTCGTGGTCCGAAACCCGAGCCTTCCCGACACGACCGAACACCCGATCTACGCCAGCCGGAACGGGAGAACGGTGAGTGGCGGTGGGGGGGTCGTCCCCGATATCGAGGTCGATGGCCTGATGGGCAATATCCTTCTGTTCGATCTCAAGTTCCGCCGGGCGATGTTCCTTCGCTACGTGAATAACTACGTGAACACCCGGGGAATCGAGCAGGGCAGCAGAGTCACCGTGGACGATGCCCTGTTGAACGATTTCCGGCGCTGGACCGGGGAGAATGGTTTCACCTTCAGGAGCCCTACCGAGATGCGGCTCGAGGATCTGCTTGAAACAGCAGAGGCGGAAAAAGTCGCCGATGAGCTGGCGACTGAGATCGGGGCACTGCAAAGGGCGATCGATCGTCAGAAGAACCATATGTGGCGCGATAGCTGGGACAAGATCGCGCTGGAACTGCGCAGGGAGTTCGTGACTAAGCTGGAGGGTTACGAGGCGGGCTGGCTGACCTACATGAGAGAAGACCCCCAGTTCCAGGCCGCCATTGGGGTCGTGCAGGATTCCCAGCAGTACTCCTCGATCCTGTCAGGTTCCGGCGAGGATAACCCCGCGGACTCTCAGCAGCCTGAGGCCGAGAATCCAGGATTGGAGGAACCGGAGGAGGAGGAATCCGAGATCGCGGAAACCTGAGGCCCGGCCTCCGCCCTGTGTACTTGACCTTGAACCGGACGAGTAGCAGTATATCATTCTATCGGGCGAATCATACCGACAGCACCGAACATACTCCGGCGTAGCTCAGTTGGTAGAGCGGGTGGCTGTTAACCACTATGTCGCAGGTTCGAGTCCTGCCGCCGGAGCCAGATAATTTATTGGCCCTCAATGAGTTGCAAGACTTACTGACGGCCATTTTATTTGTGACTGAAATGGGAAGTACGTAATAAGTACGTGCAAGAATGGAATTCAAAACGGTTAAATCCCTTGTTCCACGTTCCGCTGGATAGCCCACAGAGATGGAATTTGAGCGCCGCAGTTGGGTGAAATTGTACCCCTCGGACATAAAAATCATAAGCCGACGAGTGCGTCCACTAGGTGGAATTCGAATACAGAGGACCCGGGATCCGGATAGATGGCTGGACACGGACACCACCGCCGCGGTACCAGCTGCACGTGCAGCATGATCCTATTCCTCTCCACCTGGTTATATCTCAGCTGCGGGATGGATCCTGGAGGACAAATGTAGAAACTGCTCCCTGGGTTGAGATCTCCGCGCTCGATACCCGAGTGGTGCCGAGGAAACTAAGCTGGTCGATGAGGAATAGGCACTGGGTTGCACTGGGAATAGGTGCAAAATTGGGCATATGGATAGATCGTTGATTATCTAGTTGACTTTGTGAACGCTGCTAAAATACAATCGTCGAAGTAATAGATTAGGTTCGTGTTATCGAGCCATATTTACGCGGGTGGCTCCTTATATGAAGGGGCTGTTGATCGCGACAGGAATATTGCTAGGGTGAGTTTCCTGTGGTTTGCTTTTTGTTAACGAAACAGCAAAATGACAACCAACCGACAAATGTGTATTGAGATAAACCGATGTGTACTATTCATGTTTGACATGGATTTTGACTAATGTTTCGATGTGACAAGACGCATATAATAGCATTTTTACTACTGTCCGCTGTTACACTTTTTTCGGCGTGCTCAACCAATGGCATAAATGAACCTGAAGAGGACGAATGGATTGTAATTCCTATATTCCCTATACCGAGCTTCGGTTATGCAGATAGGTACCCAGCTGCAAATCCCAACTCTGAACTAGTGGCATTTATCAGGGACCTAGGAACATCCCCCCCAGATTCAGTTAAAGAAGGTTTGTATTTAATCAACCTTTTCTCAAGAGATGTAAGTCTTCTCATCGAAGGGACATTTGGTAGGCCAGCTTGGCTGGATACAAGTACGATTTTAGTGCCTTTATATTCATCAGCAGGGGGTGGCAGACTTTTTTCTATTAATATTCAGTCCAAGGAACTCATTCCAATAAGCACTGATCCTGTTTCTAATCCAAGTGTGAGTAGAACTGATTCTATTGTTGTGTATGACTATGAGGCTTCCTTAAGAGCATTAGACATTAAAACACATTATTCTTGGGAGATTATCGATGGTGGATTTAACATGCCTTCATTGTCTGCGGATGGTGATCTTATAGCTGCACAGGAAATAGTACTATCCGGATCAGCTTCAACAATATCAATACTAGATACAAATGGCTCCAATGTCGTGAGATTAATAGATCCTAGATTAGATTATTATTACACATATCCAACCTGGAGTGATACAGGATTATACATTGTTTGTGAAGTACTTTTTATGAATGAAGATAATATATCTGAATATAGGATTATCATGATTGATATAGCATTAAGGAAATGCAGTGATATAACTGAAGGTTTATATCCATGTTATAGCAATAATATCCAACAAATATTCTATTCGGGAATTGTTAGAGATCGTAACAATCAGATGAGGATTTTTATGTGCAATATTACGGGAGGTGAAAAAGAACAAATTACTTATTAAAAGGAGGTAGGAAAATGACTGCCATCAAGCACAGACTCGCAATGATATTTTCTGTTTTTCTTTTTGCAGTTCCGACCATAATTAACGCACAAGAATATTTACCCGGGAAAATCATGATTCGCCTACAAGATGAAATACCTTCAGTTGCATTATCTACGGTAAGCTTAAATATGTCTCAAATTGAGAATATAAAAGACCCAATTGTAGATGCACTTCGAGATTTGAAAGTGACAACATTAGAGAGAGGATTAAGGTCTCTTTCCATGTATTCTAGTTCTCGCCGAGTTGGTCCAGAAAAAGCTATCGGATTATGGATCCTTCATTTTTTAAAAGACATCTCACCAAGTGGACTTTCGCACTTTTTCTCGCCCCTGACAACCTCTCCTTCGAATTCCCCCTCATAGTCAGATAGCCCATTCTGCCGAGTAATTCTT
>Ga0114919_10002301_pt1 | contig 15438 bp, 24 predicted proteins | sample BlataG_FD_88682 | JGI IMG/M metagenome (GOLD analysis project Ga0114919, IMG submission 88682) | Deep subsurface microbial communities from Black Sea to uncover new lineages of life (NeLLi) - Black_00105 metaG | ecosystem: Environmental > Aquatic > Marine > Oceanic > Sediment | place: Atlantic... | reverse complement strand
CTGAGGGTGGTGGTGCTGAGCATTGGGAGAATAACTGCTCTGAGGCTGTTGGTGAGCATCCGAGTAATAATACTAGTCCTGTAGATTTTCATCCCATTGTAGGTGGTACTATAACTGATGCTGAATCTAATCATACTATGAATGTAACCTTTGCAAGTAACTATAGTGATGGGAGTACATGGATTAACTATCAGACAAATAGTAGTGTGGGTAATAATAGTGCGGTTAATTGGACTTTTGATGATGCTGATACCTATAATACAGATTACTACTGGCGTATGTATGTCCATGATGGTTTCTGCAACCATAGTTTTACATATAAGTTTAGTACAAGAGATAACACTGCACCCTTAGTTACACCTATAAACCCTGCGAATAATAGTAATGATATTAGTACTGCTACAGGTTCTATAAGTATATGGATCAATGATACAGAGGGTGATACATTCAACTATAGTTGGGCATGTAGTGATGGCAGTAGCAACAGTGCAATAAGTAACACTAATGGTACTAAGAATCTTATGTTGGATGTCGGTGGTGGAAATCTAGAGTATGATACTATATATACATGGTGGGTTCTTGTAACAGATGGAGATATGACTGTGAACTATACCTTTAGCTTTACTACTGAGTCTGATATAGCTTGGTCTAAGATTGTGGGTACTGATTTTAATGGTGTGTTTATTAATACTACGGTCTGGAAGGATATAGGTGGAACTGCGTTTAATGGATTGTTTACTAACATGACTTCTTGGTTTATCATAAATGATAGCATCAATGGTATTTTTAGTGATAAAGCTGTTTGGTCTGTGATTGATGATAGTGTTAATGGTGTTTTTAATGATAAGAGCAAATGGAGTTTAGTTGATAGTTCTATTAATGGAGTTTTTACTAGTGGTACAGATTGGTATGTTGTTGATAGTAGTATAAATGGTGTCTTTACTAATGTTAGTTCTGAATGGAAAAATGTTGATAGCTCTATTAATGGTCGTTTTATTAACTATACTGGTAACTTTAGTACTACTGTTTCAGGCGGTGGTGGTCGTGATCTACCGATGGCTACTGTATTTCTTTTTATGGGTCTTATGCTTGGTCTAGTTATCCCTATTAATCTTATTCGGTTTAAAAGGAGGAAACGCAATGAAGAGCAAGAGTAGTAATGATAAAATTATGGTTTTTCTTATTAGTTTTATTGTTAGTTTGTTTTTTCTTTGGGTTCATACTCAGCCTGGTATAATTCGTTCTAGGCTTGATATGATTTATTTGTTGTTTGGTTTTGTACTTCCCTATGTTGTGGGAATAGTTTTTATTAGATATAATAAGGAGGATAAAAAGTATGGTTAGAGCAGATCAACCTCAAACAAAAGAAGAATATGAACAGAAACAAGCAGAAAAAAAGGTACAAAATGAATTTGTTGGACCACCTGCACCACCTGGTTATACTCCTCCATCAAATCAGGTATCATCTACACCACCATCTACACCACCATCTACTGTATCTAGAGTAGTTAATATTATTAGAGAATCACGAGGACAAGAGCCTATGACTGATACAGAGATACGAAAAAGTGGTGGAGCTATAATATCAGGAAAAAAACCATCACCAGATGGAACTATACAACAATCTAAACCAGATCCATATACATATACAACCGAGGACTACCAGAAGGTATATGGCACACCTGTAAGTCAAGATGCATATCAAACTAATGAAAATATTACTGGTGCTAAACAATGGCTTGCAACTCAGGGTTTCACTCCAAATAATCTTAGTGATTATGCTTGGGTAGAGTTTGGTGGTGCAAAGTTTCATACAAGTGGCACATCCTATACAACACCATCAGGTAAATCTGTTAATATTTCTGGTGGTGATAGTGGGATGTATAATGCTATGGTTGATTATGCTGCTAAGTATGGTATGCAACTAGGGATTTTTGAAAAAGAAAGACTATTTGATATTGCTAAAGAAAAATATATAGCTGGTGACAAAACAATTCCTGGTTATGTTAAGGAACAGATAGAGTTTGTACCTGGTAGTAAATATCATCCTTTTGAGCCTGAGATTGAACGTATTGCTTATGAACGTGAACTAAGACTTATATCTAAAGAGGAAGGGGATAAACAGCTTTCAGCATATATTAAACAACATGCTTCTGTGGATTGGATGAAAAAGCATGGTAGTTTTATATATATCGAAGAAAAAACATTATCAGATAGTGCTAGTGAACATGGTCCTATACTTGGTGCTTATAAAAGTGCTAGATCAGTGATGACAACAAATAAAGATAATATAGTTGAGCATAAGGATCTTTCTTGGAAACAGTTTAAAAAGTATGAACCAGCAGCAGAGCTTACAAAGACAGATGGAAAGTTTAATATATCTATTGATACGAAGAAATGGTTTGAGGAATCAACTAAGGGTAAGTCAGATATTGAAAAAGCAATTCTTTATCATGGTGGTCGTTTTCTTGCTGGTTTTGGTAATGTTGAATATATACTTAAGGAGAATCCTATTAGTGGAACTGGGGATACATCATCGACTTCTGATTTGACATATCAGAAGCTATATAATATTAGTAAGCAGGAGGGTTTGGGTCATGTTGGTGAGTTTGTAAGTAGTTCTCCTATTCAGAATGTAGCAGTTCCTATGGCGATGGGTGGCGCTATGGGTAAGATAATGCCTGCTGTATCTGGAACGGTTGCTGGTCGATATGGTGGTTGGAGTTGGAAGGCATTAGCTCCTAAGCTTGTGATGAGTGGTGCTGGTGGAGCAATGGGTGGTTATGCTATTGCAGATATTAAGAAAACATGGGATGCAGATCCAGAGGCTGGTAAAATAAAACTTCTACAATTCGGTCAGAGTCTTGCATTGATGGGTGGTGCATATAGACAAGTATCAACTTATAGAGGACCATCTGGTTATACGACTTATGAAAAATATTTCAGGAAAAACTTTCCACATTATCTTGATGTAGGAGTAAACAAGGGATATGTTACACATGATTATTCAAGGTTTACAAACTATCTGAAAGACTTTGTGAAAACTAGGCAGTTTAAACCATTTACTAGACAGAATTTGTTTTCTTCTGTTAAAAATATTAGACAGCGTTGGCATTATCCTAAAGGACCTGTAGCTTCTGCGAAACAGGCTTTATGGGCTGAGTCACAGATTAGACCACAGGTTTGGAAGGGGTATAAAGGCTGGCAGGATGTTTATGACCCAGGTTCAGGATCTGTTTTCAAAGGTGAACCTGCAACACAGGGTTATACTCGTTCTCTTTTTACACAACTCAAAGGTAAGATAGCGGGTTATGGTTCTCTTACTGAACAACTTAGTTCTCATATGGGTAAGGATGTTGATGTGAAGGTTCCGTTTCGTAGGCTTCCATCTTTTCTTAGGCAGATAAAACATGCATCAATGCGTACTTCTGGTAGAGGATTCAAAAACTTTTTTGATGTTAAAAGGATGCCATTTAAGGGCGAGGTTACTAACCCTATGGGAAATATTCAACTAAATTATTATGTTGATGCTGCTGGTAATCTACAGGCTCGTCATGTTCAGAGTGCCTTTGCTCATTCAGAAGTAGGTATGTGGCTGGAGAAACCAGCAGATGTTAAACATATCAGTAGAGCAGTAGAAATGTATGGTGATATTCTTACAAGACAGGGATATAATACTAAAGTAATGCCTGAGTTTCAGACTTTTAGTTCAGCTATGTCTAAGCTCAAACTTGATCCTCTTATTATGAGTAATGTAGATCGTCTATATTATTATCCAGAAGGGCTTTCGTTTTCTGAGAAGCTTGCTGGTGCCATTAACTGGGCTCATGATAAAACAGTTGGAAGAATTACTGGAGTTAAAGGTGAGGAGGCTTTGTTCCAACAGACATTAAGACATGGTTATGATATTTCTAGTGCTATGCCAGGTCAAAAGAGCATAGGTATAACGAGTGTTCCTAAGACTAGTAGTGCATCTGCTAATTATCCAGGTTTTGGCTATATAGCTCAGGCTCCTCAGAGTTTTGTTAAGCCTTCTGCTGCTCATTCAGGTCAGATAGATATATTTTTAGAGGGTTTAAGATCAAGAAGTATGTCTCCTCCTATTGGTAGTAGTTCATTAGGTGGCGTTAGGTCTAGTCCTTTTAGTAGTTCAAGTTATGCTTGGTCTAGTATTAGTCCTAGCTCTAGTCTTAGTAGTAGTCTTTTGTATAGTAGTCTTTCTAGTCGTAGTTCTAGTCTTAGTAGTCTATCAAGTAGTAGTTCAAGTATGAGCAGTCCGTTTTCTTCTAGTATTAGTAGCAGTATTTCTAGTAGTCTATCTAGTTTATTAAGCAGCAGTAGCAGTTCTAGCAGTAGTTCATCATCATCTAGTTCATCGAGTAGCAGTAGCAGTTCTAGCAGTATGAGTTCTGGTTTTGGTTTTGCTTCTGGTTTTCCTATGTTGGAGTTGTGGGGTCGTGGTCGTAAGCAGCCTAGTTTTGGAGGATGGACTAAGACTAAGAAGTATCGTCAGCGTGAGACTTTTAATCCTTTTGATTTATCCTTTGAAAACATGGGTCTTTCTAAGAAACAGATGAAACAGCTTGGAGGTTTCTAAAAAATGTTTATACCTCTTTTTATGTCAATTTTTTATTTGACTGCTACCATACCTTTTGGTATTGCTATATTCTATTTGTATTATTTGTATAAGGACTATAAGAATGGTATCAGGATTTGGAGTGTGTGATATATATGGGAATGTTTACAAAAGAAGAAAAACTATTTATAGATGAAAAAACAGGCAAGAGTAAATGGGTTACTACTAAACGTGGGATAAACATCCCAACCATCAGAAAGCAGCCATCAGATTTAGATAGGAAGATTAAGGCTTTTCAGAAGAAACAAAAAGTAGCTCGTAAAAATGTTAGATCTGCTAAGATTAAACATTATAAAAAGAAATGGAGTAATGTTCAGGATGCTTTGGAACGTAATATTAATCCTGATCTTTATAATATAGGTGGTTTTAACCAGAGGTCTAGTCCTAAAAAGAAAACTAATATAAGGGAGAGTAAAACTAAATATATCATACGTGATGGTGTTGCTTATAAAGTAGCTGGAATGGGTAAACCCAAAAAGAAAAAGAAGAAAAAGGTTCCTAGTTCAACTGATTGGCTTGATCCTTTTGATTTTGATATGGGAGGGGATTTGTTTTAGAGTAGATACTGGTACGTCAGTTATTTATGCCTTTGAGTATGGTATAGGTTTGACTATGTTTGGTCTTATCTATTGGTTGCTCAACGGTATCCTTCCATATTTCGCATTGATTAGTGTTCAGGATGATGTATATCAGTTTGCGATGTGGAGTTGGCGTGCTGCTGTAGTAGTATATCTAATATTTGGTATGTTTTATTTCTATAGAACTATAAAAACATGGGTGATTGGTAGATGAATCCGACTAATATTGTACATGCAGGGCTAGTGTTCGCTGTTTATCTGTTTATAATGGTGCTTCTATATTTTACTTTGTCTGTTCCTATTGATGCTATTATGGATGGATTGAGTGATGCACCGTTGGGTGATGCTTCTGATGAGATGGCACGACATAGTCCTAATTTTAACTGGGCTATTAAGGCAGCATTTGCTTGTGGTATTGCTACACCACTTACATGGTTTGTATTCTGGGTATTTAGCGAAGAGCCATATGTAGGGATTAGAAGGAGATAGATAAAAGATGAGAATAACCTATCTAATAGTATTGTTAATGCTTCTTTCTGGTGTTAGTGTAGGTGCATATGTCCTTAACTGTCCTGGTGTCACTTATTATAATACTTATCAGGAAATAACTTTTAGTGATTGTGTCAATAGTAGTTATTGGGAGGTTGGACCCGACTACTTTATACTTAGCGATATGAATGTTACATTAGAGTATCTTAGTACTTATTTCTGTGATTTTAATCTAAGCTTTTTTAATGATACTTTTGATAATTATACTAGTTCTGAGGTTCCTTATCGTTTCTTTGAGTTTAACGCAACTTATACCTATAGTGGTAATGCAGATATAATATTGGATATGCCTGGTGATTATTTCTTTATAGATATGTATGTTGATAGTGTTCTTACAAAAAACAATATCGAGGAGACGGGTGATGATTATAATTTTGAGTATGTTTTTGATGGGAATAGTCATCGTTTTTGTTTCTACATAGATGGATACCTACCAGGTTGCCCTACAAATGCCAGTAGTGCATATAATGTAACAGATCAACGTGTAAATCTTTCCTGGACTGGTTCATCATATGCAGATAGTTATGTAGTAGTCCGTAACAATGCATCATATCCTAGTAGTCCTACAGATGGTTATGAAGTCCAAAACAGTAGCTATACTTTTTTCAATGAGACACTTACTAGTAATGCATATTTTACTGTATGGGCATATAACAACAGTGGATATTATTCACTTGATAGTTGTAGACTAAACATTCCTTGGGGTGCATTGAGATTAAATGTTTTTAATGCATCTACAACATGGGAGAATGTAGATCCATTTGGTCTGACTATTCAGAATGTAGATGGTAGTGATATATTCCAGCAGAGTACTTGTACTCCTCCATTCTTTTTAGACATAAATGATATACCTATAGGAGTAGACACTATCTTTATTATTAATGCTAGTTCTTATAAAACTCAGACTTTCAGACGTGATACAACACTTAATACCTTTATGAACTATACCTTTCTATTACCACCATTTGAGACAACGACACCAGGTGAGGGTGATGAGGATATAGTAACAGGTGATCCTACTAATTTTACTCAGAGTCAGCTATATCTTATTACCTTGCTTAATGAAGTAAGTCAGCCTATACAGGATGGAACTATAACATTTTCTTTATATGTAAACGCAACAGATAGCTATGAGCAGGTAGGTAGTTTTATAACTGATGGTGCAGGGCAAGGTACTATATGGCTGGTTCCTAACAAGCTCTATAAAGTAGTTGCTAGTGCTACAGATGGCTATATTACTAATACTTCTTATTGGACTCCTAGCAATCTATTACTTACTAAAACATTTCAGCTTAAATATACTGAGGATGAGATACAACCAGCTAAGATACCACAGGATTATATAACATTTACAACCAGTCGAACAAATACAACTCTTACAATAATCTATGATGATAGCCTTCTGGAAACAATAAATACAACTATCTATGTCTATGAGATAAACATAACTACAGGAGTTGAAACACTTTTTCATACGAACCATACAACAGGGATAAATAGTTTTACATTAACTGTAGATGGTTTAACAGCGAATAATAGTTATCGTATCAGTCTTAAATATAACCATACCACTTTTGGTTATCAGGATCCTGCACGATTTGAAGCAGGATACCGGTGGGCATTAACGACACCTGGTGAGTTCAATGTGATGATGACTAATATATTTGGTCCACATCCTCTAGTATGGTCACATTTCATTATGCTATTGATTCTTATTGCTGGTATGTATTTTGCAGATAGTCAGGATACCGGAAAAGTGCTTATAATACTAGGTGGCTTGTTTTTGTTCATAAATATATCTATAGGTTTTGATGATGCACTTATTGCAGCCGCAGGTGGAATAATACCAAGTTTGTTCATACTTGTAGGAATACTAACTGAATGGAGAAAGGGGAGGGTATAAGAAAGATGAGAGATTGGAATACATTTTTCCAGACATGTATATATCTATGTATCGTAATCATAATTTTCTGTGTAGCTATTGTTTTTGTCAATACTCTTAATATCTATACTGATGTAGATTCTGGTCCAGTTATAGCTAATGAAGCTGATAATGTATTTACTGCTTTGTCTGGTTTCTCTGGTGGTATGGAATATATATGGATTGCTCTTGTAACTGCTGGAGGCTTAGGTGCTTTGGCAGTGGCTAAACTAACACAGAGTACTAATATGATTGGTATATGGCTTTTTAGCTCTATGTTTTGGACTGCTTATCATAATTGTATAACAGTTATAGATGTAAATGAATGGATACCTGGTAACTTTTTGTTAATGTTCACTGTGGCGTTTCTATTTCTTTGGGGTGCAGCAGTAACAGGTATGCTTACAGGGAGTGGATAAAACTATGGCATTAAACGGTACTGAATGGAGAAATAACCCTTGGAATACAACATTTAGCCCATATACAGATTTATTCGGGAATATATTTGGTAATGGTAATGTATTCTATATCTTCCCAATTATTGTACTAGCTTTTGGTATCTATATGAAAACCGAAAACCCAGTATTTGCTGCTATGTTCTTTATGGCTGCATCAGGTATAGTAGCTATGGGAACATTATTAGCTGGACTCCCTGAGCTTGGTATGATGTTCACTATTTTTACAGCTATAGGTTTTACTATCGTGGTTGCTAGTATTATTTTTCAGAAGAAAGGAGGCTAAAAATTGTATGATTGATTGGCTTGTAATAATATTCATAATAATGGCGATACTGTTCATGTTTGGTTCTATTGAGAAAATGCGTGAACATGATTGGTTCTGGAGTTTTATTTTTACTCTGCTTGGTACTGTTGTATGGTTTATACTCGCGGCATCTATACTGGAGGTAGAAGTACCATATGAGATGTATAATGCTACTTCTGGTAATATTGAGACTGGTGTGCATACTGTTACGAGTAAGGTTGCTCCTGAGATGGTATATTTCTTTCAGATGATGGCACTAGTTATGCTTGTTATCAATGTTGCTGTATTGTTTCTTGGTATCTCTGATTTCTTAAAAAAGAAAGGAATAATAAAAACATAATGGTGATATATCTATGGGATTATATCCATATAAAATAAGAATAAACGATCCTGATTTAGTAGGAGTTTTAAAACTTGTGAGCAGTAGAAGAGCAGTACGTATACCAAACATAAAAACAGCACAACGAGCAGGTATAAAACTTAAACCCATAAGGCGTGATATATTTATAGGAACAGATAACAGATATTACAAAAGCTTTATAGGATTACCACCAGAGATCGATTTAGATTTTATTAAAAAGGGTAAGGGCTATGATTTTATATTTAAAAACATTTTTTAGTTTACTCCTGTTGCGATAACATTTGATAACACAGATGATAACATAAGTTGCTAACGACCTATTAAATACTTTTACCACAAATAAGGATAATATGAGAAAACTCAACAATAAAGGAAATGTTGATATAATCATCATGGCTGTTGTAGCAGCTATCGTGATCGCTATATCACTGATAATAGTTTATTCAGTGGTCGGCGGACTCGATACAACAACTATAGATGCGGATCTGACTGGAACGCCAAGTGCTAACGCAACAGATAATCTGTTAGACAATTTGGAGACGTTTTATACGATCTCGCCAATATATATTGTTGTACTTGCCGCTGTTGGTATCATCGGTGCGATCATGATGATTATGGTCAAGAGGAAATAAGGAGGCATCTTGTATGCGTTCCTTATTTAACAACAAAAGAGGAAATATTGATATAATCATCATGGCTGTAGTTGCTGCTATCGTGATTGCTGTATCGCTAGTAATAGTGTATAGTGTTATGGGTGGTCTAGATACAGATAGTGTCGATGAGAAGATTCGTGAGAATGTGTATGGTGAGGGTGGTACTACCTGGAAGAATGGTACTACTTTTGCAGGTAACGCCTCAGATAATTTGTTAGATAATCTGGGGACATTTTTCACGATCTCGCCCATTTACGTAGTTGTACTTGCCGCGGTTGGTATCATTGGTGCTATTATGATGATTATGGTCAAGAGGAAATAAACACCTCCTACTCTCTAACTAAACCTCTTTCTTTTTTTCTTTATCATTAATTTGATTTAGTTCTGGAAGAGTTTTTATATACTTTTAGGTCTCTTTATGTTTTTAGATGAGTGAACTTAAGAGGCAGCTTATTTTTAGACCAACTGATGAAGAAGAAGAGTATTTGGAACAAAGAGGTCTTCTTGTTAGTTGGACTAAGACTGTCAATAATTGGATTGAACAGGATAAACGGAAGAATAGGAAACAGTTGGTTGATAAGTTTCGTGATGGTATTTTATTGGTAGTTATGGGTGTTGTTTTGTTTACGGTATTGTTGTTTCTTTCTCCTTCTAGTCTGACTAATATTACTATTATTATTGTTTTGTTTAGTATTTCTGCGGTGGCTGTGACAATAGGTTCTGTTTCTATAATATGGGAGTTGTATCTTCATGTCAGAGGGTGAGGAGTTTCTTTTTAAGCCTCCTCGGTATCAGGATGGTCAGGGTGGTTTTATGCCTCCTAATGCTCATGCTGCTTGGATGTTGAAGCTTATTAAGCTCGATCTTCCGGAGGAGATTAAACAGGAGTTGAAGATTGATATGGTTTCTTATCTTGATAATGCTAGTATGACTAAGATTACTAAGGGTCAGGTTCGGGAGTTTATTGGTGGTTTTGATGAGATTTGGTTGCGTTATCGGATTTTTAAGGTTACTAAGAAGTATGCTCCTGAGTTGAACTATTTTATGGGTTATCTTAAGGAGCAGTTTATTCTTAATCTTAATAAAAGTGTTATGGGTTGGCAGGGCGATCATGTGTTTGAGTCTAAGACTTCTTATGATATTAAGCAGACTCGTAAGGATATTGCTGAGAAGCTTAAGGGTCTGCTTGGTGGCAAAAAAGAAAGTAATGGTAGTGAGGTGTATCAGGAATGATTTTTGGTCTTGAGATGATGATGATATGTTTGGGTATTCTTTTTTTGGTTAGTGACTGGTTTTTTCCTGTGGCTACTGTTTCTCAGCTTATTATAGTTCAGAATATGACTTTTCCTATTCGTCTTATGGGTCTGGTTTTTTGTTTTCTTGGTATCTTTGTTTTAACTGTTCGTACTATTCCTGGAGGTTTGGCTATGTTTATGGAGCTTCCTAATGATAAGACTGTGCCTCTTATTCATAGTCGTGTTCGTGGTGTGGATACGGATGCTAAGTTTTTGCGTGGTAAACGTATAGATTTGGAGGTTATTCGTGCTAAGAACAAGATTTTTAAGGATATGGGTGGTGGTTTTCGTATTCTTGGTCATGGTTGTCGTCGTACTTATGAGACTATTGGTTTTACGGTTCCTGATTGGCTTAGTAGTTTTTTTAATAATGTGAAACGTAAGTATGGTATTCATAATAGTGATGAGTGGCGAGAGATGCGTAAGAGTTTGTTGTCTCTTGATCCTGCTCGTATGCTTGTGGAGACTTTACCGGATGGTTCTGAGATTGAACGTGTTGCTTCTAAGGAGGAGCAACTACGTGATATTGAGCTTTTGGATCGTGTTATGAATGACCCTGAGAAGCGTAAGGATTTATTATCTATGAGTTGGCGCGAGCTTCGTGGTATGGAGGAGCTTTTGTTTGATGGTGTTAGTCATAATGGTGAGGAGGTTGAGTTGTTTATTGATAGTGCTACTCCTAATGAGCTTGATATTTTGGAGAAGCAGACTTTTATGAATCAGATGGAACGTCATAATCGTTATAAGGACCCTGGTGAGTTTGATTTTGGTAAGTGGGTTCCTACTATTATTATTCTTATCCTTGTGGCTACAGTATGTGCTATACTTCTTCAGGGAGCATTTGGGAGCTAAAGCAGTTATGGATATAGATATGATTAAACAGAGGATACAGAATTGGCGTAAGGAATGGATAAAGTGTGATGTATCTGAGTTACGTAAGAGAAATGAAAAAGCAAAACATATATCATGGACTTTTATTATCAATGGTATATTTTTTGCATATTTTTATTATAATTCATTTAGTTTAGAATCTGAGGTTATTAGTATTTGTCTTCTTATTATTACAGTCTATTTTTTTGTATTGGCTGTTGATAGTGCTAATGATCGTAATCGTATCAATATGTGGATATATTTGAAGGAGAATAAATAGATATGAAAAAGATGGCTAGTAATAATGTATTAAGATGTTACACGGTTCCTTTTAGTGAGCCATGTCAACTTTGTGGTGAGGCTGGTGAGTATTATATGAAGATTAGTACGTTCTGGTGGACTAAGGGTGTTGTTCTCTGTAAGGAATGTAGATTGGATTGGCTTAATGATGAGGTTATGGTATGAGGATGGAGTTGCAGATTGTAGGTGCTGAGGCTGTGGGTAGGGATATGATGAAACTTGTTTGTATACCATTTACTACTAAAGGTGTGGATGAGAAGAAACCTAGTCTTATGAAGCTTGCGATGGCTGGTGATGGTATTGGTGATATTATGAAGAAGGTTCAGGAGTCTCAGATGCCTAGGAATATTTTTGTTGTGCCTATGGATGAATGGATACATTTTTTTAGAAATAGGCTTATGACTCGTATTGTTGTGGATATAAATATTGAAGAGGTAATAGTTGATGACATCTAAAATAATAAATGATGGAATAATTGAGGCTAGTAATTATCTGAATGAGGTAGAGGGTTTACCACTTGAACAAAGAAAGCCAGTATTTGATCTTGCTGATGGTGTTCTTGTTAACATTAAGGCTTTTGTGTCTAACCCGGAGGCTTGGAAGAAGATTAATGATTATGAGGAACGGACTCATAAGGAGTTTACCAGGCGTTTGAATGATACTCGTGGTAAGCTTAAGGATATGGATCCGTTGATACAGTGGCAGTCTGGTATGGGTTATATGATGGAGCTACGTCTGTGGAAAACCAGGGAGATGATAGCCTTCTGGGATAAGCTGAGTAAGGAACATGACTTATGAATGATGAGAAACAACCATTTTATGAAGAGGAAACATGGTCTAAGGGATTAAGTAGAGAAAACACGTTAGAGAAACAGACTCAGATAATAACATATAACTATTCTAAAGGTAGATGGGATGATTTTGAATATAGTGTTAAGGCATTGATACCTCTTCTACCTAAAACGGTCAGGGAACGTTTTAAACCTCTCGATCATGATATAACCTTGGGTAAAGATGGTGGTGTGGAGAAACATTACCAACAGTTCACAGACATTCAATCATTTCTTGAGGAGAATACTAATATGATGTGGAAGAAGAAGTTTGTTAAGACTTATGAGTGATATTAATGATGATATATATTTTTTTATTTTCTTATATGCAACATAATTATAATTATTATAATGACACCCATAGGAGGTTTTTAGAATAGCTAATCCTCATCCATTACCTAGTTACAAAAAGCTTAGAGACTGGAATAATGGCTTTGTTGAATGGGTTTTAAGGCGACATCCTGGTAATGGTCGTAAGCAGAATGGGTTTATGGGTGGGTTCTTGTTTGGTGAACGTGGACTTGGTAAGAGTACGTTCTGTTATAAGACTATGGCTAAAGCCTTTTATCATTATCATGGGTATACTACTACTGATGATGAAGAAAAGGCATATAAAGAAGCACTTAAGTATATGATGTTTGAACCACGGGATTTTAGGGATTTGCTTATTAGGAATAAGATATTACGTGAGATAACACTTATTATTTGTCTTGATGATGCTAGTATGCATTTTGGTAAGATGCTTTATCAGACTGATCCTAAGGTTTATGCAGCGTTGTTGGGGGAGACTGCTACTGTTCGTACTGCTGTTACTGGTTTTATGATTAATGCTCCTAAACGTAAGCATGTTGCTAAGTTTCTTCGTGAGTATGATGATTATAAGGGTGAGACATTTATAGATAAGGGTGCAGAGACTAAGGGTCGTGAGAACTGGAATCGTAAGGTTCGTTTTTATCGTTGGCATTATTATCCTGATGAGGTTAAGTATACTATTGAAATACCTTTTCAGAATAAATATAGTTGTTATATTCCTGAACCGTTTTATAGTTGGTATACTGATAAAAAAAATTATTATGAACTTAAGCATGAGATGGCTATTGCTGATAAGGTAGATAAGGGTGCTAGGAAAATTTTTATTGAATATAAAGATAAGATTCCAAAGGAGTTACAAAATATTGTAGAGGGTTGGGAAAAAGAAGTAAGTTAAAAATATCACAAACTATTTATATACATACATACATTACAGGACTATGAAATGTAAACGCTGTGGATACGAATGGAACTACAAAGGAAAAAGTAATTATTATACAAGCTGTCCACGATGTAGAACAAACATAAAAGTGAATGGTGAGGAGAATGGGAGTATTAATACATCTTAAAGAAAAGTATTGTTTTAAGCAGAATAACAAGATAAGTAGGAAGCCTGTTTATCCTATGATCCTTAAAGATTTACAAGTTGTTAATTATGAGTTTATAGGAGTTTTATAATTATGTATGATGGTAACTGCTATAGCGGAGTTTTTATTGTATCCCAATGCTCTCCACATCCTAGATATTTTCTCCGCTATAGTGTTACACCCCGTAGAGGTAGGCACAGTATTTTTCTAACGTCAATTTTCTTCACCACCCTATTTTGTTTTGCCTACCTCTCTCCTCCATATATATAGGTGATAGATGATGAAAGATGAAATAAATGGTTGTGTATTAGAAAAAATAGTAGATTTTCTTATAAAAGCAGGTGAACATTGTATAGAATGCAAAGAAAAGGAGAAATAAAAACATGTTAGATAGATATATAAAAATAAGCGAAAAGCAGATAGTTTGCGGTCAAACAAGCAGTGGGATATGGTACTGTAAAGAACTACCAGCAGAAAACACAGAAAAACTGAATATTTTGATAGGTGAAGTAAACGGTATCCTAAACAAGTATAACAAGTTGGATGGCAGTAAAAAGCCATCTACACCTCCTATGGTGGTAAAAGAATGATGCAGGAGACTAGTATAGAGGCTTTTTATGATCTCTTACCTAGTCTTAATGAAATGCATCGATTGTTCTATAATTTGTTAAAAGTGTATCCTGGTGCTAGTAATCATGATCTTAGTCGTATATCAGGTAAACCTATTAATACTGTTACTCCTAGGGTTAATGAACTTAGGAAAAAAGGACTAGTTGTTTTTAGTCATCATAAAACTGATCGTATAACAAAAAGGAGGGTTATGTGTTGGATAGCAATATGATACATTCTACCATGTCAAAGGTTGTCGCAAAACCCCATGGGGTTTTATTTCCTTTTTCTTTTTTTTACTTTTTTTTAAAACATATACCCCCCCACCCCCTCATTTCCACTGGAACTAGAAAACAGTGTATACGTAATATACATTATTTCATATGGAACAATATAATGTACTTTAAAACAAAAAAAGAAGGAATATACTTAATCCTTCATCTTTATTTAAATCTTGCGATTAGGAGGGCAACAGTATGAAATCTTATCGTATAGATCCAGCCAATCAGCATGGAATCCATATTGTTGATGAAACCAATGGTTGTGAAAGGGTTTTCATCCCAAAATATGAAATAGATGATTTAATTTGTGATCTTATCAATTTAACTAGATTTGTGGAGGAAAAACTATGAAAGACCGTTATCTATTGTATTATATCTTATATGGTTGGTTTCATG
>Ga0114919_10002300_pt1 | contig 15439 bp, 8 predicted proteins | sample BlataG_FD_88682 | JGI IMG/M metagenome (GOLD analysis project Ga0114919, IMG submission 88682) | Deep subsurface microbial communities from Black Sea to uncover new lineages of life (NeLLi) - Black_00105 metaG | ecosystem: Environmental > Aquatic > Marine > Oceanic > Sediment | place: Atlantic... | reverse complement strand
GTGACGAGCAGTGTCCGCTTCGCTGGAAAGCCGCCCACAAGGTTCAACAGCTCAAACTTGCCAGCCTCATGCATGGCGGTGGCTAGCGGGAACTGGAAAGCTTCTTGGACTTGGGGAGGTGGTGACCTGTGGGCTACAAGCATACTCCTGAGTTACTCATAGCCAATAGACACTTTTGCGTATTCGGGATCAAGCTTATGTAGCTCGTCCCGCACCCGCTGGCGGAGCTCCACGGCCGGTTTGACGCAGAATTCCTTGAACTGTTCTTCCATTGGCTTCATGTCTGGAAAGAGTAGCTTGAGGAAACCGGTGGCAAGACGAGTGATGGCTTTGCGGTCACGGAGATCGTCACACCCCACCAGACGCATGTTTTGGGAAACATATTCGCCGCATTGGGCTTCACGCCGCAACACGTGCAGGATTTCGGAAAAGAAATCGCCCTTGAAACCCATGGAGTGGGACGGTGTGTCCTTGGTGACACGTCCCATCTCCCATCCCGCAATCAACCCGTGGATGCGGTCAATGAAAGCCGTCTCCTGCAAGAAGTTGGGGATCTCGCGAAATAGCCCATCCTCATCGTAGAGAGGCTGATAGTCGGCATCAAGGCTGAGATTGCCCAGCATTACGAAGCCGGCTTCCGACGTGCCCATGGTGTTGCCTCGGCTATAGCGACCAGATTCGAGGTAGACCTTGAGACCAGCGATCAACTCACCGGCACTGTCGCCACGGATGCTCTGCACCTCGTCCAAGACGATGCCGTCGTAGCGAGCGATGAGACCAGGGGTATGGGTGACCAAGTTGTGGAACAAAACGGCGGGGGTGATCTTACCACCGGCGACCACCCGGGCATAGCGAGATAGGTTGTCGTAGACGAATGACTTACCAGTGCCCTTGGGAGCTAACTCGACTATGTTTACACGAGGCTCGGCCAGGGGAACGATGCGGGTGATGAGGATCATCTTCTGCAACTCGGTCAGCACCTGGGGATTGAAGCCGATGCTGGAGACCATCAGGTCCAGCCATTCGTCAAGAGCAAAATGCTGGCGGCATTCTCTGAAATAGTCAAGATCTATACTGCTGATCTGGAAGGGTTTGAACTCCCGCATCCAAACCTGACCTCTGTCCCCAGGCGCATCTGGTGGGACGTAGAAGAGAGAACCAATGCCCCACATCCCGCTGGTCACCAGCAGTTCGTTCTGGTCCACAATGTACTCGCTAACGAAGGCGTCGTTGATGTCGAGCAGGGGGATACGCAAGTGGCGTTTGCCAGTCTTCAGGTTCACAGTGACGCTGAAATCATCCAACAGTTGCACCGTCTCCAGTTTAATCAAGTGGTTCTTGATCTCATCTTTCTGGCCTTTGGTAGGTAAGTACTTGCCCAGGAAGCCGGCGATCCGCTCCCGGCTGTCTTCGGTGAGTTGCCCCTCCTCGGCGAAGTGGGACAGGATCCACTCACCGACATAAGTTGGGATAGCCCGCGCGCCAAAGCCGGCCTCGTGGATGAGGTGCTTGTTGATGATGACTTCGCCGTAGTAGTCCAAAGCTTTCTGTTCGAAGGACTCAAGCATCGTGATCTCCTCACACTCCAAAATCAAACTCCGCCTTGCTCTCCACCAGCGAACGGGCTTCAACCGGAATGCTGAGCGTCTGGATGCCAAAGCAGTGGCCTTGAAGCTCAAAGCTCCCCTCGATGGTGATGGTTTCCAGAGTAGGGACACCCGGACGTCGCTTGATCCGCACTGGGATAGTGATCTCGGCGGCGATTCCAGCCGGAATGGCTTCGACGAACACGCCCGGCAGGTCCGATTCGACGACGTTCAGTTCAACGTTGGTGATGTCGTAGTCGTTGGGGTTACCAACGATGAAGACTAAATTGGCTTTGACGGAGTAACGAATCACATTGTCCGGCAGGCGGATGGTCGGCTGAAGTGCTTCGATCGCGGTCTTGACTAGCTTGCAGAAAGGGACGATGGTTTCTTCAGGCGTCAGCCCGCCGTGGACATAGATGCTCTCTTTGGTCTTTATGAAGCGATCATAGTTTCTAGCGACAAAGTACTGCTCGCGTGTGCCAAAGGCATCGGCGCGAACGATGTAACAATGCGCCTCATCGTATGCCGTGAGGTTAGCAGCTCGCTTCTTGGGAACAGCAATGTAGCGATGATGTCGGTCCTGTGCCTGTCTCCGGTACAGCTTGTCATCCAAGGTGTTGCCTATATTTGGGAGGATCTTGGTTGACCCGTGATCGGATGTGACGTAGATAACCAACTCTTGCTCAACCCTGGCTCGTGCTGCAAATTGGCTGACCACCTCCACCAAAGTCTCAATGTAGCCCCGGATCTGGGCGGTGTGGGTGGTGCCGATTTGCCGCTCGTCTTTGTGTAGGACCGTGTCAATGGGAAGGTAGTTGAGCAGGATCAGATCCTCCTTGAACTGTCGGCGTTTCTTTAGGTCACCCAGCCAGGACAAGTAAGCCACTTGATAGCCCTCAAAGAGACCTCGCCAGTCCTTGTCCAGAATATCCTCATAGTTATGACCCTGCACCTCCTGCAGATCGGTTTCGCCTGCGACTAGGCACCACTTGGACACCTCTGTGGCTGTGGGAATCGGTGCCCACTTGGGTTCCACTTGGTCAACCGCACGAAATCCACGGCGGTTGAACTGAGCGACCAGGGCGCGGAGATACTTGAAGTTGAAGTTGTCAATCACGATGAACAGAACCCTGTGTCCCTCAGTGAGGCTGTGCCTGGCATGATTCAACAGGCTAAATACCCACTGGTTCTGATACTGATATTTGTGCGTGATATAGTTGTCGTAGAACCAATCCGCATAGTGGGCTGCGTAGTCGGCCACTGTGTCATCCCAACGGTCGTTCTCCTCTAACCAAAAACGGTACGGCAAGTACTCACGGACGGCCCAATCAAGCCAGTCTTTGACGGTTTGGTTCTTGGCCGGGTCGGAAGGGTAGCCTGGTGGGATGGCAGCTTCCAATGCAGCAAGCTGAGTTTCGCTCTGCTCCTGAATAGGGCGGAACCGGGCAGCGATATGCCGCAGAAGGTGGGGGGGTGGTTGCAGAGTCTCACTTTTGTCCCGCAGTAGCTCCACAACCCAATCAAGTTCCTCTGGTAACCAGCCGCTCATGTCATCCAATACCACTTGCAGCTCAGACGAGCTGGTTATGCTGGCGGACAGACCGTTGAGATAGTATTGGATCTCTTGAACGGCATCGCCCAGGTCGAGGCTGTCGAGGTCTGCAGGTGTCGGATCAATCTCGAGATTCCTGAATTGGATGTACCACTCTCCCAAGGCAGCTTGAGCCACCTTTGGCGGGTATCCCTGCAAGAGCTTGTAATGCCCTAGGAGGTTCTTGAGCTCCGCTGGGGTCTCAAAGACAGCGTGGATAAGCTTCTTGAGTTCACGTCGTGTGGTTTGACTTAGCCAGCGATCCCTACACGCCCGCAATGCCTGCATCGTCAATGGACGCCCTTGGTTAGCCTGCCAGCGGGCCGGATCCAGACTGTCTATCAATTCTCCGGCCAGCCGGAGCGGAAACCGCACGAAGGTGAAGAACTCCCCCCAGTAATGCTCCAGCACGATCTCGTCGTACAACTGGCCAGCACGGGGCACGATGTTGGCTTCCAAGAAGCCTGAGGCCAGGATAGCCTCGTCAGTGATGTGTTCCGCGATCTCAGTCTGCCAGCGTTCGGCCAAAAGATCACGGGCTGTTATGGCTGCGTAACGAACAACGGCATCACTGTACCAAGCGGCGAACCGCTCCAGCCAGACTGCGCAGGTGGCATTACGAACCAAGACCCGCAGCGATTCCTCGGCACTTACTGCTCGCTTGATCCGCTGGATCACCGGTACATAGTCCGGGACGGCAGCGACGACACAGTCGAACTCGGTTGGCTCCAGCAATCGGGCCGGATCGCCAATCATGTTGACGGACATTCCATTACTCCGTGTCCCCACCAGTCAAGTTGTAGAGAATCTCTTCCACCAATTCACGCAGCCGGCCCTGATCCACAACCTTGTGTTCGAGGATGCTTTCCAAGAACGTGCGACAGCCTGTCACAAAACCCGCCTCATCGGTGGGGAAGACGAATTTCACAACCGTCTTGCTCTCTTTGATCAGCTTCCTCGGCGCTCTGATCACACTCCCCCGTGTCTCATCGACGAAGGTCAGCATCTCGACGATGCCCCAGTTTCCTTCGGCGTCCCGGGGCACATACCTAATCGTCACAATTTCCTCTCGCGCCTGGGCCAATCGGTGAATGTCAAGACTCTTGACACCCTCAAATTCGCTACGCTCCTTCGCTCCCACGATCGGATCCTTTCCAGTGTCAGTCACAAAAACTCGAACGGTGTGGTCAGGATGCGCAAGGCGCAAAGTGAGGGGGCCGGAAAAGAACACGTTGTCCTTCTCCCGCCGGTACTGGCCTACCAACTCAGCCTTGGGAGATGGCACTTTGATACGATTGTCTTCGATGTGCTTCACTCCGTCGCGGATCTTAGTTAAGTAGTCTCTGGCTAGATCTGCATTCCAGTCCCTTATGCGCGCAAAGCCGTAGCTGGGGCGTTCCGGCAACTTGTCCACAAAGATCTCACGGGGATTGCTCAGATCCAGGAAGAGTCGGGCCAGGGGCTTGCTGGCATCGTTGTGCCAACTGGCCGTAGTGGAGCGTTGATTGGAATCCAGGTCATTATACCAGGCTCTCACACCATCGGCCACGTCATCCCAGGTGTTGCCCTGAACACTGAAGATGTCACACAGGCCATCGCGAATACGGCTCTGCGGGCGCTCCAGTGTACTCTCAATCTGATCTTTCGCGACTTCCAGAGCAGCAAGCACCTCCTGAGCTCGTTCTGGGGTTACCAGTTCATCCAGTTCGTAGCCGGCTACTGTTTGTAGCTCGCCTAGGATAAAAGCGTGGGGATCCTGGGCTCGTAGCTTATCGAGGATCTCCAGAAACCTTGTTGCTCCAACGTACTTGGGTTCTTGATAGAAGCTAGCGACCTGCGCCACTGCGGGTAGTTCGTCGTACCAGGTGGCGATAGCATCATAAGCATTAGTAACATTAACACTTACCTGAGCAGCACTGGTCAGGCCAGCGAAGAGACGATAGCTTCCAGTGATCAAATCCCGCTCGCCTGGCCGGATCTCGCGGTATTTGAGAAAGGCGTCAGGGTAATTGCCCTTCACAATGTCGGCAACTGTCTCAAAATCGGCCACGTAGAGATCGCCAATAGCAGCTTCATCCTTCTTGATTTTGATGCTATCGCCATAGAAGCGTAGCAACGTGGCAAACAGGAGCGAAAGAGCAATGTCGCCCAACCCGTAGGGTGGGTGGCGATACTCATTGATAAACGCCTTCAAGCTAATACGATCCTCTTCGCCAAGCTCCTGCACATCTCGTATCATGTCGGCAAGAGCCGGAGTATATGGCTCAAACTTGCCCAGATCCCGCTCGACCTCGACGACTGTGATACTGCCTTTCTTGTGGACCTTGGCTAATGCTCCACGTTGGTAAAGGCAGCGGAGCAGGTAACGTTTCTCACCCCGATTATCTGCTTGCTTATCATCAATGGTCAGATCGTGACCAACCTTCAACAACGCATTGACGGCTTCGACAAGGGAAAGATGTCTCTTGGTGAAGTTGCGCACATCGTGCGTTCGGTTGAAGTCATCGTGGCTGAAGGTGTTGCGCCGGGTATAGAGCTGCTGCATGATTTTGGTGGCGGCATCGTCTGCCTTATGAGGGGAGACAGGCAACGCTTTGCCATAAGCCCCCAGCCAGGTCAGCTTTCGCGGATCAAGAAGCTGGTCGCGTGAATCTTCCAACTTCCCGCGGAACGTCTTTTCGCGGTCGAGCACCAGGGCATTGTCTTGTGTAGAGAAACTCTCAGCCTCTGGCGACCCCTTGATGGCTTCGATAGCCTTCAGGTTCAAAACGGCATCTCTGAATGCGATGGGGGCAGTAGGAATAGCAACAGCCACTCGGTGCGATACGTTTTTGGCTGCCGGGTCACGAGCCTTCGTGATGTCAGCCTGGGTTTCACACACCACGTAGAGGGCAATGCCCTCAAAATCTCCATCCCGAGACACCTCCTGCTCGATCTCGCGCTCCAGCAGATCGAAATAGGTGAGCATCTGGCCTTTTGCGGTGCGCGTGGTCGCCAAATCGCTCGGCGTGATGATTCGTCGTTCCAGCCGCTTGTCCTCGTTGTGCTGAGAGTTGTAGGCTTTGGCCTCCAGATGTTGGTCTTTCTTCTTCAAAGGCACCAAACCAATCAGTTCAACGGCCAGGTTGCCGAGTTTGTCACCCTGTTCCCGTTTGTATTCCTCGACTGCCCGGTCCACGTCAAAGATGTCGGAGCGGCGGAACTCGTAGAGTTTGGTGGTTGGGTTAAGATGGATGATGCCAAATGTGGCCAACTCTTTCAACTGACTCCTGATCACCGACCACTCGCCGGGTGGTGCATTGAGGCCAAAAGCGATGTTTTCCAGCGATGCGTATACACCGATCAGGTCGTAGATGAGCATCGTGCGCATAATGCGCTCGATGCGCTCGGTGTCGGCCAATTCCAATGGGTTCTGGTTGCGAGCGCGCTGTAATTGGGTCAGCGAGGCTTCGTAGTTGCTGATGCTCTCCTTGGCCTTGCGGGCAAGGTCAGGGTTGGCCGTATGCAGGCGAGTGCGAAAATAGTCAAAGAGCCGATCCGCGGTGTAAAAGCTAAGTTGACCACTGGCATCAACGATCGGGGTGTTGTGGATATACCACAGGTAGGACCCTTCCTCAAAGACGTCCTCTTTTTCGCTGGAGAAGAAGGTAAAGACAGTGCGGTTTTGCGAAGCGACCTCCTGTGCCAATTCGATAACGCCGTAGGTAGCCATTGGGTGCATCGGGTAGACGCCTTCCAGAATCTTCTCCCGGAACACCGGCGGCTTGTCTACCAGCCATTCAAAGATGCCACTGCTTTTGCAAGCCGGCACCCACTGACTCCATATGGGGTTACCCCGCGGAAAGATCTCTTTTCGCCATAGGGGATGTGCCTTGTCTGGTGAAACGATGGCCCCGATAACGTCCTCCAGCCCCTCAGGAAGCAGATTGACCCGCACTACTCGGTCGCTGATCTTACTATAGTCTTCGGCCGCCCAAGCCGGGGCGTACGCTGAAAAGTCCTTGTGGGCCGTGGCGATAAAGATCAACTTGCCGCGCGTGGGGTCGAACTCGGCACAAAGTTGGGCGAATTGCTGGAAAATGGCTAGGCTGAGACGATTCGGATCGCCCAGGGTGTAGCCAAACTCATCCCAGAAAACGACGATGCCCTCGAATTTGTCGAGAAAGGCTTCGCTTCTGAGAGTGGAGCGCAAGATGGCGCTCAGGTTGCCCGCTTCGTAGGTGAAGGGGGTGCGCAGGATCTCGTGATGCATACGCTTAAAAACATCGAGGGCTGTGCGATCCATGCCAGGGTAGAGTCGCTCCTTGAGATTCTTCATGCTGACACCCGCCAGGTAGTTGGGCAACTGTCCCTCGAAGAGCCCGTAATAGTCCACCAGCCCCTGGCCTGATTTTTGCTCTTCCTCCAACTGCTGCAACTTGTGGTGGGCTTCTTCATACGGCGTGTCCAACACATCGGTTAGACCAGCCTCCTGCAGTGGATCGAGCACAGCCCTCAGTACCACCTCGCCAAAGTCGTCAGGACGATCGTAGTCGCACAGGGCCACCAAATAGCACCCCTTACTACGTCGGGCGCGCAGTTTGTCTGCGGCTGCCGTGTCTTCGGAGGCATAGTTTTCCAAGAACTGGGCGATGTCAGGCTGATCAGGCGAGTAGGCGAAGTAGTTGGCCAGCATCAGACAGAGGTGTGATTTGCCCGTGCCATAGTTGCCTGTGATCAAGTAGACGCGCTTGTCCTTGCTGTCCAGGGCGCCAGCAACCTTTTCGAAGGCTTTCCGATGCGAGACGATGGGTTTATAGCGCCGCATCGTGGCCAGGTTCTGGGCGCTATTGCGGAACCAGAGGTTGAGATCTACCTGGGCGGAATAGCCAGGGTTTATCCTGATCAATTCGGCAATTTGGGGGTTTGCATCGGCGCTCATATTTCCTCCTTGCTCATTCAATAGATTGCAGATCGTGCAAAGAGAATATACGTGGCAGACCGTCCTGGTCTGCCATCTGAAAGCTCTCGATGATGACATCAGAGGGGAGAAAAACACCAAAGAAAGCAGGTTTAGTCCACAGTTTGAGGATGGTCAGAAACTCCTGTTTCTCGGCGTCGTCCCAGCGATGCCACAGGAACTCCATCTCGTCCAGCAATACCAGCATGCCAGTCGCATAACGCTGCAGGAACACCTTGCAGCGGCGGGGCGTGAAGGTATCTACACTGGCGGCCAGTTCAGCATTATCGGCAAAAACGGCCAGCAAGTCCAGCCGTTGACCACCGTAGCGGGCTTTCATCTGCTTGGCCAGGCGGGTTTTGCCTTCGCCGGGGCGGCCGGTGATGACGAAACATCGCCGCCGGTCGAGTTGCAGACGGTGGATCAGATCATCGGGGTGAATAAGGGGTGCCACGTCATTGCTCCTGGTAGTAGCGGCGCATCACGTCAGAAAAGTCATAGTTGTCACGGAAGCGGATCTGATCCAGATCGGCGCGGGTTTCGACGTAGATGTAGCCCAATTCTTTGACTTCTTCTAGCAGGTCACGTACTTGCCGCTCAGTCAAGTCGAAGACACGACCAGGACTGTTGGCTTGATGAGCCAACATGGCCACATCAAGCGTCGCGGCTCCCGGCAAGAAGCGCTCACGGTACACCAGCACAGCAGCGCAGAAGATGCATGGCGGCACAGGCTCGTGGTCATCACGGACGTAGATTTGCTCGCTCTCAGGGCGAATGTAGCCCAGATGACGGAAAACCTGCTCGGTGTACGCGTTCCACACAGCGCCCATCTCTTTGCGCATATGCTTGTCCATACTATGCTCAGAATAGAACTGGCTCAAGTCAGTGTAATAGGGGCGGGCAATGGCTGTGGAGAAGCGATCGTTTTCGTGAATAACTTGGTTGACCAGCCGGTTCCAGACCACGTAACGCTCGTTGCTGCTCACCAGGTAGTGCAAGAGCCATAGAGTGCCCAGGTCGTCCAGGAACGGGTCGTGGCGGTGGATGGCCGACCCCAGTTCTGTCGGGGTGAGCACCACGGGCCGGATCAAGCCGAAGGCTGCTGCCAGGCTGCTGAGGTTCTGCACCCGGCTGGCAGAGATGCCCATGCTTGTAGCATAGGCATCGGGCGGTATGCGTCCGTCCTCCCAATGCTCGACGGCGTAAGCCAGCATGCGGGTAATCTGGCTGAAGTCGGCGAAGAAGCCTTTGGTGAGTTGAAGTTTATAGGGTGTCGCCTTCATGATTCGGCCCAATCCTCTTTTGCATCAAGCATGGAAGCAGTGTGGCCCACTACAACCCCGGCATCAGGTCAAGAAGTCGGCCAACAATCGCCGTATCTCTGCCGTAACCATGTCCCAGGCCGGCAGGTTTCCGTCTGGCACTTGCCCGATCAGGTCCTGGGACCAGTAGGCGGCCGCCTCTTGCAGCATCACCGGAGACAGAAAGGCCTCCAGTGAGGGCTCTGGCAGTTGCATATGCTCACATTTCCTGCTCAGCACCTGCCGTGTTGTTTGCCAATCGAAAGTGTCGGCTTTCTCTCGCAGCAGTCGCCAGACGTCGTAGTAATCCCGCGCCTTGCCACGTTGTAGGATGCTGCGCAGTTTCTCTGCCAGGATCTCCTCCAAGGCGTAGCATAGGACATACGGGCGTAGTTCGCCGAACAGGTCACTCACCACCGGCCGGCGTTGCGGCGGAAGCAGCACGGGTTCGTCCAGAGTTACATCCAGCAACAACCGGTTAGGGTGGCGCAGAGGGCCCACGAAGCGAGCCCGTGCCCGCACCGCCCCATCAGCTTTGTGAAAGTCCCGCAGAGATACTTGCACGCCGCGTAGTTGCTCGACTCGCTCAAACCACTCCCTCAGACCAGACCTCAGGCGTTCCGCCGGAAAGGCGGGCAGCACGCTAAAGTCGAGATCCACAGAGTGGCGCCAGTCAGCGAAGTAGACGTACCGCAGCGCGGTGCCCCCTTTGAGGCAGAAGGTCTCCGACAGCGGAGGGGTACGAGAAAGCACATCCAAGACGCATAGGATGACATACTCGTGCTCAGCCTGTCCAACACCCATCCCGACTCGACCGGCTACACGCCGTAGCTCCCGCTCGATGATCATCAGTGTTCCCGCCACTCCAGCAACTGACGCTCCGGTATATTGACGATCAATCGCCAGCGGGCGTCTCGTACTCCTTCATTCGATCCGCGAGGATCCAGGAGGGCATAGTTGCGGTCCTTGGGCGCTTCCAGACGCAGTGACAGTCCCTCATGGGCCATCTCCAGCCGCTCCAGCCAAAAGCCTAGTCGCCGCATGGCCGTCCGATTACCCAGGCGCTGGCTGTATTCGACCAGACGGTCCAGATCCAGCTCATCACTGCCGAACCACAGTCCTTTGGCCGGTTCGGTGACACCGCCGCAGTACTCGGGATGGTCAAACCCATCAACGATGGCCTTCTCTGGTTTGGCGATTCGCACGGGGCTATCGAGCAATTGTATGGTAGTGTAGCCGAAGAACTTGTGCTCGCTCAGGGTGACGAAGCGATAGGTAACGCCCTCAATGGTCACCGGTCGTTTGCGCCGGGTGGTGACAATCCATATCGGACGCGGCTGGCGTTCGCTGTAACCATAGTAGTTGAGCGCCGTGGCATAGCCCAGGTAATAGGGTCGTACCAAAGCGGCGGCAACGAGGTATTCGTGCTCCGCCCAGTGAGCTTCGGGACCGGCTTCCAGGGGAATGAGCCGGTACTTGCCGCGCTCCAGCCGCTGCACCCAGCGCTTGGCAGCCAGGCGATAGAGCAGTCCGGCGACTTCAGCAGCATTGGCGCAAGACGTCTGGCGAGCTTCTTCGATGGTGAAGACAGTCCGTCCGGCGGCTGCCAGCGCGCTCAGCAGGCGGGCTTCGCGGTCACTCAGGCTTCTTGCCAGGATAGGTTGGGACACGCTGTCTTGATCTCCGTAACGTTGATTCTTGATTACCGCATTATCTTAGCATAAAACAAGAATAAGGGCAAGGGTGCTGAATCGCGTCGTCAGTCGCAACCTTCTACAGTCGCCACTTATTCCTCCGTTAGCCCCTACAGCCGGTACACGATGAAGTCAAATCAGCCGATCGGTGGGTAATGCGGCTCAGCAGCAGGCGTAGCACCTGAGCACTGGCTTCGTAGGCCAACCGCAACTGGGTTGCCGCCATCTCCGGAGAAGTGCGCAGTTGACACCCATTTCTACTGAGGTCTCAACTTACCCAACTGACTTGGCTTGGTTCCCCAAATGCTCTTGCTGTCATCCAGCTATGCGGCATTGTGCATCATACTGGATCAGGTACTCTATCCACTTTGGCTGAAACCCAAAAGCTTGTCCAATCGCCAGATCTATCTGGTCTATTGTGTTCTTGCACTCCCTCACGGCAATCTGTGGAGATACGTATCCACGGCGCTTCTCTACCATCCGCGTATTCTGCTTATAGCACTTCATTAACTCGTCGCACATTTGGTCAAACAACGTTAGCCTCGCATCTATCTCCTTCAGTCTTGGAATTGGGCAGTCTAGAACTGTTCGCTTGGTCAAGTCTCGACAATCAGACGTTGTCAGCCAATACCAGTAGAAGAGACTGCTGTTTAGTAGACAGACTACAAAGCCGCCATATTGTGATGGGATTGAGATCCTATTCCATTTACTAGCGGATACCTCTCTGCCGTTTCGTATTCCTATCGGAGCAAATGCCAAAGCTTTGGTCCAGTATGATTCGCCACTATCGTGATAGTAGACGTCCGCGCGAGATTCTGCAGGGAGTTCTGTCAAGTCTTCTAGGTTGAGTCCGTTGCCTATTATGCTTCTATAGATTGCTATGTCGATATGATTGCCCAGTTTGGGGATGTAGTTTTCGTTCAACCAAGCGAGTTCTGAAATCTGGCTGCATTCAATGCTCTGAAACAACGTTGGTCTTGTCCCGGCAGTCGGGCGGATATACCGGGTCGTGAAGACCCGTGGATCTTGGCATTTGCCACGTTTTGCAATGATAATCGCTACCCTCTGCATGACTCCAGGGAAAATGGGCTGAGGACGAATGCTGAAATTGGATATGTAAACCCTTTCAAACCTATTTCTGAGAAGCTGGCGCACACGTTCATGTGTTGGGGAGCAGACAGAGGAGTTCGGAATTACATAGCCGAGCCAACCTCTGTCATTGATTGTACCGGAGACATTCTCAAACATAGGAGCGTACACATTGGACGGTATACGAGCATCTACTCCTACTGCAAGGGGTCGCCTTCCCAAGACGATCTCCAAGTAACGACAAGTGGCGTCATCCAGCACGTTGCCATACGGTGGGTTCCCTATGACAACGTCAAAGCCCGCTCGGGCGCTACAGAAGATCTCTGGAAACTCTAGTTCCCAATGCAGCCAGTGTCCATCGGTGTGTCGCGCCAACAGATCGCCCCAACCCTGTTTCTTCAGACGCGCCCAGGTGGCGGCGTCATCCACCGCCATCCCCATTTGGGCATACGTCGCCTCGTCCAGGCCGTTACCGAAGCAGACGCCGGTGTGCAGGTCGAGAAGCTCCCGGTAGGGCTGCAGCGCGGGGTAGATCTCCTCGTCGAAGAGGCGCGCCTTCTCCCGCACCTCGTCCACATCGTCGCCGCTCTTGGCGTAGAGCTCCTGGTAGCCGGCCAGCACCCGCTTCATGTCCACCTGGAAGTGTCCCATCGGCAAAGTGAAGGCGTGCTCGCTCTCTTTCTTCGCCAGCGGGTAGACGCCCACATCTTTTAGCCAGGCACCCACCAGACTGTTCCCCCAGCGCAGGTGATGATCCAGGAAGGTGAGGGGTTTGCCCTTGGCTGTCGTGGTCATCCACAAGCACAGCTTGGCCAACTCCACGGCCAGCTCGTTCAGATCCACGCCGAAGATACAACGCTCGGCCACCTGTCGCTTCCACGTCGCTACATCGGTGTCTATCTCGTGGTTCTCCCAGGGCGTCTCGTTGAGCAACTCGACGATGAAGTTGGCCACTAAGTGGGTGGCGTTGACCAGGAAGTGGCCTGAGCCCATCGCGGGATCCAGGATTTTCAAATCGAGCACTCTCTCACGCACGAAGCGCAGGAACGGGTCATCCAGCGCCCGTTGGATCTGGTGGTAGGCAGGAATGTCCGGTGGCGTGTCGGCCAGCTCGGCTAGCTGGTGCTCAATCTCCTGCGTTTCATAGAATTCGGCCTTGAGTTCGCTCAGCTTTTCCCCCACCGCGTTGCGCACGATGTAGTCCACCACGTCTTCCGGTGTGTAGTAAGATCCCGTGGCTTTGCGCTCTCCGGCTGTCTCAGAGAAGTAGACGTCTCCTACCTCAAGGAGCGTTTCCTTGGAGCGCACCTTACCTGCTTGGGAGTAGGGCACGTATTGGGTTTTCTTCTTGCTAACCCGCACTACGCGCCGTTCATCCTCGACGACGAACAGATTGTACTCCAGCAGCCCTTCGTATAGGCTTCCCAGATGGCGCACCGACAGGTCACGATAGTCAATGAGCTGTGGTTCTCGGTCCTGGTCATAGGTCTTGCCTTTGGCCGGCATAGTGCTCAAGCGGATCAGCGCGGCCTGCAGGTAGTCGTTGCGGATGCCATGCTCAATCAGGAAAGGACGCCGGCCTGGGTCGAAGAGACCGCCGTTATAGGCCGGCACACCCACGACTGAGTCGCCCTGGTCAATCAAGGCAAAGAGGGCCTGCAAGCGGTCCCAGATGGCGTAGTCATCGTCATACTGCATACCCTCCTTGTGGTTTACACGCACTTCGGCCAGCAGGTCCCGCAAGCAAACATCTCCGTACGTGGGCACGTCCAGAGGCAACAGGTCCCGTGCCTCGGCATAAAGTACGAACAGCAGCCGATAGATGAGGAAAAGTGCGTTCTTGTAGATGTCTGTTCGGATTTCGGGACTGGTCACGTCCTTGCCTGCAGCCCGGCAGCTCTCCACTAGGCCTTGACAAAGCTGTCGGGCAGTCTCTTCTACCTGAGCTGATAAATGATCCTCAATAACCTTGGTGGCTTCATCGGATTGCTGCTTGTACAGGTCGAGGCGCTGGCAACCACCGTCCTGGCGGGCAAAAGCCGGACGACTAAGAAAGCGATGGAAGACGATATAGTTGTCGATATCATCTGTCGCAATGATGCGCTCCAGGTCAATGTGCAGGTAGCTCTCGGTGGGGGAAAGCTCGTTGCAGTGCAAGAGGCGCCAATGGCGGCCGTTGGTCAGCACACCCCAGTCTAAGTCATACTGGCGCAGCAGACGGATCAGTTGCTGAGCATAGTTGCGGCCTTTGGGGATGATGTCTGTTTCGGGATCGCGCCCCTCAATGTCGGCCGAATAAGGCAGCACCAGGCAGAGACTCGTGCAGTCTTCCCTTGTCCAGTCAGCGTAGAGGAAGAAAGCGCGTTCGTCGGCTTCGCAAGGATCATAGGTCAGCTCAAGGTAAGCAAAGATTTGCTCAACAACATTGGTGCGCAAGTGGGCCACATGGTCGAGGGATAGTGGACTAGCCGGCGCCCAGGCAGGGCCATCCGATCCAGGCGGTGGCGGCATATGATACTGCCAGGTGGCCCGAATAGTGCTCAGGGTAGCGCGCAGGTTATCCAGGTCCGTGGTTTCGCTGCGGATATGCTGAAAGAAGATTTCGGAGAAGAGGAGATGGTTGTAGACGGTCATGGGCTTGCTCCAACTGGCCCGATGATGCTTCGTCGTGGTAGCCATTTGCCCTACGGTGTTTGGTCTAGCCGACTCGACGGAGCAGGCAGCCAAGGTATGCCGCAAAACGCGGTGTCAAGATACAAAAGAGGCCGCCCCCCACTTGCCCAGGAAGCGGCTTTGTGCTATCATATCCCCAAGCCTGTCTCCTGGGCCGTTCAGGAGCAGGTATTGGGATTACCAGAGCCGTAACTCTGTAATCCCTTTTTATTTGCCCGCCAATCATAGTATACCACATTTGCGCTCGTTTGGCAATAGTAAAGCCACCTGTGCGGTTGATGCGGGTGGCTTTTGCCTGCCCGGCTTATGTACGGAATTAGCGACGAGGCAGGGTAAAGCTGACCGTCCTTCCTTGCGTCAGCGATATGGGAGGCACGCCCAAGGGACCTTGGAGGCACGCCAGGTCGCCGCTCTTCAAGCTCTCGTGGCTATTATAGCACGACCTTCTCCCCTGCGTCAAGCCTAGAAGCTTGGCCGGAAAGTGCTGCTTGATGCTTGGACCATACCATATATTGTGACCAAGTGAGCCTGACCCACAATGTATAGTATCCCCTACCCGGCGC